>Ga0213833_1000167_pt1 | contig 108644 bp, 80 predicted proteins | sample SWATP21_FD_160575 | JGI IMG/M metagenome (GOLD analysis project Ga0213833, IMG submission 160575) | Coastal seawater microbial communities from Marineland, Florida, United States - SWA TP2 #1 | ecosystem: Environmental > Aquatic > Marine > Coastal | place: USA: Florida | collected 2016-08-14
GTTACGGCCCGACAAGGCGACGCGGCCACCGCCAATCAGCGGTACGGTTTGGCGTATCCAATAACTGGTGTCAGCGCCGGCAAACAGTGGGTTCTCGAACACCGCATCAAAACCGTTGGCGTCATTGTCGTATGGGTCGTCGTCACCCGAGGCGTGTAAGAAAGAAAAACGCCAGCGCACCCAGCTTTGATCAAAGCCCAGTTCGGCCGCCAAGAAATAGGCAGAAATATCGCCGGCTTGGTTATTGAAGGTGCCGCTGCTTTCATCACCAAAGGCGTAATAGCTAGACAGGGTGATATTAAGGCGGTCCCAGTGGCCATCGCCGTTATAACCGAGGTAGGTCACGTCGTAGTCGCGAGCAACTTCGATACCAATTGAGGCTGGGCGCACGATAAAACCGTTGGCATCGAATAAGGACTTACCGGCTTCGCGGTTGCGGTTATGCAGGATCACGAACTGGGAAAAGTAGCCGAGTTTCGGTTGGTCTTGCCAATAGAGGTTGGCGACAAACACATCGTCATCGCGTAGGCCAGCATCGACATCGTTAAGGCCGCTATTGGTGTCTTTCTCAAGTCGGCGGAACCAAGCTAAGTTGTACTGAAAAATATTGTTGTTACGAATGCCGAATAGTCGAACACCAAACTGCTGATCGTTGAATAAAAAGCCTCTAAAGTCGGCGTTAAAGGGTTGAATACCAATGCGAACCGAGTCGAAATCGTAACGATCTGACACGTTGCGAATGTGGTAATCAAATAGCGCCGCTTGGATCCCAATATGGTTGTCAGTGCGGTGCCGGCTTGCAGCCGGATCGGCGCGGGTAATACCGCGTTCATCCGTGTCCAGAATGTTGTAGTTAATGACCGGGGTAAAGCGGAATTCGTAGTCGGGTGGCTTGAAAGTGGTGTTGCCCTTGTAGAGCACGGTTTCCAGAATCAGGTTGCCAGCCGTCACCGTGGTGTCGCCATCACCAATCAAATTGAGTTGGCCGGGTTGTTGCGTAGTGGCGTTACCGATGGGCACGGGGAAGTTGCGTGGTTCGTAGATTAAATCCGCAATGCCAATTAGGCTAAAGAACCAGTCTTCGCCAAAAATAGGCCGGTCGCCCTTAACCCAGTTATTGTTGTTGTAGGGGTCCCACAGGTTTTCCGGATAGCCCAGTGCGCTCACGATTCGCCAGCGGTCGGGGACCAAAATAGCCTCGGGTAGGCGCTCAACTATGCGGGCATCATCATCACTCGCACAGTGGTCTTCATCCCAGCGCAGCACCGCTGAACCGGGTAAATTGAGATCGTGATTTTGTTTGCCGCCAATCGGGCAGGGGCTTGGGTTACTGCTTTCCGCGAGTGCTGCATTACCGACAAGATTACCGACCAGTTGTGCCGCTATCGCCGCATAACCCGCGACCTTAAGGATGTTATTTGCCATCACACACATCCTCTTCGTTGCTATCCAAAAACGGGTTTTGCGGGCAGTTGATATAACGCAAACGGGTGCCTTGTGGCGTTAGCTGGTCAGCCCGAATATTTTTCGGTGCATTGTTGATGCCATTGGGGTCATTTAAGGCCTCGGCTGCTTGATGTACGCCTAGGAATGAAATCATGTCATCTTGATCCACGCCGTCGCCTGAAACGCCGATTCCGCCTACTAGGTCGTTACCTCGGTAGATGGGTACAGAGCCGGGAAAAATTTGGGTGCCATTGCCCAGCTTGGTAATCGGTGCACCTGGCGGGGTTAGGCCAGCGCTAATGCCGCTGTGACCGGCGCAGCCTTTAGCGACGTCGCTTAACCCAGGCAGGTCGGCCACGAAACCTACATGTCGCACAATGGCGTTGTAGCTAATGTCGAGCTGGAAGCCGGAAGAGAATACGCTCCATTGTGCAAACGGTTTGCTTAACGGTCCATTAGGGTTGCCGTTAATGCCATCCGGGTAGAAGGGGCGAGAGAGGTTGCCGCCGGATCGATCTGCAAAGGCAAAAGCGGCATCAGCCAAGGCAGTGGGTGAACCGACAAAATTACGTACCGCGGTGGTGTAGTCGCTGAGGACGATTTGGCTGCCATGAGGTGCCGACACGTCTTGGTCTAAATATTCGGCATCGGGGAGGCTGGCGATCACGCTGGCCGCGGTGGAGGTTGAGAAGAAAGTTGCCGTGCGGGCTTTTTGTAGCGACACGTCGAGGCCAAAGATTGGCGCATCGCGGCCACGCACAATGCCAAGTATATTGCCTTCTATATCAACAACCGAGATGGAAACGCGCGCGGGTGTGCCTAACGGGCGACGAATTTGGCCACGGGCGCGATTAGCTACCAGCAGGGCTTGTTTTAAGATTTCGGTGACTTCGGTTTCGGTTAAACCTGCGGCGGCATTTTCGCCGGCAGCGCCGGCTTTCGGTGTAAAGCGGTTGTTATTGGCGTTGTCTACCAAAATAAAGGCATCAGCAGCGACGAACGCGGCACCTTGTTGTGGAAAGTCGCCGCTCACTGCCGCACGTACACCGGAGTCCGCTTGTGTGAAGGCTTTGCCGGCAATAACTGGGCCGTCGATATAGCCTTTTACCGCTTGCTGAGCGCCGCCAGTAGGCGTGTTAGGGGCTACTGTGGGGTCGCTAATCAGGTTGTTGGTTGTGACGTCGGTAAACCGTAACACTTTGCCGTCGGCAGTAATGCGGTCGGCTCTGCGATTGGCAGGCGCTTCAAAACCAACGGTGCCGGCCAGCGCCACCAATTCATCGAGGTTATTATTGCTAGTGGTATCGAGGTCTAGGATATTTTTGTCGATACCGTAGATGCCATCGGCAATCACGCCGATGCCGCCGACCGGTGTGCCGTTTTTATACAGTGGTAGGCCGCCGGGGTCTGCGGATAGGCCAAGCGGCGAGCGTTGCGGACCGGTTTCGCCTTTGCGTTGAGAGAAATCGGAACAAGGTAGTTGTGAAAACTGGACGCCAAATAGGGGGCCGCCAGGCTGTCGCAATTCACCCGGATTAAAGTGTTCTTGCACAATTTGATTGGCAGTACGTGTGGTAAAGGCGTTGCCCTCGGTGCTGAGAAAACTCGCCGTTACCGCTTTGGCAATGGCGGCCATGGTGTCGGGAATAACTTCAATACCCTCGAGGCCAATATTGGTTTTAACGGCTTCACCGTTAGGCAGGGTTGAGCTAATTGTGGTGGTGGTATCGGCCCCGGTCATGCGAAATACGCTGAGCACGTTGCCTACTCGGTCGGTAACAGCGATGGTGCCGGCGGCATTGCGAGCTTTCGCTTCTTCTACTGCTTGCGACACAATCTGGTTAATTTCGGCAGTGGTCAAGAAGCTGCTGGCATTTGCACAGGCGCCGCTGCATCCGCTTTGATCGCCGCCACCGCCACTGGAGCAGGCAACAACGCTAGCGGTAACGATGGCGGTAGCTGCGGCGCGAGCCCAAGGTTTGATGCCGGCTAGCATTAGTTTGACTCCGAGCTTTGTTCCCAGCCGTGTTCAGGCAGGTGGTAGTTATGACAGTCGACACAATGGGTTTCGCTGAGCCCGTCGTGACCTGGGTTGCCGTGGCATTGCAGGCAGTTATCGCGGGCGGGGATATGGACATCCGATGCGGAATCAGAGTTTTCAATCCCGATATGACAACTAGTGCAGTCGATCGACGTGTGCCCGCTATGATCGAAGTTAGCATCGTCAATCCAGCGGTTGTTCAGTAGCACGGGTGCAACGGTCCATGCTTCCAGCAAGCGGCCTTGCTTTAGTGCTTGGCGGTCTTTAGTCACGGTGTGACAGGTGGCGCAGCCGCGTTTTTCGATCAACTCTTGGGCGATACCAGCAAGCGTAGTCACCTGTTCGCCGTAGCTGGCCGATTTGGCATCTTTGCCCGGTAGTTTCAATTGGCTGACCGCGGGTGGTGTGGCCTGTTGCTGGTTCGCTTTGGCTTCCAGCTCTGGCAGTAGGGCGTCGAGCCCTTTTAGTCCGGCAATGTCACGAAGTGTGGCGGCAATATCGCCATGTCGTACGGTTAATTCAGGGCGTGCGAAGTCGAAGTCTAAGCGGTGGCAGCTTTCGCAATGTTGTTCCATGTTAATGGGCTGCATCAATGCGCCACCGGGTTCTGGGGTATGGCAGTCGGCACAAACCAGCACCTTAGTTTCGCCGTTGGCTTGTTCAAAGCCGGCTGGATCAAGGTGAATGTCGTGTGGAAATTCGATGCCGCTTTGTTCAGGTAATGGCTGGTTCGCGGGTTGCTGAATTAGGTCCCACTGTTGTGCTACCGCATCCCATTGTGGTTGACGGAGGGTGATTTGCGGATGGCTGTTTTCCCAGTCATCCACATTGACCTGCTCGGTTTGACCGTTAGTGAAGGCGACGATATCTTGGTGGCAATTAACACAGAGTGTTTCATTATCCATCACCAATTCGGTGCTGCCATTGTGCTCCTTATGACACTTTTGGCAGGCCAGTTCATCATCGTTTGCCGCGGTAGGTTCGTAATGTAGCGCCACAGCTTGGTGGCAGCTCATGCAGGTCTCATCAGTGACCTGGGTGAAGGCACTGTTGTGACAGCTGCTGCAGTCATCGGCAAAAAATTGGTGCGCGGGGTGGAAGCTGCCAGTATTCCAGCTGCTGTCTGAGGGCAGTATGTAACTGACCGCGTCAGAACCGGTTGCATCTTGAATCGCGCGATTAACCAATGGCGCGAGCAAAAATAGAAAGGCGATTGCGGCTACCAAGCCCCAAGACCAGCGGCGTTTAGACAGGCCCAAATGGGCTAGGCGGGTTTTGGGGGCGAAGCCCGAGGGTGGGGGCAGTTGTTCGTCAACGGTGAGCGTAATAACTGCGCTGCCTTCTTCCACACTATAAGCAAATTCATGATTGCCAATGGTGAAGCTCTGGCCGGCCTGAATCAGCGCTCGCTGTTGCGCCTCGCCAGCCACCATCACGCCTATTTGGTTGTGGCTCTCGACGAGGAGTTGGTCCTCACCAGTTAACTGAAGGGTGGCGTGCCGCAGTTGTACGCCAGGCCATTCGATCAAAATATCGCGGTCACTGCTGGAGCCAACACTAAGTTGCTGTTGGTCAAAGGTTTGCTGGCCATCGGCTACAGTGCCTGCAGAACCGCGTAAAAAGCGTTTTATTACAATAGTCACGCGGCTTACCAGTAGTAAAACACAACGAAAATATGAGCGCTAAGTGCTGCGAGTAACGCAACGGTAGCGGGCACATGGATTAACAACCAAATATCGAGTAACGCACGTATGCGGATATCTTTGCGCAGCCGTTGCAGCAGCTCACTGCGCTTATTGATGGCTTGAATGGCGAGCCGAGCTTGTGCATTGGTTTGGGTGTTGTCATCGCCCATTAATGTTGCGAGTTGCTGGCTAACCGCACGTTGATTGCGGTTGTCCCGCTGCTGTCCATTAATAACGACCTGAGAATGATCACGGCCGGATAGTTGCTGCAGTAATCCGCCGCCGAGTTGTGTGAGTTCAATACTGCTGTCGACCATTGCCTGGTGGTCAGCACTGAGGGGGTTAGTCGCCATCACCGCTTGCTGGTCGGCTTCGGCGAGTAGTTGCAGTAATTGGGCTTGGGTTTTGTTATTGCGATTGTCGCTAAGCAGGCTGGGGTAGCGGATATAGACAACGAGACCGAAGATGCCACTGAGAATAACCACGCACATCAAAACATAAGCCAAGGTATGTAGATTCCAAGCGAACTGGAAGCCGGTGTGTAAGGTGGCAACAATAATGAGTGCCAAGCCGAGATAAATATGCGCTGAAAGCCAGCCTTGCACGGTCCCTGAGGTAGAACGGTAATCTCGCTTGCGAATGCCAAACCATGCCAGCCAACCGATTAAACCAGCGCCGATGGTCCCTAAGGTATAACCCAGCCAAGTGCCACCATTGGCGGTGGGTTGAGGATTATGCCAAGCGTATAAAAGCACGGCGCTTAGCGCTAATAGCGTGCCCACTTTTAACCAGCGAGCTTTTTGATACCTGAGTAGGGATTGGTGCATATAACGGTGCTTTTTCTTATTTAATTAGCGCGCCAGGAGAGTATGGCCAAAGTGAAGGCTGCTTTCAAACATCGAATTAGTTATTCTTTGCCTAATAAAAATAGTCTATGGGTAGTTTCGCTAGTGGCTACTTCGACAAAAGGCTGGAGGATATATGGCTAGAGTTTGGGCTTGGTTGCGGCTGGCATCTAGTGTGCTGTTGCTGACAATCGGTGGTTTGCTTAGTACTTTTGCGCAGGCTAGCGACTCGATCGACTTGTTATCGCAACAAGCTAACCGGTTGGTAGCTGCCGGTCGGGCGGATGATGCAAGACAATTGCTATTGGAGTTTGAGCTCAGCTTGGCTGGTAATTCGCAGTACGACTTTGCACTGGCAGAAGCTACTCGTTTAACCGCAAGTGCGGCCGAGGCTGAAGGGTTGTATGAGCGGGTGGTGGCGAGTGATCCATTACATGCCGAGGCATGGATGCGACTAGGTCACTACGCCTTTATACAGGCAGATAAACCCAAGCTTTATACCATTGTGGGTCAATTGGAGCAGTTGCAGCCACCGCCTGCTGCCGCCAAGTTGATTGATGACTGGTATCGCTGGTTAGGTGTATTGCCTACTGACAGGAATGGCCATTGGTTGAGCGTTGGTGCTGGAGCCGACACCAATATTAATCTGGGGCCCGCTGACGATAGCTTTGTTGACCAAGATATTGAACTCACCAGTGGCTCAATTGCGAAAAGCAGCGGCTTTATAACCACCTCGGCGGGGCTTTACGGCGGCAATCGTGCTGGCTTGGGGCAAGCAAGGCATTATCGCATGTCGGCTAGTCAGACTGAATTTGGCTCAAATGCAGAAGATCAGCAGCAATACGCAGCTACGGTGTCTTGGCAGTGGGGACAAAGTAAGCGCCAGTTAACTACTAGTCTTGGATATCGACATTTTCAGAACGACATTAATGAAAGTTTTGAGTCCACCGTAGCTGATATCCGGCATCGCTGGTGGTTAAGTTATTGGCAGCAATTGTCGGTGTCGGCAGGGCATATGGTAAGGCGTTTCGACAAGGGTGATGGTCAGCCTCACGTACGTGACGCTGATCGTTGGCAGCTAGGCTTAGACTGGAATTACCGAATTGACCCCAAAAGCCATGTGGTGGTGGTAACCAGTTGGTATCAGGATCAGCCTAAAACAACCGGTTCCGCGTTTAAGTTACGAGGTGAGGGTTTGGTGGTTAGTTGGCAAAGTACCTTGCGAAGAGGCTTGCGGCGAACGGTTTTTGTGGCGTGGAATGATATCCAGTACAGCAATACCGACAGCGCGTTTGGCCGCGAGCGCGAGGAAACGATTACTGCTCTTGGTTTGCGAATGAACTGGTTGCTTAGTCGCAAGCCGGGACTATGGGCCGAATTTGAACTTAGCAGACAAGACCGGAATGCCAATATAGACGTGTTCGACTACGACCGGTTTAAGTGGCAGTTCAGTATTCAGTGGAGGACATAGCGCATGCGGATAACCATAGTGTGTTTGTTTGGAGTGCTTCCGCTGTTGGCAGAGGCCAAGTTAATGGTGGTATTTGCTAGTGGCAATCCTCAGGTGATTGCTAATGGCCAATCATTGCCGTTGCGAAGGGGCTCTGAGATTCAAAGTAATAGCCTCATCAAAGCGAATAGCGGAATGGTGCAGTTGCGTCGTGCAGATGGGTCATTACTAGCTGTTCGACGGTTTGAAGAGTATTTGGTTAACCATAGCGATGTCTCTGCGGCAAGGGTTGGCGGAGGTCTGGTAGACAAGGATGGGCAATCACAGTCAGTGATTAAAGGTTTGTTGCGCCAGGTGACTAATAAGGAGCGTCGTGCGAGTCGTACAACCGTGCCCGAAGTATTACTCGCCGAAGGTGATACAACGGGGCTAGATACGGTAAGTGCGGTAACCGCAGGCATTAGTGGGGGAGACTCCACCCAAGGAGAGGAGGATGATCCTGAACAGAACCCAGTAGGTCCGAATCCTATGACTCAGCTATTGGAGCATCGATATGCTGGATCATCGTCTGGACGCTATTTGGTTGGTGAATTTTTTACACTAGTCGATTTTCCATCAGTGGCGTCAGTCAATAAACTTGAGCCCGATGAGCTTAGCCATATTGAACAGGTGTTCTATAGCGGTGGTGTTACCAACGACGAGGGCGATACGGTTTTTCCTGCAGGTTTTGCTGCAAGTAGTTTGGCTAATGCTACAACTTCACCTGGCACTCAAATCACTTGGGGGCGCTGGGACGAAGGACTTGCTGATATCGATACACCGACAATGTTCTATCAGCGTCCATTTTCCGAGAGCCCGTTGCATGCAGTTGCTTCAGCTGCGATTGATGAAAGCCTGCCTGCAACACTTCAGGGTGTTGTTGCATTCGAGCTAATTGGGAGCACGGCACCGACTGACCAACAAGGACTTGAGGGTGTGCTGGGAAATGCAGAATTGACAGTTGATTTTATCGAGGCCGAAGTAGATGCCTCGGTTGAGCTAACGTTAGATAGTCATAGTTGGGCTGCTAGTGGCAGCGCCCCTTTAACGCAAGATCAACTATTTTCAGGTGACTTCGATGAGGTGGTGCGTGATGGCGTAACGGGGTACGACGGAGAATTTCATGGTTTTGTGCAAGACAAAGGGCAGGTGATTGGTGGTGCCACTCATAGTGGTGCCGCATTTGCCTACCAGCTAGAGGGCGCGCAAACTACGGTAAGTGGCGTGGCGGTATTTAAGGAGCCGTAGTTGATATTAAACAAGTTGAAAGGGTTTGCCGCCCGCATCGGGATTGCGGCGGTTGTAACTACATTTTTTGCGATGCATGTTTATGGAGGGCTGGAATTAGGCTTTGTGTCGCAAATTGAACGAAACTTATACGATGCACGCATTCGGCTCACACTACCGAATAGTGAGCCTGATTCAGTAGTCATTCTCGATATTGATGAAAAGAGTATTGCTGCGCTTGGCCATTGGGCCTGGCCACGCAATATTATGGCAGCTGGCGTCGATCGCTTGTTTGATGACTACGGTATTCGCGTTTTAGGTTTCGATATTGTATTCGCCGAAGCGTGGGACCCTTCAGCGCTTGAAATGCTTCAACATATTGAGGCGGAATGGCCTGATATCAGCGCAGCGCAGCGTGAAGTGATAGCGCAGCAAAAAGAAAAATGGGATACGGATACCACGTTTGCTGAGTCATTGATTGGGCGTAATGTTGTCTTGGGCTACGTGTTCAAAGATTACGTGGCGGAGAATGACCCAGCGACTACCGGAAAGCTGCCAGACCCAATGTGGCGCAAAGAGCAGCTGTCGCAACTTTCACTTGATTTCATAGAAGCGCAGGGTTTTGTTGGTTCCTATGATTTGCATATGGACGCCGTCGGGGTGGGGGGGTTCTTTAGTAATCCGTCGGTTGATGATGACGGTATCTTCCGTCGAGTTCCGATGCTGCAATCCTACCAAGGTGATGTATATCCCTCGCTGGCTTTAGAGGTTGCTCGTAAGGCAATGGGCAACGCGCCGTTGCAATTTGTATTTGCGGATCCATCGGGCGAGCTAAACGGTTTAAATTTAGAAGGAATTAAATTGGGTGAGCAGTTTATTCCAGTTGATGAGCGCTTGAGTTCATTGGTGCCCTATCAAGGCCGTGCAGGTACCTTTGACTACGTGTCTTTTATTGACGTATTGAATAACGAAGTCGATATAGAAAGGTTATTCGACAAAGTGGTTTTAGTGGGTACCAGCGCGCCCGGGTTGCTGGATCTGCGCGCTTCGCCGGTGGGCTCACGATTTATTGGGGTGGAGATTCATGCCAACCTAGTGCACGGCATTTTGCAGGGGGGCATGAAACAAAGTCCGCAATTTATGCAAGGTGTTGAATTCCTTTCATTGCTGTTGGTCGCGGTTGTAATTAGCATTTTGACCTTGTTGCCGGCATTGGTCGGTATCGCTGGGCTAGTCAGTATTGTCGTTGGGGTGTTTTATCTCGGCGTTTACGGTTGGTCAGTGCACCATATTGACGTGCCTGTCGCCTCGGTGATTGGCCAAGCGCTGTTGTTGTTCCTGCTCCAATTTTCGTATTCCTTTGCGGTGGAATCGCGCAAGAAACGGCATTTATCTAAAGTGTTTGGCCAATACATCCCAGAGGAGTTGGTGGCCGACCTCGATAAGTCGGAACAGGATGTCAGCCTAGAAGGCGAGAACCGAGAAATGTCGGTACTGTTTTCTGATGTGCGTAGTTTTACCACTATCTCAGAGGGCTTGGATCCGGTAGAGCTAACCCAACTCATGAATGAGTTTTTAACCCCTATCACCAAAGTGATTCACGAGCACCGAGGCACGATTGATAAGTATATGGGTGACGCAGTCATGGCTTTTTGGGGTGCGCCCTTAGTCGATAAACAGCACGCTTACAACGCTGTGGCTGCGGGTTTGCAAATGATCGTGGCACTAGATGAATTGCAACCGCATTTTCAAGCCAGGGGCTGGCCAGAAATCAAAATTGGGGTGGGCGCGAATACGGGCCCCATGAATGTGGGCAACATGGGTTCTGAATTCCGTATGGCCTATACCGTATTGGGAGACACCGTTAACTTAGGCTCGCGACTTGAGGGCTTGACCAAACAATATGGCGTGCAGTTTATCGTTAGCCAGATGACCGCTGATGCCGCGCCAGAGTTCTTGTATCGCGCACTCGACGTGGTGAAGGTAAAAGGCAAAAATGAGCCTGTGCCAATTGTGGAGCCAATTGGTCTGGCGGATGCCGCCGATGCCGAACTGACGGCGCAATTGGAACAATGGAATCAGGCCTTGAGCTTCTACTATGAACAGCGGTGGCAGGATGCCGAAGCGCAAATCAGGAATTTGCAACAGGCCGAACCCGATCGAATGATCTACCAAATCTATTTAGACCGAATTGCCCATTTCCAACAAGAGTCTCCAGGCCCTGACTGGGATGGCGTATTCACCCATACCAGCAAATAAGTCGCAAATAGTTTGTGATTGTTGGCTTTTTTGGGGCTGAGATTAGTTTTTCCGCGGTTTCTTGTCCACTTTATGCTATGTTTTCTATCAGCATGGAAGCCTGTGCTAGGGGTATATCAACAATAAGAATTGGCTTGGGGGCAAGCCAACAGTCAAGTCAGGGATACATTTGCTTATGTCGCCTTTCCGGTTTATTCAGTCAGTCTCTAACCATCGACTGCTCGTAGCGTTGACAGTGCTGCTGCTTAGCGCAGTGGCCACTGCTAACACTAAACCTCATACATCTTTGACTGAGATGGCAGTAGCTGATATCGGTAACGGCAATTTAGAAGCCGCTTGGGAATACTTGTCAGCGTTACGTGAGGCGCGTGGCGGTGAAGCCGCCTATGACTTGCTGCTAGCAGAGGTTGCCTTGGAAACCCAACGTTTTGATGTGGCGCAGCTGGCAACTCGGCGTTTGGTGAAATTAGTGCGTAGCAAAGCGGGGGCCAATGCGGCAACCGAAATCGCTAGCATTTATCAGCAGTTAACGGAAGTACGTGAGCAAGCTGGCCGACAAGCCGCAATTCGTGAAATCGATTTGTCTCAGGTCGATTCTAAAGTCGGACTCAATATTAACTTTAACCGTCGCGTGATTGGGTTGCCGTATGTTGGTGACGTGGTGCCTTGGAAGAAAAGCGTGCAGGCACAAAATCGTCGCATGGCTGATCGCCCGAATGATCTTGACGACATTATAAAACAAGCCCAGCAGCTAATCAGCGCGGGTAACAGCCAGCAGGCTTATGAGTTGTTGTTAGCGCAAGAGGTGCACGGGGCCGGCGAGATTAATTTCGACTATGTGCTCGGAACGGCAGCGGTTGACAGTGGCAAAACCGATCAAGCGATTTTTATGTTGCTACGTGTGATTAACCAACAGCCCAAACATGCCGGTGCCAGAATTGAACTGGGTAGGGCGTATTACGCCAATGGTGATTTAGAGGATGCGAAAAAACAATTTGCTCGGGTTTTGGAGCAAAACCCACCGCCCTTAGCGAAGCTATTGGCAGAACAGCATCTGGTAGTGATTAACAAGCGTTTGCGTGCTCAGCGTTCAGCGTTAGTGCCCTATATAGACTTCCGCGTGGGCTTCGATACCAATGCAAATGGCGCGACGGATAACGAGCAACCCTACCGCGGTATTGCCGGCGTGAGTAGTGGTTTGCAAAATTTAACGCTTAATCCTAATAGCCTAGAAAAAGAGTCATCGTTCGCGCTGCTCAATACCGGCCTGAGTTACTCCAATCAATTTAAGCCGCGTTGGACGCTGCGTACTGGCGGCGGGCTGAAGCTGCGAAATAATCCCAGTGCGCATTTTGTCGATAACCACATGTATTCGGCTTACGCCTCAATTGAAAATCGCGTAGGTAAACGGTTCGTTTCCCTAGGAGCTGATGCGGTGCGTAGCTATTTAGACCAAAAATTCTCAGCCGATTTTTACGGCCTAAACCTAGTAATGGGACGAGATATCACCGATGCGTGGAACGGAGTGTTTCAATTACGCGCGGCCAATAGTCATTATTCATCTAGCAATCCGGGCAAAGATAGTGCTGACTACACCTTCTCTTCTACCTTTAGCCGCAGTTGGCCTGGTGCTAAGCAGTTAGCCCTGTCGGCCGGCTTGATTGCTCAACGTATCGACGCCGATTCGGATAAACACAGTAAAGACCTCCTCGGGTTGCAGCTGGGTTTTTCGATGCTCCCATATCGCTCAACCTTAATGGCGATATCGCTGGCCTATTTAAACAATGACTACGATGCGCCGTTAGTAGGCACTAGCAAGCGTGAAGATGAAGTCGGCGTCGCTTCTATCGGTTTTACGCGTTATTCCAGCCGAGATCCGAATTTAAAGTGGCTGCTTAATTTTGATTTCACTACCACCCATTCAAGCCTTGCGTTATTCGATAGCAAGGGCGCTAAAGCCAGTGTAGGAGTGCGTTATGACTTTAATTAATATCAAAAGTCGCTGGCTGCTGGCGTTGCTTTTGCTCTGTTTTAGTCATCTAACACAGGCTGCCGAGCCAGTCGGCAAATTAATGTTTGCGGTGCGTGGCGTGGTGGTGGCACATGCGGACGGGGGGACCGAAGAGGGCGTGAGGGGGTTGCCTTTAGTCGCTGGTGATACGGTGAAAACGGGTGACAAAGGGCGTGCCCAGTTGTTGATGGCAGATGGTGCGCGGATTGCCTTAAAGCCGAGTACTGAGTTTGTTATTGAGAATTATCAGGCACCCACGACAGCATCATCAGCAGACGGCAGCTTGGTTGCATCGTCAGAGGCTGGGTCGGGTGTATTGAGTTTATTGAAGGGCGGCATGCGTGCCGTATCGGGTGAAATCACTAAGACGAATCCGGATGGCTTGCAGGTGAAAACCCCCATCGCGACGATGGGTATTCGTGGTACCGGTTGGAAATGCGTGTTGGTCGGTAGTGATCAAAATCTTAAGCTGTATGTAAAAGTGGTTGAGGGCCTGGTGGTGCTGCAAACTCCATTCGGTGAACTCAGCGTTAATCCGGGTGAGATTGCCAGTGTTATTGAGGGAGCGGCTCCACAGCTCGAGTTGCAGGAAAGCGATGCGTTAAGCGACGCAGACGAAGCGCCGGAAGAGACTGAGGAAGAAGAGAGCGAAGGCGGCGAGGAAACTGAAGCGTCTGAATCAAGCTCGGATAGCGGCGAGGACGAAAGCGCGGAAATTTCTTCATCAGGCGAAACAGCCGATTCGGATACCGGTACAGACGAGGATGCGGAAGAGCGAGAGGATGGCAATGAGACCGACGGTACGACAACAAGCTCAGGCTCGGGCACAGATGAGACAGGTGCTAAAAGTGATCAATCTAGCGAACTTGAGGACACCCTTGTGGCCGAGGTGCTGGGTGTGTTTGACGAAGAGGGCGTGCTAGACGATTTGCTCGAATTCTTTGACGAAGAAGAAATTGTTGAAACGATTATTGAAGTGGTAGAAGAGTTGGTTACCCCAGTGGGTGCTGCCGGCACGCCTACCGCAACCCAAGTGGCTACCGCCTTAGGCGGCGCTTTTCTAGACCAATTGGAATTCGGCGAAAACGATGAGTTGCTCGAGTTTGTGGCCACGTTCAGTAATTTGAATGAACCGCTTGAAGCCTCGGTGTTCAGCATTTTGGACGCAAATAACCAGCTGACAGCAGAAATCCAAAACCTCGGTTCTGACCCAGCAACAGGCTTTATTTGGGGGCGTTGGAGTAATGGTATCGCCACCATTGATCCTGGCCTGAGTGGCAGCAGTGAAAGTGCTGAACTTAGCGGGCAGCATAGCGTGCATTGGTATCACGGTTTAGCTGACTTAGGCCAACCATTGGGCGACATTACCGCGTCGGCTCAATACAGCCTAGTAGGGAATACCGAGCCGACGGACGCGAACGGCAACGTGGGTATTTTAGGCTCGGCAAACTTGTCGGCTAACTTTACTCAGGGCATTGTTGATTTAAGCCTGCAGCTTGGCATTAACAATCAAAATTGGTCGGCGTCTGGGTCCGGCCAAATGGCCGATGCCCCCCACTTGTCATTCACCGGGAATGATATGACCGGCAGCATTACGAGTGGTGGTAGTACGGTGGGTACCGTCACGGGCCAATTTGTAGGCGCCTTTTCAACCAATCTGGTCGAGTCCAATGGCGTCAATGTGCCGGCGGGTGCTGCGATCGGTTATGGACTGTTGGGCCACTTGCAAAATGGTACAACCGCAGTCTCCGGTGTTGCGGTGGTGGGTAACCCGCAAGCCTCGTCTGGACAGGAGCCCTAGTCATGCAACATAGCAATATCAATCGTTTGGTGAAGCAGCTGCTATGGCCAGTCTCGATCTCAATGTTGGTCGCTTGTGGCGGCGGTGGCGGCGGTAGTAGTAGCGAACTCGATACTGGCGTTAGTAGTGGTTCGAAAAACCTGACTGGGCGAGTCGTCAAAGGTCCGATTGCCGACGCCACGATTAACATCCGACAGATAAGCCCGTTTACAGGGATTGAGGATCAACAGATCGCTGCTACCACCAGCACCGATGCCAGCGGCAACTTTAGTCTCGACTTAAGTAACTTGCCGGGCGCGTTACTGTTAGAAACCCGCGGTGGTCAATTCGTTGATGAGTCAGACCAAAATACTGATGGTGGGCCGCCGCGACAAATCACACTGAGTGAAGAAGAAGGGTTTCGTATTTATCGCCCTGCGGGTGTCGCCAATGTGGCGGTCACAGCCATCACTGATGTGATGACGAATCGCGCCTTACTGCTAACGCTGCAAGAACAGATTAGTTTGGATAACGCCTTTGCCGCAGTGCGCCAGTTAACGACTCAGGCCTTGGGTTTTGACCCGTTAATCACGCCGGCAGTTTCACCGCTAGAGCCCAACACTACCGATACTGACACACTGAATTACGCGCTGTTGTTGGGTGGTTTAGCGGTCGCTTCACATCAGGTAGCGATTGCTGCAGGACGTGCGCAAGCCGACGGTGAAGTGATTCAGGCAGTCATCCAAGACTTGTTTGATGGCCGCTTAGACGGCCAACAGAACGGAGAGCCGGTACTGATTAATGGGCAAGCGATGCCCGAAGTCGATTTACAAGCAGCTATTGGTTTGTTTCTTAATAACAATCGCCCCGTATATGGTGATATCGATGCGCCCGTGGTGGACGAAACCACTTGGGGCTCGGAGCCAACCCCAAGCAATACACAGCCAACGGTTGAAATACCCAACCCGACTGCATTGCAGGTGGCAGAAGGGCAAAGCCTGTTATTAGACAGCAATGTATTACTGGTAAATGACGCGGAAACAGCCACCCCAAATTTACGCTATTTAGTTCTGCAATCGCCTGTTGATGGGGTTCTGACCGATGGCGAAAGCCCTGTGCTTGAAGGCGAACTGAGTGACACGCCGCTGGTTTATCAAAACCAACGTTACCCGTTGGGCGGGTTAGATCCCTTTACGATTGCAGTAGTGGACGCAGACAACGGCTTTGCACCCATCAATATGGCGGTGTTTGTTAATGGTCGCCCAACGTTGCTTGACGATGAAGCCACCACCTTGGAAGACACCGTGGTCGTTATCCCGGTTCTGAATAACGACAGTGATCCAGAAGGTAATAACAACTTAGCGATTACGGGCCTCTCCAATGCTGTGGGCGGTGTGCCCAGCATTAGTGGCGACTCCGTGAGTTTTGCGCCCGCCAATAATTTTACCGGCCAGGCAGGTTTTAGTTACTCGGCCACCGATGGCAGCTTTACCTTGAGCGCCAACGTGGTGGTAAATGTGACTCCCGTTAACGACGCGCCAACGATTTCAGATATTGCTGATCAAGCAACCGGCGAGGATATTGCCCTTTCTGGCTTAGGGTTTGGCGTGGGTGATGTCGAAACCCCGGCCGAGGCTCTAACGATTCAGGCAGTATCCAGCAATCAAACCTTGTTGAGTGATAACAATATTGCTTTGGGTGGTAGTGGCAATAACCGTAGTCTTAGCCTGACGCCCAATGCTGACCAAAGTGGTAGCACCAACATCACGGTCACAGTAAATGATGGCGAGCTATCTGTGAGTGATACCTTTACGTTAACCGTGGCACCTATCAATGACGCGCCCACTATCTCAGCTATTAACGACGGTACGATTAATGAGAACAGCAGCTTTGGCCCGATCACGGTCACGGTGGATGATATTGATACGGACGTCAGTACGTTAACGGTTATGGCGACTTCCAGTAATGGGGCGCTGGTGCCAAATGGCAATATCAATATTGGCCCCGGCACTGCTGCTGAGAATCGCTCGCTAACGATCTCGCCGACTGCGCACGAGTCCGGGGTGGCGGTTATTAGCGTCACGGTCAGTGATGGGCAGTTAACGGCAACTGAGAGCTTTACGCTAACCGTCAACGATACCGACAGCAGTATTAAGTTTGTTGCCCCCGTTGCGCAGGGTAATGAGGATTGTTCTTCACCCAGTAATGTCTGCAATTCGCCTGCGCAGGCGCTGGCGGTAGCCGTGGCCGGCAATGAAGTTTGGTTGGCTACAGGCACCTATGGCTTGGCCAGCTTGGCCGAGCAAATCGCTTTAAAAGACCAGGTAACGCTACGCGGTGGTTATAACGCGAGTGACTTCGGTGCCGCGCCATCAGAAGACCCGAACCTTACGGTGGTACAAGCGACGTTTGATCAAAACTCGCAGGCCACTGTGGAATGCGGTAACGCAATTAGTAACCTGACTAAGGTCGAGAGTCTGACGATTGAAGGTTCTGCGAGTGGGGCCAATACCGTGGCAGTTCGCGCCAGTGGCAGCTGTAATGCGGTGTTGCATAACAACCTGTTGGTTGGCGGTGCGGGCAGTAATCAATCCATTGGCCTGTTGGTGCAATTGACGCCGGGTAATGTATTGGTGGCCGAAGCCAATCGTATTGATGGCGGTATTTCGCCTGTCCATGCGCAGGCAGTGCGCTCATTGTCTGGCGGCTTAGTGTTGTATGACTCGGTCCTATTTGGTGGTTTAAGCAGCAGTGGTAATACCGAGGCGGTGTTAGTGCAGAACCCAGTCAGTGATGGGGTGAAAATTGAGAATAACCTCATCTCAGGCGGTATCAGCCAAAGCGGTTTTGTGACCGGCGTCTTATTTGAAGGCAGTGGTTATGCCAGCCTGATTAACAATACGATTTATGGTGGGCAAAGTGATGCAGTTTCCGCGGCGGTACGTTTCTCTGGCTCCACTAACGGTGCTGGCGAGCCGGATATCGTTAACAATATTTTGCAGGCTGACCCAGACCAAGTAGGCGCCTCGCAATGCATTCGTCAGGAAAGTAGCGCGCAAAGCGAACCGAACAAACTGCAATACAATAGTTTTTCCGATTGCGATTTCTATTTGACCAACAGTAGCGGGCCCGGCTTGTTAGTGGGACGAGAACAGCTTGAGGATTATGTCGGGTTGCAGGATCCCGGCGGTATTGATCTGTTATCACCTTATGCAGTGGCGCCGAGTTTCGTTAACGAAAATGGTGTAGACAGCAATAAAGCGACGCCATTTGATAATGATTGGACGCTCGTGCCGGGCTCTGACTGTCCCGTGGTGGAAGGTGGTGTTATTACTGCCATGGGAGTGGTCATTCCGGCCCAGGACGCCAATCAAGTTGACCGCACAGCGACGGTTTCTGGACGTTGCGCTTACGCGCAGCCGTTTTTCGATTTTTCCGGATCTAGCAGTGATTTGGGGGTTTCACTTGGCGCACTAGAGGCACTAGGACCGCCGGCGCTCTACGTTGCTAATACAGGTGACGATGCGGGCAACTGCCTAGATCCTATTAACCCCTGTGCGACTATCGAACGTGCCTTAGACGTGTCGCAGGCGGGCGACGAAATTAGGGTTGAGGAAGGGTCTTATGACTTATCGGGTGCGGATTCCGCTCCTGCAAATGGGCGTATCACTAAGCCGATTTCATTAGTTGGCGGCTATCAAGCGGGCTTTACCGGCTTGCCGGAATGTTCGGGTGAAGTTTGTAATACCAATATTGATTTACAAGCCACGCAACCGTTTGAAGGATCGGACCGTAATGCGGTGGTGGTCTGTGATGGTACCGCGGGCGGCATGACGCAAACCAATACCCTAATTGCTGGATTTGCGATTGATGGTACTGATGTCACCCAAGAGTTCGGCACCAGTCGGGCCGTTGTGGTGACAAATGGTTGTAATGCGACGGTAGCGAGCAACCGAATCGTCGGCAGTAACTGCAATATCGGTGGCAATACGAACAGTATTGGTGTGTCGATTGAAAGCGGCGCTGCGGCGGGCAGTGTACCGAGGATTTTTAATAACGATATTGTCGGTGGTATCAATTGTGCAACGGACAGTATTGGTATCCAGTTAGCCGACAATACTCTGGCTGCTGTGCCCAGCAATCGCATTGTGATTGAAAAGAACAAAATTGTAGGGGCCGACCCCATAAACAACGACCCGCAGGGGGGCCTCAGTGATACGGGGCTAGGCTTGTCGATCGGTGATGGTTCAGCGAGCAGTACCGGAACGCTGTTGCTCGTGGCAAATACGATTGATGGAGGCGTGGGTAGTACGACTCGCGGCATCGGCCTTGATGGCTTTGGTGACGTAAATATTAATGCCAACCGGATTTATGGTGGACTAGCCGGTGGTGGTAGTGGCACCGGCGGTGCGTTTGGCATGGTGGCGCTGACCTATGGAGATCTGCAGGTATACAACAACTATATTCATGGCGGTGCTTATAACGGCCAAGGTGCGGATGCCTTTACGCAAGGCCTGCGTATTGGTGGTATCGGCTCGACTGGGAAATTTACCCTGCGTAATAACACCGTATTTTCAGGTGTGGCGGAATTGTTTCAGACGCAACGGGCATTGGTGCTTGGACCGCCTGAGAACACTGGTCCACTGGCACAAACCTTTATCGACAATAATATTTTCTTTACCCCGTTGAGCGGCGGAGCTGATCGGCGTTGTATCGAGGAAGAAGCCGCTATGACGCCGGACCGCGTAGCCAATAATTTGTTCTATAACTGCGACGGCCTGTATATGGATAAGGATCCGAATACGGGTCAAGTTACCGACCTCGGTGCGAACAATACTGAGAACAATGCGAGCAGCAACTTAGATACGGCTTTTTCAGGTGATCCGGCACCCGTGTTCGAGGACGAAGACGGCTTCGATAATGATTTAGGTAGCCGAGAGTTTGACTGGCAACTACATGATGGCAGTGAGCTGCCACCGAACGATTGTGCAATTGCGGAAGGCGCGTTAGACGGTGCGGCTCAAAACCCTGCCTTTATATACAACAATGATGTGAGGATGCGGCCACGTACCGGCAATGGCTCAACTGGCTGGTCGATGGGTGCGCATGAGCAGGATAGTTGCTCATCCGGCGGCAGGTAATCGTTACGCCGCCGCAGCCTGCTTTCAAGCGAGTTCTGGAGCGGGTTTAGCGTTCCATTTCGGCGACTAGATTGGCCAGTTTTTCGGGGCCTAGCCGTATGGCGGCGCCGGTAGGGCAGGCGCGCACACAGGCAGGCCCGCCGTCATTGTCGATACATTGATCGCATTTCACGGCTTTCTTCACCACATCCTTGGGCGCTTTAAAGTTAGGATCTTGGCCGGGTCCAGGGCCTTCACCCAATAGCAACCAGCGCCAAAGAGAGGGTTTCTCAGGCGGTTTTGCCGCGAGTTGGATTACCCCATAGGGGCAGTTACGCACGCAGTTGCCGCAGCCAATGCAGCTATCTTGGATGTAGACCTCGCCATTGGCCGCGCGCGAAATTGCATCGGGCGGGCAATCTTTCATGCAATGGGGGTTCTCGCAATGACGGCACGATGTTGGTAAATGCAAATGGGCATAAGTGACTCCGGCTTCACGATCAAGTCGCGAGGTGCCGTCGTGCGTATCAGCGCAGGCTTTTTCACAGTTGTCGCAACCGACACAAAGCGTTTCATCAATCACTAGGGCGTTGGTGGCCTCACCTAGGCCTTGATCCATCATGAACGACAGCACCGCACCATTGGCGGGTTTGGCTTCCATTTGGGTGTCGTTAGTAATCCGATTTTGTAGGGTTTGGCGAACTTCGTCCCGTAGCTTTGGCTCTAATTCCATCAGCTGGTTGAAGGCTTCAGCGGTTAACTCAATCGTTTCGGCAGCCACATTGGCAATAATATTGGCGGGTTGTGGGGTACCGCTAAGTACTGCAGCCTCACCAACGTATTGGCCCGCGGACAAATAACCGGTGACTACTTCTTTGCCATTGATTTCCCGAGTAAGACGCACCGAACCTTTGCGAATGAGATGGAAGCTATTGCTGGCTTCTCCCTCTACCAAAATTTTGTCGCCCGGTTTGTATGGGTTGAGCGAGGCGGTTTCAGCAATCGGTTGTAGTTCTGGAATGCTGTTGTTCGGTGCAAATCGCGTTTGAATGGTGCGGATAATGAAGGTCTGATCGAGTACGTGTTTTACCTCATCAACCGACGCAATTAATTTATTCATGGTGCGCCGTGGGGTTTCAATCAGCACACAATCTTCACCGGCCACAATCGTCGCGGTACGGCGCCGTCCTGAGAGCAAGCCCATTTCACCAAAGAATGCGCCTTGAGGAATGGTAATACGGTGATTGCCCGCGTCATCGAGCAGCACGTCAACCGTGCCGTTCACGACGGTGTAGAAGGTGTTGGTGTAGTCGCCCTTCTTAAACACGATCTCGTCCTTCTCAGGCGTGTGTAAGGTGCTGTCGAGGATGACTTCACGGAACATTAGGGCGTTGACTTCGCTAAATACGTTTAGCCGCTCTTGAAACAGTTTGAGCGTGTCGTCTACGTCTAGGCCAAACGGCAGGCCAGCCAATTTCTCTTCAAGCAAGGGGTGGTCGGCTGGGTTAATTTTGTTGCCCAGAATGTATTCCACCACCTCGTAGCCTTGGTTCATGGCTTGCTTGATCAGTGGATAGCCACCGAGCGCGCCAATCACATAAAGGCCAGGCACGTTGCTTTCGTATTGTGCGGTTAGCTCGGGCAGGGCGCCGGGGCTGTCATTGGGAAATTCAATACCACAGCCTTCAACAAATGGGCGAGGAGGAATGGCGCCCAAACGCGCGATGATTCGGTCAGCCGCAATGGTGAGTTCGCCAGTATCGGTTTTTAGCGTAACGTTCATTGGGGTACTGGCGTCGGGTGTGAGGTCGATCGCACCGACATTAGCGCTGTATACAATCTCGAGAATACCGTCATCGGCAGACTTCAGAATCAGATCAACGTTGCCCTGTTTGGCGCGGGCGAATTCGTCTTTACGGTTAACGATATAAACCTTATTGCGGTTTTTGGGGTTGGCTAAACCAACCGCGTTTTCAATCGCGGCATCACCAGCGCCTAGTACCACGATGGTCTCGTCTTTGTATTCGTTAGGGTCGTCCAGTTGGTATTGAACGCGTTCAAAGTCGTCGTTTTCAACGCCAACTTTGCGCGGGTTGCCCTGCAAACCGATGCCCATAATGATGGTTTCAGCCGTTACCGATTTGCCATTTTTGAGCTTAATGCTGAAGTCGCCTTTCTGGCCTTCGAGTCCAACCACTTCTGCGTTGTACTCAATGTTGACCTTATGCTCCTTTAGGCTGTTCTCCCAAGAGTCGAGAATCGTTTCGCGCTTACCTGCTTCAAACTCAAAGGGACTGCGTAGCGGCAAAATGCCGGGTTCAGCCATGACATGCTTGCCCTTTTGATACTTTTGAATGGTATCGGCGTGTTTGTCTTTGGCCTCAAGGAGGATGTGGGAAAGGCCTAGCTCGGCAGCGTGTCCGGCTGCACTTAAGCCGCCAGGACCAGAACCGAGTACAGCAATTTTATATTTTGCCATTGGGTAAGCGTTTTTGTTGTCGGTGGAGCGGGCACCTGATGGCACCCGCTGTATCTACGTTTTCTGTGGCTAGTTATAGCACGCCGTAAGCCAGCATGGCGTCTGCGACTTTTAAGAAACCCGCTAAGTTAGCGCCATTTAAATAATTCACATGGCCGGTTTCATCGGTGCCGTGTTGTACGCATTGGTCGTGAATGCCTTTCATGATTTCACGCAAGCGTTGATCGAGATCTTCTCGAGTCCAGCTCAGGCGCATGCTGTTTTGCGTCATCTCTAGGCCTGACACAGCTACACCGCCCGCGTTAGCAGCCTTGGATGGGCCGTACAGAATCTTGGCTTCAATAAAGGCGTTAATGCCTTCGGGCACAGTCGGCATATTGGCGCCTTCTGAAACTGCCATGCAGCCGTTACTCAGTAGGGTTTTGGCTTCGTCTTCTGAGATTTCATTCTGAGTCGCGCAGGGCAGGGCAACATCACAGCTAACGCCCCACGGACGTTGGCCTTCATGGAAGCTGGCGTTAGGGTATTGCTTCACGTATTCACTAATGCGAACCCGTTTCACGTTCTTCAATTCTTGAATATGCGCTAGGCGTTCTTCGTCAATGCCATCGGGGTCGTGAATGAAGCCACCCGAGTCTGACATGGTTAGAACTTTGCCACCTAGTTGGTTGAACTTGGCGGCGGCATATTGGGCTACATTACCGGAGCCGGAAACGCAGGCGGTTTTGCCTTCCACGCTTTGGCCAATATGCTTCAGCATGTCCTCTAACATATAGACACAGCCGTAGCCGGTGGCTTCGGTGCGGATTAACGAACCGCCAAAAGCCAGCCCTTTGCCGGTCAGAATGCCGGTGAATTCATTGGTTAGGCGTTTGTGTTGCCCAAATAGATACGAAATTTCGCGTGCGCCGACGCCGATATCTCCGGCGGGCACATCGGTAGAGTGGCCAATATGACGCGACAGTTCAGTCATAAAGGCTTGGCAGAAGCGCATCACTTCGCTGTCCGACTTACCTTTCGGGTTGAAGTCGGCGCCACCTTTGGCTGAACCCATGGGTAAACCGGTTAGGCTGTTTTTAAAGGTTTGTTCAAAGGCTAAGAACTTGAAGGTGGAGAGGTTAACGTCTTTATGAAACCGCAAACCGCCTTTATAGGGGCCAATCGCGTTGCTGTGTTGGATACGGTAGCCGCGGTTAACGCGAACATTGCCTTTGTCGTCTTCCCATGCGACTCGGAAAATAATAATGCGGTCGGGTTCGGTTAGCCGTTCAAGAATCTGCGCATCATGATAAATCGGCTTGTCTACGATGTAAGGGATGATGGTTTGGGCTACTTCGCCTACTGCCTGATGGTACTCGTTCTCGCCAGGGTTACGGCGAGCCAGGCCATCCATAAACTGATGGTATTGCTCGGCTGCTTTGCCAGTTAGTGTTAGCGACATCGTTGTTATCCTTATTTGTCTACAGGCTTAGTTTAGTAACGCTAACCAAATAATCCACCACAGGAATTTACAAGCAATGTGGATGAACTGATCGGCGTGGAATCCAAAGCGATCTTCGCTTTTCAGGAAGTCGGTAATGGCATGGGCAACAGTTTCGGCGAGCGCGAGCCATAAGTTGCCCAGAATGAGAAATACCGCAAGGCCGTGAATCAGGCAGTGCGACATCAAGATGTGAATCCAAATCAGGTTGGCATGTTTGGTGTTGCCAATGTTGAGCTGTTCGCGGTGGCTTTTAAAACGAGCAATAAATTCGTTTTGCAAACCAAAGTCTGCAACCGCGTGCCCTGCTAGAAGCAGGAATAATATTTCGAACGCGCCTAGGTCGAATTGCATGAGTCTCACTCTTAAGCGTCAAGCTGCGTAGCAAACATGACCTATCTTTCTAGAGAAATCAAATCAACGGCTTAGCGCTTAGCAAATCTAGCAAAGTTGGTGCGATCAGGATCTATATGCTATGCCTTGTAGAGCGGTTGTTGCAGTGGCTGTTATTTAGGTTTCTGCCAGCTTATAAGAACACCAGAGGGGGAGTGGCATGACTGCAGTTTGGCAGCCCGTATTTGGTCTCGCGTTGTTGTTGGGTGGCGCGGTTTTGCTGCTGCCATTGGCGCAGCGTCTCCGTTTCCCATTTACCGTTTTGCTGGCTGTTGCCGGTATTACCTTAGGCGTTGTGGCGCAGTTTGGCTCGGCTGAAGGCAACTCCCTGATTGCCGCTGTCAGCAGTTTGTCGCTGACTAGCGAGGCGGTGTTATTTATATTTTTGCCGGCTCTGGTGTTTGAGTCGGCCTTGTCGATCGACGCCAAACGTCTATTAAATGATATTGGCCCCGTATTGTTTTTGGCTGTACTGGGCTTCTTGGTGTCGGCGTTTATTGTTGGCCTAGCTTTATCGGCTGTTACGGGAAGCGGGTTGTTACTTTGCCTATTGATCGGCGCGATTGTCTCTGCCACCGACCCCGTTGCTGTGGTCGCCTTGTTTAAGGAATTGGGGGCGCCTAAACGCTTGGCCATCTTGGTGGAAGGTGAAAGCCTCTTTAATGATGCCACCGCTATTGTGCTGTTCAGTATTCTCTCTGGCTTGCTGGTGTCTGGTTCTGAGCCCTCCGTTGCTGCCGGCGTATTGGGATTCCTTAAAGTATTCGTGGGTGGAATTGTGGTGGGCGCGCTAATGGCTTGGGCAGTGTGTTGGTTGCTGCGGGTGTTGCAGTTCGGCACCTTGGCTAAAGTCACTTTAACCTTGTCATTAGCGTATCTCTCTTTTGTGGTGGCCGAGCATTTTTTGCATGTTTCTGGGGTGATGGCGGTGGTGGCATCTGCACTCGTGTTGAGTGTGTGGGGTCGACTGGTCATTTTGCCTAGCGAATGGCACACCATGGAGGAGGTGTGGGAACAATTAGGTTTTTGGGCTAACTCAATCATTTTTTTGCTAGTGGGTCTGGTGGTTCCCAGTTTGATGGTCGGGCTCGGGCTTGAGTTTGTTGGTTGGTTGGTGGTGTTGATCGTGGTGGCATTGCTGGTTCGAGCCGGCCTTATTTTCGGCTTGTTGCCTCTGCTGGAGAAACTTCATTGGTCGGGTCGCGTTGAACCTGCCTATAAAGCCGTGATGTTCTGGGGTGGGCTGCGTGGCGCGGTGTCGTTAGCCTTGGCCTTGGCGGTGCTGGAAAATCCTGCTTTAACTGAGCAGCAAAAGACAGTAGTGGCGGCCTTGGTTGCAGGCTTTGTGTTGTTTACCTTGTTGGTACAGGCGCCCACCATTCGCTTGTTGTTGGCTTGGTTAGGGCTGGACCAAATGTCAGCCGCGGATCGGCATGCCTTGCAACAAGCACGACGTAAGGCATGGGGATTGGCGCAGAGTGAATTAGCGGAGTTGGCCGCCAGAAGGTCGCTAGAGCGAGACGCGGCAACCGCCTGTTTAGGTGCCTTGCCCGAGCAAGCGGAAGAGACAGACGATCCACAAGCACGCGATCAATTTGTCAGCGCGGCATTGTTAGATTCTTTGTTGCGCGAGCGGCGAGCGGCGTTAAAGGCATTAGAGTCCGGTATTTACGGCACGTCCACGGTGAGCCATTTTATGGGTTGGTTGGACCACATTGCCGACGGGGTGAAACAGGCAGGTAAAGCGGGCTATGTGCAAAAGGCCAGTCAGCGCTTGGATTTTGGTTTGCGGTTTCGTTTCGCAGGTTGGTTGATCCAGCGCTTCGGATACCGACGCTGGATGGCTAAATTACTGCAGCAACGTTTGTCTTTGTTGTTGTTGGCGCATGACTTGTTGCAGCAGCAGTTGGCCGAGGTTGATCAGTTGACTTGGCCGCATGAGGTGAAAACATCACTTGCCGAAGTGTTGACGGCTCAATTGGCAGCGGTGGATCAGGCTGCAGAGGCGATGAATCTTCAATACCCTGAATACTGTAAACAACTGGAACAACGCCTTTTAAGCCAGACCGTATTGGATATTGAAATGAAGGTATATCGCGGCATGGCTGCATCTGCCGCCGTATCTGGCGAGGTGTTGCAGGCACTGCAGGCTGATGTGGACGCACGCTCGGCCGATATTCCAGCCATGCCACTGTTAGATTTGGGTTTAGACCCCGATGTGCTGATTAGAAAGGTGCCACTGTTTGCCGGCTTGGATGACGCGGCATTGGCTGAGATCGAACAATTGCTGCAACCGGTTCTGGCATTGCCTGAACAATACCTAGTACGCAAGGGTGAAATGGGTGACTGTATGTATTTTATTTCCTCTGGCGTGGTGGCGGTGGGGTTGTCACAAGGCGACTTGCAGCTGGGAAACGGGGCTTTTTTTGGTGAAATGTCGCTGCTTAATAATGAGCCCAGGATGGCGGATGTGGTCTCAAAAGGCTTTTGCCAGTTATTGCGTTTGGACGCCAAGCATTTTCGTATTTTAATGCAGCGGCGTGGCGACATTGCCGAGCATGTGAAGCGGATAGCCGCGCAACGCGAAGCAGAAAATTTAAGTCGATAGTGGCTGCTGGTTAAGCAAAGAAAAAAAGCCCCGTTGACCGAAGTCAAACGGGGCTTTTTAAATCAGCAGTTGTGCTTACTTAAGCTGCGATGCCGTTTTTTCTAGTTCTTGGTACATGGCGTGTGGAACGCGCGGGCCAAAGCTATCGAGGTACTCGCGAATACCTTCGACCTCATGGCGCCAATGTTCAATTTCAACACTGGTTAGGCTGCGCATCACGTCGTCAGGCACATCAATACCGTTTAGGTTGATCGAGCCGTGAGCCGGTAGGTTACCAATCGCGGTTTCTTCAGCCTCAGCGAGACCGTCGCAGCGATCCATAATCCACTGCAATACGCGTAAGTTCTGGCCAAAGCCTGGCCATAGGAAGTGGCCATCAACACCTTGGCGGAACCAGTTAACGTGGAAAATCTTAGGAAGGTTTTCGCTCTTGCCGCCAAAACTCAGCCAATGGCTCCAGTAGTCGGCAAAGTTGTAACCACAGAACGGTTTCATCGCCATTGGGTCGCGGCGAATTTGGCCTACAGTCCCTTCAGCTGCTGCGGTTTGCTCGGAACCCACTGAAGCGCCCATCAGTACGCCATGTTCCCAATTGCGTGCTTCCATCACTAATGGCGCAAGCTCGCGACGGCGCCCACCAAATACGATGGCTGAGATGGGTACGCCGGTAGCAGACTCGGCTTCTTCCGAGTAGCACGGATTTTGGGTGGCCGACACGGTAAAGCGGGAGTTAGGGTGCGCCGCTGGGGTTTCGCCAGTATACGGGTTGCCCTTCCAGTCGGTAACCGGTTCACCCTCTGGATGACCTTCCCACCAGGGTTGGTTGTCGGCAGTCACACCCACATTGGTGAAAATGGTGTCGCGTTGAATCATGTCAAACGCGTTTTTATTGGTTTTCGGGCTGGTGCCTGGGACTACGCCAAAGTAACCGGCTTCTGGGTTGATGGCGTATAAACGGCCATCGTCGCCCACTTGCATCCATGCGATGTCGTCACCCACGGTCCAGACTTTCCAGCCGGGGAATTGCTCAGGTGGAATCAACATGGCCAAGTTGGTTTTGCCACAAGCGGAAGGGAAAGCCGCTGCGATGTAGTGACGCTTGCCTTCTGGGCTTTCTAGCCCAACGATCAACATGTGCTCAGCCAACCAGCCTTCTTTTTTGGCCTGATAGCTACCAATGCGAAGGGCGTGGCATTTTTTACCGAGTAGGGCGTTGCCGCCGTAACCGGAGCCGATACTCTTGATAGTGAGTTCTTCTGGGAAGTGCATGATGAGACGCTTCTCAGGGTCTAGCTCGCCGATACTGTGTAGGGCTTTAACAAAGGTGCCTTCGCGCTCAATGCGTTCCTGCGCAGCTTTACCCATGCGCGTCATGATGCGCATATTGGCTGCTACGTAGGGGCTGTCGGAAATTTCGACGCCACAACGGGCAATAGGGGAATCAATGGGGCCCATGCAGTAAGGAATAACGTACATGGTGCGGCCAGTCATGCAACCTTCAAACAGCGCGTCCACCTTAGCGTGGCCGTCTGCTGGTGACATCCAATGGTTGTTAGGGCCAGCTTCGTCTTCGCTGGTGGTGCAGACGAAAGTGAGCTTCTCAACTCGGGCAACATCGTTGGGGTCCGAGCGGTGTAAATAGCATCCAGGATGGGTATCCTGATTAAGCTCTAGCAAATCACCGCTATCAAGCATGAGTTGGATAAGGGCTTGGTATTCGGCATCTGAACCGTCGCACCAATGAATTCGTTCGGGGTTGGTATGTTTGGCGACGTCGTCGACCCACTCTTGTAGGGCTGCAAGCGTTGTGCTCATTATGTTACTTCTGTTCCTGCTTTAGGGGAGTTGCCCCAGCATGCATCTAATAGGGTTTTGGATACCGCTAAACTGCCCCTGATTGCTGCCGAGGCGAGCGATCGGTAAGCCAAAATCTGCGTGTTAAACGCGAAGTTTCTCGTTCTGAGCCAACGATTGCAAGGTTTCGGCTGTTAGAATCCGAGATTAATTGAGTTATTTATGGTCGATTTGTTTTTCGGTCGATCTATCAGTAGTGAATTTGGCATTAAAACGGGCCCTTAAGCGGGCCCTAAAGCGGGCGATCAATGGCGGGTAAGAAGGCGAAATCTCAGACCAAAAAAAAATCTAAACCTGAGGGTTTTAAAGGCTGGTCTCGCTACTTACTAATCCGTTTTGCGCTGTTAGCAACATTATTCGGCTTGGGCTGGGTTGCATGGCTTGACCTGCAAGTTTTGCAGCAATTTTCGGGTAAAAAGTGGTCGGTTCCAGCGCGCGTTTATGCTCGACCGTTGGAAATTTACCCAGGGGCATCAATTTCCGCTGAAATGCTGACCAAAGAAATGGCCGTGCTTGGCTATCGAGAAGTGCAGCAACCGCGCCGTGCGGGCCAGTATGAGCAAGTTGCCAATACCGTACATCTGATCAGCCGTCCGTTTCGCTTTTGGGACGGCGACGAGTCAGCAAGAGAGTTAGCGGTTACTTTCGACGGTTCGCGAATCCGTTCCATCGTTGACCCCACCAGCAATACAAATATCAGTTTGGCGCGACTGGACCCAGCCCTGATTGGCTCGATTTATCCGGCGCACGGTGAAGATCGAATTTTGGTGCGTTTGGATCAGGTGCCACAGTCGTTGGTCAGCGCCTTGCTAGCTACCGAAGATCGGCGCTTTTACGACCATTGGGGTGTGGATCCGCGTTCTATCGGGCGTGCTTTGGTAGCGAATGTGCGCGCTGGAGGCGTGGCGCAAGGCGGCAGCACGATCACTCAACAGTTGGTCAAAAATTTCTTTTTAGATAGCCGTCGAACGCTGGTGCGTAAGGCCAACGAGGCCATCATGGCGTTGTTGCTGGAATTTCACTTTTCTAAAGATGAAATTCTAGAGGCCTACCTCAACGAAATTTATCTTGGACAAGATGGCGCCCGTTCCATTAACGGTTTTGGTCTGGCGGCGTGGTACTGGTTTCAAACGCCGCTCGAGGAGCTTGCGTTACATGAGGTAGCGCTGCTGGTTGGTATGGTGAAAGGCCCGTCTTATTATCATCCGCGGCGTTACCCTGAGCGTGCCTTGGAGCGGCGCAATTTAGTACTCGACCTGATGGCAAATGGTAGCCCAGCTTGGGCTGACCAAATAGAGACCGCCAAACAACAGCCGTTAGGCATTGTGCAGCGTTCTGTAATCGGCACCAGTCGCCATCCCGGCTTTATTGATTTGGTGCGGCGCCAATTGCAACGCGACTATCGTAGTTCCGATTTGGAATCCGAAGGGCTACGCATTTACACCACATTCGATCCGCTCGTGCAGCGCTCTGCCGAGGTGGCGGTGACCAACCGTTTGCGCCAGCTCGAGCAGGATGGCAACAAAGCGTCGGGCAGCTTGCAGGTTGGCGCAGTATTTACCACAACGGAAACCGCTGAAGTGTTGGCCGTGGTGGGTGGCCGTGATGCTCGGGTAGACGGGTTCAATCGTGCTCTGTCTGCCAGTCGCCCGGTTGGCTCGTTAATCAAGCCGGTGGTGGTTGCCGCCGCATTGGCCGGCCCTGAAGGGTTGACGTTAGCCAGCCGCATTAAAGATGAGCCACTTAGTATTACGATGCGCGACGGTCAGGTCTGGGAGCCGAAGAATTACGGCGACCGCTATTGGGGCGAAGTCTCCTTGCACGAGATTTTGGTGCACTCGATTAATATTGCTACCGTGAATGTGGGTATACAAATTGGCGTGCCATCGGTGATTGCACAGTTGCGCCAGCTGGGCTTGGAGCAAGAACCGCAACCGTACCCGTCGTTATTGCTGGGCGCACTGGAGATGACGCCGTTAGAGGTAGCAAGCTTATACCAACCGCTATCGGCGGGCGGTTATCAGCGCCCACTGAGTGCTATTCGTGAAGTGCGAGATGCGGTGGGCGAGCCTTTGCAGCGTTATCCGCTTGATGTTCGTCAGGCGATGTCAACGCAAGTCGCGGCCCTATTACGTTGGAACCTGCAGCAGGTAGTTGAGCGTGGTACGGCGCGGGGTTTGCGTTGGCAAATGCCGAATTCAGCCGGATTGGCTGGTAAAACCGGCACCACCAATGAGTTGCGCGATAGTTGGTTTGCCGGTTTCGGTGGCAATATGTTGGGCGTGGTTTGGGTGGGGCGCGATGATAACCAGTCTGCGGGCCTGACAGGCTCGTCAGGTGCAATGCGCGTGTGGGCCGATACTATGAAAGAGTTGCCAATCACGCCGATTGTGGAAGGCTTGCCCAGCGGAGCTGAGTGGCACGCGGTCAATCCCAGCACTGGGGCGTTGGCAGATGGTTGCGACAACACTGAGCGCTTACCCTTTTTGGCGAACCGTCTACCTCTGGAGCAGGATCCTTGTATGCAAACCCAGGGTTCTGGGGTAATTAAAAGAATTTTTAAGTGGTTTAAGTAACCATCTGAAAGAAAAGAGATAAATGAATCTTAAAATGACTCGATTTGGCTTTGTTCTGGCGTTGGTATTGATCACATCTGGTTGTGCCTCGATGGGTTTTGGCGGTGGCATGGCGCCACTTAAAACTAACCCATGGGCCGATCAACCGCCGTATGAATGGCCGCCATATCAGCAAAGCAACGCGCCAGATCTTGCCATTGGGCCAGCACCTCAGGCCCTGCTGGCTGAGGCAGATAATCACTACGAAATGGGTCGATATGATGCCTGTGCAGCGTCGCTAGAACGCGCCTTGCGATTGGAGCCCCGTGCGCCCGTGGTTTGGTATCGACTCGCGGCCCTGCGCGCCAGTCAACATGACTATGCCAGTGCGAACCGACTGTCTGAAAAGGCGACTAGTCTGACAACAGAAAACACCTCTGCGCGCGTTGTGCAATGGCTTGATTGGTTGTCTGATTGGTTAGTGACGCAGTTAAATAGCCCACGCCGCTAGGCGTGAGTCTTAGTTCCGTACCTGACGATTCCAGTCCGTTGACTCTGCATTCTTATTCCAACGAGGCCCAGAAAACCGCCCAGCTACTGGCGGATGATGGTGTGTTTGCGGCAGCGATAGAGGGCTTTCAAAGCCGCGAGGCGCAGCAGCAGATGGCTGCTGCGGTTGCCGACAGTATTCGCCAAGGCAGCAAGCTTTTGGCCGAGGCGGGTACGGGTACTGGCAAAACTTGGGCTTATCTCGTGCCTGCCATGTTGCATGGCGAGAAGGTGGTGATCTCGACCGGTACGCGGCAGTTACAAGACCAGCTCTTTTTGCGTGATCTACCCAAGGTTAAACAGGTATTGAATGCCGATCTGGATGTGGCCTTGTTAAAAGGTCGCGCCAATTATCTGTGTCTGCATCGTTTAGATCTCGCCAGCGATGGCTACGACTTAAAAGATGAAGATCACGCCTATCTGCATACCCTGAAATATTGGGGCAACAATACTGACGATGGCGATATCGCCTCGGCGCCGCAGGCACCCACCCTCAAAGGCATGAGCGGCTGGCTATTTTGGGATCGAGTGACCTCTAATAATGACAATTGCCTAGGTCAACAATGTCCACAATGGGATAAATGTTTTGTGGCTAAGGCCCGCCAGCGAGCGATGGAAGCTGACCTAGTGGTGGTGAATCACTATTTGTTATTGGCGGACTTTGTGTTGAAAGACGAAGGTTTTGGCGAGCTCTTGCCAGAGGCCGATACGATTATTGTGGACGAGGCGCATCAACTCCCGGAAATAGCCGGTAAGTTTTTTGGTACCTCAACCAGTGCGCGGCAAATTCGTAATTTGATTGATGACGCCAAACGCGAACAGGCCGAGTTGGGCGAGCAGGACGTGACCTTAGCGCGTCATCTCACCGCCCTAGAAAAAGCCACTGCGGATTTTCGTTTGGCGCTAGGGAGCCAAGATGTACGCGGGATTTGGGTGCAGCCTCCAGCGGAAATTACGGAATCACGTAATCATTTGCTCGACACCCTAAGTCGTTGCCGAGATTATCTGAAACAAATTGAAAAACGTTCTGCGGGGTTAGTGAACACGCGCGAACGAGCCACCATGCTAGTGGATGCCTTACGGTTGCTAAAGGCGAGCGAGACCGGTGTGGCTGGTGATGCGTCCGGCGCTGACCCAGAGCTAGATGAGCTGGCCAGCAGTCGTGGCGACGACGTGCATTGGTTTGAAACCCGAGGGCGTGGTTTTGCCCTACACACCACACCGTTAGACGTGGCCAACCCGCTGGCGGAGAAAGTGTTTTCGCATCCAGCGGCTTGGGTATTTAGTTCGGCAACCTTGTCGGTAGCGGGCGACTTTACCCACATTAAGCAGCAACTGGGCACGCCTGAAGCCGACAGTATTAGTCTGCAAAGCCCGTTCGACTTCGCTAACAATAGCTTGCTCTACCTGCCCAAGGGCGTTCCAGAGCGCCCCGGTAATGATGCTACCGAAGCCCTGATGGATGCTGTTTTACCGGTACTTAAGGCAGCGCAAGGCGGTGCCTTCTTGTTGTTTACCAGCTACCGCGCCTTGCACTGCGCGGCGCGTTATCTCCGCGACTTAGATGGCGGTCGTTATGCCGAGCAAATTTTGGTGCAGGGCGAACAACCGCCACGTAGTTTGGTCGATGCGTTTCGGCAGCAGGGTAACGCTTGGTTATTAGCCACCCAAACCTTCTGGGAAGGGGTCGATGTGCAGGGGCAAGCGTTATCGGTTGTTGTAATCGATCGCCTGCCTTTTGCATCGCCGGGTGATCCCGTGACATCCACGCGTATTGACGCACTTAATCAGCGTGGTGGTAATGCCTTCCGTGATTGGCAGTTGCCGCAAGCAGTGATTAACTTAAAACAGGGCGCAGGGCGCTTAATTCGCGATGTGAATGACTACGGCGTTCTAGTGCTGGGCGATCCGAGAATCTCCAGCAAAGCCTATGGCCGTCAGTTTGTGAGTAGCTTGCCGCCCATGCCGCAGACTCGGGAACTGGAGGAGGTCACACTGTTTTTTGCCAGCCGTCAGATTGATCCGGCCTTATCAATAAAGGAGGCCGGAGCGTGACCGCCACCGTTTTAGCCATCGAGACCTCAACCAACGCTTGCTCAGTTGCCTTGCAGCAGGGTAATGATGTCTTGAGTCGGCATGAAGTGGCCGCGCGTCGTCATGGTGAGCTGTTGTTGCCGTGGGTGCAGCAGTTATTGGCTGAGGCGGGTATCACGGTGTCCCAGCTGGATGCCATTGCGGTTAGCCGGGGTCCGGGTGCCTTTACTGGCGTGCGCATTGGTGTGGCGGCAGCGCAGGGGCTGGCGATGTCTTATGACTTGCCCGCAGTCACCTTGTCTTCATTAGCCATCTGCGCACAGGGCGCCTACCGAATAACCGGAGCTAGTCAGCAGTTGGTGGCCTTTGATGCACGCATGGGTGAATTGTATTGGGCAGAGGTATTGGTCGAAGCGGCAGGACAGTTACGACTGCAGCACGAGTCCGTTATTGCGCCAGAAGTCATACAATTGCCCTCATCTACGGGCTGGCTGGCCGTCAGCGATGGCTGGGCAAGTTACCCTGATTTGATGACCCGAGCTAAGGATTACCTACTTCCAGAGCAGGCTGCCATTGGTTTGTTGCCCAACGCGTTGGATTTACTAACGCTAGCGCAAACCGAGATTGCCGCTGGCCGCATGGTAGCGGCCGAATCAATCCAGCCGGTCTATTTACGTAATAACGTTGCCGAAAAGCCCAAAAACTCAGCGTAAAACTCAGTTTGGCTCGGCAACAACTCACATCACAGGAATAAATAACAATGGCAGAAACTGCAAAAGCATCAAAAAGCACCTTAATGAAAGTCTTGGACGGCTTTTCTTGGTTGCCAGAAAAACAACGCGCCAGTGCTTTCTCGCTGGTGTTCGGCACTGCAGTCAAGTTTTTTGGCACCGCCAGCTTAAAGTTTGAGGAAGTCAGCCCAGAGCGTTCGGTGGTATATATTCGCAATCGCCGCAAAGTGCAGAACCATATTGGTGGCGTACATGCGGTGGCAATGGCATTAATTGCCGAAAGTGCCACCGGTTCTATTGTGGGTTTGAATCTAGGCAGCGAGTCTATTCCGGTCATTAAGACCATGACCGTTAACTACCTGAAGCGTGCCAAAGGCGATATGCGTGCCGAAGCGACGTTAACCGCTGAGCAGATCGAGCAGATTAAAACTACGCCAAAAGGTGAAGTGGAAGTGGCCTGTAAAGTCACTGACGAAGAAGGTAAAGAGCCGATCACCGTGAGTATGATTTGGGCTTGGACCCCTGCGCGTCGTTAAGTCCTGCATCGCGTAAAAAAGCCCGCCTAGCGTTGCTGCTACGGCGGGCTTTTTTGTGGCTGCACGATGTTGCCGAGTTAGCTATTCAGCAAGTTCAGCCGCCGTAATCTGAATTCGCAGGTTCTGTGCTTGTTCACGACTCCACGGCCCCAGGCCGGTGTTGCGTTGCTGCTGGTTGCCCGCGGCAATAGCGTCGCTGAAATTTTCCCGCCAACTGCGGCTGCCATCGCTGGTGGTGACCACCACATTCTTCACCGCTACCGAGGTTGGATTCACTACGGTGAGTACCAGCTGGCCTTGTTGGGTGAGTGCGGCTTTAACATTGAGGTATTTATTGGGGTTGTTGGCTAAATCCAACCGTAGCAGCGCAGCTTGCGCCTCTTGTCCCACGCTGCCTTTCGCTTGGGCAGCGGTTTGGTAATGTTGAATGGCAGCGTTGTTGTCATTTTGCTTAGCAGCAATGTGGCCTAAATAGAGATGCCCTGGCGCGGTCGGTAGGCGCTTTAGGCTGTTTTCTAAATCAGACTTGGCGCCGCTGATTTGTTTGAGGTGATAGCGGGCGATGCCGCGGTCTAGCCAAAACATAAACCAAGTACCGTCTAAACGCAGTGCCGTTTCATAATGCTTTAGAGCTGACTGCCACTGTTTCTTGTTGGCATATAAGTCGCCCTTAAATGAGTGGAAGCGGGGTTCTTTCTGCTCAATTCGCAGCGCCGCATTAATGTGTTTTTCGGCGGCGTCGTATTGTTGGTCAACCATCGCTTCACGCGCTTTTAGGTAGGCATCGTAGGCGGGTTTTACTTTGCGAATATAAGCGGTTTTTTGCTGGTAGCGGTCTCGGTTTAGAGTGCCGCCCGGAGGCAAGCTAGCGGCAGTTTCGCGATTTTTCTCTACCCGTTCTTGCGAGGGCGGGTGGGAGGAAAATAGCTGGCTGAAAAAGTCCTGCTGACGGCCTTGTGATATGCGCACAAAGGCCTCTTGCAAGGTCACGGCCGCTTGCGGATCGTAGCCCGCGAGTTGCATGTAGCGAGTGCCATATAAGTCTGATTCTAGCTCCGCGTCACGGCCACGGCGGGCCATCGCGTATTGCGCGCCGAGATTGGCTGCACCGAGGATGGAGTCGCCTCCACCTAAGGCGGCAGAGGCACCTAGTAACGCGCCTTGTAGCAAAATGCCACGCGTTTGTGCACGGGCACCATGGCGGGCCGCCGCGTGGACCACTTCATGGCCGAGTACGGCAGCCAATTCCGCTTCGTTGTCTAGCTCCCATAACAGCCCGAGATTGACCGCAATTTTGCCGCCCGGCAATGCCCATGCATTTGGCACTGGATTGTTTAGCAGGGTGAATTCATAGGGTAAGGGGCGGTCACTCACCGCGGCTACGCGCTGGCCGACTTGTTTGACGTAGGCTTCTAGCTGCGGATCAACTTGGTATCGGCCGCCTTCGGCCTGGCTAAGTGGCGCATAGGACTGTGCGCCGATAGTTAGCTCTTGGCTTTCGCTGACTAGGGTGAATTCACGTTTTCCTGTTACGGGGTTAACCACGCAGGCCTGCAAGGTAATGGCGGCACAAGCAAAAACAAGCGCTTGAACTGGACGGCGGTATTGGTGAAGTGGGTTAAGCAGTGACATGTTTTCCCCGAATGCTGCTGAGACTTCTGCTGAATGGCTTTATTATTAGCCTCGAAAGCCAGCTTGTCAGGGTTCTATGACTAAATCGCGAAAAAATAATTCAGCTGCTGCCGCAAATGCCGCGTTAAACAGCGTGCGGATTGATAAATGGTTATGGGCGGCGCGGTTTTACAAAACCCGGCAATTGGCTACTGATGCGGTTGCCGGCGGACATGTACACCTGAACGGCGAGCGGGTTAAGGCAGGGCGAAAAATTGCGCTAGGTGATCAGCTGGCGATTAATAAAGCCGGCATGTCGTGGCAGATTACCGTGGATGGCTTGGTTGAAAAGCGTGTGTCTGCAAAGCTGGCACAGTCTTTGTATACCGAGGGGCAAGCTAGTATTGCCGCACGCCAGCTGGCACAAGAGCAGCGTCGTCTAAACATTGTACAGCCGGCACCAAGGGGTAAGCCTGATAAGCGTCAGCGCCGCCAGTTGTCGGCGATAAAGTACTCAGATTAAATAGCCTCGCGATGTTTTTGGGAAAGCAATATTCTCGTCACAACGCTGCTTTATAGTGCATCTGATTAGGTAGACCGTCGAGTTGCGCCAAAACAGTGCAAGCGGGCGAGCGCCGACCAAGGTAGAATTGCCGTTTGGCTCGTTGCGTAGCAAACTAGCGCCAAGAAACAAATGATCATAGTGAAGCAAAGGATTCAGCATGGCTTATAAGCACATTAAATTCCCTGAAGGCGGTGAGCGCATCACCATTGATGGCGACAACATCAACGTGCCTGACAACCCTTATGTGGGTTATGTAGAAGGGGATGGTATTGGTCCCGACATTACCAACGCTAGCTTGCGTATTTGGAATGCTGCGGTTGACCAGGCTTATAACGGCACACGTAAGATTCACTGGGTTGAAACTTACCTGGGCGAGAAAGCCGCCAGCCTATACGACGGCAACTACTTCCCGGAAGAAACCCTAGAAGCCACTAAAGAGCTAATCGTTAACATTAAAGGCCCACTAACTACACCGGTAGGTGGTGGTTTCCGCTCGCTTAACGTAGCGCTACGCCAAGATCTCGATTTGTACTCCTGTGTACGTCCGGTAGAACACTTCCCGGGTGTGCCTTCGCCAGTGCGTAAGCCAGAAGAAGTTGACGTGGTGATCTTCCGCGAAAACTCTGAAGACGTTTATTCCGGTATCGAATACCAAGCCGGTACTGAAGAATGCGACAAAGTGACCGACTTCTTGCGCGGCGAGATGGGTGCTAAGTTCCACGAAGGCAGCTCAATTGGTATTAAGCCAATCTCTGCTTACGGTACTAAGCGCTTGGTGCGTAAAGCGATTCGCTATGCGATTGAAAACGGCCGTGAGTCAGTTACCTTGGTACACAAGGGCAACATCATGAAGTTCACCGAAGGTGGCTTCCGAAACTGGGGTTATGAGGTTGCGCGTGAAGAGTTTGGTGAGTTCACCATTACTGAAGACGAGCTGTACAACGAGTACGGCGGCAAGCAGCCAGAAGGCAAAGTGGTAATTAAAGACCGTATTGCCGACATTATTTTCCAATTGATGCTGTTGCGTCCGGCTGAGTTCGACGTACTAGCCACCATGAACCTGAACGGTGACTACCTTTCTGACGCGATTGCGGCAGAAGTAGGTGGTGTAGGTATCGCACCTGGCGCCAACATCGCTGACCACGTGGCAGTATTTGAGGCGACTCACGGCACAGCACCTAAATATGCCGGCTTGAATAAGGTAAACCCAGGTTCACTACTGTTCTCGGGCGTAATGATGCTGGAGTACATGGGCTGGCGTGAGGCGGCGGAATTGATTCGTGCGGCTTACGTACAAACCCTAGACGACAAGATCGTGACCTACGATTTTGCGCGCCAAATGGAAGGCGCCACCGAGGTATCAACCAGCGGTTTTGCTGATGCGATCATCGAGCGAATTCGCGGCAATATTGATATCGAGGCCTTACGTGCTCAGCGTGAAAAGCAGTTGGCTCAAGAGCGTAAAGAGCGTGAAATCAAGCGTTTATTGCAACCTCTTGAAGAAATGGTTGCATCTGGCCGTGTGCCGCACTCGGTTGCTGACATCATGACTCGCAACATTATCAGTGTGCCTGCTGATGAAACCGTAGACGACGCGATGCACAAGATGCGTGAGCACAAAATTAGCTCGATTGTGGTTGAGCCAAACGCAGAAGGTGAGTGGGGCATCATGACGCGTCGCGATGTACTTTCTCGCATTGTGGGTGAAAACCGCTCTACCGGTAGCGTGAGCGTAGATGAAATCTGCTCACGCCCAGCGCTAACCGTAACGCCAGAAACTTCATTGCACGATGCCGCTGAGTTCTTAACCCAGAACAACATCTCCCGTGCACTGGTTGAGCAAGAAGGCAAAGTGATTGGTATCGCTTCAGAAACTGACATTTTTGACGCAGTAGAAACCTTTGGTTGGATCCCTGAGTAATCCAATCGAATAGGTAATGGCAGCGAGCCCCGGGCTAGGCTAACCCTAGCTCGGTTTCGCTAAACACCACAAAAACGGGGCGCTCCAGCATGCTAGAGCGCCCCGTTTTGGTTTCAGTGCTAGCCAGACCCTGTTGGGGTGCGTGCTGGGCGTCGTCTCATGCTAAAATGCGCGCCTGATTTTTTCGCCCCATTTACCCTAGCGAACGCCCATGACTGAGACTCCCGAACCACTATTTCGTGTGGTTTTTGCCAATGAAGATAAATTGTTTGAGGTTTACGCCCGTAGCGTTGGCCAGAGCGGTTTGTTTGGTTTTATTGAAATCGAAGAACTGGTATTCGGCGAAGCTTCGGGCATGCTGGTTGACCCCTCTGAAGAAAAGCTTAAAAGCGAATTCAAAGGCGTGAAGCGTACCTATGTGCCGATGCATTCCGTAATTCGGATTGACGAGGTGGAAGAGCGTGGTGAATCGAAAGTGCGCGAGATGGATGCGCCGTCGGGTAATGTGCGTTCATTTCCCGTGTACACGCCCGGTTCTGGTGGCGGCCCAGCGCCAGCAGGCAAATAGGCCGGCTTAGTAGGCCGGTTGGCAGCGTTTGATGCGATTTTGTTCACTCGGCAGCGGTAGCGGCGGTAATGCCACCCTCGTTGAGTCTGGCGACACCTTATTGCTGATCGACAACGGCTTTAACGGCAAACACTTTAGTTTGCGTTGGGCTGAGCGTTGTGGCGATCGGCCCATGACCGACATTGACGCTATTTTGGTGACCCATGAACATGGCGATCACAGCCGCGGTGTTGGCATTTTGTCGCGTAAGCACCGTATACCGGTGTATTCCACCGTTGGCACCTCGGCCGGTTCCTCCGGCTTTCCGCATTGGCATGCGGTGAATCCGCATCAAGCGTTTGAAATTGGTGAAATTACGGTAGAGCCTTTCCCCGTAGTGCATGACGCCCGCGAGCCTTGCCAATATGTGTTTGCTGACGGCGACTACCGGATTGCGGTGGTGTCAGACCTCGGCTGCGTCACGCCACATGTGCAAACCATGCTGGCCAGTTGTGACTTCCTGTTGCTAGAAGCCAATCACGACCCGGAAATGCTGGCGAATGGCCCATACCCTTATGCGCTGCGTAAGCGAGTCGGTGGCGACTTAGGGCATCTCGCTAATCAGCAAACGGCTGACTTATTGGCGGCTATTCCAAAAGGCCAGCTCAAAGGCATTATTGCCACCCATATCAGCGAAAAGAACAATACCCCAGCACTGGTAAAACAAACTCTGGCGCCCGCGCTCGACTGGCCGCAAGAGTGGATACAATGTGCAACCCAAGACCAAGGTTTTGATTGGCAATCGTTGCCCGAAGCCTTTGTGGATTTTTCCAATCAATCAACTCACGTTTCATCTGAACCCAAGGTAGCTACATGCTAACGCTTCAAGGCCCCTCTGCTTTAACGCCATTCCGCCGTCAACGTATGCTCGCGCAAGTGCAGGCATTGTTACCGAGTGTGACCGACCTACAAGCTAGTTTTGAACACTACGCCGATAGCCCAGCCCTAGACGCCGAAGCGCAAGCCAAGCTTGAGTTGTTGCTGACCTATGATGAGCCCGCCGTTAGTTTGGATAATGCCAATAAAACCATTCGCGTGGTGCCGCGTTTTGGCACGCGCTCGCCGTGGTCATCCAAAGCCACCGACATCGCTCAGGTGTGCGGCCTAAGTCAGATTGAGCGGGTAGAGCGTGGTGTGCTGTGGCAGTTTGCTGGCTGGCCAGCCAGCGTGGACGCTGAGACCGAAAAAGCCGTGCTCGGCTTGCTGCATGACCGCATGATGCATGTCTTGGTTGAAGACCCAGCAGAGCTAGAAAACCTATTTGCCCACCACCAGCCACGTAAAGGCGAAACGGTGGATATTCTGGGCGGCGGCCAAGCGGCGCTAGAAGTCGCTAATGCTGAAATGGGCTTGGCTTTGTCAGAGGATGAAGTTGAGTATTTGGTGGATGCGTTTAAACAGCAAGATCGTAATCCAACCGACGCCGAGCTGATGATGTTTGCGCAGGCCAACTCTGAGCACTGCCGACACAAAATCTTTAACGGCGACTGGGTGATTGATGGCGAAGCCATGCCAACCACCTTGTTCAAAATGATTAAAGAAACTTATAACGCCAGCCCAGAAGGCGTGTTGTCGGCTTACAAAGACAACGCCTCGGTCATTGAAGGCTCGGCTGGTCATCGTTTCTTGGTAGACCCCGTATCAAATCGCTACAGCTATAGCGAAGAAGATATCCATATCTTGATGAAGGTGGAAACCCATAACCACCCAACTGCCATCTCGCCGCATCCAGGTGCTTCAACCGGCTCTGGTGGTGAAATTCGTGATGAAGGTGCTACCGGTCGAGGCAGTAAGCCGAAGGCAGGTTTATGTGGCTTCTCGGTGTCTAACTTGCGGATTCCAGAGGCGGAACAGCCATGGGAGCAAGATAACGGCAAACCGAGCCGCATTGCCTCAGCGCTCGATATTATGTTGGAAGGCCCAATTGGCGCGGCTGCGTTTAACAACGAATTTGGCCGCCCTAACTTAGCTGGCTATTTCCGTAGTTTTGAGCTGGATGCTCAGGAAAACGGTGTACTACGTGGTTATCACAAGCCGATCATGATCGCGGGTGGTGTTGGTAATATCCGCGCCAGCCAAGTCGAGAAGGGCATCGCACCAGATGGCTCTAAGCTGATTGTGCTGGGCGGTCCAGCTATGTTGATTGGCTTGGGTGGGGGTGCTGCCTCGTCGGTGGCCAGTGGCCAGTCGTCAGAAGATTTAGATTTTGCCTCGGTGCAGCGCGACAACCCAGAGATTGAGCGTCGCTGCCAAGAAGTGATCGATCGCTGTGCGGCGATGGGCGAAGACAGCCCAATTATCGCCATTCACGATGTAGGTGCGGGCGGTATCTCCAACGCGATTCCTGAGCTGTTAGACGATTCTGGCAAAGGCGGCGAGATTGAGCTACGTGAGGTTAATAACGACGAGCCCGGCATGTCGCCAATGGAAATTTGGTGTAACGAAGCGCAAGAACGTTACGTGCTGGCGATTGCCCCCGACAACTTAGAATTTTTTGAGCAAATTGCTAAACGCGAGCGGGCGCCTTACGCCGTGGTCGGTACCTTTACCGATGAGCGCAACCTAAAGGTGACCGACAACTTGCTCAACGAGCCGGTTGTGAATATGCCGATGGACGTGTTGCTCGGCAAAACCCCCAAAATGTTGCGCGATGTGACTACCGTCACCGCGCCTAGCAACAAGCTAGATTTGTCTGGGGTTGAGCTCAGCGACGCGATTGATCGTGTCTTGCATCTACCCACTGTAGCCAGCAAGGGCTTCTTAATTACCATTGGTGACCGCAGCATTACCGGCCAAGTCGTGCGTGATCAAATGGTGGGTCCTTGGCAGGTGCCGGTGGCTGATGCGGCAGTGACTGCCAGCAGTTATCAAGGTTATACCGGCGAAGCTATGGCGATGGGCGAGCGCACACCGATTGCGATTCTAGATGCCGCAGCCTCTGGCCGGATGGCAGTCGCGGAATCCATTACCAATATTGCCGCCGCCCCGATTGAAGACATGAGCAAAATTCGCCTGTCTGCCAACTGGATGGCTGCCTGTGGTTATGAAGGCGAAGACGCACGGTTATATGAAACTGTGAAAGCGGTGGGGTCGGAATTATGCCCAGAGTTAGGCATTGCGATTCCGGTGGGTAAAGACTCTTTGTCCATGCGCACCAAGTGGCAAGACGATGCCGGTGAAGACAAAGACATGATTGCGCCGCTGTCGTTGATTGTCTCGGCCTTCGCGCCAGCAACCGACGTGCGTAAAACCCTAACGCCACAGCTCAGCCGTGATACCGATAGCACCTTGTTGCTGATTGATCTTGGCGAAGCACGCAACCGCCTAGGCGGCTCGGCATTAGCGCAGGTTTACAACCAAGTGGGCACTACCGTGCCGGACTTGGATAGCCCAGCACGCCTCAAAGCCTTCTTTAAGGCGATGCAGCAAATGATCCACCAAGATAAGCTGCTAGCCTACCACGATCGCTCTGACGGCGGCTTGCTGGTTACCTTGTTAGAAATGGCCTTTGCCGGTCGCGTTGGCTTGGATATTGATCTCAAAAACGCTACGGATGCATTGCCAGTACTGTTTGCAGAGGAACTGGGTGCGGTGATCCAAGTGCATAACCGCGACATGGACGCCGTACGTATTATCCTCACCGCGCATGGTTTGGCTGACGTCGTGTGGCCGATTGCCAAAGTGCGTGAAGATCAAGCCATTACCATTCACCAGAAGGGTGAGACGGTATTTGCATCTGATCGCGCCACCTTACAGGCAGCCTGGGCGGAAACCAGCTATCGCATGCAATCGCTCCGTGACAACGCCGACTGTGCCCAGCAAGAATTCAACAGCATTTTGGATGATGCCGATCCAGGTATTTCGCCGGTGGTTAGCTTCAATGCCAACGCCAATATTGCGGCGCCGTTGGTGGCCGCGACCCGTAAGCGCCCACAAATGGCGATTCTGCGTGAGCAGGGTGTGAATGGTCAGATTGAAATGGCCGCAGCATTTGAGCGTGCCGGTTTCGACAGCGTAGACGTGCACATGACCGACCTCATTGAAGGCCGTATCACGCTTGATCAGTTTGCTGGCTTGGTTGCCTGCGGCGGCTTTAGCTATGGCGACACCTTGGGCGCGGGTGGCGGTTGGGCCAAATCTATTTTGGTTAACAACGCCATGCGTGATCAATTCCAAGCCTTCTTCGAGCGTGACAATAGCTTTGCTTTAGGCGTATGTAATGGCTGCCAAATGCTCAGCCAACTGCGTGACTTGATTCCGGGTGCGGCGCATTGGCCGCGGTTCTTGCGCAACCAATCAGAACAATTTGAAGGCCGTGTGGCTACGGTACAAATCGAGGACTCGGCGTCTATCTTGTTACAAGACATGGCTGGCACCCGTATTCCGGTGGCGATTGCCCACGGTGAAGGCCGGGTGGCATTTGACCGCGAAGGCGCGGCTGAAGCCGCTGATAGTGGTAATACCATCGCATTGCGTTATGTAGACAACTACGGCCACCTCACCGAGCAATACCCATTGAACCCGAATGGTTCGCCCGGCGGTATTACTGGTCTGAGCAACGAAGATGGCCGCGTTACCATCATGATGCCGCACCCAGAGCGGGTGTTCCGCAGCGTGACTAACTCATACGCACCAGCGGAATGGGGCGAAGATAGCCCTTGGATGCGCATGTTCTATAACGCGCGCAAATTTGTCGATTAACCGCAGTTGAGCTAATTTGTCTTTGCATGCTCACTCGATAGAGCGGGTGACTTTCAATCGGCGTTAAATTAGCTACTATGTGAATATGTCACGAATTGTTATCACTCTGCAGTTAGTCCTGTCCTTGCTTGCCTCCGGTTGGGTGCAGGCGAGTGTGGCGGGTATGTTGATGCATGTGGATAACGGGCCCGCTGACGTCGTTGTGGTGAGTCAGCAGGATGTGCCGCCTTGTCATCAGAGTAACTTGCTTGAGCCCGACGTTGAGCAACATCACCCATCTTCAGCAGTTTCTATGGCGTGTTGTGATGACGGTTGCCAATGTGATGGACTTTGCCAGTCGTCTACGTACTCGGTGCCTAGCTTGCAGCAGTCGTGGCAACCTGATGGCAGCAATCAGGCTCTAGATTTCTCTACCCCTCAATTGGTCGCTATTACCAGCGCTACGCTTTATCGCCCACCCATACGTTAGTTATTAGTCCTTTGGATTAATCCGTCCGCATTTTGCGGATTGACTCAGCTAGGTATGGAATATGACGATCTTATCTATAGGCATTATCAGGTCTAATTTTCGAGCCATGGCATTCATGGTCTCACTAGCGGCATTTCTGGGTATCACCCCCAATGTTGCCGCGGCAGCGTTAGACAAGCTGTCTCCGAGGCTTCTCTTGCAGCAAGTCTCTGCTGAAAACTTAGAGCTGGCTTCGGCTTATCAGCTGAGCGTTGAAGCATCCGCCATGGCCGCCACACAGGGGCGCTTGGCTGATCCCCGTTTAACGATTGGATTTGCTCCCGACACCGCAGGGACTCCGTTAGGCAGCCGTGAAAACATTAAAATTTCGCAAGTGTTACCGTGGTTTGGCAAGTTAGGGGCAAGCCGCAAACGTGCAGATAGTGCCGCTAGTGCCACGGCAAATATTGTCGCTGTGTTGCAACGTAGTTTGGCAATCACTGCTAGCCAAACCTGGGCCGACTGGTGGTATGTGCATCAAGCACTATCGATTAACCAATCTATTGTCCGTAGTTTTGAGCAACTAACGCGGTCAGCAAACAGCCGTTATCAAAATGGTCAGGGCAAGCAGCAAGACGCATTGCAAAGTGAAGTACGTTTGCTGCACGCCCAGCACGAGCGGGTCATCCTGCAACAGCAAAAGAAACGGCTAGCCATTCAGCTCAATAAACTCAGAAACAGGCCGCTAAAAAACGTTGTTTTAGCGCCATCGGCTTTGCCGATGATGCCATCCCTAAATAGCGATAAAGAGTTGCTGAAGCTGTTAGAACAACACCCTTCCTATCTGGCATCGCTGGATGCGCTTGCGGGCGCAGAAGCGCGTTTAACCTTAGCAAACAGGGAACGTTATCCGGATTTTGTGGCCGAGGTCGCACATGTTGGTACCTTGGATCCCGAGGAAAAGCGTTGGCAGGCCAGCATTGGCCTGAATATTCCCTTTGACCAGGGTAAACGTCGCCATGGTCTCGCTGCGGCCGCAGCGAGCAAGCAAAAATTGACACTGGATGCTGAAGCAACACTGCTGGCATTGAAAGAGCAATTGGGGTTGCAGCTCTCGCGTTATCAAGAGCACGAGCATATCGAGTCGCTGTATACCCAACAGTTATTAGCACTGGCAAAACAAAGTCAGCAAGCTGCGCAACGGGATTATGCCAACGGTATCGGCGACTTTGACACCGTTGTTGAGGCTATTACCCATTATCAGCAAGCGGAGCAGCAGTGGCGCCGTCATCAAGTTGATCGCTTCATGATTTTGGTGGAAATAGAGCAATTAGTAGGCCGCCAGTTACATGAACCCAACAGCCTTTCGGGCCGCCTTGCGGCTCAGCAATAAGGACATGCAAATGAATATAAAAATTACAATTCCACTGGTGTTGCTGGCAGGCGCCGCATTGGGTTACTGGGGCGCTCAACAGGCTCAGCCTAGTGCAGGAAACATGACCAGCGAGGCCAGCGCTGAGCCTGAAATTCTGTATTGGGTGGCGCCCATGGATGCCAACTTTCGGCGCGACAAACCCGGTAAATCGCCTATGGGCATGGATCTGGTACCGGTGTATGCAGGCGAGCAAGCCGGTGCAGAAAACACCGTCACAATTAGTGCAGCAACCACGCAAAACCTAGGCGTAAAAACCGCTGAGGCTTTGGTTAAGCCCTGGGTGAACAGTGTTACAGCAGTGGGCGAAGTCACTTGGGATGGTAACCAAGTTCAAAAGCTGTACGCCCGTGCTGAAGGTTGGCTGGAAAAATTCAATCTCAATAGCGTTGGTCAGAGAATCTCAGTAGGAGATCCGGTCTACGGCTTGTATGCGCCAAAACTGGTCACCGCTCAAGAAGAACTTTTACAAGCGTTGCGCACAGGCAACAGAGTGCAAATCAACAATAGTCAGCGCCGTTTGTTAGCCTTGGGATTAACCGAAAAACAAATTCAACTGGTCGAAAAAAATCGCCAAACACAGCGTCTTGTTGGCTACCGAGTTGATAGCGATGCAGTGGTGTTGTCGTTGGAGGTCGCCAAAGGCAGTTATGTCACCCCAACGACTGAAATTGCTACCGTAGTGAATACAGATCAAGTATGGGTAGAGGCATTCTTGCCAGAAAGCGATGCCGCTAGGTTGTCGTTGGGTGATCCAGTTTCTGTTTACTTGCCAGCGTTTCCGAATGAGGTCTTAGAGGCTGAGTTGGATTACATCTACCCGGAACTCGATCGTATGACCCGCAGCGTTAAAGTGCGAGTGGTGATTGCCAATCCGACAGGACGTTTTAGAGCAGGTATGTTCGCTCGAGTGCATATCCGTTCCACCCAAGAAACATCATTACAGATACCCAGCCAAGCCGTTATTCGTATGCGCGATGGTAACCGCGTGGTGGTTGCTCGTGGTGATGGGCAGTTCACGGTAAAACCGGTACGAACTGGCGCGGAGTCCGCGACCTCGGTGGTAATTATTGATGGGTTGGCTGCGGGCGATCGCGTTGTGACATCTGGGCAGTTCTTGCTCGACGCCGAGGCAAATGGCCAGCAAGCACTTGAGCGTCTGACTGCACCAAGAAGGGCGACAGGTACTGGCACGATTTGGGGTTTTCCTCGGCGTGGACAAATCCGTTTGTTTCATGACGAGATTGAGTCATTGGATTGGTCAAGTATGAATAGGGTGTTTGGTGTGGCTAGCGACATTAATTTGATGCCGTTCAATAAAGAAGACCGGGTCCGCTTTCATATTCAAGAAACGCTAAACGGAGATTGGGTACTGACGGCTATTGAGCCGATGTCGAACGATGACGGTCAAGATTCGCCTAACTCGAAGCCAATGAATCATCAAGGTATGGATCATAGCCAGATGAGTCATGAAGGTATGAGTCATGATCAATAGCATCATTCAAAAGTCTATTCAGCATCGTAGTCTGGTGCTGATAGGCGCTGTGCTACTGGCTGTATTTGGCTGGATAAACCTGCGTAGCATGCCCGTTGACGCGATTCCTGATCTGTCTGACGTACAAGTGATCGTCAAAACCAGTTATCCGGGCCAGGCGCCGCAAGTGGTAGAGCAACAGGTTACCTACCCGCTAACCACGGCCATGTTATCGGTGCCGGGCGCAGAAACGGTGCGTGGTTTTTCCTTTTTCGGCGACTCTTTTGTCTACATCATTTTCGCTGATGGCACCGATCCATATTGGGCGCGCTCGCGCGTGTTGGAGTATCTCAGTCAGATCACGCCACGGTTACCTGAAGGTACATCGTCGGCATTGGGGCCAGATGCAACCGGGGTTGGCTGGGTGTATGAGTACGCCTTGGTCGATAGAAGCGGTCGTCATGACTTGTCAGAACTACGCGCTATTCAAGATTGGTTCTTGAAGTATGAATTGCAATCCTTACCCGGCGTGTCTGAAGTGGCTAGCGTGGGCGGCATGGTGAAGCAATATCAAGTCACGGTTGAGCCGGACTTGTTGCGCCATTACAACATCAGCTTAGCGGACGTTACCAGAGCGATAAAACGCGGCAACGGCGAAGTGGGTGGTTCGGTGATCGAAATGGCCGAAACCGAATTTATGGTGAGAGCCACAGGATACATACAGGGCGTAAAAGAGCTACGGAAAATTCCCTTGCTGACTAATCAACAAGGCGTGGTCGTTACCTTAGCGGATGTGGCTCGTGTGGATGTGGGGCCGCAGCTGCGGCGTGGTATTGCTGAACTGGATGGGGAAGGCGAAGTCGCTGGCGGCATTATTGTAATGCGCTATGGCGAGAATGCTCAGGCCGTGATTAACGGCGTTAAAAGTAAGCTCGAGGAGCTGTCTGCCAGCTTGCCAGAGGGGGTTGAGGTTGTACCGACTTACGATCGCAGTGAGCTGATTAGCCGGGCGGTGAGTAATTTATACGTCAAACTACTCGAAGAATTTTTGGTTGTGGCCTTGGTCTGTGCCTTGTTCTTGTTTCACCTACGTTCAGCTTTGGTCGCTATTGTGGTGCTACCTTTGGGAGTGCTTGCAGCATTAATGATTCTGCGTTGGCAGGGGTTGAACGCCAACATTATGTCTTTGGGTGGTATTGCAATCGCAATTGGGGCGATGGTAGATGCCGCTATTGTGATGATTGAAAATGTGCACAAGCATATTGAGCACGACAACGGCAAAACCCCGCATTGGAAGCTGGTGACAATAGCCTCCTTAGAAGTCGGTCCGGCGTTGTTTTTTTCGCTCATGATCATCACCCTTAGCTTTTTGCCGGTTTTCTCATTGGAAGCGCAAGAGGGGCGTTTGTTTGCACCGCTGGCCTACACCAAGACGTGGGCGATGGCTGCGGGTGCTGCCTTATCGATTACCCTAGTTCCGGTGTTAATGGGTTACTTGATTCGCGGCAAAATTGTGCCGGAAGATAAAAACCCGATTAACCGCGTGTTACAGCGAGTGTATGCGCCGGTTATCAAGCTGACCTTGAAACAGCCGTGGTGGATTGTAAGTGGATCGCTAGTGGTGGTTTTGCTGTCGCTTTATCCTGCTGCAAAGCTTGGTTCAGAGTTTATGCCGCCGTTGGACGAGGGAGATTGGATGTATATGCCGACTACCCGCCCTGGGCTGTCGATTGGCGAGGCCTCACAGTTGCTGCAGCAAACGGACAAGCTGATTAAGTCGGTTCCGGAAGTTAGCCAAGTGTTCGGCAAAATTGGTCGTGCTGATACCGCCACTGATCCCGCGCCGTTAACCATGATTGAAACCATGATCCGCTTCAAACCGGAGTCAGAATGGCGTCCTGGTATGACGATCGACAAAATCCGAGCGGAGATCAAGTCTCGCGTAGATTTACCCGGCGTGACAAATGCATGGGTGATGCCGATCAAAACTCGCATTGATATGTTAGCGACGGGCATTAAAACGCCGGTCGGCATCAAAATTTACGGCCCTGATCTCGATGTGATTCAGGCGATTGGCGCCGACATCGAAACCTTGCTGTTGCGGCTAGAAGGCACCGCCTCGGTATATGCCGAACGTGCTGCAGGTGGCCATTATGTGGTGGTGGATATTGATCGTGCCGCGGCCGCCCGTTATGGACTCAATATCGCCGACGTACAACAGGTGGTCACTGCGGCTATTGGCGGTGCCAATGTGTCGGAATCGGTAGAGGGTTTGCGGCGTTTCCCGATTAACCTGCGTTATCCGCGTGCCGACCGTGAGTCGGTCTATGACATCCAAAATTTGCCGGTCATCACCGCACAAGGTTTACAGCTAAAACTACAAGATGTTGCCCGTGTTGTGATTGATGACGGCCCGCCCATGATCAAAAGTGAGAATGCCAGACCAACTGGGTTTGTGTTTGTCGATATTGCTGATATCGACGTTGGCAGTTACGTGACTGAAGCCAAAACATATCTTGCTGAGCAGCTAGCGCTGCCAGCGGGCTATTCACTGGCATGGTCGGGGCAGTTTGAATATATGGAACGGGCCAAGGCCAAGTTGCAACTGGTGATTCCGGTCACCTTACTGATTATTTTGCTATTGCTATATGTCACCTTTGGTAACTGGGTTGAGCCGTTGATGATTTTAAGCACCTTGCCCTTTGCGTTAGCGGGTGGAGTGGGGCTGACTTATTTACTTGGCCATTCGGTTTCGGTAGCTACGGGTATCGGTTTTATTGCGCTGGCCGGGGTGGCCGCTGAGTTTGGCGTGGTGATGCTGCTTTATTTGAAGGAGTCAGTCGGCCGTTATCAAACATCGGAACCCCAGCCAACCGTTGAGGGCATGAAGCGCGCTATTCATGACGGAGCGGTACTGCGTGTTCGACCTAAGGCAATGACGGTAACTGTGATCATTGCGGGTTTATTGCCGTTGTTTTGGGGCGAAGGTACCGGTTCAGAAGTGATGCAGCGTATTGCGGCGCCGATGATCGGTGGAATGATAACCGCGCCGGTGGTTTCGATGGTGCTTTTGCCGGCACTGTATCTAATTTTTTATAGGCACCGGTATCGCTTACCCCATGAGTCGGTCTCGGGTCTAGACTGACAGCCTAGGGTGCAAGTTATCAACGTTTCGTAAGTTGAGAAAATTAAAACATCAGCAGCTAAGTTGCCATAAAGCACGGTCCAGGCTTGGTTAATGAATAGTGTCACTTGATGACTCATGTCGTAGTCACTTAAACGCCAATTTCTGTTTTCTCAGCTGGTATTTGGTTGCCAAGCCCGCTGGACTTTGCTTATATGCATGTAAAGAAAGTGGGAGACAGGGATGCAGTTTGGCGTGCAGCTCTGGGTGCGTAGAATAAAAATAACTGCGATCACGTGGGCGGCTGTATTTGCGGCATGCGTGCTTGGCTTGTGTGGGCTGTTTATCTATTCCGTTTTGCCTAGCTTCGATAACGAGTTGTTATTTACTAACGGCACGGTGCTGACGATTGAGTATGGCGAGGCTGAAGCACTGCTGGTTCGAGACGGCAAGATTGTTGCGGTTGGCAACGAAGCCGAGGTCGCCGCAAAGGCTAGCAGTAGTGCCGAGCAGTTTGACCTGAATGGTGGCACCTTGATGCCCGGTTTGGTGGAGCCGCATACGCATCCGATAGCAACCGCGCTACTCAGTGCCACCGTTGATGTCAGCGGTTTTAGTCACAGCAATCGTGAACAGGTGATGAACACGCTGCGTGATGCAGCGGAAGGTTTCTCGCCAAATGGTTGGGTGATTGCCTTTGGTTGGGATCCGGTGATGGTGCCTGACTTAACCGCACCCACGTTAGCGGAGCTTGACCAACTCTCACCTGACAAACCTCTACTAATCCTCACCCAGATGATGCATGACGCCTACGCCAACAGTGCCGCGTTGGCGGCGGCGGGAATTGATCGTTATACGCCTAACCCAGTGGGCGGTGAGTTCCTGCGTGATAGTGCGGGCAATCTTAATGGCACTGTGCGCGAAGTGAGTGCCATCAACCGTTTATTTGCGGGGGTGCCGAAACCACCAGCCATGGCAGTGGGGCTGATGACGCAACGCCAACTACAGCATTACGCTAGCGCCGGCTATACCAGTATTGGGGTATTGGGGCCGGTGGGCCGTAGCGAAAGCCCATTACAGCTATTGGATGATTTGTTAAACCATGACGCTGCGCCACTACGGGCGAGAACTTGGGCTTTGCCCGAGCAACTTGCGGTGGATTCAAAACCTTACAGTAACGACCGCTATGGTTTGCGTGGTGTGAAGTTTTGGATGGATGGCTCGCCGTTCGCGGGTGGTGCGGCATGGGAGCAGCCTTATGAAAATTCCAAGCTGGTGCTCGAGCGTTTAGATCTGCCCAAATTCCACTCACCTAAATTACACCTTGAGCGTGAAGCCTTTCAGCAGCAGTTTGTTGATTATCATCAGCGTGGTTTTGCAATTGCTATTCATGCCCAAGGTGAGCGTGCGATTGACGAGGCCTTAAACGTAGCCGAAGCAGCACTGCGTCAGCATCCGCGCAAAGATCATGGACACCGCTTAGAACACAACGCGCTGATTACGCCGCAACAAATTGCCCGCGCTAAGCGTTTGGGTTTTGCGCTCAGCTTTTTTGTCGACCACGTGTGGTTTTATGGTCACCGCTTGCCCGAATTGATTGGTAACCGGACCTTCCGTTATATGCCGTTGCGTGAGGCGCGCAAACAGGGATCTCGCATCAGCTTGCATGGTGATCACCCGGCCACGCCCATCAAGCCATTTCGTAGTTTGAAAACCGCGGTTACCCGTTCTATGCGTTTGGCCGAGGGTAAATTGGCGCCGCGTCAAGCACTGACGGTGGAGGACGGTCTGCGCGCAATGACCATTGATGCCGCTTGGCAACTCGGGATGGAACAACAAATTGGTAGTTTAGTCGAAGGCAAGCAAGCGGATTTGGTTTGGTTAGACCATAACCCCTTGGTGGTGGATCCAAGTGAGCTGGATCAGATCAAGGTGAAGGCGACTTGGTTAGCGGGAAACCAAGTGGATACCGGTTTCTTCAGCCAGCGCAACGTTGGGGTTTTCTTGCGTCAGTTGTTTTGAGTCAGGCAGTGCTTCAATCTGTGGGTTTGGTTGATAAACCTTCACGGGGAAATGCACCCCTTTGCACTGCACCTCGCCCTTAGCGGTGCAGCTGATTTCGTCTCGTATCAACTGCCAAGTGGGGTCGGCAATCAAGATGGTGCCGGGTTCAGCGGCAGATTCAATTCTTGCAGCGATATTGGTTTGCAAGCCGATGGCGGTGTAAGTCATACGGCCTTGTGAACCATAGCTGCCTACGCTCAACATACCGGTATTGATGCCGATTCTAATTTGTAGCTGGGTGCCCAAGCCGAGTTTGCGCCAGCCGTCATTCAATGCAGGCATACTGTTTTGCATGGCTTGTGCAGCGCGGATGGCATTGGCCGCTTGTTCTTCCGCAGGCATGGGCTCTGGGGCACCAAACAGAGACATTAAGCCATCGCCGGCAAGTTCGTTAAGCGTTCCACCATGTTGCTCAATGAGGTCTGCCATGGTCGACATATAGTCATTCAGCACTTGGGTCATGACTTCGGGTTCTACCTGATCAGCAACGTCGGTAAAGCCAACAATGTCAGCAAATAACACGGTGACGCGTTTACGGGTAGGTTGGTCAACTGTGGCTTCGTTGCCGTCGATGATTTGCTGGGTCACGGCTGGCGGCACGTAGCGTTGAATTAAGGCCCTGGTGCTTTGTAGCTCGGCGCTTTGGCGGTCGCGTTCGGTTTCGGTGATATAGGCTTGGCGGGTGAATTTCTCAAACACCATCGACATCACGCTAATAAAAAAGTAGGTGGTGGCAAGCGATACCATGGCGAGTGGCATATCAACTGACGCTATCTTGCCGTTGGCATAGGCGCTGGCTAAGAAGTAACTGGCGGTCAGCATATGAGGGGTAATGGCCAAGATTGCAACCAGCGGCGGCAGCTTCATAAATAGCCCGAAACAAGCAAACACCACGGCCACGGTCACACTATTAAGCGCATTGGGCTCCCCAACCGTGACGGACAAGTACTGCATGATCAGCGCCAGCACGCAAAGCCCCAGCCCAGTTAACGAAGTGGCGAAATGGCTAAAGCGGGTATAGCTGATAGCTAACATCACGATAAGCGTCGGTATCGCCAGGGTGTAGCTGATCGTGAGCAGATGGGGGATATTGAATTCAGCGGGGTTGCTGGAGTAATTAGCCATCCACCAGGCACATATGCCCGGCCCGAATAACCACGCGATAATCGAAACAAAACCATTTAAGCGGAATACCGGTATGGTGCGTTGATTGCGCCAAACACGATAATCCACTTCGGTCTCGGCCGATACAAACCGAAGACGCGAGCGCCGCAGTGCTAGGCCAGCATTAAAGGAGTTGTCCATGAGTGGATGCTAAACAATGTTTGGCATCGATACGGCGTTGTTAGACAGCATCGGCATCCTCCCAGCTGGCGCAATGGGCCTGTTGGCTGTCTTTAGTCTAATGCAGTTTGGTTATTTTGCTACCGCATTCGCCTGCGGCTACTGGGTGGCTAAATCACCCCAAAGTTGTTTAAGCCGTTTGTCGCGCCCGCATGCCCAGCGGTAGTAGTTATAGCGTGCCGGGTTTTTAAGATAGTAGTCTTGGTGATAGTCCTCGGCCGCGTAGAAGGTGGTGGCTTTGGTTAATTCCAGCTTGACCGGTTCGGCAAAGCGACCACTTTGATTGATTTTTTTGATCGAATCAGCAGCAAGTTTCTGCTGGTTTTGATCGTGCCAAAAAATTCCAGGCCGGTACTGTGAGCCGGTGTCGCAAAACTGGCGATCATTGACTGTGGGGTCAACATTGACCCAAAACGTCTCTAACAGAGTTTGATAGCTGACTTTGCTTGGGTCATAAACGACTTCTACCGCCTCGGTGTGGCCGGTGCTGCCATTGGAAACGTCTTTGTAACTAGGGTTTTTAACGTGCCCGCTGATGTAGCCAGAGGTGGTTGAGACCACGCCCTCGAGCTTGTCGAACGGCGGTTCTACGCACCAGAAGCAGCCCGCGGCGAAGGTAGCCTTAGCTAAACCCGCCGGCGCTGGAGGGGTAGGTTGGGTAGCCATTAGGGCCCCGCTGAATAGCAGCCCGAATAGGGTTAATAAATACTTTTGCATGATTAAGCTCTGAGTTTCGGTAGCGGTTGCTCTTGCGGAATAAACTCAAGTGCGAGCCCGTTGTTGCAGTAGCGTAAGCCGGTAGGCTGGGGCCCGTCGTTAAATACATGGCCTTGATGCCCACCGCAGTTACTGCAGTGATATTCAGTGCGGGGCAGAATTAATTTGAAATCTCGTTTGGTATTGACGGCGTTGTCGAGTGGTTGCCAAAAGCTTGGCCAGCCAGTGCCGCTTTCATATTTGGTGCTGGAAGCGAATAGTGGTTGATAACAGGCGGCACAGATGTAGTGGCCCTCACGCTTTTCATGCAGTAACGCCGAAGTGAAGCTTCGCTCAGTGCCTTCTTCAAACAAAATATAGAACTGCTCTTTGCTTAGCAGTTGTTTCCATTGTTCAAGCGTTTTATTGGCCTTATTGGCGATGGCCACTGGGGCTAGTTGCAATGCGGCAAAACCCGCTGTTGCGGTAATAAGGCTGTTACGTAAAAAAGATCGGCGGTTCATAAGCTTGGGTATCGCACTAGGCACCTGATTTAAAACTATGCCAGTTTGATGTCGTTGGGCGCGATAAGTTCAACCGTAGCCAAGTAGATGGGAAGGTTAGGTATGCCTATTGGGGGCACAAAAAAGCCGGGCGGAGCCCGGCTTTTGCTAAGTATTGTGGAACTGAGCTGGACCTAGCTATTTTTCGCTTTTAGGTCAGCAATCAGTGCTGCTACACCTTCGTTCTTCACTTTCTTGCCGAAGCTGCGACGGTAGTTAGTCACCAGTGATAGGCCATCAACCGATACGTCATACACCTTCCACTTGCCGTCTACTTTGTGCAAGGCGTAGTCGATTGGAATACTTGGACCCGCGGCAGGAATAATCTCAACGCCCACTTTGGTGTCTTCGGGGTCAGCACCTGGGCGCCACGGCAGGTATTCGACTTCTTGGTCGCTGTAGTTGGTCAGTGAGTTGGCGTAGGTGCGAACCAGTAAGGTACGGAACTCATCGGTAAAGGCTGACTTCTCTTCGGCGCTAGTCTTACGCCAGTATTTGCCGAGTACCAGTTGGCTCATATAGGCAAAATCGAAGTTAGGCAGTACGAATTCATTCACGTACTCATTCACAATGTTGGGGTCGCTTTTCAGGCGCTCTTTGTCGCTCGCCAGTTTTTTCAGTACCTTTTGAGTGACGTCTTTAACCAGTGCCGCAGGGTTTTCATCGGCAGCACTAGCAATCGTGCTGCTAGCAATGCCAAAGCTGAGTAGGGCGGCGGTAAATAAAGCTTTCATTCTGTTCTCTTAATGTTCTTCTAACAATCGTTGCTGTGCGGTTGGTGGCGGCTGCTAGGGTTGGGCTAGCAGTGGATCGCCAGACAAACGACGCAGGTTAATAACGTCGTTGTTGTAGTTATTTACGGTTAATAAATAATCCGCATAGGTTAATACATAGGTCTTTAGAGCTTCCAAAGCCTTTGCAGGTTCCCCAGTACCGGCTTCAAAGTCTAAATAAGCCGAGAGCATCGCGCGACGGGCATCGCGCGAAGCCGTGCTAAGTGCGCGTTGAGCTTTGTAACCGGCTTCGACTTTGTACCAGGCTTCCGCAACTTGGAAAGGGATACCTGCGCTAGCAAACTCGCCTTTGGCTTCTAAGGCGCGTAACTGCGCTTCCGCTTGGGTGACTTGAGCCTCTGTGCGGCTGCCTTGCCATTTCCATTGCACCCCAACCAGTGGGCTGGCAGCGTAGTGGTTAAATGGATCAAAAATATGCGGGTTATCCAGTTGGTCACGGCCTGGCGCCCACGCCACGGAACCGGCAACACCGGCGAAAATGTTTGGGCGACCTTCCGCTTGTTTGGCTTTGATTAGCGAGCGGCGTGCTTTAAGTCCCGCCGCCAGTTGGCGCATTTCTGGCCGTTGGCTGAGAGCACGTTCTTGCATTTCTTCCAAGCTCGCCGCCGGCAATGGCAGTGGGCGCAAACGCTTGGAGGCCAAGGTCATGCTGTTGGGGTCTTGGTTAGTCAGCAGCGCTAAACCGGCATGGGCAGTTTTCTGAATACCTTCGGCTTGAGCTAAGAATTTTTGAATCAGACCCTTGCCGGCTTTCAAGGTGTAGAGGTCGCCTTCAGAGATGTCGTTATCGTCTTCGTCGATTAACTCCTGGGCGATATCTTCCGCTGCGGTGAGTCGATCCATCGCTTCACTGAGAAGGGCAATTCCACCTAGCGCGGCAAGGTTGCCATACCAAGCTTTGACCACATCCATGCCGGTCGCTGCATGTTGCAGGGTGACATCTTCGGTTTTGATGACTTCCAGCTGCTCGGCAGCCGCTTTGTAGTTTTCGATTTTGCCAAAGGTGTAGAGCGGTTTAATCAACGCTGCTTTGATCGAAATAAATGGGGTAATGCCGTCTGGATCGTAAAGATCATCACGGACATTTTGGTTGCCACAATTGTTGGTGCAGTTGTTGTCGAAGAAGCCGCCGTCAACTTCAGTGGTCAGCGCCAGCGCTGAAGTCATGTCTAACAACCAGCCACCGGCGCCTTCGGCTTCTTGGGCGAGTGCTGCTGCGGCTTCCGCTTCGTAGCGTTTTTCTAAAGCCCGAGCATCGTTTTGTTGCGCGAGTTGAATGGCTTTTTCGAGCGTTAGCGGTTCTGCACTTGCATTGGCGGTAAAGACCAGGCCAGCGCTAGCGAGTAGTGCGCTAGCTAAGCACTTAGGGCTGATGGTTGTCATGGCAACGGTTCCTTTCACTATGCGCGTTATCGCGGCGCTATTCTTTTTTGCTACTGGCTTGGTTAAACAAGAATTGACCAATAATTTGTTCAAGTACTAACGCAGATTCGGTGAATCGGATGACATCACCATCTTTTAATAGTTTGATGTCGCCTCCTGGCTCAATACCGATATAGCGCTCGCCGAGTAAGCCGGCGGTCAAAATACTGGCGCTGCTGTCCTTAGGTAGCATGTCGAATTGATCTTCTACCGTAATGGCAACGCGAGACTCAAAGGTATCTGAATCGATTTCAATGCTGGTAACGCGACCGATATTGACCCCGGCCATGCTGACGGATGAACCAACTTTTAAGCCGCCAGAGTTTTCAAAATTGGCGTACACGGTGTAGCTGTTGCCATTAACACCGCGCTGCAAGTCACTGACTTGGAAAGTTAAAATCAAGATGGCTGCAACGCCAAGGCAGAGGAATAGGCCAACAACGGCTTCAACAGAACGGGATTGCATTTTAGAGGCCTCCAAATAGCAAGGCGGTGAGCACAAAATTAGAACCAAGAATAAATAGCGACGACAGCACCACGGTACGAGTGGTGGCGCGGCCTACGCCTTCGGAAGTTGGGGCGGCAAAAAAGCCTTGATATAGCGAGATCCAGCCAACGCCAAAGGCGAACACCACGCTCTTGATCACACCGTTAAGCACGTCGTGATTAAAGTCGACGGCAGCTTTCATTTGTGACCAGTAGGCGCCGCTATCGACGCCCAGTAGATCCACACCAATTAAATGGGCGCCAGCAGCGCCGATAGCCATGCAGCTAAAGATAGCGGTGAGTAGCGGCAGGCTAACCATCACGGCGATGAAACGTGGCACGAGCAGGCGGCGCACTGGGTCAACAGCCATCAGTTCGAGGCCATCGATTTGCTCAGTGGCGCGCATCAGGCCGATTTCGGCGGCGAGAGCGGAGCCAGCGCGACCTGCGAACAATAAGCCCGTTAATACGGGGCCGAGCTCACGCACGATCGATAGGCCAACCACGACACCTAATGATTCTTCGGCACCGAAGGTAACCAAGGTGCGGTAGCCCTGCAGTGCTAGTACCATGCCGACAAAAATGCCGGATACCACAATAATCACTAGCGACTGATTGCCGACTGACCAAATTTGTTGGGTGAGTAGGCGTACCCGCAGCTTTGAACTGGCGGGAATAAGGGCGGCGAGCAATTGCAGCAAGAAAATAAAGCTGCGACCAAGATGGGATAACCACGAGATCATACGAGACCTCCAGCTTTTAAGTCGTCTTCCATACTGGGGCCTGGGTAGTGGAAACTCACCGGGCCGTCAGCTCGGCCGTTTAAGAACTGTTGCACCCAGTCGGATTGGCTATCGCGCAAGGTATTGGCATCGCCGTGGCAGACCACCTTGCCGTCGGCCACGATGTAGGCGTAATCCGCAATCGACAGCACTTCATTTACATCGTGTGAAACTACCACGCTGGTAATCCCCAGTTCGTCATTCACGCTTCGAATGAGCTTGATCAAGACGCCCATGGAAATCGGGTCCTGGCCGGTGAACGGCTCGTCGTACATCACCAGGTCCGGGCCTAGGGCAATGGCGCGGGCCAAGGCGACGCGGCGCGCCATACCGCCGGACAATTCGGATGGCATCAGGTTGCGAGCATTACGCAGCCCAACGGCTTCCAATTTGTCGAGCACAATTCGGTAGATCTCTTGGTCCGATTTGCCACTGTGTTCCCGCAGCGGATAGGCAACGTTCTCGAACACGCTAAGATCGGTGAGTAGCGCGCCGGTTTGGAATAGCATGCCTAAACGTTTGCGCAGCTCGAACAGTTCTGATCGTTTGAGGTCGGCAACGCGCTGGCCGTCAAACTCCACCGTGCCTTGGCCCGGTTTTAGTTGGCCACTAATCAGTCGCAATAGAGTGGTTTTACCCGTGCCGCTAGGGCCGAGGATGGCGGTGATTTTGCCGCGACGTATATCAATATCGACGCCGCTATAAATAGTGCGGCTGCCGCGATTGAAATGTAGATCACGTACGGTGACTAAATTTTCAGGCAAGGCTTAGAATCCTAAAGTTGGTGCCGAAAAGAATGGGTCATTATAGGGTGCTGGCGGCGCTTTCCAAATTTTCCAATAGCTGCCGTTCTAGCTTCTGACTCACTTCAGCGAAACTGGTTTCCTGGCGGGTTTCATTAATCACTTGAGTCATTTGTAAGCGTTCGAAACCACAGGGGTTTACCAAGCTAAATGGCTGTAGATCCATATCAACGTTAAGCGACAAACCGTGATAGCAGCGACCATTTTTAATGCGCAGGCCAATCGAGCCAATCTTGCGGCCATCCACATAGACGCCGGGAGCCCCGTCTTTGGTTGCGGCTGTAATACCCAAGGTGGCTAACACTTCAATCATGCTGTGCTCGAGTAACGTTACCAAACTGCGTACACCAAGCTGGTAATGCTCGAGCGTTAATAACGGGTAGATGACCAGTTGGCCAGGGCCGTGGTAGGTGACCTGGCCGCCGCGATCAATATCAATGACCGGAATATCGCCGGGGTTGAGTAAGTGTACGGGGTCAGCATTCTGACCCATTGTGAACACAGGTGGGTGCTGCAGAACCCAAAGTTGGTCGCTGTTGTCATCAGCTTGTTCTGCGGCCCAAGCTTGCATAGCACGCCAGGTGGGTTGGTATTCAACCAGCCCAAGTTGTTTGCAGGACGGACGCATCCGCTGCTTACATGGCCATAACCACCAACGGGCTTTCGCCCAGGGTGGCAAAAACTGCGTCGACTTGTGGTTTGCTGGTGGCAGTGAAGTTAATCGTTAACGACATGTATTTTCCGGTGCGACTGATTTTGCGCTGGCAAGCCGAGCGCGGCAGTTTGCCCACATGCGGTTCCAGTAGGTCTAATAATTGCTGCTCTACATCGTCTTCGGGTTTAACGAACACCTTGAGCGGGAAGGCACAAGGAAACTCCATTAATGTTTCCTGTTCGTCGCCGCCGGTTTTGCCACCTAGGTTGGGTGTTGAGTGATCGTTGCTCATGACTGATATTGCGCTTTGTAGTCTTGATAGGCAGTAAAGAGTTGGGTCCACACAGGGCCTGGTTTGCCGGTGCCAACCGCTTGTTCGTCGAGGCGAGTTACCGGATATAGCTCGCGAGTTGAGCTGGTAATTAATATTTCACTGGCCTGATGCAGTTCGGCTTCGTCAATACTGCGCTCAGTAACCACTAGATTGGGTTGCTGGTGGGCGAGCTCAAGCACTAAGTCACGGGTGATGCCGGGCAGCAGTTCCGGTCCTTTGGGTGGCGTAACAAGCTCGTCGTTAATCACCAAAAATACGTTGCTGCTAGCGCCTTCCGACACTTTACCGTTGCGTACCAACAAGGTTTCGTTACAGCCCAAGTCGCTGCCTTCTTCCTTTAACAGCACGTTAGCCAACAAGGTGATGGCTTTGATATGGCAGCGGTGCCAGCGAATATCGTCGCGTGTAATCGCGGCGACGCCATCAGTTTTTACACTTTCTGGCACGGTGGGTAGCGGATTGACACAGGCAAACACGGTGGGTTCTATGTCCTGTGGAATGCTGTGGTCGCGATTGCCACTGCTGCCTCGTGTTATCTGTAGGTATATTGCGCAGTTGCTGGCTTGGTTTTTTTCCAGTAGGTCAGCTAATAACTGTTTCCACTCTTGCTTGGAGTAGGGGTTACGAATACGCACTTCCGCCAGAGAGTTGCTTAAGCGGGTGAGGTGCTCATCTAACCGTAGGAAGTGCTGACCGTATACGGGCATTACTTCATAAATTCCATCGCCAAACAAAAAACCACGGTCAAAAACGCTAATGGTGGCTTGCTCAGCGGGCGTCCACTGGCCATTAATAAAAACCGTATTAAAGCTGCTCATGATTGCTTGTGGTAGTTAAGGCGAGCGGCCGCTTACTGGGCCTGCTCGGTAGCTTCGGTGGTAGGGTCATCTTCAAACATCAACAGAACTTTATCTTTTAGCTGTTGGAAGATGGTGCCTTTAGGAATGGTTTCCAACGCGACCAGTGGCTGGTTAGCGACCAACTTGTTTTGCAGGGTTACCTGAATTTGGCCGACCAAATCGCCAGCCTGTACAGGAGCCATCAGTTGGCCGTTGTAACTGCTGCTGAGTTTCAGCGCCTTAGCTTGGCCTCGTGGAATCGTCACCTTGAGTGGTGTGCCGCTGCCAACCGATAGTTGTTCTTTAGCACCGCCCCATAGGCGTGGGGTTTCGATGATTTGTTTGGCAGTAAACAACTGATGCGTTTCAAAGAAACGGAAGCCATAGTTGAATAGGGCCTGAGTTTGGTTAGCGCGCTCGTTGTCACTGTCGGTGCCAAGTACAACTGAAATCAATCGCATATCGTCGCGCTTAGCCGAGGCAGCGAGGCAGTAGCCAGCAGATTCGGTGTGTCCGGTCTTTAGGCCGTCAACAGTGCGGTCGCGGCGCAGTAACTTGTTGCGGTTGAATTGACGGATGCCGTTATAGGTAAACTCATTCATCGAGTACCAATCGTAGTACTCGGGAAAATCGCGAATAATGGCGGCCGCTAGGGTGGCAATATCGCGCGCCGTGGTGAGGTGGTTTTTGCTTGGCAGGCCAGTGGCATTAACGAAGTTGGTATCGGCCATGCCCAGTGTTTGGGCATGTTGGTTCATGAGTTGGGCAAAGGTTTCTTCGGTGCCGGCAATATGTTCTGCCAAGGTGACCGAGGCATCGTTGCCAGACTGCACAATAATGCCTAGCAGCAGGTCTGCAATTTTTACTTGCTTGCCTACTTCAATAAACATTCGTGAACCTTCCGTGCGCCAAGCTTTTTTACTCACGGTGGCTTTGTCTTCTAAACGCAAGGTGCCATTACGCAATTCCTGAAAGGCGACGTAGATGGTCATTAGCTTGGTGATGCTCGCAGGCTCGGCTTTCATCGCTGCGTTTTTTTCCGCCAAGATCGCGCCGGTGTTGAAGTCCACCAAGATATAACTGTCGGCGTCCAAATTAGGTGCATTTGGAATGAGGGGGGCGGAGAAGCTGGCGCTGGATAATAAAACCGCGGCCAGGCCTAGAACCAAACGTAAGCGAAAAGCTGAGAGCAGGTGCTGAAAGAGCATTTGCTAAGAATCCTTATTTAATCGAGTCCAGTGTTTACTTGGGCCCGGAGTTTACTTGGGCCCAAGGGTTGCTTTAACTAATAAAGCAATGTTTTAGGCTGCCAATATTGCCGGTTATTTTACGGGCTTCCGGCGGTTGGTGCTAATCCCAGAAGGCCCTTATTTAGACAATCCCAACTGAATGCTTGGCTTAGGCTGCTTTCGCTGGCTTAGCTGGAGCAATTAATGACTGTCCGTTACCACGAAACCTTTCTGTAGGCCCTTGCGTTCTAGTGACTCTTGGGCCCAGCGGGCGTGTTCTTCTATGGTGAATGGGCCAATTCGTACTTTGTACGCGAGCTGCGCCGCTGCGGTATTCGCAATGACATTAGGGAAGCCCTCTGCGGCGAGTTTTGCTGACAGGCTACTGGCCCCCGTGGGGCTGGAGAATGCGCCCGCTTGAACCCACCATTGCGGTAGCGATGGGATAGGGGTTTCGACCGGCGCTGGGGCCTTGTTGTGAGTGAGGTCAGCTGCTTTGAGAGGTTGTGCTGTTGGCGTGGCAGCTTGTTCAGGCAACGCAATGGTTTGGCTGCCACTTTGCATGGTGGCGAGCGTGGCCGCTGCGGTTGATGGCTCAGGATCGCGCGCTAGGACGGGTTGGGCGTTAGCTTGCGATTGAACAATTTTTTCCGCCGACAAGATTTTGCCGTTGCGGGCCACTTCAATGCCGGTTACTTCGACCGGTGCTGTCCCTTGTTGGAAAACACCCAGTTTAAAAGCAGCCGCGTAGCTGAGATCAATTTCACGGTTGTCGACGAAGGGGCCGCGATCGTTAATGCGCACAATCGCTTCTTTGCCGTTGTTAAGGTTGCGAACTCGGACGTAGCTTGGAATCGGTAAGGTTTTGTGAGCGGCGGTCATGGCGTACATGTCGTACTTTTCGCCGTTAGCAGTCTTTTTGCCATGAAACTTGCGTCCGTACCAGGAAGCAATACCTCGGCGCTGATAACCCTGGGCAGTGGTTAAGGTGCGGTAGGTTTTTCCGAGTACGGTGTAAGAGGGTGCGTTGCCGGCGCGGGTGCGTTGTTCCCACCGGGGCTTGGCGTCCTTGAGGTGTTTTTTCTTTGGTGCTTTACCGGGACCGTCGTTGCTGTAGCCCCCACTAAAACTTGGGCGGCCGTTTGAGCCCCAGCTACAGCCTTGTAAAGTCACGGCGCCAGCGAGAATTAGCAGTAATAGCCAGTGGGGTTGTTTGATTATGCGCATCATCAACGGCAACGTTTATGGGTTGTATTCGGCTTTAATGGCTTGTGCGAGTTGATGCACGGCCATCGCGTATAGTTTGCTGTGGTTGTAGCGGGTAATGACATAAAAGTTATTGAGCGGGACCCAGTATTCGCTGTGGTTCTCTTGGTTAAACTCGAGCAAGGCCACTGGTTCTGTGGCGGCAATTTCACCTTGTTGCAGACGGATGCCTTGTTGTTGGAGTTGCTGCCAGCTGATTGCGGGCTTGCCATGCAGGCTTAATTGGTCTTCGGCAATCGGCTTCGTTGCTACCGCAGGGAACGCGACCGGTTGATTGGGTTGCCACCGGTGTTCAACAAAGTAGTTTGCGATGGAACCAATCGCATCGTCGATATTCCATAAGTCGGCTATCTCATCGCCATCAAAGTCGATCGCAAAGTTACGGTAGCTGCTGCTGATGAATTGTCCCAGCCCCATTGCGCCGGCATAGGATCCTTTGAGCGCTAGGGGGTCGAGTTTTTGCTCGCGTGTCATGAGCATGTAGTGCTCAAGTTCGCTGGTAAAAAATTTACCGCGTTTGGGGTAACTAAAGCCGAGTGTTGTAAGCGCATCAATGACTCGCCATTTGCCAGTGAAGCGGCCAAAGCGGGTTTCTACCCCAATGATTGCGACAATATATTCAGCGGGCACACCGAATTGTTGTTCCGCTTTGTGCAGCGTGTCCGCATGCTGTTCCCAAAATTCGGCGCCGGCTTCAATGCGCGCTGGCTTGAGAAATATCTGGCGGTATTTATGCCAATGCAGCACGCCTTCAGCCGGGCGACTGATCGCATCAATGATGGCCTGCTTGTGCTCGGCTTGAGCGATCAACTGGCGTGTCTCGGCCGCACTAAAGCCATGTTGCTCCATGCGCTTTACAAATTGGTCAACTTGATCGGCAGGAAAGTCGGTCTTGGCGCAGGCGCTGGCGGCAATAACAACGCTCAAGCTTAGACCGGTTAAGGCTGTCACTAGGCGTTTGCGAAGCGGTAATGGGTAGCTCATCGGGCAATCAATTTTCGGTGAGTGTGAATAGACATGAGAATACCGAAGCCGGCCATGAGGGTCACCATCGAGGTGCCGCCATAACTCACTAGTGGCAGTGGTACGCCCACCACCGGTAGCAGGCCAGATACCATGCCGATATTAACGAACACGTAGACAAAAAAAGTCAGACCGATACTACCGGCAACGGTTCGGTTAAATAAATTGGTGGCCTGAGCGGCGATATAGAGGCAGCGAAATACAATCGCTAAATACAGTGCCAGTAAGGGAATGACACCCATCAAGCCGTATTCCTCGGCAAGTACCGCAAAAATAAAATCGGTAGAGCGCTCCGGTAGGAAGTCGAGATGTGATTGTGTGCCATTTAACCAGCCCTTGCCCCAAAGCCCGCCCGAGCCAATCGCAATCTTTGATTGAATGATGTGATAACCCGCCCCGAAGGGGTCGGCCTCAGGATTCAATAGGGTGAGCACGCGCTGGCGCTGGTAGTCTTTCATTAAGTACCACAGTGCGGGCGCGGCCGCTGCCACCAGCCCCAGCCCACTGAAAATCCAGCGCCAGCTGAGGCCAGACAGGAACAATACAAAAAGGCCAGATGACGCCATCAGAATGGAAGTGCCTAAGTCTGGCTGGCGAGCAATCAATAAAACCGGAATGGCAATTAACACCAAGCTGCTAAGTACCACCTTGGGCATCGGCGGGGTTGGGAAGCGTGCCAGCCATGCGGCGACCACCAGCGGCAGTGTGAGTTTCATCAATTCTGATGGTTGAAATTTCACGATGCCAAGGTCTAGCCAGCGTTGTGCGCCGCCACCTTTGGAGCCAACTAACAGCACCGCCACCAATAGCAAAGAGGTCACTATCCAGACCCCAATGGAATAGCGCTGATAAAGCGCTGGTGGTATTTGCGCGAACAACGCCATGGCAGCAAAAGCAATACTGAGGCGAATCACTTGTTTCACAATCAGGTTGGGGTCGGCGTCGCCCGCCGAGTAGAGCACCAGCATGCCGAGGCTGGCCAAGAGTGTTAGTAAACCCAGTAACGGTAAATCAATATGGATGCGCTGAAATTGAACGCTAATCCACGAGTCGTTACGGCGCTGGTCGTTTTCTAGTGTGGCCAGATTCATCATGGCTTATTGACTCCCTCTGCATGCTTGGGACTCATGTGGTGTTTGCTGTTGAGCGGCACGCCGGTATCGAAGTTTAGCGCCGGACTCGGGCGGCCATTATCTAACCACCACTGCATAATGTTGCCTGCCAGCGGCGCAGCGACTGCGCCGCCGCTACCGCCATGTTCCACAATAACCGCGACGGAGATTTTGGGGTTTTCCGCCGGTGCATAGCCAACAAACAGAGCGTGATCACGCAGATGTTCGGGGATGTCATCACTAATGACTGCATCTTCGTCTTCGTCATTCTGACTCAGCGCATACACTTGCGCGGTGCCGGTTTTGCCAGCAATGCGGAATTTATGGTTTTCGCCTAATGAGCGGGCGGTACCAAAACGGCTGTGGGTGACCCGGCGCATACTGTCATCCACGGCGCGGAAGTCGCGCCCGGTAATGGTGATGGGCATTACCGGCGTTGAAAATGCTTCAAGCTGCAAGTGCGGTACAAAACCCTTGCCACGGTTTGCTAGTAGACTGGTGGCGTGGGCTAGTTGCAGCGGGGTAGTCAACATAAACCCTTGCCCAATACCGGTAATCAGGGTTTCGCCTGGGTACCAAGGCTCCTTTTTCTTGGCACGCTTCCAAGCGCGGGAAGGTAGCAAGCCACTGCGTTCACCCTGCAAATCAATGCCGGTTTTACGACCTAATCCGTACTGCGATAAGTATTCATGAATACGGTCAATACCCAGGTTGCGCGCTAAGTCATAGAAATAAACATCACAGGACTGCACCAGCGCCTTATCGAGGTCGGTGCGGCCATGGCCGCTACGTTTCCAATCGCGATAGCGGTGATCTGAGTTGGGCAATAAATAGAAGCCCGGGCAGTGCATGCTGTGGTTTCGGTTAATCACCCCGTATTCCAAACCCGCCAACACCATAAGCTGTTTAATAGTTGAGCCTGGTGGATACTGGCCTTTCAAAGAGCGATTGAATAACGGGCGTTTCTTATCAGTGTTAAGCCGTTGGTAGTCCGCAACAGAAATACCATTAACGAACAAATTGGGGTCATAAGAAGGCTTGCTGACAAAGGCTAGAATTTCACCGTTGCGAGGATCCATGGCGACCACAGAGCCTGCGCGGCTGCCCAGTTGTTGCTCTACATATTGTTGAAACGCAATATCCAAACTGAGTTGGATGTCTTGGCCCGGAAGCGGCAGCTCTGAGGATACGACCCGTAATTTGCGGCCGGCTGCATTGGTTTCAACGCGTTGTTCGCCAACAGAACCATGAAGCTCGTGTTCATAGCTGAGTTCTATACCGGTTTTACCAAAGTGTGTAGTGCCGGCGTAGTTGCTTTCCTCTACAGAAGCTAAGTCACGTTGGTCAATGCGGCCTACATAGCCCAAGACATGTGCGGTGCTTGCGCCGTAGGGGTAATGGCGTGACAAATGAGCGGATATTGAGACGCCTTCTAGCCGGTGTTGGTGCACGGCCACTTTGGCGAGCTCTTCTTCGTTTACACGAAATTTTAGCGGCACCGGCTCAAAGTTGCCGCGTCGGCGCTTCCAAGCCTTATCGAAACGTTTTTTCTCCAGCTCGGTTAACGGCACGATGGCTTCAATCTGTGCCAGCGTGGTAGTGAGGTCGCTCACTTGGTTGGGGATCAGCTCCAAACGGTAGGCGGGTAGATTCTCTGCCAGTGCTCGGCCTTCGCGATCCAAAATCTGGCCGCGCGTGGGTGGCAGCGGTAATACCCGAATACGGTTATCTTTTGAGCGTACGGTGTAATGCTCATGCTGAGAAATTTGTAGCCGCACCATCTGGGTAATAAGAATGCCACTGAGGATTAGCACGCCGACCACCGCAAACAGCACGCGCCCTAGAAATAAGCGCTTTTCAGCGTGCCTGTTTTTGAAAAAATAGCTAGATGCTTGCATCGGCCAGCCGTTGCCTAACGCACATGCAGGGTGATTCGCAGCTTCCTAAGCAGCGGGAAGCAGAGCGGCCAAAGCGCGGTAGTGCTGAGAATCGGTAGAAAGTATTGCAGCGGCTCGCTTAGGTTGCCGGTAGCGCCGTCAATCCACAAAACAGTTAGTTGCTGGGCTAGGCAGAGTAGGCCAATCACAAATGCCTGTTGCCCAAGCGGGAATTGACGCAATTGCAGGTAAAACTTCTGCGCAATCCAAATAGCGATCACCAACCCCAGTGCCTGGCGGCCTAATAAACCGCCACTGATGATGTCGAGCAAGATCCCGACTACCCACACTCTACCAACGCTAAAGCTCTGCGGTAGGGCAATGGCCCAATAAAAACTGACCAGTAGGAGCCAGTTGGGGCGCAAATTGATGCCCGGAAAAAGGTCGTTATACCAATCGGGGCTTGGCGTCAGCGTCAGCAGCATCGCAACCAGTAGACTGGCCCATAGGGGCCATTGGCGACTTTCGTGATGATTATCTGTCATGGTTGCCCCAGTGTCGGCGATGGCGGGTCTGTTGGGGGTAGCGCGGTGTTGTCGCCCTCATTACTCTGGTTGTTGGTGGCGGATAGCGCGTTGCGTGATGCCGATTGGGCGGCTTTTTCACTCACGGTTTTGTCTACGTCGGGACTCTGCAGGCTGCTGGCATCGTCTAACAGCTTATGCCAGACCAAAAGGGCGTGATGTGACTCGGGAATCTCGGCCGTTGGGGTGGCTGTGATTTCGGCAAAGGGTTGGCCTAGATCTTTTCGAATCGAGGTAATCACCGCTACCGGGTAGCCCGCCGGAAAAACACCCCCTAAGCCCGAAGTGACGAGTAGGTCGCCTTCTTTGACGTCGGCATGGTTGGGAATATGCGGCAGATTCAAAACTTCGGCATGGCCGGTACCAAAGGCTACCGAGCGCACGCCGCTGCGGTTAACGGAAACCGGAATAGCGTGATTGGCATCCGTAATCAGTACGGCTTGCGATGACATGGCTGCAGTGGTTTCAATTTGACCTAATACGCCGTGCGCATCCAACAGTGGTTGGCCTTCAAATACGTCGTGCGCTAGACCTTTGTTGAGAGTGACCACGTGGCGATAGGGGTCCATATCAACGCCCATAATTTCGGCCACCAGTACGTCAGACTGGACGCGGGTCGATGATTTCAACAGCTCGCGCAGACGGCGGTTTTCTTCGCTCATCACATCCATGCGCTGCAATCGCGAATTTTGCAGCAGCAATTGGCGCTTTAATTGTTCGTTTTCCGTTTGTAGGCTTTCACGGCTGGTCACAGCGCCGCTAAGCCAGTTCCATGCTGTGCTGGGCAAAACTGCCAATACACCCACGGGATAGGTTGCTGTAGTCAGTACGCGGCGTAAGGGCTGTAGCTGGTCGGTACGTTGGTCAATGCCGATTAAAATGACAGATAACAGGCATAACAAAATGGCGCGGGCATTCAGCGTTAGCCCGCGTGGAAAGAGGGGTTTGTTGTCGTTTTGAGAGTATGCAGTTGCCACAGGGGCAAAGCTTGCTGTGTGCAGGCGGTAGCGTCAACCGCTTGGGCATTTAACGGTAGTAAAAATGGCCCAAGCGGTTTGACAGCTAGCTGCTAGTCCATAGAGAACAGATTGCCACCGTGCTGGTCGATCAGCTCGAGTACACGTCCGCCACCACGAGCTACGCAGGTGAGTGGGTCTTCGGCGATCACAACCGGTAGGCCGGTTTCTTCCATTAGAAGCTTGTCGAGGTCACGCAGCAGGGCGCCACCACCAGTTAACACGATACCGCGCTCGGCAACGTCGGCACCCAATTCAGGTGGGGTGCTTTCTAGGGCGGTTTTAACCGCGCCTACAATGCCGGAAAGCGGCTCTTGTAGGGCTTCTAAAATTTCATTGGAGTTCAAAATAAAGCTACGTGGCACACCTTCCGAGAGGTTGCGGCCTTTCACTTCGATTTCGCGCACTTCTTTGCCGGGATAGGCGGAGCCAATTTCGTGCTTAATCTTTTCGGCAGTCGCTTCACCAATCAGGGTGCCGTAGTTGCGACGTACATAGCTGATAATGGCTTCGTCGAACTTGTCGCCACCAATACGCACAGAAGCCGCGTAAACGATGCCGTTCAGCGAGATAATGGCAACTTCTGACGTACCGCCACCGATATCCAATACCATTGAACCGCGCGCTTCGTCGATTGGCATGCCCGCGCCGATAGCGGCCGCAATAGGCTCTTCAATTAAATACACACGACGTGCACCGGCACCGAGCGCTGATTCACGAATCGCACGACGTTCCACTTGGGTTGAGCCATAAGGCACGCAGACTAAAACGCGTGGGCTGGGCTTGAAGAAGCGCGCTTGGTGTACCTTTTTGATAAAGGTTTGCAGCATTTTTTCGGTGACAGTGAAGTCGGCAATTACGCCGTCTTTTAGTGGGCGAATCGCGGTAATGTTGCCTGGGGTACGGCCCAGCATCATTTTTGCGTCGGCACCCACCGCGGCGATATTTTTGCGGCCTTGGGAGTCTTGGCGAATAGCCACTACCGAAGGCTCGTCTAGCACAATGCTTTCGCCACGCGCGTAAATTAGCGTGTTAGCAGTACCAAGGTCGATGGAAAGGTCGTTTGAGAAAAAGCCGCGCAGACTGTTAAACATTGAATCGTGTGTCGTTCTAGAAAGAGTTTTTATTAATATAGGCCGCATCACCGAAACAGCGACGGCCGGAAAGCGGGCAACTTTAGCAGCGGCCTATGGTTGGGGCAAGGTGCTTACTATGGTAAGTTTGCGCGCCAAATCGGGCGCTAGGTTGGAGATTTAATCTAACTTATTGCGTAAACAGCTGTTTTTCCTGCAATCGATGGCTTTAAAGGCCACGGAGTAGTCATGTCTTTGGATTCGGACGCGGTAAAAAATATCGCGCACCTTGCTCGCATTGCGGTGAGTGAGGAAGACCTGCAAACCTATGCAAAAGACCTTTCCAATATCTTGGATATGGTGGACCAAATGAATGCCGTTGACGTTGCTGGCGTAGAGCGGCTGTCAAACGCGCTTGATCAAACCCAGCGCCTGCGTGCCGATGTTGTTACCGAGAGTAATCAGCGTGATGAGCTGCAAGCTTGTGCACCACAAACTGAGCAGGGCTTATTCCTTGTGCCTCGTGTGATTGAGTAGGGTAGACAGCGTGGAATTTCATCAACAGACATTAACCGAATTGTCGGCAGCACTGGCGGCCGGCGAAACGACCAGCCGTGCGCTAGCCGAGCATTTTATTGCGCGTTTTAAGGCCTTTGACGGCGATCTGAATACGCTGGTTACCGAAACTTTTGAGCAAGCCTTAGCCGACGCCGATGCAGCCGATCAGCGTCGCGCCAGTGGACAGAGCCTAGGTCCGCTAGATGGCTTGCCATTTGCGCACAAAGATATCTTTTGTACCAAGGGAGTAAAAACCACCTGTGGTTCGAAGATGTTGGACAACTTTATCTCGCCCTACGACGCCACCGTGGTTGAGAAGCTAAAAGCGGCAGGCATGGTTTGTTTGGGTAAAACCAATATGGATGAGTTTGCGATGGGCTCGTCGAATGAAACCAGCTATTTTGGCGAAGTGAAAAATCCATGGAACCACAGCAAAGTGCCGGGCGGTTCATCGGGTGGTTCAGCTGCGGCAGTCGGAGCGCGCTTAGTGCCTGCCACGACCGGCACTGACACGGGTGGCTCTATTCGCCAGCCAGCAGCGTTCTGCGGAATTACCGGTATTAAGCCTACTTACGGCCGAGTTTCTCGTTACGGCATGATTGCTTTTGCTAGTAGTCTCGACCAAGCCGGTGTGTTCGCTGCTAGCGCAGAAGATGCCGCGTTAATGCTGCAAGCCATGAGCGGTTTTGATGAACGTGATTCCACCAGTATTGAGCGTCCGGTAGACGACTTGGTGTCAGGCCTGGGTGAATCGATTGAAGGCAAGACCATCGGTTTACCGAAACAGTTTTTTGATGACGGGCTGGAAGTGCCAGTACGCAATGCTGTTAACAAAGCTATTAAGGTTTTCAAATCCTTAGGCGCTGAAGTTAAAGGAATTGATTTGCCAAATATTGGCTTATCAGTACCGGTTTACTACGTAGTAGCACCGGCTGAAGCCTCGGCTAACTTATCGCGCTTTGATGGCGTGCGTTATGGCCACCGTTGCGATAACCCAGCTGACCTAACCGACCTTTACAAGCGCACCCGTGCTGAAGGTTTTGGTGATGAAGTGAAACGCCGCATCATGATGGGAACCTATGCTTTGTCGTCGGGTTATTACGATGCTTATTACATTAAGGCCCAAAAGATTCGTCGCTTAATTCGTGATGACTTCCTCAAAGCCTTTGAAGAGGTTGATCTGATTGCTGGCCCAACCACACCGGGCTTGCCGTTCGGCTTGGGTGAGCAAACTGACGATCCTGTCACCATGTACTTAAACGACATCTTCACTATTGGCGTGAACTTGGCTGGCCTGCCGGGCATGTCGATTCCAGCCGGTATGGAAGCCGGATTGCCGATTGGCTTGCAGTTGGTGGGTAAGCACTTTGCCGAGGCTGAATTGCTGAATGCCGCGCATCAATATCAACAAAAGACTGACTGGCATAAACAACTGCCAGCGGCTTACCAATAGGAGGTTCTTAGCATGTACGGAAACTGGGAAACTGTTATTGGCTTGGAGATTCACGCGCAGCTAAGCACCCAATCGAAGATTTTTAGTGGTTCATCCATTGCCTATGGTGCTGAACCCAATACCCAAGCGAATGCGGTTGATTTGGCTTTGCCAGGCACTTTGCCGGTGTTAAATAAAGAAGTGATGCGTTTGGCGACTCGTTTTGGTTTGGCGATTAACGCCACCATCAACAAAAAGAGCGTATTCGAACGTAAAAACTACTTTTATCCGGATTTGCCTAAGGGCTATCAGACCAGCCAGCTGGAACTGCCCATCGTTGAGCACGGTGAGCTATTTATTACCGTTAATGGCGAAGAAAAGCGCATTGGTGTGACACGTGCGCACCTAGAAGAAGATGCCGGCAAGTCGCTGCATGAAGACTTTGATGGCTGTACCGGCATTGATTTGAACCGCGCCGGCACACCGTTATTGGAAATCGTGTCTGAGCCGGAGTTGTCGAGCGCGGCAGAGGCGGTTGCTTATATGAAGAAGCTGCACTCGTTGGTGCAGTACATCGGTATTTGCGACGGCAATATGCAGGAAGGCTCGTTTCGTTGCGATGCCAACGTGTCAGTTCGCCCTAAGGGCCAAAAAGAGCTGGGCACCCGTGCTGAAATTAAAAACATTAACTCCTTCCGTTTTGTGGAAAAGGCGATCAATCACGAAATTGAACGTCAAATTGAGTTAATTGAAGACGGTGGCGAAGTGGTGCAAGAAACTCGCCTCTACGACGCCGACAAGAACGAAACGCGCTCAATGCGTAGCAAGGAAGAAGCTAACGACTACCGTTACTTCCCATGCCCTGATTTGCTGCCGGTTGTGATCGATGACAGCTTTATCGACGCGGTGCGTGATGAGCTGCCTGAGCTGCCCGACGCCAAAAAAGCGCGCTTTGTTTGCGAGTTTGGTCTGTCGGCAGAAGATGCTGGCCAACTCACTGCTAGCCGCGAGATGGCGGATTACTTTGAAGCCGTCGTGGCAGCTGGTGTAGACGCCAAGATGGCGGCCAACTGGTGTAACGGCGAGTTGTCGGCGTGGCTCAATAAAGAAGAGAAAGGCGTGGCTGACTCGCCGGTTTCTGCAGCAATGTTGGCCGGTTTATGCCAGCGTATTGCCGACAACACCGTATCTAACAAGATTGCCAAGGAAGTATTCGAGGCTATGTGGAACGGTGAAGGCGATGCCGACGCAGTCATTGACGCCAAAGGCTTGAAGCAGATCACCGATACCGGTGCGATTGAAAGCATGATTGACGAAATCTTGGCAAGTAACCCAGGCCAGGTTGAGCAATATCGCGCTGGTAAAGAAAAGGTGTTTGGCTTCTTTGTAGGGCAGGTGATGAAAGCCACCCAAGGCAAGGCGAATCCAGCCCAAGTAAACCAAATCTTGAAGCAAAAACTCGCTGGCTGATTATTAACGACGCTAGACTAGAAAAAGCCGGCGGCACGGTGGTGTTCGCCGGCTTTTTTATGCCTAATGGATATCTGAGCCGAGCTCGATGCTCTATTTAAGAAAATAACCCTCAAATAATGGGTCAATGCCGTCTGCGGGGCCCCAAATACAGTCGGCCTTGCTGCCAAGTGCAATACGGGCGAGTTCGCCCATGACTAAGTGGGCGATAGCGGCCCGCATTTCGCTGGTGGCGTGATTTTTGGCAGCGCCTGCCATTAGGGTGGTGGCATAAATCACTTCAATCAATTCGGTAATGCGGTTGGATACCGAGTGGTCATCGCCTTCAATCAGCATGGCATTAAAAAACATGCCGGCAACGCCACGCTCTTCTTCTTCCAAGTCTCGGAGGGCTTTAAATATGGCCTGAATCGTTTCTTGGTAATCACCTGAGCTATCAGTAATTACGTCGCGCAGGCGGTTGCGAGTTTTTTCCTGGATATCATCAATTACCGCAGCGATTAGGCTTTGTTTGCTCTTGAAATGGTGCAGTAGTGACGGCCGTTTAATGCCGCAGCGCTCGGCAATTGCTTCCAATGGTGCGGCTAAGCCCTGTTCTGCAAACTCAATGCGTGCGGCGTTAAGGATTTGTTGTCGCGTGCTCGGTGCGTTGGCATCTTTTTTAGGGCGGGCCATAGAGTGTTTGGTCTTTTCTGGGTAGCGATGGGGCGTATTTATAGCAATGTTTAGCAAGCGGGTGGGCGTTTTCTCGCAATATCATTCAATCTAAAAGTGGTTTTTTATTTGACAAGGCTCAAATGGCTATCTAATCTACTCAGTAGTAGATTAATTTAAATAGAAATATAGATGTGACTCTGTAGGAGAAGATCATGCAAGCAAATAACCCAGCGATAAAGCGCGGAGAGCCTGTTAAATGGGTGGATGGAAAGCGTTACCTTTGGCTTCTAGGAATGGTGATTCCGTTGCTGCCCATTGCCAGTGCCTGGTTCGCCACGCTCACTACCAGCGAGCTGGTTTGGTGGTTCACCCCGTTGTTCGTGTATGGCTTTATTCCGGTAATGGATTGGATTGTGGGTGGTGACCCTAATAATCCGCCGGAAGAAATCGTCGCTGAGTTGGCGAAAGATCGGTACTACCGCTATTGCGTGTACGGCTTTATTCCTCTGCAGTTCATTACCTTTTTTTGGGGCATATCGGTATTAGTGAGCGGATCCTTGGGTTGGGTCGGCGCACTGGGCTTGCTGGTTTCGATCGGCATGCTTAATGGTGTTGCCTTTAATACCGCCCATGAGCTTGGTCACAAAAAAGAAAGCCTAGACCGTTGGTTGTCAAAGATTGCTTTGGCGCCAACCGCCTATGGCCACTTCTTTGTAGAGCACAACTGGGGCCACCATAAGCGCGTGGCCACGCCAGAAGATCCAGCCAGCTCACGCTATGGCGAAAGCTTCTACGAATTTTTACCTCGTACCATGTACGGCGGTTTAATTAGTGCTTGGGATATTGAGAAAAAACGTCTGGCTCGTAACGGTTTGCCGGCATGGCACTGGAAAAACCACAACCTACAAGCGTGGGCCTTAACCGTGGTGTTATTCAGTGTGACGGTCGCAATTTTTGGCGTGATCGCGCTGCCGTTTTTGCTGATCCAAGCGTTTTATTCAATTACTTTGTTCGAGATCATTAATTATCTTGAGCATTACGGCCTTAAGCGTCAGAAGCTAGAGAATGGCCGTTATGAGCGCTGCCAGCCCGAGCACTCTTGGAATAGCAACCACATGGTCACTAACTTGTTGCTATATCAACTACAGCGGCACTCCGATCACCACGCAAACCCTTCGCGTAGTTTTCAGGCCTTGCGCCACTTTGAAGAAGTGCCACAGCTGCCTAGCGGCTACGCAGGTATGGTGCCGCTGGCCTACATTCCGCCGCTATGGCGCATGGTGATGGATCCGAAAGTGAAGGCGCACTACAACGGCGATCTTTCCAAAGCCAATGTGCAGCCTCGGGTGGCGAGGAAGTTGGGTTTGGCCTAGTTTGCTTTGCAGTCAACAAAAAGCCCGCTCGGTGTTAGTGCCAAGCGGGCTTTTTTGTGGCGATGCCTTTTTTGATACTAAAGATCAATCACCAAATCGGATTTAGGGCGTGCTGAGCATAGCAGCACTTTGTTTTTGCCACCGGGGGCGTGCACGTCTTCTGGGTATTGAACTTGTCCACTTACCAGTGTGCATTCGCATGCTTGGCAAGCGCCGTAGCGGCACCCAGAGGCGGCCTTAATGCCTTGTTGCTCGGTAAACGTGAGCAAGCTTTCTTGGTTAGGGTCCCAACGCAGGGTTTGCTGGCTTTTCTCAAAGTGGATTTGATATTGCGTTTGGTCGCTGGTGTCGACAGCTTGGCTGCTACCGAAGCTTTCAAATTCAATTTGATCAGCGTTAATGCCAGCGGCAATTAAGTCATCGTGCAGGGCCTTGCTAAAAGCGGGCGTACCGCAGAGCATAAATTGTTGCTGCGATGATTCCTCTGAAAGTTCGGCGACAATTTTCTCGGCACTCATTCGTCCATTGACGCCATCGCTGGGTAAAGGCTCATCACCTGGCTGGCTAACAAACAGCCTTAAGCGGAAGTTAGGCAACGCCGTTTGCAGTTCACGAATGGCATCTGCAAAAGCGAAGTCTTTGCCGCTGCGAATGCCATGGAATAGTCGGATGCTGCGCTCTGGGTTCTCCTGTGCTGCGGTCTGCAATATCGACAGAAACGGGGTGATGCCAATGCCAGCGCTAATTAGCGTTAGCGGGGTGTTATCGCTGGGTACATCGGCGAATTGGCCGCCGGGGTCTTTGATCCAAATGCTGTCCCCGACGTTAACGCGGTAGTGCAAACTGCAGGAGCCTTTGCCTTCATGAGTGGTGCCGTCTACCACGGTGGTTTCGCGTTTGACTGAAATGCGATAGCTCGCAGTGTCGTTACTGCTACAAGATAGTGAATAGGGTCGATAGACAAAACTGCCGTCAGCCTGTGGTGTGGCCAGCACGATATGTTGGCCCGGTATAAAGCCGGGTAAGCGATCACGGCTGGGGTCTTGGAACCAGAACGAAGTAATGTCGCTGGATTCGTGCTCGCGTTTCACCAAGGTGAATGGGCGAAAACCTTTAGGATGCGGGGACTGGCTTTTGGCGGCAGTCTCACCGCGTTGATCCTGCCATTCAGCTAGGTGATTGCCCACCTTAACCAATTGCGATTTAAGTTTGCGGCCCGTTTGGGTAAACCACAGTGAGAGTTTGTCGTTGCGTTTGGGTACTAGCTGTACCCTGTCGCCCGCGCGAATCACGCCGTTGTTTCTTGGCGTGGCATAGGCGCCGAGGTGTTGCCCTGCATATTGCATCACGGCCATTGGCACCTTGGGGTCTTTGGCAATGCCAGGTTGCTCTGCACCGGGCATTGAGCAACGAATAGTGGGGTGGTTGCAGCGAATCAGCGCGTCACCGATGCGTAGGTCCATGCCGCTCCAGTCGTTTTCTACCAGCCCTTCAAGTTCCGGTAGGGTGTCGATCACAAAGCTAGGGCGATAGCGCTCAGCACAGAAGTTACCTTCTGGGTAATGCCGATTCATGGTGTCTAGTGTGGCGGTGGTGATGAAGTGCAATGGATACACATCATAAAAAGTACCGGGCGGGGTCGCGTATTTGGATAAGGTGCTGAGTACTTTAAGCGAAAACCATGAAAAATCCGGATCGGGGTCATCTGCCTTCATGCCTAGCACGTAGCGCGTTTCCGCTGGTGTCATGGGCTTGGCGAGCTTGTAGGGCTTTTTGTTCTTAGCGGCAGGACGCTGGAATAAGCTGACTCGCTTACCGCAGTACATCGATAGAATTGCGTTGGCGTAGGGATCGTCAGATCGCAGTAACCGGCCATCGGGGAATTCAATTTCAACTAATGAGTCGGCCTGCGGACCAAATCCTTGGTTAGGTTCGTTTAGATAACGCGCCTTCAACATCATTAACTTGGGGATTTTCTTGCCGCCAATAATCTCGCCAGTGTCATCGTCGCGCACCGCCCAGGTCCGGTCATCGGCAAAGCCTGCGGGCGCCATTTGGGCGCTGGCGATGGTTTCGCCGAACATGGATTTGACGGGGAAACGCCATACTTCTTTAACGGTGCCGACCGTAATAGGGCTCGCTGCCATGCTGTCTCCTAGGGCTTATTTTGTGCTGACAATGTAGAAAATAGGTTAGCAAATGTGTCGCTGGGTAAGATTGACAGCGCGCGCCATGATTGGCCTTGGCTCGCGGTAGCGGCGTAAAAAAGGCAAAAAAAACCCGCCTAACGTTAGGCGGGCAAAGGGTCCTTCCCAAGAAAGTAGATGAAGGCGAAATCAGCTGGGAAGGAGGTGCTAGCGTATTCCGCTAGCGGGGTATCAAGTCATTCACGACAATTGACTCGTCTGCCAGCTTGGCGGCAGCAACGGTTTCACCCGCGGCAATGAGCCGTTTACTCAACATGAATTCTTTCGGGCGGTTGACACAGTCGGCTGCGAGCAGTTGACCTTGTTGTAAGTAAAACGCGGCAAACCCCTCGTTGCTGTTGATGTCCCCACGAATCACGACCTCATCGTAGCCTTGGCTGAGGCCAGCAATTTGTAGTTTTAAGTCGTACTGATCGGACCAAAACCAAGGTAGCGAAGTGCAGTCTTTTTGCGTGCCACAAATTGATGCAGCCGCAGTTTTGGCCTGCTCGGTGGCGTTGGGTACGGACTCTAGCCGAATTCGGCGACCGTAGATTTTGCTTACATGGCTGGTGCAATCGCCGGCGGCGACAATATTGGGATCGTCGGTGGCACAAAATTCATCAACCACAATGCCGTTGTCGATTGCTAGCCCTGCGGCTTCTGCTAGCTCGGTGTTAGGAATAACGCCCACGCCAACCACCACTAGGTCAGCCGCTAGCTCGGTACCGTCGGTGCATACCACTTTTTCTACTGTTTCTTCGCCAACAAATGCACCGGCGCCACTGTTGGTGATAATGCGCACGCCTTTTTCGGTATGCACGCGATGGTAAAACTCGGAGACTTCAGGGGCGGTGACACGCTGCAAAATGCGATCCGCCATTTCTAACACGGTAACGTGCATGCCTAGCTTGGTCAGCGACGCGGCGGTTTCTAGGCCAATATAGCCACCGCCAACAATCACCGCTTGTTGGCCGGCCATCACGCTTTGTTTAATGGCTTCGGCATCGGCCATATCACGTAGATAGTGAATGCCGCTGAGGCCGCTGCCAGGACTGTCTACTTTGCGGACTCGGGCACCAGCGCAAATGGCTAGCTTGTCGTAGGGCAGGGATTCGCCATCTGCCAAGCTAACGGTTTGCTGTTGGCGATCAATGCTGACGACTCGGCCGGTTTTAAACTTGGCATTTTGCTTTTCATAAAACGCAGCAGGCCGGATGTTTAGGCTATCGGCGTCTTTTTCACCCGACAAATATGCTTTGGACAGTGGTGGCCGGTGATAAGGCAGGTTGGGGTCATCACTAATGACCAAAATATCGCCGTTCCAGCCTTCTTGGCGCAAGCTTGGAATGAGCTGCGCGGTGGCATGGCTGGCGCCGATAATAATGCAGGTTCTTGTCATGATTATTCTCCGCATGAGAGCGCCATGGGTAGGGTGGAGGCACCGCACCTAGCCATGGCAGCGTACTGCTGGGGCTTATTTGGCTGTAAGTTCAACCATCATTTTGGTGTAACCCTTCACGAAGTTGGATTGCACATGCTCAGGTTCGCTAACTACTTTGATGTCGTCAAAGCGTTCTAGTAGCTCTTCCCATAGGATGCGAAGCTGTAACTCAGCAAGGCGGTTACCCATGCAGCGGTGAACGCCAAATCCAAATGACAGATGGTTTCGGGCGCCTTTGCGGTCGATGATGAATTGGTCGGCGTTTTCAATTTTGCGTTCGTCACGGTTGCCCGACACGTACCACATCACTAGCTTGTCGCCTTTTTTGATGGTTTGGCCGTTGAGTTCAACGTCTTGCTTAGCCACTCGACGCATATAAGCCAATGGGGTCTGCCAGCGGATGATCTCTGACACCATGTTGGGAATCAGGCTAGGGTCAGCTTTTAGCTTTTTGAATTCATCTGGGAACTGGTTTAGAGCCAATACGCCACCGGTCATTGAGTTTCGAGTGGTGTCGTTGCCGCCCACGATCAGCAGCACCAAGTTGCCAATGAACTCCATTGGGCGATTGATTAAGTCTTTGGTGTCTTCGTTTTGTTGCAGCAGCGTGATGAGGTCAAAGCCGGGTTCTTCTCCGGCTTCTAGTCGTGCTTTCTTGTTGTGCCATAGCGATGTGAAGTCGTGTACAAAAGATTTAGCAATTTCGAATAGTTCTTCCGTGCTATTTTCGCCGCCAGTGGTTTCACGGCCGCCGCCGGCGGCGTCTGATGCTTCCACTAATTTGTGACGTTCGTCGTAGGGGAAGTCAAGCAGGGTGGCGAGCATTCTTGCGGTCAGTTCGATGGATACGGTTTCGACCCAATCAAAAGGCTGGTTGAGCGGAAGGTTGTCCAGCACGTCTTGGGTGCGGCTGCGGATCAACGCTTCCATTTCTTTTAAATTTTTCGGTGCAACCACACCCTGTACCGCTTGTCGTTGCTCATCGTGTTTGGGCGGATCCATGGCGATAAACATTTCTACGGAAAGCTCATCCGGTAATTCGCCGATTACGATAAATGGTTCGGCTGAGAAAAGGTCGTGATGCTTGTCGACATAGACGATGTCTTCATAACGAGTAATTGACCAAAATGGGCCAAACAAGCTGTCTTTTTGATAATGAACCGGTGCTTCGTCCCGTAGACGTTTGAAGTAAGACTCCCATTTGCCTTGGCGAAATAGAAATGGATTACTTACATCGATATCTTCCAGTGCAACGTCGTTAACGTCAGGAATCGGTTGCTCGACAAAGGGGTCAAAGGGTTTGTATATGCCAACCGCGCGCTTGGCGTTGTAAACCATCTGGCCTGCTTGAATTTGCATTTTCATTGGCACAATAGCCTGTGCCTTGGTGGCGGCTGCTTGGGTAACGGTATCTAAAAGCTTCATTGGATTTACTCCACTGTGGGGCTTGAATTGGGTGGGGGTGGGGTAGCAGTTGCGCAGCTACATTTGGAATTCAGGCAAGCGTGCAATCATTCCGTCCATCGATTCAGCTAACGTAATTTGACAGGCGAGGCGTGAGCTGGCCTCGCGTTCCGGTGTCAGATCTAGCATCTGTAGTTCATCATCGTTAGCCTGGCCGGTGCTTTCGGTATTGCCCTCTAAGATCACATGGCAAGTCCCGCAGGCACATTCGCCACCGCAGTCAGCATCGATGCCTGGTACGCCATTGTCTAAAGCTACTTGCATTAATGATTCGCCAGCATCAAACGCTACTTTGTGTTCGGTACCGTCGTATTCGATAAAGGTGATGTTTCCCATGTTTTTCTCCCGCTAGATCATTGGTGTATGGGGCGAGATGTCTTGGCATCTCTAGTTGGGCGCAAGCTTAGGAGGGGTAGTGGGGTGTAGACAGGTCATTTTTTGACAGGAGGGAGTCATTTATTGACAATGATAACGAATTAGCTTCGGAGAGGATCGGTGGCGCTCGATAAAGCAGACATACCATCCAATTACAGTCGTCTGGTTGCCCATGAGTTGGGTCTTACAAAGATGGAATTACCCAGCTTGCTTGAAGGTACCGGCCTCTCGGTCGAGGCGTTGCTGGATGAGGAAACTCTTATTACCGCTGAGCAGCAACTAACGGTGCTGCGGAACGCTTTAAACTGCAGTGGGGATAATGGTTTTGGGTTGCGTCTCGGACAGCGTTTGATTCCTTCCACTCATGGTGCGGTTGGCTTTATGGCATTCAGCAGTAGGGATTTGTACACCGCTTTACAGGCGGTGCGAGTTTATGTGCCGATGCGAATGAGTTTTGCTGCCGTTAAATTACATGAGTCGGAGTCGAGTTTATTTGTAGAAGCCACCTTTAACTTGCCGATGGAGCCAGCTCTGTACCGGACTTTGGCCGAAAGTTTTGCGGTAGTGTTTTTTAAAATTTCTGAGTTCATTGTCGGCCGCGCGATTAGCGAGGCAGTGACTTATGTAGATTACGACAGGCCGAGTTATAGCCCGTTATATGAGCAACTTTTACCGGGGCGGGTTGAATTTTCTTCGGGTCGCTTTGGCATTGAGTTTCCGGCTGCATTAGCTCATTTGCCGAACGCATCGGCTAACCACGAAAACTATTTGGTTGCGCTGCGCCAGTGCGAAAAACAGCGTGCGCAGCTGCAGACCGATAAGGACAGTTTTCAGTATCAGGTTGAGAGATTGCTATTAGCGCATCCAGCCGGCCAGTTGAATGAGGAGGATGTTGCCGCGGTGTTGTTTATGAGTAAAAGAAGTCTGGCGCGCCGCCTGAAGGAGGAAGAGACGGGGTTCCGGCAAATACGTGATCGTTTGCTGTCAGAGCAGGCGGCGAATTACCTAGCCGACAGCCAATTATCGGTAGAAGCCATTGCCACTTTGCTGGGGTACCACGATAGCGCCAATTTCCGTCGTGCTTTTAAGCGTTGGTTTGGCAAGAGTCCCGCTGAGTATCGAACAGCGGCTCAGTAGTTGCCCCACATTAACCGCCGCAATGTAGAACATTAAAAAAGCCCGCCGAGATGATTATCTGGGCGGGCCTTCTCGTAACTGCTAACGCAGCTTCAGGTAATCAACTTAGCGTTGACGAGCCTTAAAGCGTGGGTTGGTTTTGCAGATTACGTATACCTTGCCGCGACGACGAACTACTTTGCAGTCCTTGTGGCGAGTCTTGGCGCTTTTTAGTGAAGACAGTACTTTCATCGTCTTAAATCCTATAACGGTTGCTCGGTTTGGCTTGCTGCTAGAACGTTGCTTAGCATGCAACTAAAACCCAGCATCTAAAATTTCAGCGCGCGATTGTAATGGGTTGTAGCTGAAAATCAACTATTTGCGGGGTGAAAAGTCGTAAAAACCCGCTTATTAGTGGCTGTTGGCGTTATTGGCCACTAAATCTTGAGTTCGACGGCTTGTCTTGCGCCGTTTTGGTTTTGCCAAGCTTGAATTTCTAGTACGCCCTTGGTGTTAAGTGACAGCACTAGCAGCAATTCGTCAGCTTGCGCTAGATCGAGGTCTGCCGCAGTCGGTTCGGTGTTTTGATCCGGGTGTGTGACCACCACCGCCCAGCAGTCGGTCGGGCGTTGGTTAGCGTAGCCAAGTTGTTGGTCGATATAGCAAACTTGCACTGCCGCGGGGTCGGTTTGAGCAAATGCCATGACTTGCTGCACGGTTTTGCGTGGCAGCGTTAAAGCAGGATCGGATGTTACGTTGGTTGCGGTCATAGGGCGGTCATTAGGTCGTGGTTATTGCGTTGGCTGATTATGAATTACAAACCGAGCAAGCGGGATCACGTTTAGCGGACATTTGTCGCCATTGCATGGTGCTGGCATCGAATAGCCATAGTTTACCGGCCCCGCTGGGTGCTTGGCCGAGAATAAGTCTTAACGTAGCCAGCGCCTGAAAGCTACCGATGATGCCAGTGACCGGGGCCAGGATGCCCGCGGTGGCGCAACTGTCGGCGGTGGCGCTGTTCTCTGGAAATAAGCAGTGGTAGCAGGGCGATTCTGGCTGCCAGTCAAAGATATAGAGTTGACCTTCCATGCGTACCGCTGCGCCACTTACTAACGGTGTTTGGCTTTGTTGGCAGGCGCGGTTGACGGCATGGCGAGTATCAAAGTTGTCTGAACAGTCCAGTACTATATCCACTTGTGCAGCGAGTTCGGCAAGGCGTTGCTGGTCGGCGCGTTCGCACAGAACTGTGGTTTGCGTATTGGGGTTGTTAGCTTTGAGTTTTGCGGCGGCGACTTGTGCCTTAGGCTGATCAATATCCGCCTGGCCAAACAAAATTTGGCGTTGCAGATTGCTCAGCGCTACTTGGTCGTCGTCGAGCAGCCATAACTCACCCATGCCAGCAGCCGATAAATACTGCGCCGCAGGGCAGCCCAAACCGCCAACCCCCACCAGCAGCACTTTGCTGGCTTTCAGCTTTTCTTGTCCTGCTTTACCAACCGGTTGCAGCATGAGCTGACGGCTGTAGCGGATAAGTTCGTCTTTACTGAGTGATTCAGTCATGCAGCTTATTATGCCCAGCGTCCAAGCGTTACGCGGGGTTTTCCAGCCAAGTCATTAACGGTTTCAATGTCTGAATAGCCAGCGTTGTTGAATAGGTCACGGCAAGCGGGGCCTTGTTTATAGCCATGTTCTACCAGTAACCAGCCGGCTTTTTTCAAATGCTGCGTGGCGCCCGCGATAATGTTGGTCAAATCAGCCAAGCCGTCGTTTGCTGCCACTAGGGCTTCAAGCGGTTCTTCAGTTAGCTGTGCTAGTTCAGGCTCCTGGTCGCCGATATAAGGCGGGTTGGAAACAATAATCTCGAACTGTTGGCTGCTGGCAATAGGTTCAAACCAGCTACCCCAATGTAATTGGATAGTGGGCGCGAGTTTATCGATATTGTTTTGTGCGATGTCTAACGCAGTTTGGGATTGTTCAACGGCAACGGCATTGCAGTGAGGTCGCAAGCGAGCGAGGGCAATGGCAATTGCACCAGTGCCGGTGCCTAAATCGAGCAGCTGCCAATTGGCTTGCGTGGGTATGCGCTCAGCGGCGAGCTCTACCAGTAGTTCGGTGTCGGGGCGGGGCACTAATACACCGGGCCCAACCTGTAAGGTGAAATCCATAAAGTCCCACTCGCCCAAAAGGTAGGCAGTAGGTGTGCCGATTTGGCGTTGTGCAAGCAGCTGCTGATATTGCTCAGCAATAGTGTCGGTTACGGTTTGCTCTGGCCATGTGGCGAGCCATGCCGATGACTTTTGCAATAAATGCCCAAGCAACAAACGCGCGTCGATCGCAGCGTCATCCGCTTGGGCGGGGTTTTGTTGTAGCGTCTGCTCAGCTTGTTGCAGCAGGCTGGCAACGGTGTTCATGGCGCTAGTTGTCCGGCTTAGTCGTCGCTGCTTAATGCGGCAAGCTGATCAGCTTGGTGCTCTTGCAGCAGCGGGCCGAGTAGTTGGTCGAGGCCGCCCTGCATAATCTCGTCGAGCTTGTAAAGCGTAAGGTTGATACGGTGATCAGTAACACGGCCTTGTGGGTAGTTGTAGGTGCGAATTCGCTCAGAACGGTCGCCGGAGCCTACCTGCAAGCGGCGGGCTTCGCTGTTCTCTTCGGCCGCTTTGCTGGCTTCAATGTCGTTCAGCTTGGTTTTTAGCAAGGAGAGCGCTTTGGCTTTGTTTTTGTGCTGTGAGCGCTCTTCCTGGCATTCCACCACAATGCCTGATGGGTTGTGGGTAATGCGGATCGCCGAGTCGGTTTTGTTTACGTGTTGACCACCTGCGCCGGATGCACGGAAGGTGTCAATGCGTAAGTCAGCCGGGTTGATTTCAATTTCTTCGGTTTCTGGTGCTTCCGGCAAAATCGCTACCGTGCAGGCGGAGGTGTGAACGCGGCCTTGGCTTTCGGTTTCGGGCACGCGCTGTACGCGGTGGGCGCCAGATTCAAACTTAAAGCGTGAGAATACGCCGGTGCCGACGATGCGGGCGACCACTTCTTTGTAGCCGCCGTGCTCGCCTTGGTTTTCGTTGACCACCTCAACTTTCCAGCGTTGTGTTTCCGCGTAGCGGCTATACATGCGGAAGAGGTCGCCGGCGAAAATCGCCGCCTCGTCACCGCCAGTACCGGCGCGAACTTCGAGGTAAATATTGCTTTCGTCGCGCGGGTCTTTGGGTAGCAGCAGTTTTTGTAGTTCAAGGTCTAGCGCTTCGATGCGTTCGTCAGCGCCGTCTAGCTCCATTTCTGCCAGCTCTTTCATGTCGGGGTCTGCCAACATTTCTTTGGCTTCTTCAATGTCGCTAAGCGTTTTTTGATAGCTAACCCATGTGTCAACTACTGGCTGTAACTGGCTGTATTCTTTAGATAAATCCCGAAATTTATTCTGGTCGGCCATGACTTCAGGATCCGACAGTAGCACGCCAATTTCCTCATGGCGGGCGGCAATGGTATCGAGTTTGGTGCGGATCGAATCTTTCATGAGTCGTTTTGTTCTTCTATTTCAAAAAGCTGCTTAATAGCTTGCAGACTTTGTTGTTCGTTGGCATCGCCTAAGCTGCGCAGTTTAGCGGTAGGGATGTGCATAAGTTTGGCTGATAATTTATGTGCTAGCTCGGTGACAACGGCCTCAGGGTTGTGGCCTTGTTGCAGCTGTTGTAGGGCTTTTTCCAATTCTTGTGAGGTGGTCTGGCTGGCATAGCTACGGAAGTTTCGGATTGCGTCGGCAGCCGTGCGCTCGCGTAGCCACCGTTGCCAGTGGTTTAGCTCACTTTGAATGATGGTTTCGGCTTGGGTGGCCGCTTCGCGGCGTGCGTCCATGCCCTGTTGTGCGATGTTTTGTAAGTCGTCAACGGTGTACAGGTAGACGTCGTTTAAATCGGCAGTGGCAGGCTCAATATCCCTCGGTACAGCGAGGTCGACTACAAACATCGGTTTGCGTTTGCGAGCTTTTAGTGCCCGTTTAACGGATTCGGTTTTTACTACCGGCTCTGGTGCTGCGGTTGAGCTAATGATGATGTCTGCTTGGTGCAGTACATGGTCGAACTGGTCCCACTCGATCATGCGGCCGCCATATTCGGCGGCCAGATTTTGTGCGCGTTCGGGTGTGCGATTGGTCACTAATAAATTACCCAAGCCCAATTCACGCAAATGTCTGGCGAGTAATTCACCGGTTTCACCCGCACCGATTAATAGCGCGGTATGGCGTTCAAAATCGGAAAAGATTTGCTGGGCGGTGCGCACGGCGGCAAACGCCACAGAAACAGGGTGGCTGCCGATGCTGGTTTCAGTGCGTACGCGCTTGGCGGTGTGGAAGGCCGTCTCGAATAAGTGGGTCACCATTGAGCCCGCGGTGCCGCTGCTATGGGCAATTTCTAAGGCTGCTTTGCACTGGCCCAGGATTTGAGGCTCGCCCAGTACCTGTGAATTGAGCCCCGAAGCAACGCGGAGTAAATGTTGCGCCGCTTGATGATCTTGATATTGGTAGATGTAGTCTTGGTGCAATAACTCAACGCCGAGGGCCTCGGTCAGCGCCTCGTGGGAGTCGGCCGCTAACAGCCATTCGCTACGGTTACAGGTAGAAATAAGACTGGCTTCAGTGACGCCGTCAACGCTTGCCAAACGCTGGAGCTCAGCCGCCAGTTTATCGCCGGCAAAAGCATAGCGTTCGCGCACTTCAATGGGCGCGGTTTCGTGATTGAGACCAATCAGAAATAATGGCATGTTGGCGGCTGCTTGTTGGGCGCGTTGCTAGTTAAAATGGCTGAGTATCTGTTGGTCAAACCTGTTAAACAGGCGAACCTGTAAGCGAAGTCGGTTAATTGTTTTTAACCACTTAGCGGCGGATTTTCCGGCACTCGGCGGCGGAACTCAAGTGTCGTAACGCTTACTAAGCTGAATGCCGATATATTATGGGGTTAACGAGTTTTATTGTGTTGTCTAAAAGTAAATCTTGGCGGACGCAAGTGCCTTTTTATCTAACATCGTGGTCTTTATGTCTTTGTACTGTGCTGCTTGCCGCTTGTAGTTGGCGCGGTGTGCCAGAACAGGTGACTAATGGCGCTAGTTCAGAAAAATCTGCGGCGGTTGCTAAGGCGGCATTTGACGAAAAAGCGATGGCTACAAAGGCCGGCTTAGAAGACGATATTTATTACCATATTGTGGCGGCTGAATTAGCGGGCCAGTTTGAAGACTTTAAACGTGCCGGTGAGGGTTATGAGCAAGCCTTAGCGTTAGTGGATCAAGTCGAGATTGATCAACAGCAAAGTCATTTGATTGCGCGCCGTGCTTGGGAGATAGGGCGTGCCAGCAGCAATGCTCAGCTTGCTAATCAAGCGGCTCAGCGCTGGCAGCGACATGACGTTGGTTTAAAGCCTCGATTGGCCCGTGTGATCGCAATAGAAGAAGCGGAGTTGGTTGATCAACTAGGTACGTTAGAAGATGTGCTGACCTTGGAGCCCGCGCAGCGGCAAGCTTTTGCTGAGTTATTGGCGGCCCATTACGGTGAGTCTGACAGCGGTGAAATCATATTGTCGGTGTTTGAGGCTTGGCTTGAGCAATATCCTGATGACTTGGACGTATTAAAAGCCGCGGCCCAAATTGCGGAAGGGCAGGCCCGCTATGCGATGGCATATCAGTGGTGGAGTCAGTTAACTGAACAGGTTGCCGGGGCAGCAGAAAAAGACGATTCGGCGGCACGGGCGGCGGTGAATCTGCGCATGTTAGGTGCGGCGGCCGAGGCGGCCAATCGCTTGCATCAGCTTTATCTTAAGTATCCCGATTCGAATTGGATTGCTTTGGAGTATGGCCGTGCTCTGTTGCAATCCGATCAAGCGGCTGCGGCGGCAGACGTACTGAGTCAGTTGTCTGCTGATTTGCCGAGTAATTCACAAGTGCATTACACCGCAGGCTTTGCCTATTTTTTAGACCAGCAATACGAGCAGGCTACTTCATTCTTTGAGCTAGCACTTAATAAAGGTTACGACGAGCATGAAGGGCGGTATTGGCTGGGGTTGGCATGGTTGCGGGCCAAGCAGCCAGAAGCCGCTATTCACTGGCTGGGTACATTAAGTGAAGGCAGTCGCTGGGAACGCGCGCAGCAATTGCTCGGTTATGCCTATGCGGATCTACAAGACTGGGATGCTTTAACTGAACATTTCGCAACCTTACGTCTAGCCGACTCGGCCGAGCCCAGCAAATGGTACTTGGCAGAGGCGCAGGCATATATTGATGCTGAGCAGTTCGAACGGGCTCTAGCCAGCATTCACCATGCGGTGGCGCTGGAGCCAAAAGCGTGGCGCTATCGTTACCAGCGCGGTGTGTTGTTTGCTGAATTAGGCGATTACGCTGCGGCGGAAACGGATTTGCGCTTTGTGTTGGAAGTGCAGCCGGAGCACGCGCATGCGATGAATGCTTTGGGTTATATGCTGATTGATAACCTAGGCGATACCGATGCTGGAGTGCCATTAATTAAACGTGCGCTGGAGCTAGAGCCTGATTCTGCGCCGATAATGGATAGTTACGGTTGGGGGTTGCTATTACAGGGCCGCTATGATGATGCGGTTTTTTGGTTGGGCAAAGCATGGTTAGCCCATCCTGATCACGAAATTGGTGCGCACTATGGCGAAGCGCTGTGGCGCAACGGGCAGCAAGATAAAGCGCGAGAAATTTGGCGGGCCGCGTTGAAATTGGAGCGTGGCCGGCGTCCGGACAAAGTGCGACAAGCGTATGAACGCTTGGGCATAGGTCCTGATTAACGTGTACCTGATTAACGCGCATTTATAATGCCGGCGCTTTAGTAGTGCTCTCAAATAAACAAGAACAACCACAGCAGTTACATGAATCCAACTTTTGATTCTTCGGTCCGGGGCTTAATACGATTGTTGAGCCCCGTTTTTGTTGCCTTGCTTGCGGGCTGTGCAACCGTGGGTCCCAAGCCGTTGCAGAACTCCGCTTATCCTGAGTCTGCGTTGCCGGCGCAGTGGCAGCTGGAAGGCAAGTTGGCCAGCACTGGTCTGGGCGCTGCCAATTTCACTTGGCAGCAGCAGGGTAGTGATCTGTTTATTGCTATCCATGCGCCATTGGGGGCGGGTGCAGCGCGCATTCGCTTAGTAGATGGCAAATTAGCCGTTAGCAGTGGAGATGGCGATTACGGCGATCAAGCTGCCCGAGAGTGGTTAGCACTTAATGGCTTGGCCGTGCCATACCAGGCCTTACCTTACTGGGTTCAAGGTCTGCCGCATCCTGACTTGTCAATCACCCCCGTGGCGACTAAAACCTCTTATGTGAAATCCTTTGAACAAGCGGGTTGGCAAATTACGGTGAAGCGGCGACGTGCCGTCGCCTGTGTGAACTTGCCGGAACGAATGGAAATCCGTCGTGCCGAGGTGCGACTTAAGTTTGGTGGCATGCGCTGGCAGTGGCAACGGCCGGCTGAGCGAGGCGGTCCTCAATTATTTAGTAAGCCACAAGTGGCCGCAGCGTGTGCTCATGACTAGTGCTGCCGACCAACTATGGTGGCCTGCGCCCGCCAAACTGAATCTGATGCTTCACATCACCGGGCGCCGTGAAGATGGCTATCACCAATTGGAAACTTTGTTTCAACTGTTAGACGTGGGTGATGAGCTTTCGTTTGTTGTTAATGACACCGGCGCGATCAATCGGCTCACAGACATTGCTGGCGTACCCGCCGAGCAAGACTTAGTCGTTCGCGCGGCGCATTTATTACAAGCACACGCAGGTGTGAGTGCGGGTGCTGAGATTGATATTCGCAAGCGTTTACCCATGGGCGGTGGCTTGGGCGGCGGTAGCTCGGATGCTGCCACCACCTTAGTCGCGCTCAATGCGCTTTGGGCTTGTGGCTTGCCGGTAGATGAATTGGCAATGCTAGGTTTGCAGCTGGGCGCCGATGTGCCAGTTTTTGTAAAAGGGGAATCAGCATTCGCCACTGGGGTGGGCGAGTGCCTGCATCCAGTCAGCTTGCCGGACTGCTGGTATGTGGTGGTGACGCCGAATGTGCATATGTCGACCGCCGCGGTTTTTTCTGATCACGCTTTAAAGCGAAATTGTTTCCCGGTTGACCTGAATGAGCTGCTCGAAGGCTTCGATTTGGGGGCAAAAAAGCTGGCTGGAATTAACGTTTGCGAAACAATTGTTGTATCGCAGCAAAAAGAGGTTGCGAATCTCTTATCGGCTATGGCAGAATTCGCGCCCGCTCGGATGACAGGGACCGGATCAAGCATCTTTGGTCGCTTCTCAACCGAGCAGGAAGCGCAGTCTTGCGGCAAGTATTTCGAAGGCTTAAACCAACAAGTTTTCGTTGCCCGGGCGGTGAATCGTTCGCCTTTATTGGCAACGTTGGAAAATTTCCGTAAAACACTGTCATAAAGCTGTCGTTTTTCCGCTCTCGGCGCGTTAAAATACGCACTCTGCTGGGCCGTCGCCAAGTTGGTAAGGCACGGGTTTTTGGTATCCGCATTCGAAGGTTCGAGTCCTTCCGGCCCAGCCATTTCTTTTTTCTTATCCCTAAGAATTCCGAGAGGGCACAGTGACAACTTCCAACATGATGATTTTCACCGGCAACGCAAACAAGGCGTTAGCTGAAGCAGTTGTACAGCATCTCGGTATTCCTCTCGGTAAGGCCCAAGTTGGTCAATTCAGCGACGGCGAAGTGGCGGTTGAGCTACAAGAGAACGTTCGCGGCAAAGATATCTTTATTGTTCAGCCAACCTGTGCGCCTACCAATGACAGCTTAATGGAAGTGTTGGTCATGGCCGACGCCTTGCGCCGTGCATCGGCTGGCCGGGTTACCGCGGTAGTGCCTTACTTTGGTTATGCGCGCCAAGATCGTCGTCCTTGGTCTGCCCGGGTGCCTATTACGGCACGTTTGGTGGCCAATATGTTTGTGTCTGCTGGTATTGACCGCGTACTGACCGTTGATCTGCATGCTGATCAAATCCAAGGCTTCTTTGATGTACCGGTAGATAACATCTACGCCTCGCCGTTGTTGATTGAAGACATTAAAGCCCAGCATTACGACAATGTGATGGTGGTGTCGCCAGACGTTGGCGGCGTGGTACGTGCCCGTGCGGTGGCAAAACGTTTAGACGATTGTGATTTGGCAATCATTGATAAACGTCGCCCGAAGGCCAACGAAAGCAAAGTGATGAATATCATTGGTGACGTTGAAGGCCGTACCTGCATCATGGTGGACGATATTGTTGATACCGCTGGCACCTTATGCAAAGCCGCTGAGGCTCTAAAAGAAATGGGTGCGACCAAAGTGCTGGCTTACGTGACGCACCCAGTGTTGTCTGGCAAAGCGATCGACAACATTACTAACTCGCAATTAGATGGTCTGGTTGTTACCGATACCATTCCACTCTCAAAAGCGGCGGAAGAGTGTGGTCGCGTGCGTGTGGTCACTATCTCTCGCATGTTGGCAGATTCTATTCTTCGGGTTTATCACGAAGAGTCAGTTTCTTCATTGTTTGACGGGCAGATTTAACCTCATCTGATAGAGGTTATATTGAGGTTTCGGCCTTAAAGTTAAGTCCTTCCGCTTGCGGTGTGGCTTTTGGCAAAGGCCGAGTCCATTTTTGAGGCATCAAAATGGACGAAAAAATGCCTTACCCACCGTGTGGCCGCTGCGCGGTCCCCTGTGCTACTCACAAAACTGGGCGCCTGCGAAACTCGCTGCGCTCAAACAGTCGCAGGCTTCTCCCCAGTTTTGTTCCGTTGCTCGGCCACACAAAGGGCGTGACGGATAGTTAACTGGGTCTGTTGAAACCCCATGTCTATTCAACTTCAAATTTGGGCATTTAAAGTGGCTATTTATTAGCCATTTCCCAACGCTTTCTGTAGAATCGCGCGCGCTCCATCAACCGATGGGGCGTTTTTGTTTGTATTGCTGGCACAGGTCGCGGTGCTAGCGCCGTTGCAACAGTGGGTTGCTGCGGTTTTATTTTGGAGATTTTTATGTCTGCTGTTGATTTCGAATTAGTTGCAGAGCTCCGTGAAGACCAGGGCAAAGGTGCGAGCCGCCGCCTGCGTCATGCCAACAAAGTACCTGGCATTATTTACGGAGCTGGCAAAGACCCAGTTGCTATTAGCGTTGTTCACCACGACTTGTGGAACCACCTACAGCACGAAGCGTTTTACTCGCATGTATTGACCATCAAGATTGGTAAGAAAACCGAGAAAGGTATTCTTAAAGATCTACAGCGTCACCCTGCGAAAGCGCAACTTTTGCACTTTGATATCTTGCGCGTTAAAGCGGGCGAGAAACTGAAGACTAAAGTGCCGCTACACTTCCTAAACGAAGAAACCAGCCCAGGTGTTAAAGCCGGTGGTGTTGTATCTCACAACGTAACCGAGCTTGAGATCGAATGTTTGCCTAAGAACCTACCTGAGTACATCGAAGTTGATGTTGCTGAGCTAGAACTAGGTCACGCGATCCACCTATCTCAACTCACCTTGCCAGAAGGCGTTGAAATGGTACTTCACGGTGAGCTGGATGAAGCTCATGACCAGCCGGTTGTTAGCATCAACGAGCCTAAGAAGGTTGTTGAAGAAGAGCCAGTTGAAGCCGCCGATGACGCTGCTGATGATGCTGCGCCTGAAGCTGCTGCTGACGACGCTGAAAAAGGCGAAGACGCAGGCGAGTAATTCGCGGGTCTTATGCCGTAAGGGGCGCGCCGTCAGTTATGCTGGAGGCGCGCCTTTTTTATTTGGGCTGAATTCTTAACTCGTACCGAACTGCCATGACAACGATTAAAGCTATCGTAGGGCTGGGTAATCCCGGCGAAAAATATGCGCGTACGCTGCATAACATCGGCTTTTGGTATGTCGACGAGTTGTTGCGTGCCTATCCGGGCGCCAGCTTCAGCAAAGAAAAGAAGCTGCATGGCGAGCAGGCAGTGGTTCAACACAATGGTGAACGGCTGGTTTTGTTAAAGCCCGACACCTTTATGAACAGCAGCGGGCAAGCAGTGGTGGCCTTGTGTCAGTTCTACAAGATTAAACCAGAAGAAATTTTGGTGGCGCACGATGAACTCGACTTACCACCCGGCCACGTCAAGATGAAACAAGCTGGTGGGCACGGTGGCCACAATGGCTTGCGCAGCATTATTCAGCACGTAGGTGCTAACTTTAATCGGCTGCGATTAGGCATTGGCCATCCTGGGCATAAAGATCAAGTTTTAGGCTATGTGCTCAACCCCGCGCGAAAGGGCGATCAAGCCGCGTTAGATGACATGCTCTGGCGCAGCGCAAAAAATTTTGATGTGTTAATGCAAGAAGGTTGGAGCATTGCCCAGCAGCAGTTGCATAGCAGCAACCCCTAGTAGAAATCCCTACTAGGCATCCATAGGATTATAGGTAACAAACCATGGCAATTAAGTGTGGCATCGTTGGCTTGCCCAACGTCGGTAAATCAACACTATTTAATGCATTAACGAAGGCTGAAATTGCAGCCGAAAACTATCCGTTCTGCACCATTGAGCCAAACACCGGTGTCGTTCCCGTGCCTGACCCACGCTTGGACGTGCTGTCGGGCATCGTGTCGCCCGAAAAAACCATTCCGACCACGGTTGAATTTGTGGATATTGCCGGCCTGGTAGAAGGCGCGTCTAAAGGCGAAGGTTTGGGTAACAAGTTCTTAGGCCATATCCGTGAGACGCACGCCATCGCCCACGTGGTGCGTTGTTTTGAAGACGGCGACATTACTCATGTATCAGGTTCTGTCGATCCCGTTCGTGACGCCGACGTAATCAATACTGAGTTGGCGATTGCAGATCTAGAAGGCGTAGAAAAAGCGCAAACACGCTGGGCCAAAGTAGCCAAGTCCGGCGACAAACACGCCAAATTTATGGCTGAGCTGTTAACTCGTGTGGCGGCGCATTTGGACGAAGGCAAGCCCGTGCGCTCCATGAGTCTGAATGAGCCAGAACTGCAAGGCCTGCGTGAGCTGCATCTGATTACTATCAAACCACTGATGTATGTGGCCAACGTGGCCGAAGATGGTTTCAGCAATAACCCGCATCTGGATGCCGTGCGCAACATGGCGGAAGAGCAGGGCGCAGTAGTTGTGTCGGTATGCGCGGCGATTGAAGCCGAAATTGCCTTGCTCGACGACGAAGACAAAGCAGAATTTATGGAAGAGCTTGGCCTAGAAGAGCCCGGCCTCGATCGGGTAATTCGTGCCGGTTACCAGCTGCTGGGGTTACAAACCTACTTTACCGCTGGCGTTAAAGAAGTGCGTGCTTGGACCGTTAAGGTCGGCGCTACCGCTCCGCAGGGTGCGGGCGTGATTCATACCGATTTTGAGAAGGGCTTTATTCGCGCCGAAGTCGTGGCTTACGACGACTACGTCGCCAACAATGGTGAAGCCGGCGCCAAAGATGCGGGCAAATGGCGGCTAGAAGGTAAGGATTACATCATGCAAGAAGGTGATGTGGTGCACTTCCGCTTTAACGTATAAGCCGGGGTATAACCGCCTCGGTTTGAAACCGCATTAAGGCGCTCGAATTTGGTAGAATTCGCGCCTTTCTGCTGGGTTAATTGTTGGCGATAGGGTGGCCGTGTGCGGCTAAACCTTCTCCAGCACCCATATAAATAGATTCGCGACAGAGATAAGGAATCCCATGACGAATTACGTTCAGGTTGGCGGCTTGCAAGTAGCCGAAGAGCTTAAATCATTGGTTGATAACGATATTTGCCCAGGCACAGGTGTCGAATCGGCCGCTTTCTGGGCTTCTATGGAGTCAGTACTGGTTGATCTAACGCCTAAAAATAAGGCCTTGTTGGCAAAGCGTGACGATCTTCAAGCCAAGATTGACGAGTATCACAAAGCGCGCGCAGGCCAGCCGCACAATGCTGCTGAGTACAAAGCGTTTTTGACTGAGATTGGTTACCTAGAACCTGAAGTCGCTGATTTCTCTATTACCACTCAGAATGTTGATAGCGAAATTGCTACTCAACCTGGCCCGCAGTTGGTAGTGCCGGTTAAGAATGCACGTTTCGCACTCAATGCGGCCAACGCACGTTGGGGCAGCCTGTACGACGCGTTATACGGCACCGACGCGATTTCTGAAGAAGGCGGCGCCGAGCGCGCTGGCGGTTACAACCCGGTACGTGGCGCTAAGGTAATTGCCTTTGCTCGCAACCACCTAGATCAGGCAGCACCGCTGGCCACTGGCAGCCACGCTGACTCAACCGCTTACACCATCGTAGACGGCGCACTTAGCGTGACCCTAAACAACGGCGAAACCACCGGTTTGGCACAGCCTGAAAAATTTGTGGGTTACCAAGGCGATGCCGCCGCACCTACCGCGGTATTGTTGAAAAACAACAACCTGCATATTGAAATTCAGATTGATGCTGACAGCCCAATTGGCAAAACCGACGCCGCTGGCGTTAAAGACCTATTGGTTGAAGCTGCCGTTACCACCATTATGGATTGCGAAGACTCGGTTGCTGCTGTTGACGCGGAAGACAAAGTTGAGGTTTACAGCAACTGGTTAGGCCTAATGCAGGGCAACCTACAAGAAAGCTTTGCCAAAGGCGGCAAGATGATGACGCGTGAGCTAAATGCTGACCGATTCTACACCGCACCTAACGGCGAGGAACTGCGTCTACACGGCCGCAGCTTGTTGTTTGTACGTAACGTTGGTCACTTAATGACGAACCCAGCGATCTTGTTGCCGGATGGCAGTGAAGCGCCGGAAGGCATTATGGATGGCATGGTGACCTCGCTGATTGCTATTCACGATCTTAAAGGCGAGCGAGAGGCTAAAGACGCCAAGCGTAATAGCCGTACCGGTTCGGTTTATATCGTGAAGCCGAAAATGCATGGCTCAGAAGAAGTGGCCTTTGCCGATGAGCTCTTTGCCCGCGTAGAAGACGAGTTAGGTCTAGAGCGCCACACCCTAAAAGTGGGCATCATGGACGAAGAGCGTCGTACCACGGTCAACCTGAAGAACTGCATCCACGCCGCTAAAGAGCGTGTGGTGTTTATTAACACCGGCTTCCTAGATCGTACTGGCGATGAGATCCATACCTCAATGCTGGCTGGTCCATTTGTGCCGAAAACACAAATGAAATCACAGAAATGGATTAGCGCCTACGAAGACCAAAACGTAGATATCGGTTTAGCTTGTGGCCTTCAGGGCAAAGCGCAAATTGGTAAAGGCATGTGGGCTATGCCAGATGAAATGGCCGCCATGCTAGAAGCCAAAATCGGCCACCCTAAATCCGGTGCAAACACCGCTTGGGTGCCGTCACCCAATGGCGCTACTCTGCACAGCACCCATTACCACCAAGTTGACGTGATTGCGGTTCAAAACGAGCTGAAATCACGTCCGCAAGCTAGCGTAGATGACATTCTTGCGATTCCGTTGATTGACGCATCGACACTTGATGCTGAAACCATTCAACAAGAGCTAGACAACAATGCCCAAGGTATTCTGGGTTACGTAGTACGCTGGATTGATATGGGTGTCGGTTGTTCTAAAGTGCCAGATATTGATGATGTAGGCCTCATGGAAGACCGCGCCACACTGCGTATTTCTAGCCAGCATATCTGTAACTGGTTGGTGCACGGTGTTTGTACTGAAGAGCAAGTGAAAGAAACCTTTAAGCGTATGGCTGAGGTGGTTGATCGCCAGAACAGTGGCGATCCCGCTTACCAAAACATGGCGCCTAGCTGTGACGGTATTGCTTATCAAGCCGCTTGTGCGTTGGTATTTGAAGGTGAAACCCAACCAAGTGGTTACACCGAGCCATTGCTGCATGCTAACCGCCGCAAGCTAAAAGGCAGCTAATCTATTAGCTAAGCCTACTAAGAAACGCCAGCTACTTGCTGGCGTTTTTTTTGCGCCCGCGAACATTATTGAACCCTTGGTCAAGTGCGTAGTCATAAGCGCGACATTTAACTGGAGAGGTTCATGAAGAAGACTATTTTTGCTGTTGTCCTGTCGTTATTTGCCAGTGTGGCAGCGGCAGAAAAAATTAATACCACCTTGTTTGGCAATTTGGCCGTGAAAGGCTACGACGTGGTGGCGTATTTCGCTGACGCTAAGGCCGTCAAGGGTAAAAAAAGTTTACAAACCGAATGGCAGGGTGCGAATTGGCGGTTTTCTAGCCAAACCAACTTAGACGCTTTTAAAGCAAACCCTGAGCAATATGCGCCGCAGTATGGTGGTTACTGTGCCTACGCCGTGTCGCAGGGTTATACCGCCAGCGTTGATCCCGAAGCCTTTAGCATCGTGGACGGTAAGCTGTATTTAAATTACAGCCACAGTGTCGCCAGAACTTGGCGTGCGGATCAGGAAAACTATATCCGCCTAGCCGACCAAAACTGGCCCGCGCTCTCAGCCGATTAATCAGGCGATTAAGCTGAACCCACTACTAGCTCACAGTCCGGTGGGCTAGTAGTCTATCGACTGCTTGTTCAATTCTCTACTCTGTATTATCCTATCCGCCTAGCTTGATTAGCTTGTTTATAAGTTAATGGCTTGGCTATTAGCTACATACTAAGAAATATATATCCCAGAAGGGTAGAGGAGATCTAATGCAGCGCATTCTCGTGCTTGGCATAGTCGCGCTATTAACAGCTTGCGGCAGCAGCCCAAATTCCAGTAGTGGTCCCAGTGGTGCTACAACCGGTAAATACGACGCCAGCGTGCGTTGGACTGAGTTAGGTATTCCCCATATTGAGGCCAAAGATTGGCCTTCCATGGGGTATGGCATGGGTTACGCTTTTGCAGAAGATAACCTCTGTGACTTTCTAGAAGACATTGCCACGATTCGCGGTGAACGTTCTCGCTATTTCGGTCGTAATGGACCCACCTATACGATTCGAGCCAACGGTGCGAATGCTTCCAATGTCAACTCTGACTTTTTCTGGAAACACGTCGCTACCGATTCGGTAATTAGCGACCTACTGGCAGCACAAAGCGAAACAGTTATTAGTGCCGTTACCGGTTACGCTGATGGCGTGAGTCGCTATGTGCGTGAGCTAAAAGCAGGGGAGCACCCAGGCCGCCATATTCGCTGTGCTGACGCAGAGTGGTTGCGTGAAATTGACGTAAATGACATGGGGCGGCGTATTTTCCGCCTATCTGTGCTTGCTAGCTCTTCGGTATTTGTGAATGAGATCGGCAGCATTCAGCCACCGTCGATCGACACCGCGACCAATTTGCTAAGCAGCAACGACCCACGTTCTACATCGCAACTGAATGCCGAGCAGTTAGTCGCGCTTGGCGAGGCCAGCGGCGTGTTTGATGAATTCCCGTTTTCGCGCGAGCTAGACATTGGTTCAAACATGTATGCGCTAGGTGAAGAGGCCACCCAAGATGGCAAACCACTGCAGTTTGTAAACCCTCACTTTCCTTGGTTCGGTACCGAGCGCTTGCACCTTTCTCACTTGAAGCTCAATGGCGATACGCCGGATTTACAAGCTGAAATGATGGGTGTGTCGCTGCATGGTGCGCCAGCGATCTTGATCGGCTTTAACCGCCACTTGGCATGGAGCCACACGGTTTCAACGGCCTATCGCTTCACCATCTACGAGCTAACTCTGGTCCCAGGTTCTCCAACCAGTTACATCTACGACGGTGCGGTTCGCGAAATGGAAGCGACCGAATACACCATTGACGTAATGGAAGACGACGGCAGCATTACTCAGCAGTCACGTACGCTATATCGCGCCCATTACGGCCCAATTATGAATCTGCATTTGCAGGGCGAGTTGGGTGCGTTTAACTGGACCCCAGCGTTCGCTTATGCCATTCGTGATGCCAATGCTGAGAATACCCAGTTGATGGAAAACTTCTTCCGCTGGAACAAGGCCACCTCGCTTACTGAGTTCCAACAGGTGCAAGAAGAGTTGGTTGCTGTGCCGTGGGTTAACACCACTGCTACTGGCCCCGGTGAGCAGGCTTACTATTCGGATGTGACCCGCGTGCCAAACGTACCAGACAGTATGGCAGCCCCCGGTGCTTGTGGTAATTCGCCACTTAACCTTGCGCTGGGCCAGCTTGCCCCGGGTCTACCGGTGCTCGACGGTAACCGTTCGGACTGTGAGTGGAGAACCGATCCAGACTCGCCGCAAGAGGGCGTGTTTGGCGCATCGAACTTGCCCAAACTGCGTCGTGACGACTGGGTACATAACTGTAACGATAGCTACTGGTTAACCAACCCGGCCGAGCCTATTACCGGTTTTGCGGCCATTATTGGTAATGAAGATGCCGAGCGTAGTTTGCGTACGCGTAAATGCATTCTTCACGTGCAGAAGCGTCTTGATGGTACCGATGGGCGTGATGGCACGAAGTTTACCCGCGACAACCTTAAGGAAATCGTGCTCGCTAGCGAGATCTACACCGAAGAACTTGCCCGTGCTGATGTGCTGGCGGCTTACTGCGACAACAACCCAACCGGCTTCTTAATTGGCAGTAGCGGCCCGGTGGATGTGAGCCAGGCCTGTTCTGTGCTCGCGGCTTGGGATGGCACTACCAATATCGACTCGGTAGGCGGTCATATCTGGCGTGAGTTCTGGCGAGGTGCTGGCGGTGCGACCGTGGGTCCTTGGTTACAGCCGTATTCAAGTGCTGATCCGGTGAATACACCCAACACCATTAACGTATTAGCTCCCGAGGTGGAAGCGGCTTTTGCTGACGCGGTAGGCACACTAGCTGACGCTGGCATTGCGCTTGATGCCAAGTTGGGTGATATCCAATGGACCGAGCGTAATGGCGAGCGTATTCCCATCTTTGGCGATTCGGGTAGCGTGGGCGCATTCACTATTGCCCAAGCGAGTCTCAATAACGATGGCAGTGGCTATGGCCCAATCGTGCATGGCAATAGCTATGTGCAAGTCGTGGGCTGGGATGATGACGGCAACCCAGAGGCGGATGCCTTTATTACCTACTCACAAAGTACCGATGCGACCAGTGACCATTTTGGTGACTTCACTCGCGAGTACAGCGCCAAACGTTGGAAGCGCTTGCCATTTACTGAGGCGCAAATCCAAGCCGAATTGGTGCGAGAGATACGCCTTACTGAATAACTTAATTGTTAAGTTCAAAACCAAAAAGCCGCGAATTGAGTTCGCGGCTTTTTGCTATGGGGCCAAAACATAGCTTTTATTCCCGCGGGGTTGGCCTAGCAAGCTGATTGAAAGCTGCTATCTTCAAAGTCGACCTATAAAAAAACGGCGGCAGGAGAACCTCATGAAAGCCTCGGATTTGTTCGTTAAGTGCCTTGAAGAAGAAGGCGTTGAGTACATCTATGGCGTTCCCGGTGAGGAAAACGCTGACTTTATGATGTCGCTGGAGAAATCAGACAGCGTTAAATTTATTCTGACTCGGCATGAGCAGGGTGCTGCCTTCATGGCTGAAATCTATGGTCGCTTAACGGGCAACCCCGCTGGTTGCTTGGGCACCTTAGGGCCGGGCGCGACTAACCTGATTACGGGCGTTGCTGATTCAAATATGGACCGCGCGCCCATGTTGGTATTAACCGGGCAGGGCGCATCCACCCGTTTGCACAAAGAGTCGCACCAAATTATGGATGTCTGCGGCATGTTCCGGCCGGTGGTGAAATGGACCAATTCGGTTCTACACCCCGACAATATCCCAGAGATGGTGCGCAAAGCCGTGCGCCTATCGCGTACCGAAAAACCGGGCGCTTGCCACCTTGAGCTGCCCGAAGATATCGCCAAGCTAGACACTGGCAAAACACCCCTCGAGCCTAAACGTTTCCGTCGGCCGGTTGCCGATGAAAAAATTGTGAATCAGGCTTGGGACAAAATTAAAGCCGCCAAGCGGCCGGTGATCATTGCCGGCAATGGCTGTATTCGCAAACGTGCTAGCGCGCAGCTGCGCCTGTTTGCTGAGAAAACCGGCATCGGTGTGATCAGCACCTTTATGGCCAAGGGCTGCGTGGATATGGACGCTGACTATTGCCTCTATACCATCGGCTTGCAGGCTAAAGATGTGGTGGCCTGTGCGGTCGACGCCGCGGATTTAGTCATTACGTTGGGTTACGACTTAGTTGAATACCATCCACGCTTGTGGAATCACGACGCTAGCAAGCCGGTTGTCCATGTCGACTTCCTTCCTGCCGAGATCGATGAAGACTATCACCCCGATGTGGAAGTCGTGGGCGACTTGGCGCATGCGCTATGGATGTTGAATGAGTGCGTGGAGCGTGATGGTGTGCCTAACTTTGATCTGTCGCAGCAAGCCGGCGTGCGGCGCGACATGACTGCCGAGCTAGAAATGCATAAGGATGACGACACCGAAGGTTCAGTGCGGCCGCAAAAAGCCCTATGGGATGCACGCCAAGTGATGGGCCCGAATGACATTTTGCTGTCGGATGTAGGCGCACACAAAATGTGGATTGCCCGGCATTACCAATGCCATGAGCCAAACACCTGCCTGATTCCGAATGGCTTCTGTTCCATGGGCTTTGCCTTGCCCGGCGCAATTGCGGCGGCCATGGTTTATCCCGATCGTCGTATTCTGGGCATCTCCGGTGACGGCGGTTTCTTAATGAATGTGCAAGAAATGGAAACTGCCAAGCGCCTGAATTTAGACCTCGTAGTGATGGTATGGGAAGACGGTGGTTATGGTTTGATTAAGTGGAAACAAACCAACGAATTTAAACGCCACACCGAGCTGTCTTTTGGTAACCCAAACTGGAATCAACTGGCGGCTGCCTTTGGTTGGGCGGGTCACTACGTTCACAATGCGCGTGATGTCGCAGACACGCTAGAAAAAGCCTTTAACGAATCCGGCCCTAGCTTGGTCGTGGTGCCGATTGATTACCGCGAGAATACTGCTCTTACCGAGCGCCTTGGCGAGATGGCATGCTCAATTTAAAACTATCCATGGCACGAACCCTATCCATGGCACAACGCGCATCGGGAGAACAGGATGCTTAAAGACGCATACCCTTATTACTTGGCTAATGAAGCGGTTTACGCCAATACCGACTTAGACGTTATTGATAAATACAGCGGCCAAGTAGCGACTAAGGTAGCGATGGCCGACGCCCAAACCATCGACCAAGCGATTGATGCCGCGGTGGCCGCAGCAGAGCCCATGCGCAAAATGCCAGCCTATCAGCGGCAGAATATTCTTAATCATTGTGTGGCTCGTTTTACCGAACGTTACGAAGAACTAGCCCAAGCGTTATGTATTGAGGCCGGCAAGCCCATTAAAGACGCCCGTGGCGAAGTCGGGCGCTTAATCGACACCTTCCGAATTGCGGCAGAAGAAAGTGTGCGGATGGAAGGCGAAGTGATGACGATGGACATCACGCCTCGTGCCGACGGCTACAGTGGCATGTGGAAACGCGTGCCCATTGGGCCTTGTTCATTTATTAGTCCGTTTAACTTTCCGCTGAATTTAGCGGCGCATAAAGTTGCGCCGGCCTTGGCCGTGGGTTGCCCCTTTGTATTAAAGCCAGCCAGCATGACACCAATCGGCGCGCTCATTATTGCCGAAGTATTGGCAGAAACCGATTTGCCCAAAGGCGCGTTTTCGGTACTACCGTGCCGCCGCGATGGCGCCGATTTATTCACCGAAGATGACCGCCTTAAATTGCTTAGCTTCACTGGCTCACCCGGCGTGGGTTGGGACTTAAAAGCCCGTGCTGGCAAAAAGCCGGTGGTGTTGGAGCTGGGCGGTAATGCAGCGGTGATTGTAGATCACGATGCCGATCAGGAAGATGCCGTCGAGCGCATTATTTTCGGCGCCTTTTACCAGTCCGGCCAAAGCTGTATTGGCGTGCAGCGCATCATTATTCACGACAGCATTTACGACAGCCTAAAAGCCAAGTTAGTCGAGCGAACAGGGCAGTTAATCAAAGGTAACCCGGCCGACGAAGACACCTTTATTGGCCCCATGATTTCGGAGAAAGAGGCCACTCGCCTACATGGTTGGGTACTGGATGCGGTTAGTGCGGGCGCCACCGTGCTTTGTGGCGGCGAGCGAGAAGGCGCGATGCTAGATGCGACCTTAATCGAGAACGTGCCGAGCGATGCCGCGCTAATGTGCCAAGAAGCCTTTGGCCCCGTGGCTTGCTTGAGTCGCTTTACTGACTTTGACGACGCGTTAGTGATGGTCAACGACAGCGTATTTGGACTGCAGGCAGGTGTGTTTACCCGTGATCTCTACAAAGCGCAAAAAGCCTGGGATGAGCTCGACGTGGGCGGGGTGGTAATTGGTGACGTGCCGTCTTGGCGGGTCGATCACATGCCGTATGGCGGTGTGAAAGACAGCGGCTTAGGCCGCGAAGGCGTTAAGTTTGCGATGGAAGATATGACCGAAATCCGCCTTTTGGTGACGCGTACGCCACCAAAAGGCTAATGGTCTCGGCCAGGCCAGACATTCGATCTGGCTTAGTTAGAGCGGTCAGCCAACCAATCAGCACATACGGCCCAGTTGTTAGCAATGGCTTTGCTGCTAACAAACACACCCATGTGGCCGCCGGGAGCGATTACAAATTGCTTGTCGTCGCTTTCAACTACGTCCATCACGCCGCGGGCTGCTGCTGCGGTCACCATTACATCGCTACTGCCACCAAAGCCGAGTAGCGACGCTTTGATTGAACGGAAGTCAGACTCACGCTCACCAATTTTTACCTTGCCGGTGTGGAATTGGTTGTCTAGCCATACTTTGATGGTGGTGTCTTGAATCACGCCGCCGGGGTAAGCCACCATGCCGTCGAGGAAAGCCGAGCGGGTAAGGTGGTTTTGTACAAACTCGCGGTCGGCCAAATTGATTACTAGCTCCCAATAACCACGCAAGGTGCCCACCGGGTCAGTCAATTTAAAGCCTAGCGAGTTGGCCCAGCCGGGTACTTGCAACCAGCTAGGATTCAGTTTGTGCACGCGGAATGAGGTGTACTTACGAATCATCGAAGCAGGGCCGTTCAGAATCATGTTCCACATTTTGCCCTGCGGCCCAGACGCATGAGAGTTGATGGGCGAGGCGACGGTAATAATGTTTTTAACGTGGCTGTTTTCGGTGAGGCCCGCATAAAGCAAGCAGAACTGGCCGCCCATACTCCAACCCTGCAAGCTCACTTCGTCTTCGCCGGTAATCTCGCAAACCTTTTCGATTAGGCCAGGCATGAGCTCATTTACATAGGTGCCGTAGTTGTAATGTGCTTCTTTGCGGCTTGGTTTACCCCAGTCGATCAAGAACACATCAAAGCCGGCTGCCCGCATGTATTTCACAAAGCTTTGGTGCGGGAATAGATCGTAAATCAGCATATTGACTGCGAGTGGCGGCACAATCACCAACGGTACGCGGTGGGTGTTCTTTTGCACCGCGATGCTGCTGCCGTCAGCCATTTCTAAGCGTTTTTCGCTTAGCGGCTTGTAGCGGCGTAGCTTTACCAGGCCGGTGTCGTGTACTACGTCGTAGTTGGTACGATCAGCCAGAATAAGCTCATCATTTTTGTACAACCAATCGGCGGCATTGTTAATCACCGTGGTCGCGGCTTGGTTGAATTCCATTGCACGGTTGAGTGCGTTTTCTGCAATTTTTATCATCGTTACAGCCTCTTACGGGGGCGGTGTTTTTTGAATTGGCGCGATTCTAGCGGGATTTGTTATTGTTTTTATTGTCTTTTTGCGCCAAAAATTGTGCGCTGCAGCAAAGTTTTTCGATTGCAGGTATAATGCGCAGATTGACCGTGTTTCAGTAGCTCGTTGTTTGTGGGAAGAGCTGATACTGCAGTGCGGAGAAAGTACTCCAGTAAAACACTGGGTACGTAACGCGGCGCCCAAACCGCCCGCACTGTAGGTGAACAACATGGCTGACGATCAAAACCTGCCAAGCTTTTCTGAGCTTGGTTTAAAAACGCACGTGCTCGATGCACTAACCAAACTGGGTTACGAAACCCCATCTCCGATTCAAGCGGCTGCAATCCCTGAGTTATTGCAGGGTCGCGACATGCTGGGTATGGCACAAACCGGTACCGGTAAAACCGCCGCGTTTGCCTTGCCGATTCTGTCTGACTTCAACGCTAAAAAACGTTCCAAGTCGCCAACCGCTTTGGTGCTAGCGCCAACTCGAGAGTTAGCACAACAGGTAGCTGAGGCTTTCAAAAGCTACGGCGCTGCTGCGCTAGGCTGCAAAATTTTGTCGGTATACGGCGGCGCGCCTTACACCACCCAAACCCGCGCGTTGCGTGATGGTGTTGATATTGTGGTGGGTACGCCTGGCCGTGTGATGGATCACATGCGCCGCGGCAACCTTGATGTATCGCAACTCGATACCTTAGTGTTGGATGAAGCCGACGAAATGCTCCGTATGGGCTTTATTGAAGACGTGGAGTGGGTGTTATCGCAAACGCCTGATAACCGTCGCATTGCCTTGTTCTCGGCCACCATGCCGCCAGAAGTGGCGCGTATTGCACGTGACTACCTGAATGACCCGGCCGAAGTGAAGATTGAAGCCGCGAGTAACACGGCCTCGACCATTCGCCAGCGTTATATCACGGTGCAATCACGGCAGAAAAAAGAAGCCTTGGTTCGCGTATTAGAAGTTGAGCCGACTGATGGCGTGATGATCTTTGTGCGCACCAAACTGGCCACTACCGAAGTGGCTGACTTCCTCCGTGCGCAAGACCTGCGGGCAGAAGCGTTGAGTGGTGATCTTAGCCAAGAACAACGTAATAAAGCGGTACAACGCCTAAAAGACGGCAAAATCGATATTGTGGTTGCGACTGATGTGGCCGCTCGTGGATTGGACGTAGACCGTATTAGCCACGTGATTAACTACGACATTCCGCATGACCCAGAAGCCTATGTACACCGCATTGGTCGTACCGGTCGGGCTGGTCGTAGTGGTGAGGCTATTTTGTTGGTGCAACCGCGTGAGCAACGCATGTTACGCCTGATTGAGCGTGTAACCCGCAGCCGCGTTGAGGAAATGTCGGTTCCGACCGTTGATCAAATCAACGAAGTGCGGCTAGAAACCCTAAAAGCGCGTTTATTGAAGCGTTTAGAGCGTGACCTAACTCGTTATCGTGAGCTAGTCGCTCAGCTGCAAGAATCAACCGGCTTGTCGATTGATGACTTGGCCGTGGCCTTAGCGGTTGATCTAAACCGCGGTAACGGCGTGTTGCTGGATTCACGTCATGAATTTAAAGCCGCCAAAGGCCGTGACCGCAGCGAGCGCCCAGAGCGAGCACCGCGTGAGCGCCGTGTGCGCGAGCCACGCCCACCGCGTGACAACTCAGCCAAGCGCGAAAAAGTGTTGGGCGAAACCGAGATGGGTAAAGAGCGCTTCCGCGTAGAAGTGGGCCATGAGCACGGTGTAAAACCGGGCAACTTGGTGGGCGCTATCGCCAACGAAGCCGGTCTGGATTCGCAAGACATTGGTCGTATTGAGCTATTCGATACCTTCTCTGTGATTGATCTGCCAGAAGGCATGCCGAAAGACCTCTTCAAGCACCTGAAGGGCGTTTGGGTTTGTGGTCAGAAACTTGGTTTGTCGCGTTTTGAAGGCAACCTCGAAGAAAACCCAATGCCAGCCAAAGGCGGCCGTGGCCGTCGTGATGACAACCGTGGTGGAAACTTCGGTGGCCATCGTGGTGGTAAGCCCGCCGGTAAACATGGCGGTCGTTCTGGTCCGCGCCGCGAAGACGAGGGCGATAATCGCCGTGGTCGTCATGGTGGTCATCCTGCCGGTCCGCGTGATGGTGAGCGCGATAGCGAGCGTGATGGCGATGGCCCGGTTTTCAAATCCAAGCGTAAGGCGGGTAAAGCCACGGCAAAGCCAAAGGCGAAGAAACCCAAAGCGCGCCATGCGGATAAGAAAAACAAAGGCAAGCCGAAGCGTAAGCCAAAAGCGTAGGCAGCTAAGCAGAACTCGCTATTATGTAGCTCTTGCCCATGTAACATAAGGGAAGAAAGAATATTCTTTCCTTATGTCTATAAAAACTCCATCTTCCCTTAAGTGGTTGATTACTAGGTATCAATCCGTTCTCCAGCGCTGCGCCGAAGTTGAAGGCCTGATAACTCAGCTTGAAACCGAAAGACAGGCGTTGACTTATCAGGCGACGTGCTTAGAAAACGTTATCTCTCTCCATGAGGTTCCGATAGAACCTAGTGACATAAAAGTGCCTGCGGTTCGCAGAAAAAGAACCAATCTTCCGCATGGGGCGGTCACCAAACTGATATATGAATGTTTAGGCCGAATTCCGATTGGTACCGACATTTCAGTTACAGAAATATATGAATATGTTCTGAGCAGAGTGGATTGGGATTCTTTCGATGAAAATAAGCTAAAAGACTTAAGGCATGCTACTCGCATGCGCCTCAAAAGCATGGCTAGCTCTGGAAAGATAGGCTGCTCCCATAAGAACGTCGACGGTTGCGAATCCAGATACTATCTAGACGAGTTCTACCTGGAATAGTTTTCTAGTGCTGATACGCCACTAGTCCATTAGACACTCGAGTTCTTCATTTCATACTGTCTAGGTGACAGCATGCCATTTGTACCATGGCGTCGTTTTGGGTTGTAGAACAACTCGATGTAATCAAAAACCTCGCGG
>Ga0213833_1000169_pt1 | contig 107715 bp, 78 predicted proteins | sample SWATP21_FD_160575 | JGI IMG/M metagenome (GOLD analysis project Ga0213833, IMG submission 160575) | Coastal seawater microbial communities from Marineland, Florida, United States - SWA TP2 #1 | ecosystem: Environmental > Aquatic > Marine > Coastal | place: USA: Florida | collected 2016-08-14
CCAAGTGAGGCGATCAGCCTCGTCAAAGTAGATCGCCTCGCGTCGATCACCACGCGCTGTGACGTGATACAGCCCGCCGGCCAACTCGATGCGCAGGGGTCTTGCCATCACGCCAGATTAATGACGACTTGTTGGATTGCAAGACCTGACCCCGTTTTTCCGCGAGCCATTGCCGATATCGAATCACAATCGGGCGGTTTGAAGCGTCCGGATTTTGCGTCAGCAGACGATCCAGTATTGCAACGGCGGTCTCTCGCTGCCCTCCAGCAGCCATCGACCAAGAGAGTGAAGCCATAAATGGCGCGTCACTGTCCAAGTCTGGTGCCGCTGCCAATGCGCGATAACCCGCATCGGCAGCGCGCCCAATGTCACCAGTCCGGAAGTACGCAATTGTCAGCAACCTCAGATGAAAAGGTTCGGCCGGGTAGGCATCGTCAACGGATTCGAGCAGTTCAATTGCAGCCTGAAAGTCCTCTCCGGTAGCGAGCACGTGGGCGACCGCATTCTTAATCAAATAATCTTGCCCAGCCTTATTCGCTGCTACACGAAGCTTCTCCTCAATCGAGGCCACATCCTCGCCAGAATTTCTGGCTTCGCCCCATGCTAAATAGTTTCTGGCGACCACATCGCGTATCCCCTCCAGCCTAACTTTAGTGAGCAGCAACTCGCCTAGCTCAAATTGCCCACGCACAAGCAACCCAAATATTGCCCCCGCCGCTGCATCGGGATCGTCTCGGAAGTAGGTTCGACAATCATCTAGCACGTGGACTTCCTCTGGCATGCCTACGGCCAAAAGCCCACGACTATACGACTTGGCAATCTCGGCACAGCTAGTCTTCTCTCGTTCGATTGCCATGCAGTCTCCCACTATCAGTAAACCGGTGACACTCAACGCGGACGTGAGAAGCAATAACGGAAAAAACCGAATCGCGCTAACCCTCGCCATCAACAATTTCCCTAATCTGACGCTCAATCTCATCGTAGTGGGGCGTGACAGACATATACGGTACAACCGCACCCCGAAGTTTCGGCTTGCTGCCCGTTGGGGCCACAGTCTTGTTGTAAGGGTCATACTCCATACCGGCTGCCCCAAGATCGACCGCAAAAATAGAAATTCCAGCCTCTCCCTCGAGCAGATCCGAACTGGCCGCAAGACCAATATCCAACGGCCTGATCTTCACAGGGAAATGGGGTCAGGTCTTGCAAAACGACACCCTCACTCCGATTCACTGCATCGAACAGCACGACTAACCGTTGCGTAGTGCCTAGTCGGGGTCAGGTCTTGCAAAACGACATCCTTACTCTGATTCACTGCGTCGAGCAGCGCGGCTAACCGTTGCGTAATCCCACGGGAACGGGGTCAGGTCTTGTAATGACACCGCCGTTCTGTTCAACAATCACCGAGCCATCAGACTAGAAAAGATCCACCTGCCCCAGGCCAAGCACCCGCTTGACCGGCGCGAAGCTGCGGCGATGCAAGGGGCTGGCACCCAAGCGTTCCAGTGCCGCGAGGTGGGCGGGTGTCGGGTAGCCCTTGTGCCCCGCCAGTCCGTAGCCGGGGTGGGCCTGATCCAGTTCGATCATGGCGCGATCACGAGCGACCTTGGCGAGTATGGAGGCCGCACCAATGGCTGGCTCAATGGCATCACCACCGATGACCAGACGGGTTTCGCAGTCGAGTCCCGGGTCGCGGTTGCCGTCGACCAGTGCACGGGTGGGCTGAATTTCGAGGCCCGTGACGGCACGCCGCATCGCCAGGAGCGATGCCTGGAGGATGTTGAGACTGTCGATCTCCTCGACGCTGGCCTCGGCGATACACCAGGCGGCGGCATGCTCACGGATGATGTCGAACAACGCTTCACGGCGTTTTTCGGTGAGCGCCTTGGAATCCGCCAAGCCGTCGATGGGCCGGGACGGGTCCAGGATCACGGCCGCGGCGACCACGGGGCCGGCCAGTGGGCCGCGTCCGACCTCGTCGACACCGGCAACCTGCTCGGTCATGCCAGCAGTTCCAGCACGGCGTCGGCCGCCTCGGCATCGGCATTCCTGGCGAGTTGATCATGAACGGCGGCGAACTGCCGGGTCTGCGCCTGCGCATAGGCAGGCTGGGTCAGCAGCAGATGGGCAGCGCCCGTCAGCATGTCAGCCGTCGCGGCGCCCTGGAGCAACTCGGGCACGGCGGGGTCGTCCGTGAGCAGATTGGGCAGCGAGACATGCGGCGACTTCAGCAGGCCGGCGTCGAGCAGCAACCATGCGGTCAACGCGTTGGTGGCGTAGGCCACGACCATCGGTCGCTGGACCAGCAGCGTCTCCAGCGTCGCGGTACCCGAGGCGATCATCACGACATCGGCGGCCGCCATGGCCGTCTGCGACTCGCCGTCGACGACGGTGAGCGGGAGGTCGAACCCGCGTGTCAGCTCATCCAGCCGGGCTCTCGCCTTCGGGTTGGCGGCCGGCAGCACGCAACGCAGGTCGGGATGCCGCCTGCAAAGCGTCGTGGCCGCCGCGAGAAACGCCGGCGCGAGCCGATCGATCTCGGAACCGCGGCTGCCCGGCAGCAATGCCAGCACGCGACCGCCGCCATCCATACCCAAGCGCTCACGAGCGGCCACGCGGTCCGGATCGGCCTGAATCGCATCGGCCAGCGGATGGCCGACAAACCGAACCGGGATGCCGCTGTCGCGATAAAACGCCGCCTCGAACGGAAACAGCGTCAGCATCAGGTTCACGGAGCGGGCGATACCCTTCACCCTGCCCTGACGCCACGCCCACACCGAAGGACTGACGTAATGCACCGTCTTGATGCCGCGGTCGCGTAGACGACGCTCGAGACCGAGATTGAAATCCGGCGCGTCGATGCCGATCACGACATCGGGCTGGCGCTGGACGATCTGCTCGATCAGCGACTTGCGAAACCGGATCAGGCGCGGGACTTCCTTCAGGACCTCAACCAACCCCATCACCGACAGCACGTCGATGCTGGCCAGCGATTCGCAACCGGCGGCGTCCATGCGAGGGCCGCTGACACCGAAGACCTCGACATCCGGCACGCGCAGTTTCAGCGCTTCGATCAGTCCGGCGCCGAGAATGTCGCCGGACGCCTCACCCGCGACGATGGCGATGCGCATCGTCCGTCCTATCTCTGCAGGCCGCGCTTCGAATCCTCGATGAACCGGATCATCGATGCGATATGCGTGTCCTGTTCGTGTTCCCGCAGTGCTTCCACCGCGTCCGGAAGACGGAGATCCCTGCGGTAGATCGTCCGGTAGGCGTCCTTGATCAGCCGGATGGAGTCCTTGTCGAACCCACGGCGTTGCAGGCCCCGCGTGTTGATGCCACGCGGCACGGCTGGATTGCCATCCACCAGCACGAACGGCGGAACATCCCGGTCCAGTCCGGAGGCGTAGCCGGTGAAACTGTGGGCGCCAAGCCGGCAGAACTGGTGGACCAGCGTGAACCCGCCGAGAATGACCCAGTCCCCGATATGGACATGGCCGGCCAGGCTGGCGTTGTTGGCGAAGATGGTGTGGCTGCCGATCTGGCAGTCGTGGGCAACATGGCAGTACGCCATGATCCAGTTGGCGTCGCCGATCCGCGTGGCGCCGTCTTCCTTCAATGTCCCGCGATTGATCGTGACATTCTCACGGATGACGTTGCGGTCGCCGATCAGCGTCCAGGTGTCGTCATCCTCGGTGGCGGTCATGTCCTGCGAGATCTCGCCGACCGACGCGAACTGGTAGATCCGGTTGCCCTCGCCGATTCGGGTTTGCGCCCCGATGACGACATGAGGACCAATCCGGGTACCCGCGCCGATCTCGACCCGCGGCCCGACGATGGAATAAGGCCCGATCTCGGCCGTTTCGGCGATGCGGGCGGACGGATCGACAATGGCGGTCGGGTGTACGGTCATTCCGCCACGGACTTGGCCGCGCACATCAGCGTGGCCGTGCATGCGGTCTGCTCGTCCACCCAGGCGCGCGCCTCGAACTGCCAGATATCGCGTTTGTGACGCAGCACCTTGGCTTCCATCATCAACCGATCACCAGGCGACACCGGCAGCTTGAAGCGAACCTTGTCGATGCCGGCGAAATAGAGAATCACGCCATCGGAGGCACGCACTCCGGTCACCTCGGAGACCAGCAGTCCGCAGGTCTGCGCCAGCGCCTCGAGGATCAGCACCCCCGGCATCACCGGCTTCTGGGGGAAATGCCCCGGAAAGAACGGTTCGTTGTAGGTGACGTTCTTGAACGTCACGATGCGCGATTCACCATCGCACTCCACGACCCGGTCGACGAGCAGAAACGGGTACCGATGCGGCACCAGCTTCAGAATGTCATTGATATCGAGCTCACCCGCCACTGCCTGTTCCCCGCCCTGTTGACGATGCCGCCGGGTGATCACTCACCCGATTCGAGTTGCCTGACGCGATCTTCCAGTTTGCCGAGACGACGCAGCCGCGCAACCTGCTTGCGCCACTCCCCGTTCGTCGTCACCGGCCAACCGGACGAGTACGTGCCCGGTTCCTTGATGGATCGGCTTACAAGCGTCATGCCAGTAATGATCACCTTGTCGGTGATCTCGATATGTCCGGCCACGCCAACGGCGCCACCGAGCATGCAGTAGGCACCGATCGACGTGCTGCCGGCAATCCCGACCTTGGCCGCAATGGCGGTATGCGCACCGATGGTGACGTTATGAGCAATCTGGACCTGATTGTCGATCTTCACGCCATCGCCGATCACCGTGTCCTCGACGGCGCCGCGATCGATGGTGGTGTTCGCACCAATCTCGACATCGTTGCCGATCACCACGGATCCAAGCTGTGGCACCTCGATCCAGCGCCCGGAATCCATCGCCAGGCCAAACCCGCGTGATCCGATCACCGCGCCGGGATGCACGGTGCAACGCGCGCCCAGCGTGACACCCTGCTCCAGCGTCGCGTTCGCGCCGATCATCGTGTCATCGCCGATAACGCAGCCCGAACCGATGACCGCGTTGGGACCAATCCGCGCGCCAGAACCGATCCGTGCACCGGCACCGATGCTGGCGCCGGCGGCAACAGCCACGTCGTCGGCCAGGACGGCCGAGGCGTCGATGGCCGCGCCGGGGGCGACACCCGCCGTCACGCCACCGTCCGGCACAAACTCGGCCGCGACCCGGGCATAGGCCAGATAGGGATCGACGGCGATCAACGCCGGAATCGCGAGGCCCTGTGCATCCGCTTCGGCGACGATGACCGCGGCGGCCCGGGTCTCGTCCAGATAACGGCGGTATTGCGGATTCGCCAGAAAGCTTATCGCGCCGCCTCGCCCGTTGGCCAGGGTGCAGACACCGTCGATTTCCACGCTGCCGTCACCGACCAGGCGCAGTTCATGGCGTCGCGCCAGTTCGTTCAGGCGAATCCCCATCGGCCCCGTTATCCGCTTGCTGCCTAGTTGGCAGCTTCCAGACGGGCGAGCACCTTGGCGGTGACATCAACCGCTTCGCTGGCAAAGACCGGATCCTGCAACACGAGATCGTAGCTGCCTTCCTTGGCCACCGCCTCGATGACCTCGGAAATCTGGTTCATCAGCGTCTGGGCCAGTTCCTTTTCCCGCGCCGCGACATCCTCGCGGAACTTGCGCTCGGCGTAGTTGAAATCGATACGGCGCGTATTGAGGTCCTTTTCCGTGCGAGCCCGCTCGGCGGCGCTCATCACGTCGGCATTGCGCTTGAATTCCTGGAGGTCCTCGGACAGCGACTTGCCATCCTGCTCCAGTTCCTTCGCGCGCCGCTCGAAATCGGCCTTCATCTGCGCTTCCATCTTCTTGTACTGCGGTGATTCCTTGATCAACCGCTGCGACTGGATGGTGGCGATACGGATCTCCGCCATGGCATTCCCGGTCCAGGCAACACCTGCGATCAGGAGTCCGACAATCATCAACGTCTGTTTCATAACACTAGGGGTTTGGTTCGAGTTGGGTTAGAAGCCGGTTCCGAATGTCAGCTGGAACCGGTCGGTTTCGTCCTCGGGCTCGGGACCGATCGGAATTGCGTAACTCAGATCGAGCACGCCGAGGAACGGTGTGAACCAGGTATAGGCAACACCATACGAACTGCGCAGCTCGCTGGTCTCGAAGTCATTGACCTCGTTGAACACATTACCGACATCATAGAACACGGACAGGCGCGTGCTCTTGTTGTCGGTCTCCAGCGGCGTCGGAATGATCAGCTCGTTCTGCGCATAGATCCGGAACTTGCCGCCAAACGGGTTGTTGAACAGGTTGCGCGGGGTGTCCCGCGGACCCAGCGTACCGTCCCGATAGCCGCGCACCGAGCGCGAACCGCCCGCGAACAGGCGCTCGTAGGGCGGAATCAGTTCCGTGTCGCCGTAGCCGTCAGCCCAGCCGACCGAAGCGTTGATCTCGCCGAACAGGCCTTTGTAGATGGGCACGTACTGCTGGTAGTTGTAGAACGCCTTGAACACCTGCAGATCGCTGCCGGGGATCGTCAGGTCCATGGTCAGTCGATGCAGAGCCCCGCGCGTCGCGAAGATCGTCCGGTTCCGCGTGTCGCGGATGATGCCGGTACGCAGTTCGAAGTTGTAGAACTTGGTCCCCTCGGCAATCACGAACTCCAGCACCTCGTTCGAGGTGATGCCCTGGTTCGCGAACGTCTCGATGGTCACCGCTTCCAGTCCGCCACCCAGCCGGATCGATGTGTATTCGGACAGCGGGAAGCCATAGGTCAGCGACGCGGTCGCCGTATTCGTGTCAAAGCCGGAGCTGAAGCGCACGACCTGCTCGGACTCGCGATACCGCAGATCAACGGTGCGGCTGATCCCTTCCGGCGTGGCGTAGGGGTTGGTCCAGCTGCCCGATATCGAGCGCGAGAATTCGTTCGATTCCACCGACGCGCTAACCCGATTGCCGGTACCCAGGAAATTGGAATGCGTGACGCTGCCGGTGAGCAGGAAGCCCTGCGATCCGGAGAAGCCCACGCCAAGCTGAACGGAGCCCGGCGGCCGCTCGACGATCTCGAAGTTCACGTCGACGAGGTCTTCGGTGCCGGGCACCGGCTGCGTGTCGACCGAGGCGTCCTCGACGAACGCCAGACGGGCCAGACGCACGCGGGAACGCTCCACCGCGGCACGCGAGAACACGGCACCTTCGAACTGGCGCATCTCGCGACGCAGCGTTTCGTCCTGGGTCTTCAGGTTGCCGGAAAAGTTGATCCGCCGCACATAGACGCGCGATCCCGGCTCGACGTACATCGTCACCTTGACGGTCCGCTCGTCCTCGTCGATTTCCGGCAGTGGCCGGACATCGGCGAAGGCATAGCCGAAGTTCGACAGGGCATCACTGATGCGTTCGGCGCCTTCGGTGGCTTCCTTGCGGGAGAAGGTATCGCCCGCTTCCAGCAAGACCAGACGACGGAGCAGGTCCTCGTTGAGGATCAGTTCACCGGCCAGCTCCAGCGACGACACCGTGTAGGTCTCACCCTCGGACACGTTGATCGACACATAGATATCCCGCTTGTCAGGCGTCAGCGCGACCTGCACGGAATCAACGTTGAACGTCAGATAGCCACGGTCCAGGTAGTACGACGACAGCGACTCGAGGTCGCCCAGCAACTGCTGCTTGGAGTAGCGGTCGGAACGCTGGAAGAACTTGTAGACCTTGCTCGGCTCGAGCTTGAAGACATCGAGCAATTCCTCGTCGGAAAACGCTTCGTTGCCGACGATGTTGATCTGTTCGATCTTGGCGACGCGGCCCTCCGTCACCTCGACGAAGATGCTGACGCGATTGTCGGAAATCTCCTTGACCTCGGTCTCGACCTTCACGTCGTAGTAGCCATTGGCGTAGTACTGACGCGTCAGTTCCTGCTGCACCTGGTCAAGGATCACGCGGCGAAACAGCTCGCCCTCCTTCAGGCCGGCTGACTCCATCGCCTCGTCGACCTCCTCGCCCTTGATCTTCTTGTTGCCCTCGATCTCGAACGAGGCGATGGCCGGGCGCTCCTCGACCCTGACCAGCAGCGTGTTGCCCTCACGCCCGAGCGCGACGTTTTCAAACAGGCCGGTCTGGTACAGGGCGCGGATCGACTGCTGACCGGTTCGCGCATTGAGTTCATCACCGGCCGTGACCGGCAGATAGGTCAGAATCGTGCCGAGTTCCAGGCGTTGCAGCCCGACGGCCTGGATGTCGTCGATGACAAAGCTGTCGTAGGCAGAGGCCGTTGCGGACAGAAGGCATGCAACAAACGCCCCCAGGATCCGTGATGTCACGGTTCGCATGATGTTTCGTACTCGGATTTATCCAATGAGCCGACTGATATCGTTATAAAAGGCCAGGCTCATCAACATGAAAAGAAGCAGCAGCCCGATCTGTTGGCCGGCCGCCTGAACGGATTCGGAAATCGGGGAGCCCTTCACCAGTTCGATCAGATAATACAGCAGATGCCCCCCATCCAGCACGGGCACGGGCAGCAGATTCAGCACACCCAGACTCACGGATACGATGGCCATGAAGCTGAGAAAGGTCACGATGCCTGCCTGGGCCGAATACCCGGCGTACTCGGCAATGTGCAGCGGCCCCGATACGTTCTTCACCGATACGTCACCGGTGATCATGCGACCGATCATCCGCAGCGTCAGCCATGACATCCTCCAGGTCTGCGACATCGCCTCACTGACCGCCGCCAGGGGACCGTAGCGCACCTGGACCCGTCGCTCGGCGTAGAACCCCTCCGGAATCAGCGGCCCGGCACCCAGATAGCCATAGGCGCCGGAATCATCGTCCTGGCGCTCCAGCCTGACGACACGCGAGATCGATTCACCGTCGCGATCCACCACGACCTCCACCGCCGCGCCAGGGTGGTCACGCACCCAGTCACGCATCTGCGTCCAGGTGTCGAAGCGTTGCCCGTCAATGGAGACGACGCGATCCCCGCCTTGCAGGCCGGCGCGTGCCGCTGGCTGATCGGCGACCACGCTACCCAGCACCGGCTCCACGTCGAAACTGGGCGTGGTCATGCCGAGCCGCTCGAACAGGCGCTGCGGATCAGCGGTCGCACCGGTCAGGTCCAGCAGATGTGTCTGCGTGGTCCCATCAGCGGCCCGCACGTCCAGCGGAACGGTGTCCCCGCTTAGCGCGGCCTCGATGAGCCGGGGACGCAATTCATCCCAGCTCTGGATGCGATGACCATCGAGCCGGGTCACGATCATGCCCTGCTCCAGCCCCGCCTGACTGGCCAGGGTGCCATCCGGCACCGGGCCGAGTTCGGGCCGCAGTGCGGCGGAACCGACGATGAACACCAGCCAATAGGCGGCGATGGCGAGCAGAAAATTGGCGCCGGGGCCGGCGGCCACGATGCAGATCCGTTTCCAGACCGGCTGCACGTTGAACGCCATGGCGCGCTCGGACTCGGCGACCGCACCCTCGCGTTCATCGAGCATCTTCACGTAACCGCCCAGCGGGATGCTGGAGATCGCGTATTCCACGCCGCTTCGAGGTGACACCCGCGTCCAGATCGGACGACCGAAACCGATGGAGTAGCGCAGCACTTTCACCCCAAGGCGCCGCGCGACCCAGAAGTGGCCGAATTCATGAAACGCCACCAACACCCCCAGCGCGACGATGAAGGCCGCCGCCGAGAGCACCACATTGGCAAATGGTAGATCAAGCATGCCGTCTTCGACCCTCCCGGCTGCCGATAAATTCCCCCGCGAAACGTCGAATCTCGCCGTCCATCGCGAGGATGGCGTCGATACTGTCGGGCGATGCCTCCGAACCCGCGCGTGACAGGCAGGCGTCGATCACCTCGGGAATCTCCGTGAACCGCACCGCACCCCGCAGAAACGCATCCACGGCCACTTCGTTGGCCGCATTCAACACCAGCGGCGCCACCCCACCGGCAGCCAGGGCCTCACCGGCCAGACGCAGACAGGGAAAACGCTCCAGATCGGGATCGCGAAACTCCAGCGGACCCGCCGCGACCAGATCCAGCGATCGGACACCGCCATCGAGCCGCTCCGGCCAAGCCATACCGTAAACGATGGGCGTGCGCATGTCCGGCTCGCCAAGCTGCGCAAGCACCGAGCCGTCGGCCATGCGCACCATCGAGTGCACGACGCTTTGCGGATGCACGATCACCCGGATTTGACCTGCCGGCAACCCGAACAGCCAGGCGGCCTCGATCACCTCAAGCCCCTTGTTCATCATCGTCGCTGAATCGACGCTGATCTTGCGCCCCATCACCCAGTTGGGGTGGGCGCAGGCGGCATCGGGCGACATGTCGGTCAGTTGATCCAGCGGCGTGTCGAGAAACGGGCCGCCGGAGGCCGTGAGCAGAATCTCCTCGACCCCGATGGGCGCACGGCCGCAACGGAAACCGCCCGGCAGACACTGAAAGATGGCGTTGTGTTCACTGTCGATCGGTAGCAGCTCGGCGCCGCCCGCCTCAATCGCATCCATGAGCAGCGCGCCGGACATCACCAGCGACTCCTTGTTCGCCAACAGCACCCGCTTGCCCTGTCGCGCAGCTGCCAGGGTCGGCAACAAACCGGCCGCGCCGACAATCGCCGCCATGACCTGCTCGGCGGAGGGATGCTCGGCAACAGCCAGCAGCCCGGCCTCGCCCGGCACCACCTCGGTCGGGATCGAGTGCTCACGCAACAGGGTCGACAGTCGAGCCGCGGCGTCGGCATCCGCCATGGCGACGAGGTCCGGCCGATGACGCTGGCAGATCGCCAGCATGCCATCCACGTCACCGCGGGCCGACGCCGCGACACAGCGGAAGCGGTCCGGATGCCGTTCGATCACATCCAGCGTGCTGGCGCCGATACTGCCGGTCGCCCCGAGAATCGCAATGCCGACGCTCACGCGCCCAGCCAGCGAAGTCCGAGCGCCAGCACCGGCGCGGCCGCGAACAGGCTGTCCAGCCGATCGAGAATGCCACCGTGACCGGGAAGCAAATGGCCGGTGTCCTTCACCTGCGCCTGCCGCTTGAACATGCTCACGGTCAGGTCACCAACCACCGAAAACGCAACGGTAATCAGACAGACAATGACAAACCCCGGCACGCCTAGACGCCCGGGTTCAAAGACGAACACCGCAGCCAGAATCGCGATGAGCCCCGCCGCGGCGAATCCGCCGAAAAACCCCTCCCAGGTCTTGCCGGGACTGATCTTGGGCGCGAGCTTGCGACGCCCGAACCGGTGCCCGGCGAAGTACGCGCCGGTGTCCGCCGCCCAGACCAGCGCCAGCAGCAGCAGAACATGCAGCGGGCCCGAGTTTCCGGGGTGGCTGTGCAGGAGCATGATGCCCAGATAGGCCGGGATGAACACCAGCCAGCCCGCGGTCACCGCCAGGCCGGGCTCGATCCGGCCATTGCGGAAGACCGCGGGATAGGCGCGCAGCCACACCGCGGCCCCAATCCACCAGAGCAATCCGATCAACAGGGTCGCGTCCACGATCGGGCTGGCCTTGTCCTGGCCGAATGCGGCAATCAGCAACGCGGCCGCCACCGGGGTGAACACCACATGCCAAGAGGTATTGGCCAAGGCCGATAGCCGGGTCCATTCCTCCACCGCCAGCAACACGACCAGTGCCAGCACCGCACCGACGGCCCAGGCCGGTCCGAACCAGATCAGCGCCAGCGCGATCGGGCCCAGCACCAGCGCGGTGGCTACCCGCTGCCACAACATCAGGAACTGACCTCGGCGAGACCACCGAAGCGGCGCTCGCGATCGCCAAACCAGTCCAGTGCATCCAGCAGGCAGCGTCCGTCAAAGTCCGGCCACAGCACCGGCGTGAAATAAAGCTCGGTGTAGGCGAGATCCCACAGGAGGAAGTTGCTGACGCGCTGATCGCCGCCGGTGCGGATGAACAGGTCGGGATCGGGCCAGTCCGCCAGATCGCGGTAGCGACCCAGGCAGTCTTCATCGACGTCGGTCGGGCTCAGTACGCCAGTCGCGATGTCCTGCGCCATCCTTCGCGCGGCCCGCACCAGATCGTCGCGACCGCCATACCCGACCGCGATGGCCAGGTGCATCCGCGTGTTGCTGGACGTCAGGGTCTCGGCCTGCGCCATCCGCTCGCGCAGTGCAGGGGCCAGGCGCGCGTGATCACCGATGAAGCGCAGGCGCACACCGTTTTCATGCAGCTCGGCCACCTCGCGGTCCAGCGCCTTCATGAACAGTTCCATCAGGAGCTTCACTTCCTGGATGGGGCGTGCCCAGTTCTCGCTGGAGAACGCGAAGACGGTGAGGTATTGCACCCGGGATCGGATGGACTGCTCGACCAGGGCGCGCAAAGCGCGAACCCCGGCCCGGTGCCCGGCGGTTCTCGGCTGGCCGCGGCGGCGGGCCCAGCGGCCATTGCCGTCCATGATGACGGCCACATGTTGGGGAATAGACACGATGCTCGACGTCCTGAACCGTCCGAAACGACCCGGCTCTAGACGGCCATCATCTCCTCTTCCTTCGCCGTCAGCTTGGCATCCACCTTGGCCACGTGCTCGTCGGTGATCTTCTGGATGTCCTGCTCGGCGCGACGCAGGTCGTCCTCTGAGATCTCGCCTTCCTTCTGCAACTCCTTGAGATCGGAGTTCGCGTCGCGGCGCACGTTGCGTATGGCGACACGGGCGTTCTCCGCCTCGGCGCGCACCACGCGCACCAGGTCGCGGCGACGCTCCTCGGTCAGCGGCGGCAGCACGATGCGGATCACGGTGCCGGCGGTGTTCGGGTTCAGGCCCAGATCCGACTTCAGCAGCGCCTTCTCGATGATGCCGACCATGGGCTTCTCCCAGGGCTGGATCACCAGCGTGCGGGCGTCCTCACTGTTGATGCTCGCGGCCTGGGACAGCGGCACATCGGAGCCGTAGTACTCGACCGACACATGGTCGAGCAGGCTGGGGTGGGCGCGCCCGGTGCGGATCTTGGTGAACTCCTGCTGCAGCACGTCAATGCTCTTGTCCATGCGCTGCGAGGCGTCTTTGAGAATATCCTGGATCATTGGTTCGTCCCGTCTACCAGAGTGCCGACGCTGGTATCGCCGGTCACGATTTTCATCAGGTCGCCGTCCGCCGTCATGTCATAGACGCGCAGCGGCACCTTGTGGTCACGACAAAGCACGATGGCGGTTTGATCCATCACCTTCAAGCGCTTGTCGAGAACCTCGTCGTAAGTCACGCGATCGTAACGCGTTGCCGAGGGGTCACGCATCGGATCGGCCGAATAAACACCATCGACCTTGGTCGCCTTGAGCATGAGATCGGCATCGATCTCGATCGCCCGCAGGCTGGCCGCCGAATCGGTGGTGAAGAACGGGTTGCCCGTCCCGGCCGCGAACACCACCACCCGCCCCTTTTCCAGATGACGGATCGCGCGGCGGCGGATGTATTCCTCGCAGACCTGATTGATGCGGATCGCCGACATCACACGGACCTTCTTGCCGGCCCGCTCGATGGCATCCTGCAAGGCCAGCGCGTTGATCACCGTGGCCAGCATGCCCATGTGGTCACCGGTAACCCGGTCCATGCCGCCACCGGCCAGCCCCTCGCCTCGGAAGATGTTGCCTCCACCGACGACGATGGCGACCTCGACACCGATATCCATGACCTCGCAAACCTGTCGAGCGAGCTGCGCCAGAACCTCCGGCGAGATTCCGAAGTCGGCGTCCCCGAGCAGGGCCTCACCGGAAAATTTGAGCAGGATCCGCTTATGAACAGGTTCGGGCATCGACATCTCCGGTTGAAGAACTCCAGTGTGACGCGATTTTCGGGCATGTGCGCCCCAAATCGCCCCGACAGTCGTCTGTCGGGCAAAAAAAGGCCCCGGAGTCCGGGGCCTCGACGTGCAAGGTTCAGGCCGATGCGCGCGCTTGCGCCATCACCTCTTCCGCGAAGTTCGTTTCTTCCTTCTCGATGCCTTCGCCGACCTCGAAACGGATGAATCCGGTGACCGCCGCGCCCGCCGCCTTCAGCAGCTTCTCGACGGTCTGGTCCGGGTCCTTCACGAAGGGCTGACCGTACAGCGTGATCTCGGCGAGATACTTGTTCAGACGACCAACAACCATCTTCTCGATGATTTCGGCCGGCTTGCCGCTGTCGGCCGCCTGAGCGACCAGAATGTCCTTCTCGCGCTGACGCACGTCCGCCGGCACATCATCCGCCTTGACGAATTCCGGCTTGCTGGCCGCAATGTGCATGGCCAGATCGCGCGCGAGCGACTCGTCGCCACCGCTGAGGCCGACCACCACGCCGATGCGCTCACCGTGCAGGTAGTAACCCAGCGTCTCGGCTTCCAGCGTCTCGAAGCGACGGATGTTGATGTTCTCGCCCACCTTGGCCACGAGGGCGCGACGACGCTCGTCGAAGGTTTCCCCACCGACGCTCGCGCCGGACAGGGCCTCGACACTATCGACGCCACCGGCGGCCACGGCTTTCGCCGCGTCTTCCGCCAGCGCGACCAGGCCGTCATTCTTGGCGACGAAGTCGGTCTCGCAGTTGATCTCGACGATCGCGGCCTTGCCGCCGTCGACATGAACACGCACGAGACCCTCGGCGGCCACGCGGGACGCCTTCTTGTCGGCCTTGGCCTGGCCTTCCTTGCGCATCTTCTCGATGGCGGCCTCGATATCGCCGTCGGTGGCCTGCAAGGCACGCTTGCAATCCATCATCGCGGCGCCGGAACGCTCGCGCAGTTCCTTGACTTGTGCAGCTGTAATAGCCATTTCGACTCCGAAATCTGGTTCGATCAGGACGCGGCGGGCGCGTCTTCGGTCACTTCCACGTACTCGTCGCTCTTCGCGGCGCCGGTCGTCACCACGCCGCGACCGTCGAGCACCGCGTCGGCGATGGCACTGGTGTAGACGCGGATGGCGCGAATCGCGTCATCGTTGCCGGGAATCACGCAGGCCAGACCGTTGGGCGAGTTGTTGGTGTCGACCACGGCCACGACCGGAATACCCAGCTTGCGGGCTTCTTCCACGGCGATCTTCTCGTAGCCGACATCGATGATGAATAGCGCGTCGGGCAGGCTGTTCATCTCCTGGATGCCGCCGATGGAGCGCTCCAGCTTTTCCATCTCGCGACGCAGCTGCAGACCTTCCTTCTTGGTCACACGGTTGATGGAACCGTCCTCGACCATCTTCTGCAGCACTTCCAGACGGCGGATCGACTGCTTGACCGTCTTGAAGTTGGTCAGCATGCCGCCCAGCCAGCGCTGGTTGACGTAGGGCATGCCACAGCGCTCGGCGGCGGCCTGGACGTCTTCACGCGCGGCACGCTTGGTGCCAACGAACAGCACCTTGCCGCCATTCGCGGCGAGACGGCCGACGTAGCTGCAGGCATCCTTGAGGAGCGGAAGCGTTTCCTCAAGGTTGATGATGTGAATCTTGTTGCGATGCCCGTAGATGTAAGGTTCCATCTGCGGGTTCCAGTAACGGGTGCGATGCCCGAAGTGAACGCCGGCTTCCAAGAGCTGGCGCATGGTGATATCAGCCATGTCTTTTAAGTCCTGTTTGTACGGGGTTGGGCCTCCACGCTGCCCGCCATGCCGATTCCGCGAACGGAACACCCCGCATGACGTTGATTGGAGCGTGTGAGAAGTTAGGATTCGCCGAAGAAAATTCGCGACCGGAGGCCTCGAATTGCCTTTGCGGCGCGCGATTTATACCATAACGCTCATTCCTAATCCAAGCGCCCACCCGGGCGCTTTTTTGACTCCGGACCCCGAATGCCTGTTTCGATCAAAACCCCCGAAGAGCAAGACGCCATGCGAGTTGCCGGCGCGCTGGCAGCCGATGTGCTGGTGATGATCGAGGAACACGTCAAGCCGGGTGTCACGACCGGCGAGCTGGACGCCATCTGCCACGACTACATCGTCAACCAGCAGAAGGCGGTTCCCGCCCCGCTCGGCTATGGCGGCGGTGGTGGGCGCCCGCCGTTTCCGAAGTCGATCTGCACCTCCGTCAATCATGTTGTCTGTCACGGGATTCCGGGCAGCAAGAAGCTCAAGCGCGGCGACGCCCTGAACATCGACGTCACGGTGATCAAGGACGGATTCCACGGCGACACATCAAAGATGTTCTTCGTCGGGGAGCCAAGCGTCCGTGCGCAGCGTCTGGCCGATGTCGCGCACGAATGCATGATCGCCGGCATCCGCCAGGTGCGGCCGGATGCCACGCTGGGCGACATCGGCGCCGTCATCCAGCAGCACGCCGAATCCAGCGGATTCTCGGTCGTGCGCGAATACTGCGGACACGGCATCGGCCGCGTCTTCCATGAGGACCCCCAGGTCCTGCACTATGGTCGCCCCGGCACCGGCATGAAGCTGAAAGCCGGCATGACCTTCACGATCGAGCCGATGATCAACGCCGGTCGCAAGGAAACGCGGTTGCTGCCGGACCAGTGGACCGTGGTCACCAAGGATCATTCGCTGTCCGCGCAATGGGAGCACACCGTGCTGGTCACCGATGACGGTTTCGAGGTTCTGACCCTACGCAACGGCGAGATGTAATGGACACCGAACTCGCTTCATTCGGAGTCGAGGACGAGCCGGACGTCATCAGCGCACGCAAGCTGGACAAGCGCCTGGCCGAGGCCGGCACCGACGTCACCGCGTTACGCGGCGTTCTGAACTGGGGCCGCGATCTCGTCTCGACCAATTTCTACGCTGGCGTCTCCGCGCATGCGCTGGTGCGGGCCAATTCCCGCCTGACCGACCAGACACTGGCCCATCTGTGGAATCACACGCTGGGCGACGCCGCCGATACGCTGGCACTGGTCGCGGTCGGTGGATACGGACGCTCCGAGCTGCTGCCGCATTCGGACATCGATTTGCTGGTGCTCTATCCGGAAGCCGGACTGGGCGATGCCGAGCGCCTGCTGGAGCAGTTCCTCACCGCGTTGTGGGATCTGCGTCTGAATGTCGGCCACAGCGTTCGCTCCGCCAATGAATGTCGCGAGCAGGCCGCCGGCGACATCACCATCATGACCAACCTGATGGAGGCGCGGCTGATCGCCGGCGACGTCAAGCTCCATCTGGACATGCAGCGCCAGACCGCGTCGGACAAGATCTGGCCGACCGAGCGGTTCTTCACCGCCAAGCAGAACGAGCAGATCGCCCGGCACGCCAAGTTCGACGATTCGGGCTACAAGCTCGAACCGAACGTGAAGGAAAGCCCGGGCGGGCTGCGCGATATCCACACGATTCTGTGGGTCGCCAAGCGACAGTTTCCAGGCGCGACACTGAACGATCTCAAGCGTCACGGCCTGCTGACGGCGCAGGAATGCGCCGAACTGGTGGCCGGCCAGGATTTCCTCTGGCGCGTGCGCTTCGCGCTGCACCTGATCGCCGACCGCCACGAGGATCGCCTGCTGTTCGACTACCAGGTGCGGATTGCCGAGTTGTTCGGGTTTGTCGACCAGTCGCACAACCGCGCCGTCGAACAGTTCATGCAGCTGTACTACCGGCAGATCAAGGCGCTGTCCTGCCTGAACGATCTGATGCTGCAGTTGTTCGAGGAAAGCATCCTGCACCCGGATGACGTGGGCAAACCGACGCGCATCAACCGCCGGTTCCAGTCTCGTCACGGCTACATCGAGGTCGTTGATCCCGGCGTGTTCCGACGCCAGCCGCAGGCGTTGCTGGAAATCTTCCTGCTGTTGCAGAAGCGCACCGAGTTGCGCGGCATCCGCGCGCAGACGCTGCGACTGATACGCCGCGACCGCAAGCTGATCAACGACCGGATCCGCGCGGACATCCGCGCCAAGTCGCTGTTCATGGAAATCATGCGCCAGCCCGGTGGCCTGACCCGCGCGTTGCGCCGGATGAACCGCTACGGCGTGCTGGGACGTTACATCCCCGCCTTCGGCAACAGCAATGGCCGGATGCAGTACGACCTGTTCCACACGCTGACCGTGGACGAGCACACGCTGTTCGTCATCCGTAACATGCGTCGGCTGGCCATGCCGCAGTTCCGCGACGAGCATCCGTTCTTCAGCGAGATCATGGACCGGATCCCGAAGCCGGAACTGCTTTATCTGGGTGGGCTGTTTCACGATATCGCCAAGGGCCGTGGCGGTGACCACTCGGAACTGGGCGCCGAAGACGCCCTCCAGTTCTGCCAGGATCACGGCCTGCCCCAGTGGGACTGCGAACTGGTCGCCTGGCTGGTACGCCAGCACCTGCTGATGTCCATCACCGCGCAGCGCAAGGACATCACCGATCCGACGGTGCTGCGCGAGTTCGCCGCCACGGTTAAGGACCGCACGCACCTGGACTACCTGCTGCTGATGACCGCCTGCGACATCCGCGCGACCAATCCGGCGCTGTGGAACTCCTGGCGCGAAAGCCTGCTCAAGGACCTTTATCTCGCTACCTGCCGCCTGCTGTCCCGAGGACTGACCAATCCGCTGGAAAAGGATGTGCTGGCCCGCGAATCGCAGGACGCGGCCATGCAGGTCATCGGCACTGCGGCCGACCCGGACGACATCAACGCGCTGTGGGCACGGCTGGGCGATGACTACTTCCTGCGTCACTCCGACGAGGAGATCGCGCATCACACACTCGCCATCCTGAAGCATGCCAATGGGTCACCGCTGGTCACGTTGGGGGAAACCAGCGGCGGCGGCGTCACCGTGTTCATCTACATGCGCGACCAGGACCACCTGTTCGCCGTGACCACGGGCGTGCTCGCCCAGCTCGGCCTGACGGTACTCGACGCCCGCCTGGAAACCACCGAGGACGGCTACGCCTTCGACAGTTACGCGATCTGCGAGGGCGACGGCTCGCCGATCTCCGAGCCGCATCGCAAGGACGAGATCGTCGGCGCGCTGACCTCGGTGCTGTCCAACCCGGACATCTCCAGCGTCAACGTGACGCGCCGGGTTTCCCGCCAGCTGCGCCACTTCCGCACGCCGACGCAGGTGTATTTCAGCAACGACCGGGAACAGGGCCGCACCATCATGGAACTGGTCACCGGCGACCGCCCCGGCCTGCTGTCCATCGTTGGCCGCGTGTTCCGCAAACGCGGCATCCTCCTGGTCGCCGCGAAGATCGGCACCATCGGCGAACGCGCCGAGGATGTGTTCTTCATCACCGACAGCCGGCACCGCCCCATCCAGGACCCCGCCGTTTTCAATGAACTTCGACGCGTACTGACTCGTGTGTTGCAAAGCGAGGACCACCTGAGCACCGACGAAGCCGTCGCCTACATCGAGTAACAATGACCGACCTGACCGCACTGGAATCACGAATCACCGCCGCTTTCGACGACCGCGCCACGCTGAGCCCGGACAACGCACCCGCCGACCTGCGCGACGCGGTGGAGCAGACCCTGGGCCTGCTGGACGCCGGCACGCTGCGCGTCGCCGAGCCAACCGACGACGGCTGGGTCGTCAACGAATGGGCCAAGAAGGCCGTGCTGCTGTCCTTCCGCCTGTACGACAACCACCTGATCGAGGGCGGCGAGACCCGTTACTTCGACAAGGTGCCGGGCAAGTACGCGGACTACAGTGACGAGGATTTCCGCCGCGACGGCGTCCGCGTCGTGCCCCCCGCCATGGTTCGTCGCGGCGTGCATGTCGCCCCCGGGGCGGTGCTGATGCCGAGCTACGTCAACATCGGCGCCTATGTCGGTCCCGGCACCATGGTCGACACCTGGGCCACGGTCGGCTCCTGCGCGCAGATCGGCGCCAACGTGCACCTGTCCGGTGGCGTCGGTATCGGCGGTGTGCTGGAACCGCTCCAGGCCGCTCCGGTGATCATTGAGGACGACTGCTTTCTCGGCGCCCGTTCCGAGGTCGTCGAGGGCGTGATCGTGGAACGCGGCGCGGTGCTGGCGATGGGCGTGTTCATCAGCCAGTCCACGCCGATCTACGACCGCGAGGCCGACACGATCAGCTTCGGACGCGTGCCCGCCGGCGCCGTCGTGGTGCCCGGCTCCCTGCCGAAGGACGGTGGACGCTACAGCCTGAACTGCGCGGTCATCGTTAAGCGCGTGGACGAACGCACGCGCGCCAAGGTCGGCATCAACACGCTGCTGCGCGAGGCAGCCACCGAATGAGCCTGGCGGCGGTCCGCCCCAGCGCGTCGCAGACACCGGAGCAGGCGCTGCTGGAACAGCTGATCCGGCGCGAATCGGTGACGCCGATCGACGCCGGCTGCCAGGACCTGATCGCCAGCCGCCTGGAAGCGATCGGCTTCACCATCGAGCATCTGCCCTTCGGCGACGTCGCCAATCTCTGGGCGACGCGTGGCACCGGGGGGCCGACGCTCTGCTTCGCCGGCCACACCGACGTGGTGCCCAGCGGCCCCGCGGACCAGTGGACCTCGCCGCCCTTCGAGCCCACCGAGCGTGACGGGCATCTGTTCGGACGTGGCGCCGCCGACATGAAATCCGGCCTGTCCTCCATGATCGTCGCACTGGAGGCATTCGTCGCGGCCCACCCCGATCACAGCGGTCGCCTGGCCATGCTGGTGACCAGTGACGAGGAAGGCGCGGCGCGGGACGGCATCCGGCGCGTCGTCGAGCATTTCCGCGAGCGCGGGGAGACCATCGAGTTCTGCGTGGTCGGCGAGTGTTCCAGTGTCGACGCATTCGGCGATCGCATGATGGTCGGCCGTCGCGGCTCCATCGGCGCCACCCTCACCGTGATCGGACGCCAGGGCCATGTCGCCTACCCGCATCTGGCCGATAACCCGGTGCATCGGGCGCTGGCCGCGATGGACGAACTCGCCCGACTGCGCTGGGACGAGGGCAACGCGGAGTTTCCGCCCACCTCGTTCCAGATCACCAACGTCCGCGCCGGCACCGGCGCCAGCAACGTGGTCCCGGGCACCGCGGAATTCGACTTCAACCTGCGCTATTCCACCGAACTCGACGCCGGCACCATCCGCAAGCGCGTGGTCGACATCCTCGACGCGCATCGGCTCAGCTACCGGCTCGACTGGTGGCTGTCCGGCGAACCGTTCCTGACCCACCCCGGCCCGCTGCGCAGCGCCGGCATCGAAGCCATCAACGCCGTCACCGGCCTGACCCCCACGGAATCCACTGCTGGCGGCACCTCCGACGGCCGCTTCATCGCCCAGCTTGGCACCGAGGTGGTGGAAATCGGCCCGGTCAACGCGACCATTCACCAGATCGACGAATGTGTCCGCATCGCCGACCTGCCAAAACTGACCGCGGTGTACCGGGAGATCATGGAGCGCCTGCTCGCTTGGCCGACGACATGAACACGACCGCTGACGACATCCGAGTCAGCAGTCAGGCGTACCAGCCGCCAGGCTGGCTGCGCAATCCCCATCTGCAAAGCGTTCTGGCCTCGACCTCCCTGCGCCGACGCCTGATCGCCTCACGCAGCCCTGGCATGCAGGCCTCCAGCCGACGGCTGACGCTGGACTGCGGCGATGGCGTTCGGCTCTACGCCCACAGCAGCCCGCAGCCCGGCGACACCGCGGGTCGCGGGCTGGTCGTGCTGATTCACGGCTGGGAGGGCTGCCATGACTCGGTGTACCTGTTCTCGATGGCCTCCAGGCTCTGGGATGCGGGTTACTCCATCGTCCGCCTGAACCTGCGTGACCACGGCTTTTCCCATCACCTCAACCGCGAACCTTTCGTGTCGACCCGGCTGTCCGATCCGGTGGGCGCGCTGCGCGATATCGCCGGCCGCCTGCCCGGCGGCGACAACCCGTTCCTGATGGGGTTTTCCATGGGCGGCAACGTGGCGCTGCGAACCGCGGCGGCCGCCGTCGAGGCGGGCCTGTCGGTGCGCGGTCTGCTGGCGGTAAGCCCGGCCATCAACCCGCTGGCGACCACGCGAGCCATCGACGAGGGCGCGGCGCTTTACCGCACCTATTTCCGGCGCAAGTGGGTCCGGTCCCTGCGCGCCAAGGAAGCCGCATTCCCCGGCGTGCACGACCTCGACGACATGCGCGAGGCACCGACGCTGGAAAACGCGACCGAACTGTTTGCGCCCCGGTTCACGCCCTACGACGACTATCGCGATTATCTGGCCGCCTACACGCTGACCGGCCCCGCGCTGGGGGGACTGACCGTGCCGACGCATATCCTCACCGCCGAGGACGATCCGGTGATCCCGATCGATGATTTCGCAAACCTGCACCTGCCATCCGGCGTCAGCCTCGAAGTCACCGAATTCGGCGGCCACTGCGGCTTCATCAAGTCCCGTGCACTGGACTGCTACACCGACGACGTCGGGCTGCAGTTCCTGACCTCCTTCGACTGACCATCACGTAGCGACGCCGCCTCGCCCCACCCCGTTGCGGGTGCACATGGCTTTGGTGACTTTCGCCGCGACGAAAGTCACTCGCCCGTCGGCGGGAAACCCGCCACTTCAGTTCGTCCGGACAATCGGTTCAACACGTCCCTGCCGCCACGACGCGAGCGAACCCCAGTCGGGTCTTCGCACCTACCCGGCAGCCAGCATGGCGGCATGACGCCCCGCGGCCTGCCGCTGTGTCAGCGTGCCCTCCTCCGAGGCAAGGAAGGCATCGAGCCGTGGCATCGCGTAGTCGTAGGCCGACTGGATGATCTCGTCCATCCGATCCCAGTCGAACATGCCGATCCCTGACACGGGCATGTGGATATAGCACTCCGCATCGGTCTCTCGGCTCGAGATCGTCTCGGAACTGACCACGGTGGCGGCACGATGCAGCAACCGGAAGATGCCGGGGAATCGCTCAACCCCGCGCTGCCAGCGCAGCGGTTCGGGCGTGTCCTCAGCCTGCTGGCCAATGACGAACTGCTCCCGGTTGCTGACGTCGCAGGACATGATCGGACCGCGCCCCAGCTCCCGCATCTTGTCCACCGGCAGGCTGTTCAGCACCCCGCCGTCGCAAAGCAGTTCCCCCTGCCAGACCAGGGGCGGCACGATGCCGGGCACGGCCATGCTCGCCGCCAGCCAGTCGCGCAACGTGCCCCAGCGATGCGCCACGGACTCGCCCTGCGACAGATTGGTGCTGACGCAGAAGTACGGGATGTGCAGCTCCTCGATCCGCGTGTCACCAAACACCTGATCGAGCCGACGCAGAAACTTGCGCCCGCCGATCAGACCCACGCGCGGCATCACGTAGTCGTTGAGGTAGTTGTTGTCGACGAAGGTCTCGCGCAGGTTCGCCGCGGCATTCTGGCTGTCCATGCCAATCGCCATCAGCGCCGCAACGTAGGCGCCCATGCTCGCCCCGCCCAGTACGTCGCACTCGATGCCCTGGGCTTCCAGCGCCCTCCAGAGGCCCAGGTGCGCAAAGCCCCGAGCGCCGCCGCCACCCAGCACCAGCCCCAGCCCACGCCCGGTGATCAGGCGTACCAGGCGCTCGAAGGTTTCCGGACGATCCAGCGTCGCATGCAGCACCGATTCGGTGTCGCAAAGCTCCGACCAGGCACCCGGATCGGCGCGTGTCTTCTCGGCGTCGTAGTGGGCGATGCACAGTTCAGCACTGGCGCGACCACGAATCGCTTGAAACGCCTGGATTTCGGGCGTCATCCGCGCCGACGCCGCACCGTCCACGACCACCAGTACGCGGTCGGCCTGGCGGATGCATCGGCGCGACCAGTGCGAATCATCACCGTCGGTGGCATAGATCAGATAGCGGTACTGCGTCTCCAGCTCGCTGAGCCAGGCCGCGACCCGTTCGGACAGCTCGGCGTTGTCCAGCTGACTGTCGGCCGCACCCTCGCCCAACGCCCGATCCACGCGATCGGCGGTGAGACGTAAGGTCGGCCCCTGCTCCGCCATGGCCTTGGCGACGGCGTTCGCCACCGCCGTCAGGTCCATGCCGGGATGCCCGGGAACCAGCGCGATGGTCGCGAGCGACTGGGCGCTGGAGGCCTCGCCGCCGGCATTGAGCGTCCGGACCAGTCGCCCGACCAGAAACCGGATGATCTCGATGGCTTCGTGGGGGTGCTTGACCGCGATCCGCTCGAAGGCCGGTTTGGAAATCGTGACGACCACGCTTTCGCGCAGCACTTCGACTCGCGTCAGCCGACGCTCGCCGGTCATCATCGACACACCACCGACAACCTCGCCGCGCGCCAGCTCGCGCAGCAGATGCAGCCCTCCGTGCTCCGGACGCAACAGCAACAGCCGCCCGGTCCCGATCACATGGAAGGATTCGGCCAGGTCGCCAGCCTCGAACAGGACATGACCCGGACGCAGCAACCGCTTTTCCGCGGCGTCGGCCAGCAGGCTCAATGACTTGCTGTTCAGCCCCGAAAACGCCGGACTGTTGGCCAGTATGCTCTGAGCGTCCATCCTCGCCGCACCCCGTCAATGCTGCCGTGACCGTCGCGCCACCATGGTCGGCGACGTCAGGATCACAAGGATTGCACAACGGGATTGGGCTTGCGACGGCCAGGCCGTGGTCGACCGCATCAGCTCCGCTGGCGGGCGATCCGGCGAGTCACGCGATTGACCAGACGCGGGGCGACACGCTTGAGCTGAACCCCGAGAATTTCCTTGCCGCCGACGAGAATCTCGGGCTGTCCACGCTCGATGGCGCGCAGCGTCCGGTCCGCCACGATCTCCGGCGCAATGCCGGAAGCCAGGTCGGAATCCATCGCGCCGTGGGCCTTTCCGTCCCCCTGCAACGCGGCGTAGGACAGCGGCGTGTTGACGAAGCCGGGGCAGACGACCAGCACGCCGACGCCCTGGTCCTGCACCTCCGCCCGCAGCGCATCGCAGTAGCCGACCACCGCGTGCTTGGCGGCGCAGTAGCCGGTGCGAAACGGCACGCCGATCTTTCCGGCAACGCTGGCGATCGCCACGATCTGACCCGAACCGCGGTCGAGCATGCCGGGCAGCACGGCGGAGGTCAGCGCGATAGTGCCGAACAGGTTCACCTCCATCAGCCGCCGGTAGACCGCCATGTCGGTGTCGATCGCCTTGGATCGCTGCGTGATGCCGGCATTGTTGACGAGGATGTCGACCCCACCATGACGCTGCTGCACCGCGTTGGCGGCGGATTCGACGGACGCCTGATCGGCAACATCCAGCAGCTGGATGTCGGCAGTGTCACCACATCGCGCGGCGACCTGCTCCAGTTCCGGTTGACGACGGGCGCTCAGGATGACCTGAGCACCCGCGTTGGAAAACGCGACGGCCAGCGAGGCACCGATGCCGGAGGAGGCGCCGGTGATCCAGACCCGCTGGCCGTCGAGCTGCACGCAGCCTGCCTCAGGCCGCCTGTTCCATCGCGCTGCTGTACTCGCCCTTGGCGGCGGCGGAGTTGCACTTGGCGCGATGGAAGAACGCGCGCTGACCGGCGGCGACGTTCTCGTTCTTGCCGCTCCAGGCGGCCAGTGCCGGCGCCTGCAGGGCACGGCCGTAGGAGAACGACAGCGCCCACGGCAGCGGGCCCAGCTTGTTCATCGCATCCAGATGCGCGGTCGCCAGCTCGTCGGACTGACCGCCGGACAGGAACACGATGCCCGGCACCGCGCTCGGCACGTAGCGCTTGAGCGTGCGAACCGTGGCTTCGGCAACGGTCTGGACGTCGGCCTGGGTCGGGCATTTCTTGCCGGAGATCACCATGTTCGGCTTCAGCAGCATGCCTTCCAGCAGCACGCCCTGCAGATCCAGCTCGGCGAAGACCGCCTGCAGCGTGCGGGACGTCACGTCCTCACAGACCTCCAGGGTGTTGTCGGCATCCATCAGCACTTCCGGCTCGACGATCGGCACGATGTCCTGCTCCTGGCACAGCGCGGCATAGCGGGCCAGCGCGTGGGCGTTAGCCTGGATGCAGTAGTCGGTCGGGATTCCGTCACCAATGGTGATCACCGCGCGCCACTTGGCGAAACGGGCACCGGCTTCGCGGTACTCGATCAGGCGCTCACGCAGGCCGTCCAGCCCCTCGGTCACCTTCTCGCCCGGCGCGCCAGCCAGATCCTTGGCGCCCTTGTCGACCTTGATGCCCGGGATCACGCCCTTGTCGGCCAGCAGCTTCGAGAACGGAGTACCGTCGGAGGCTTTCTGGAACAGCGTCTCCTCGAACAGGATGACGCCGCTGACAAAGTCTTCCATGCCGGCGGTGGTGAACAGCATGTCGCGGTAGGCGCGACGCGTTTCCTCGACGGACTCGACATTGATCGAGTCGAAGCGCTTCTTGATCGTACCGGTGCTCTCGTCAGCCGCGAGCACACCCTTGCCGGGCACAACCATCGCCTGCGCGGTCTTGATCAACGTGTCTGCATTCATGAGAAATCGTCCCTAGTTCTGATGTTGGGTGAAATCCGGGACCTGCGGGAAGCCGCCGGCCGGCGGCTTCCAGCAATTCCCGGAAGGTGGAGCTGGTGAATCGGAAGAGTGATCCATCATCACGATCGGCTCAGTGGCGGAGAGGGTGGGATTCGAACCCACGAAGGGCGTAAACCCTTGCCGGTTTTCAAGACCGGTGCATTCAACCGCTCTGCCACCTCTCCTGCTTCAACCTGACTGTTCATTGGCCGGCGGTACAACGTGCTCGTCGAAACCGACAAAACGACGGCCACTCTTCGGTGGCCGCGTTGCGCGATCCACACCGAGACGGTGCTGGATACGTGCGAGGCAAAAGTATAGCCAACCGGAGGTTTGCTTGTCCTCTCCGGCGAATCGGACACCGATCAGCGGCCGCGCGGCACCCTCCCCGGCGCCCCGGAATGAGAGCGAAATTTCATCGATTTTAACCTCATTTAGCCGCATTTCACCGACATTGATGATTTCTTGTCGCGTGTGTCCGGTATTGCGGCCGCCACGTTCCTTCAAGCTCTCAGGGCCTTCGGCGGCCGTCCTACGGGCGTGTCAGAAATTTCCCATTGCTGGAACCAAGTCCCACGCGCTTGACTAGCGTCGTACCATTTTTTCTGCTCGCATCAATGCCCTTGGACGACGACTTCGAGACCCCGACAGACGAAAGCTCGCTGATGCTTGTCCGCGAGATTTCGGGGTTTATCCGCGCCGGTCAACTCGACCGCGCCGAGGCCGTCGTGCGTGAACGCCTGGACGAGCAGCCCCGCTTCGCATTCGGACATCTGCTGCTCGGCACGATCTTCGCCCGCGGCAGACGCTACGAGGATGCGATCGATGCCTGCGAGGCCGCGCTCGAGATCAATCCCCGGCTTGCCCCCGCCCGCCTTCAGATCGGCCGCATCCACTATGAGCAGGATGCCCACGACGTCGCCCGCGAGCACGTTGACGCCGCACTGGACATGGACCCGAATCTCGCCGGCGGACAGTTGATGCTGGGCGTGCTCGCGATCGAGGAGAACGATGTCGAGGCGGCGGAAGCCGCCCTCAAGGATGTCCTGGATATCCGCCCCCGAGACATCGCGGCACGGCTCATGCTCGCCGAGATCTATCTGGACGACGGGCGAATCCGCAAGGGTATCCGCCTGCTCAAGGCGGTGGTCAAGGACCGTCCGGAATCGCTGGTCGCGCGACTGCGCCTGGGCCGGACACTCGCGGCGGCAGGCAAGTACAAGGATGCGGTGAAGGTGTTCGAGGCCGCGGCCCGCGAAGCACCTCGTCCCGCGAGATTTCATGCCCTGGTCGGTGATACGTATCGCCTGCTGAATCGCCCCACCGACGCCCAGGCCGCCTATGAAGAGGCACTGGCGCAGCAACCGCGGTTCGACCGCGCCCGCTACGCCCTGGCGGACACGCTGATCGACCAGGCGCGCTACCGCGAAGCGCTGGCCGCGCTCGAACCCATCCTGGAAGCGCGGATTCGTGCCCATTCGGTGCATCAGCGCCACGGGCTGATCCTGTTCGGACTGGGCCGCCACGACCAGGCGCGCAAAGCCTTCCGGACCGCATTGCGCTTCGACGACTCGCTGATCCGTCGCGACCCCGAACTCTCGGCACTGCTTGATCGCCAGGACGACGCCTCGCTGCGTGATGCTGCATCGCGCATCCGCATGCTGCTGCGTCCGGAGTTCACGCTGCCCGATCGCGAAACCCGGATGCGCCAGCGCGATTTCGCCATGCGCTTCCGCCAGATGATGCCGCGCTCACAGTCGCTGGCGTCGAATGAATCCACCGCCCGGGACACCGCCTCATGACCACCGTCAAGCACGCGGTGCCGGCCGGACCCGGAACCCGGGACCTTCTCGCACATTCTTTCTCGAAGACCGTCGTCCCTGAGCCAGGGCGACCCAGGAGTCTGCTCCAATGACCCAGTCCACGTTCGACATCATCTGCCTCAGCCCGGCCGGATTCGACCATCCGGCAATCGCCGTCTCGGCCGCCCGGGCCGGTGGCATCGGCCTGATCGACGCCGAGTTCTGCACCGACCCCGCCGCGATCCGCCGCGACCTGACGCGGGCGCTGGACGCCACGGACGGCAACGTCGGCCTGCGAATCCTGCCCTCGCAGGCCGGTCTCGCGTCGGAACTGCTCAAGGCCGCCAAGCCCCGGTCACTGTCGATCGTGCTGGTCCACGGCGACGTGCAGCAGACCTGCCAGGCGCTGGTGCAGATGCGCGGCGAAGGTGCCGGGCACGTCTGGATCGAAGTCACCGACGCCGAGCAGCTCGACGCCTGCACCAGCGAACCGGACGGCTATGTCCTCAAGGGGCACGAGGCGCCCGGCTTCGTCGGCGATGACACCGCCTACATCCTGCTACAGAAGGCCCGCAAACTGACCAAGCGGCCGCTGTTCGTCCGCGGTGGAGTGGGCCTGAACACCGCCGCGGCCTGCCGCCTGGCCGGTGCGGCCGGCGTCGTGCTGGATGACCAGTGCCTGCTGCTGCGCGAATCGCCGCTGGACAAGGATCGTCGGGCGGCATTGGCGCGTCTCAACGGTGGAGAGACCCGGCTGCTGGGCGAACACCTGGGCGTCACCGCCCGCGTGTTCGGTGCGCCGCGTCACCCGCTGTGGGAGCAGGCGGAAGCACTGGAAAATGCCGCCGAGACGGACACCACCGCCGAGCAGGACTGGCCGCAGACCATCCGCCCGCTGATCGGATGGGACGAGGCCGATCAGCTCGCGCCCATCGGTCAGGGCATCGGCGTCGCCAACGGCGTCACCCAGTTCAAGACCGTGGGCCGCCTGATCCAGGCGATCCGCAAGCAGTCACAGGCCAACATCGAGCTCGCCGCGACCCAGGCCGCGCTGTCACCGGATTCGCCGATGGCAACCTCCCACGGCACGAAATACCCGGTGGTGCAGGGCCCGATGACCCGCGTGTCCGACTCCGCCGCGTTCGCCGTCAAGGTCGCTGAAGGCGGCGGCCTGCCAATGCTCGCGCTGGCGCTGATGCGCGGCGAGCAGGTCAAGGCGCTACTGGAAGAAACCCGCGATTCCATTGGTGAAAAACCCTGGGGAATCGGCCTGTTGGGATTTGTTCCTCAGAAACTGCGCGAAGAACAGATCAAGGCCGTGCTGGCCTGCAAGCCCACCTACGCACTGATCGCCGGCGGCCGTCCGGACCAGGCCGCGCATTTCGAATCCGAAGGCATCCCGGCCTACATCCACGCCCCCGCTCCCGCCCTGCTGAAGATGTACCTGGATCAGGGCGCGTATCGCTTCGTGTTCGAGGGTCGCGAATGCGGCGGCCACATCGGACCAATCGCCAGCTTCCCGCTGTGGGAGCAGATGATCCGCGTGTTGCTGGATCAGGTGAAGCCGGCCGACGCACCCAAGGTGCACGTGCTGTTCGCCGGCGGCATCAACGACGCCCTCTCCAGCGCCATGGTCGCCGCGATGGCCGCACCGCTGGTCGAGCGCGGCATGAAGGTCGGCGTACTGATGGGCTCGGCCTATCTGTTCACGCAGGACATCGTCGAATCCGGCGCCATCGTCTCCGGCTTCCAGTCCGAGGCCGTGGCCTGCAAACGCACGGTCGGCCTGGCCACGGGCCCAGGCCATGCCAGCCGCTGCGCCGATACCGCGTTCGCCCGCGAGTTCTTCGACACCCGTCGCAGCATGATCGCCAAGGGCGCGCCGGCCAGCGAGATCTCCGAGGTGCTGGAAGATCTGAACCTCGGCCGCCTGCGTATCGCCAGCAAGGGCGTCAACCGCGATGCATCGGGCCAGATCGTGCAGATCGAGGAAGCCGAACAGCACCGCGACGGCATGTACATGATCGGTCAGGTCGCGACGCTGGCCGATGGCGTGCAGACCATCGAGGCCCTGCACGAATCGGTCTCCACCGCGGCCACCGACACGCTGTCGGCCTGGAGCCTGGAGCGCACCGAACGCGCCGCCAAGGCCAAGCCGTCGGACATCGCCATCGTCGGTATCGGCACGCTGCTGCCCAAGGCCGAACAAGTCGACGATTTCTGGAACATCGTCCTGAACAAGCGCAAGGTCACCGACGTCGTGCCCAAGACCCGCTGGGACTGGGAGCTTTACTACGACCCGGACAAGACCGCCCGCGACAAGGTTTACTCCAAGTGGGGCGGCTTTCTCGACGAAATCGCCTTCGACCCGCTGAAGTTCGGCATTCCGCCGAAGTCGATGAAGGCCATCGACCCGATGCAGTTGCTGTGCCTGGAAGCCACGTACCGGGCGCTGAACGACGCCGGCTACGCGGACGGTGATTTCGACCGCGAGAACACCAGCATCATGCTCGGCGCCGGCGGTGGTGTCGGCGATCTGGGCATGCAGTACGGCGTTCGTTCGGAAATCCCGCGCTTCGTCGACGCTCCGTCCGACGAGGTCTGGGACCGCCTGCCGGAATGGACGCAGGAGTCCTTCGCCGGCGTGTTGCAGAACGTGGCCGCGGGCCGCGTCGCCAACCGCCTGGACTTTGGTGGCCGCAACTTCACCGTGGATGCCGCCTGCGCCTCGTCGCTGGCCGCGGTCAGCCTGGCGGTGGACGATCTCGAAACCGGCCGCGCCAATGTCGCGCTGGCCGGTGGCGTGGACACCGTGCAGGGACCGTTCGGCTTCCTGTGCTTCTCCAAGACCCAGGCGCTGTCCCCCACCGGAACCGCACGCAGCTTCGACAAGGCCGCCAACGGCATCGTCATCTCCGAAGGCGCCGCCGTGCTGGTGATGAAGCGCCTGGCCGACGCCGAACGCGATGGCGACCGCATCTACGCGGTGATCAAGGCCGTTGCCGGTTCCTCCGATGGCAAGGCGCTGGGCATGACCGCGCCGCGTCCGGAAGGCCAGATGCGCGCGCTGGATCGTGCCTACGCCAAGGCCGGATTCCGTCCGACCGACCTGGGCCTGGTCGAGGCACACGGCACCGGTACGCCGGTGGGCGACAAGGCCGAGGCCGAAACCATCACCCGCACGCTCAAGGCCGAGGGCGCCGGGCCGCAGACCGTGTCCCTGGGCTCGGTCAAGACCATCGTCGGCCACACCAAGGCTGCCGCCGGGGTTACCGGGCTGATCAAGGTCGCCATGTCACTGCACCACAAGGTGCTGCCGGCCCATGCGGGTGTCGACGATCCGATCGACACCATCGCCGATGCCGACTCGCCGGTGTATCTGCTGGACGAACCCAAGCCATGGCTGGCCAAGCCGGGCGAAAAGCGCCGTGCAGGCGTCTCCGCGTTCGGCTTCGGCGGCACCAATTTCCACGCCGTGCTCGAAGGCTATGACGGCGAGCTGGATGCCCAGGCCGCGCCGGTGGGCGCCGTCGACTGGACGCAGGAGCTGTTCGTGTTCCGCGCCGCGGACGCCGCCAAGCTCGGCGAATCACTGGGCCGCATGGTCACCGCACTGCGTCAGGGCACGAATCTGCCGCTGCGGCACCTCGCCTACTCGCTGGCGGCCGATGCCGACGCCCAGGTGGCCAAGGCCGGCAAGACGCCCGCGGCCTGCGCCACCGTCGTCGCCGGCAGCTACGACGAGCTGATCAAGGGCCTGGAAGCGGCCATCGCCTCGCTGGGCGGTGAATCGCGTCCGCTGCCGCCGACCGTTCTGGTCTCCACCCAGGTGCCGGAGGCCGCGCCGCAGGTCGGCTTCGTCTACCCCGGCCAGGGTGCCCAGCACGTGAACATGGGCCGCGAGGCCGGCCTGTTCCTCGCCGACATCCGCGACGGCCTGGCCCGCGCGCATGATGTGCTGGCCGACGACCTCGACACGCTGCTGGACAAGCTGATGTGGCCGCGTGCCGCATTCACCGACGAGCAGCGCAAGGCCCAGACCGCCGCGCTGACCGACACCCGCATCGCCCAGCCGGCGATCGGCGCCCTGGAACTGGGCATGACGGCGCTGGTCCGGCGCCTGGGCATCACGCCCAGCGCGGCGGCCGGCCACAGCTATGGCGAATACGCCGCGCTGTACTCGGCCGGCGTGCTCAGCGACAGCGACTTCCTGAAACTGTCGGCACTGCGCGGCCGCGTGATGGCCGAGGCCTCCGCCTCCGGCACGCCGGGCGGCATGGCCGCCGTGCAGGCCGAACGCGACAAGGTCGCCGAGGCGCTGAAAGCCTTCCCCAGCCTGTCAGTCGCCAACCACAACGCGCCGACGCAGACCGTGATCTCCGGTCCGAAGGCCGATATCGACAAGGCCGCCGCCGCGCTGACCGAGCAGGGTTCGCAGACCCGCGTGCTGCCCGTCTCCGGCGCCTTCCACACCGAACTGGTCGCCGCCGCGCAGAAGCCGCTGTCCAAGGCGATCCGCAAGGCGACGATGAACCCGGCGACCTTCCCTGTATACTCGAACACCACCGGCCTGCCCTACCCGAGTGACCCGGCCGAGATGTATGCCCGTCTCGAACGGCACATGCTCAGCCCGGTGGAGTTCGTCTCCGAGGTCCAGGCCATGCATGCCGCCGGCATCAAGCTGTTCCTGGAGATCGGACCCAAGTCGATCTGCTCGAACATGATCAGGAAGACACTGGACGGCACCGACGCGCAAACCGTCGCGCTGGACGGCAACGGCGGCGGCCTGCGTGGCCTGCTGGGCGCCCTGGGTCAGCTGATGACGCTGGGCGTGCCGATGCAGGCAGCCGCGCTGTTCGCCGGCCGCCCGGTCGAGAAGATCAAGCTCGAACGGCTGGCCGAACTGGTCAAGCCGGCGTCACTGTCGCCCACCACCTGGTACCTGTCCGGTGGCTGCGCGCGGCCGATGGACGATCCGATCCTGCGCATGGGCAAGCTGCCGCCAATGCTCCGCGCCGACGCGGAAGAAAAGGTCGCCGAGATGAAGGCGTTGCGCGAAGCCGCGGCACGTCCGGCCACCGTGGCCGCGCCGGCCGCGAATGCGCCGGCGGCGCCGGCTCCGGTCGCCGCATCGGCTCCGATGGCCGGCAGCGGCGAGGCACTGGCCGCCTACCAGCAGACCATGCGCGAGTTCCTGTCCCTGCAGGAGCGCGTGATCCAGCAATATCTGGGCGGTGCCACACCCGAGGCCGCGGCGCCGACGGTTCAGACACCGGCCATGCCACCGATGGCGCAACCCGCACCGCCTCCGGCAGCTCCGGCTCCCGCCCCGATGGCCGCTCCCAGCGCGCCGGCCGCACCGGTCGCCCAGGCACCGGCAGCCACGCCGTCACTGACCGCGGAGGAGCTGCAACGCCGGCTGCTGGGCATCGTGTCCGAACTCACCGGGTACCCGGACGACATGCTCGACCTGGATCAGGACCTGGAAGCCGAACTGGGCGTCGACTCCATCAAGCGGGTGGAGATTCTCGGCGCCCTGCAGAAATCCCTGCCCGGCGCCGCCGGCGAGTCCATGGCCGGGGCGATGGAACAGTTCACGCAGTCCAAGACCCTGCGTGAAGTGCTGAATCTGGCAACCGGGCTGATCGGCTCCGAAACGCCCGTGGCGGCGGCACCCGTCGCCGCACCAATCGTGGCCGCCGTCGACACGCGGGCCCTGCTGCTGACCACCGTGGCCGAGCTGACCGGGTATCCGGAAGACATGCTGGGCATGGATCAGGACATGGAGGCCGAACTCGGCATCGATTCAATCAAACGCGTCGAAGTGCTTGGCAGCGTGCAGAAGGCCCTGCCGGCGCAGGCCGCGACGGCGATGCAGGACGCGATGGAACGCTTTGCCCAGGCCCGCACCCTCGCCGCCATCGAAGCCGAACTGGCCCAGCTCCCCGGCCTGTCCGGCAGCGCCGCACCGGCGACGGCTCCCGTGGCCAATGCACCGGTCGCCGCGGTTGCCTCGATCGCGGTCCAGCCAATGCTGCTCGGCATCGTCGCCGAGTTGACCGGCTATCCGGAGGACATGCTCGGCCTGGATCAGGATCTGGAAGCCGAACTGGGCATCGATTCCATCAAGCGGGTCGAAATCCTCGGACAGCTCCAGAAGGGCCTGCCCGCCGAAGCCGGCCTCGCAATGCAGGACACGATGGAGCAGTTCACCCAGGCCCGCAGCCTGTCCGCGCTGGTCGCCCAGGCCGAGGCCCTGCCCGGCATGAGCGGCGGCGCTGCGCCGGCACCTGCCGCCGTGGCCGCCCCGGTCGCGACGGTCGATCTGAAGCCGACGCTGCTGGGCATCGTCGCCGAGCTGACCGGCTACCCGGAAGACATGCTGGGGCTGGATCAGGACCTGGAAGCCGAACTGGGCATCGACTCCATCAAGCGCGTCGAGATTCTCGGCCAGTTGCAGCAGCAGCTCCCGGGTGATGCCTCGGCCACGATGCAGGCGTCGATGGAAACCTTCACCCAGGCCCGCAGCCTGCAAGCCATCCTGGACGCCGCCAGCGCCCTGGTGGGCGCGCCCGCCGCACCGGCTCCGGTCGCAGCCGCAGCACCCGCCTCGGTGGACGTAAAGTCCCTGCTGCTGGGCATCGTCGCCGACCGCACCGGCTATCCGGAGGACATGCTCGGCCTGGACCAGGACCTGGAAGCCGAACTGGGTATCGATTCGATCAAGCGGGTCGAGATTCTGGGCGCCCTGCAGGAAGCCCTGCCGGCCGACCAGGCCGGCGGCGTTGCCGATCGCATGGAGTCCTTCACCCAGGCACGCAGTCTTCAGGCGATTCTGGACCTGGTCGGAACCGCCTCCGCGGTAGCCACCCCGGCTGCCGCCAATGCTCCGACGGTGACGGCGCCGATTGAAACGCCGGCGGCACCCGCCGGTGACATGGCCCCGGTGTACGCGATGGGTTCGGTGCCGACCACCGCGCCCGGCGTGCCGGAGCAGATCGAGGGCACGGTGCTGGTCACCGGACCGGATGCACCGATCGTCGAGGCCATCGTCGCGGCGGTGGAGAACCACGGCGGCCAGGCCGTGCGCCAGGTCTCCGAGGCCGGTGACAGCCTGCGCTACGTGATCGACACCACCGGTTGCATCGAAGACGATGTCGCTGCGGAGACGGCATTCTTCGGCTTCGTGGATGCCTTGCGCGCCGCGGAACCGCGCCTTGGCGGCCTGCAGGTCGTTTCGCTGAGCCAGCTTGGCGGACTGTTTGGTCGCGATGGCTCTCCGTCGACGGTGTCAGCCGTGGCCGGGGCGGCCAACGGCCTGTTCAACTGCCTGCGCAAGGAATATCCGTCGCTGATCGCCCGCGCGGTCGATTTCGAGACCGATGCCTCTCCCGAGGCCATCGCCGAGCGCGCGCTGGGCGAGGTCACCAGCCGAGATCCGGCCTTCGAGGTCGGGTATCAGGATGGTGAACGCTACGGCTTCGGCACCGTGCCGGCGCCGGCCACCGTGGACACCGGCGCCGCCGTCGAACCCGCCCGCGACTGGATCACCGTAGTCACCGGCGGCGCGCGTGGCATCACCGCCGCCGTGGTCGAACGCATGGTCGTCCCCGGCATGCGGCTGATCCTGCTGGGTCGCAGCGCCCTGCCCGGCGCCGAGGACCCGGCGCTGGCGGACGTCGCCGACGATCAGTTGCAGGCCGCGATCATCCGCAACGCCAAGGCGGCCGGCGAGACGCCGACCCCCGCCGACGTGAAGAAGCGGGTGTCCCGCACGCTGGCCGACCGCGAGATTCGCGGCAATCTGGCCAAGCTGGAAGCGGCCGGCGCCACCGTCGACTATCGCAGCTGCGACGTGTCGGACGAAACGGCGCTGACCGATCTGGTCAACGGCCTTTACAGCGAGTTCGGGCGCATCGACGCGGTGATCCACGGGGCCGGTGTCATCGAGGACAAGCTGTTCAAGGACAAGACGCCCGAGTCCTTCCAGCGCGTGTTCAACACCAAGGTTCGCGCCGCCGTCACGCTGGCACGCGTGCTCCAGCCCGAGTCGCTGAAGCTCTGCGTGTTCTTCGCCAGCGTTGCCGGCCGCTACGGCAACAACGGTCAGGGTGACTACGCCTCCGCCAACGAAACACTGACCCGCCTCGCCTGCCAGTTGCAGGCCCGCTGGCCGCAAACCCGCAGCATGGCGATCTCCTGGGGCCCCTGGGACGCCGGCATGGCCACCGAAGCGGTCAAGGCCGCGTTCCGCAGCCAGGGCATCGTGCCGATTCCGCTGACCGACGGCTGCGACGCCTTCATGGATTTGCTGGGCGGACAGCTCGCCGGTACCGCCGAGGTCATCGTCGGCGAAGGCCCGTGGCCGGAACCGCCGCGCGCGGTCGGCGAGCCCGACGTGGAAGCCAGCGCCTTTCCGCTGATCCGCGACGAGCTGCGCATGGGTCCGGGCGGCGCGATGACGCTGGACCACAGATTCACGCTGGCCTCCGATCCGTACCTGACCGACCACCGGCTGGACAACAAGCCGGTGCTGCCGGCCACCGGCGCCCTGGAGTGGATCGCCGAGTTCACCGCCGCCGGCTGGCCGGACTGGACCGTGGTCGAAATCCAGGATCTGCGTGCCCTGTCCGGCATCAGCCTGCAGGACGACAACGCCTCGCGCACGGTGCACTTCAAGGCACGCGCGGCCGCGCATTCCGATCCCGGATCACAGGCCATCGCGGTCGAGATCCAGGACCCCGAGCGCAAGCAGGCGCTGTACAAGGCCACGGTGATCCTGGCGCAGTCGGTACCCGCCGCCGAAATCACCGCCGTGCCGACGGCGCTGACCGGCCCGACCTACGACGCCGCGACGATCTACACGGAGCACCTGTTCCACAAGGCGCGCTTCCAGCTCGTTGATGCGGTCAATGCGGTGAACAAGGACGGCGTGGATGCGATCGCCCGCCCGGCCGATGTCACCGAGTGGCTGAACCAGCCGTCCAGCGACTGGCTGTTCGACCCGGGCCTGCTCGATGTCGGACCACAGCTCGCCATTGTCTGGTCACGCGTCAATCACGACCTGACCGCACTGCCCAGCCGGTTCGGCCGCATCCGCCGCTTCGGCCAGGGGCCGATCAGCGGACCGGTGAAGGTGACGCTGCGCATGCGTGAGGCACCGCACGCCTCGGCGGTTTGCTACGACGTGCAGTTCCACGACGTCGAGGGTCGTCTCCGCCTGTCCTGCGAGGACCTGGAGGGAACGATGAGCAGCGCGCTCAACCGCCTGTCCGGCGGCGCGCAACAGTAGTAGAGCCCGAGCTCTCGCGGAGACAACCATCATGAATGCAGACCGCTTCCCAGAACCCGTCGCCATCGTCGGCATGTCCGGCTGCTTTTCCGGCGCCCGGGACCTCCGCCAGTACTGGCAGAACATCGTCGACGGCGTCGATGCCGTCGTCGATGCCGACGAGGAATGGCTGGGCCCCTACTTCGACCCGGATTCGAAGGAAAACGACCGCATCTACACCAAGAAGGGCGGTTTCCTGAACGATCTCGCGGAGTTCAACCCGGTCGAGTTCGGCATCATGCCGACGGCGGTGGACGGCGGCGAGCCGGATCACTACCTGGCCCTGCGCCTGGCCCGCGACGCCCTGCGTGACGCCGACTACATCGATCGCAGCTTCAACCGGGAGAAGGCCGGCATCGTGCTCGGCCGCGGCACCTACATCAACCGCGGCTACACCACGCTGATGCAGCACGGGATGATGGTCGACCAGACCCTGGCCGTGGTCCGACAGCTACGCCCCGATCTCGATGACCAGGACATCGCCGAACTGCGCGCGGGCCTGAAGAAGCAGTTGCCGGCGTTCAACACCGAGATGTCCCCGGGTCTGGTCCCGAACGTCACCACCGGCATCATCGCCAACCGGCTGGACCTGATGGGGCCGAACTACATCCTCGACGCGGCCTGCGCCTCGTCGCTGATCGCCGTCGAGTCGGCCTGCCGCGAGCTGTTCAGCGGTCGCTGCGAGATGGTGCTGACCGGAGGCTGCCAGGCACATACGCCGCCGCAGCTGATGATGATCTTCTGCCAGCTGGGCGCACTGACCCGCGGCAATATCCGCCCCTTCGACGTCGGCGCGTCCGGCACCCTGCTCGGCGAAGGCGCCGGCATGCTGGTGCTCAAGAAACTCTCCGACGCCGAACGCGACAACGACAACATCTACGCGGTGATCCGTGGCCTGGGCACCTCGTCCGACGGCAAGGCCAAGGGCCTGCTCGCGCCGCGCCTCGAGGGCGAGGTTCTAGCGCTCAAGCGCGCCTACGAATCCTGCGATATCGACCCGGCGACGGTCGGGCTGATCGAGGCGCATGGCACCGGCATCGCCCTGGGCGACAAGACCGAGATCCAGTCGCTGGGTTCGATCTTCGGCGCCCGCGCACCGGATGCCGACCTGCCACGCACCGGCATCGGTTCGGTCAAGTCCATGATCAGCCACTGCATTCCGGCAGCCGGCGCCGCGGCGATGATCAAGACCGCGCTGGCGCTGCACCACAAGGTGTTGCCACCGACGCTTTGCGACGAGGTCAATCCGGCACTGCACCTTGAGGAAACGCCGTTCTACATCAACAACGAGACGCGTCCCTGGGTCCACGGCGCGGCTCATCCGCGCCGGGCGGGCGTCAACTCCTTCGGATTCGGCGGGGTCAACGCCCACGCCATCCTGGAGGAGTACATCCCCACCGACACGCGTATCGCGGCCAAGCGCCCGGTAGCACCGGACGACGCGATGCTGCACGCATCGGCAACCGAATTGGTCGTGCTGGCGGCGCCATCGAATCAGGCCATGATCGAGGCGGTGCGCAGGCTCAAGGTCCGGATCGAGAATGACCAGACGCTGTCGCTGCCATCCATCGCCAAGGCAACGGCCGACAGCAGCGGCGAGCACAGGCTCGCCATCGTCGCCGCCAACGTCGAGGAGCTCTGCGAAAAACTCGACGCCGCGATGCAGAAACTGGCCGACAACAAGCCGTTCAAGACCCGTCAGGGTGTGCACTACAGTTTCGGCAACATGCCCGGCAAGCTGGCCTTCCTGTTCCCCGGCGAGGGCGCGCAGTACACGAACATGCTCGCCGAGCTGGCCCTGCACTTCCCGCAGGTACGCGAGTGGTTCGATTTCATCGACGCCACCTCCGATCACCGCGACATCAAGCCCAGCGAGGTCATCTTCCCGGTCCCGACCGGTCTGCCCGGTCTGGCCCGGCGCGAACTGGAGGCCCGGATCTACGACATGGATCTGGCCTCGGAGACGGTGTTCACCGCCAGCATGGCGCTGTTCACCCTGCTGAGCGATCTGGGCGTCAGCCCTGACGTGATGGTCGGACACTCCACCGGCGAGAACACCGCCCTGGTCGCCTCGCAAACGCTGCGCGCGGCCTCGCGCGTCGATCTGGCCGATGCCATCCGGCGCATGAACACGATCTATCAGGAACTGGATCGGGCTGGCGAGATCGAATCCGGCGCCCTGCTGACCGTCGGCGCCATGAATGCCGAGCGACGAGGCGAGGTACTGGACAGCTTCAGCGACAAGCTCGTCGTCGCGATGGACAACTGCCCGAACCAGGTCGTGCTCTACGGCAACCGGGACGACGTCGAGCAGGCACAGAAAGCGCTGACCGCCGCCGGCGCCGTCTGCGCCCTGCTGCCCTTTGGGCGCGCCTACCACACCGAACGCTTCCAGCCGGTCGCAACGGCGTTCCGCAAGTTCTACGAAGACACCGACATGGGCCCCGGCATCGCCGAGGTCTACAGCTGCGCCACGGCCGCGCCGTTCCCCGAGGAGCCGACCGCGATCCGCGATCTCGCCTGCGTGCAGTGGGCGACCACGGTGCGCTTCTCCGACACCATCAATCGACTGGTCGACGACGGCGTCGGCATCCTGGTGGAGGTTGGCCCCAGCGCCAACCTGACCTCCTTTGTCGGCGACATTCTCGGCAAGCGGCATCCCGCCGTGACGGTGTCCTGCGACAGCCGGCGCCGCGGGGGCATGAAGCAGTTCCAGAGCCTGCTGGCCACCCTCTTCGCCAACGGCGTGAGCATGGATCTGACCATGCTGTACCGTCATCGCGATATCCCGGTCATGGATCTGGAAACCATCCCGGCGAAGGGCAAGCCGCGCCAGCATCTCAATCTGCATCTGCCGGCACTGCATATTCCGGACGACTGGGAACCAGCGAGACGACTGAATCGCCGCTCCACCGACATGGACCCGACTTCGATTCCCAAGGGTCCGAAGGTCGTTCCGCTGAAGGAGACCGTGGCTCCCGAGCCAGCACCGGCGCGGCAAGCCCAACCGGCGATCCCGGCCAGCAACGATCCGCGTCTGGCCGCCGTGCGTTCTCACTTCGAGCTGATGCAGCAGTTTCTGGCATCCCAGGCACGCGTCTTCGGTGTGGCCCCGGCCGAGATGCCGGACATGCCCGGCCAGCCCCAGACCGCGGGCATCGCGCCCGCCGCAGAGCCCGCGACCCCGCCGAACCCGGCCACCGGCCAGCTCGACCGGTCCGCCTTCCCCATGCTCGGCGAGATGATCGAGCTGACCGACCGGCGGCTGCTGAGCCAGCGCATCTACACGCTGGAAAACGATCCGTTCCTGATGGACCACACCATCGGCTCCGAACCCTCGGCGGTGGACCCCAGCCTGCTGCCGCTGCCGGTGATGCCATTCACGTTCAGCATGGAGATTCTCGCCGAGGCGGCAGTCCGTCTGGCTGGCGGTCAGGTGGTGGAGATGCGGGAAGTCCGCGGCCATCGCTGGCTGGCGCTGGACGACGGCACGCTCACGCTCAACATCGAGGCCGAACGCCAGGGTCCGGACACGGTGCGCGGCAGGCTCTACCTCGATGCCCCCGAGCGGCCCAACGGTCAGGTCCTGGTGTTCGAAGGCATCGTCCGCATCGGGCAGCAGCACCATGCACCGGCAACGCCGATCGAGTGGACGTCCCCCAACTCCTACGGCGCCCGCAGCAATCCCGACGGCGAACTCTACTCGCACGGCATGTTCCATGGCCCGCGCCTGCAAGGCGTCCAGCATCTGCGTCGCTGGGCCGAGGAAGCGATCGAAGCGGACATGCTGGCCCTGCCCACGCACAACTACTTCGCGTTCACCCAGACGCCCCGGCTCCAGCTCGACCCCGCCCTGCTCGACGCCGCCGGCCAGCTCGCCGGCTACTGGCTCACCGAAAAGCACGGCTGGGGCTTCAACTGCTTCCCGTTTCGCCTGGGCCGATTCACACCCTATGCGCCGCCACCGGCGGCCGGCACCGAGGTGATCTGCCGCGGCGACCTCAAGCTCACCGATCCGCAGCGCCTGGAAGCGGCCTTCGACATGATCGACGGCAACGGCCGGCTGCTGATGCGCTGTGAAAACTGGGAGGACCGCAAGTTCTCCGTGCCCGACCGCTACTACAACTACCGGCTGCGCCCGCAATCGGAGTTCATCTCCGACGAGCACGACGCCGGTCGCAGCGACGGCCTCATCACCCGCATGCTCGTCCCCTTCGAGGAGGGCTTTCTTGATCAGGGCTGGGGCATCTGGAAACGCATGCTCGCCCACATGGCGCTGTCACGCCACGAACGCGCCGCGTTCTACAACCTGCCGCTGACCGGACCACGCCGTGAGGAATGGCTGATGGGACGCATCGCGGTGAAGGATGCAGTCCGCGAGTGGGCGGCGAAACGCCATGGCCTGCACCTGGCTCCCGCCGATGTGGAAATCATCACCGACGAGATGGGCGCCCCGTCCGTGCGCTGCGCAGCGCTGCAGAAGGTTGGCGCGCCGATGGTGTCCGTCGCGCACAGCCGCCGCTACGCGATCGCGACCGCCGCGGAAGTATCGGTGGGCGTGGACTACCAGCGCATCGCGCAGGTCCGCCTGGAGGAACTGATCCGCGGCGCCATGACCGAGCAGGAGGCCCGGGTCATCCGCGGCGCGCCGGCACCGGATCAGCCGCGCATCGCGGTCGCGATCTGGTCCGCCAAGGAAGCGGCCGCCAAGTCGGTGGGCACCGGACTGGAAGGCCGGCCCCGCGACTGGAACTGCCAGTTCACGTCCATCGACCGCCTCGGCAGCCAGCCGACCCGCGCCCAGGTCATCCACGGGGAGACCCGGCACGACGTCACCGTTTATTTCGAGGGCACGGACGCCGTTCTGGCGATCTGCCTGGAAGGCGACCGCATGGCGGCCGATCCCACCGTGCTGCGAAGCATCGCCACCACGTCAAGCTAGCACCGGATCATGAGGCGCCACGCAGCGAATCAGCCCCCGACCCGGCATCGCGACACCCGGAGCAATGCGGCCGGACGCCCGTCCGGGTCGCGGCTGAGCGATGAACATCGCTGGACGACGCCACACCGACGGGCTCGAATGCCGGAGGCATGCCCGCACAGACCGAACGACCCGCAACCCAGGTTGCATGTGAAGGAGAACGCCATGGATAAGGCGGTAGCAATGAAAAATGAAACGCTGGAGGACATTTTTCCGAGGATCGTCGCGATCCTGGAGGACTTTCTGGGGGATTTCGATTCCGGCTTCGATGGGGAAATCACGCGCCGGACACGGCTGATGACGGATCTGGGCTTCGAGTCCATCGACATCATTCAGCTCGTCGTCGCAATCGACGAGGAGATCGGCAAACGCGACGTGCAGTTCGAGAAGCTGCTGATGAACAACGGCAGCTACGTCGAGGATCTGGAAGTCGGTCAGATTGTCGATTTTCTGTCCCAGTAATTGACCGGAGAGCCACCTTGGCCAGCCTTGAAACCAACGGAACCCGCATCGCCTACCAGCAGTTCGGCGAAGGCCCGGATCTGATCATGGTCCACGGCCTGGCGGCGAACCGCGCGTTCTGGTTCACCGGCCTCGCGCCGCTGCTGCGCGACCATTTCCGGCTGACGCTTTATGACCTGCGCGGGCACGGCTACAGCGCCATGCCGGAGACCGGCTACAGCTCGTCCAGCCAGGCCGAAGACCTTGCCGCCCTGCTCGACCATCTCGGTATCGACAAGGCGCCGATCGTCGCGCACAGCTTCGGCGGTGCGGTGGCGCTGGAATTCGCGGTCAAGTACCCGGATCGGGTCAGCCATCTGGCGCTGCTGGATGCCAAGATCAACCGGCTGCAACCGACGCTGAAACTGTCGGACTGCGCTCATCTGACCCCGTTCGAACAGGAACTGGTCGCCGAAGCCACGGACATCGACTGGGAGGCCGAGGATCAGATCGGACTGAAGTTCCTGGAGGCCGTCGCCGAACGGAGGCTGGCCGGCATCCAGACGGAGGTGCAGAACGATTTCGTGCCCTTCGCCGACCGGCGCGGCAATGGCCGGGATGCCAAGCACTGGCTCAAGCTGCTGCGCGAGACCACGGCCAAGGAGGAGTTCCTGTCGACCTCGGGCACCAGCCCGGAGCAGATCGCGACCCTGCCCATGCCGGTGCTGCTGATGTACGGCGAATACTCGCGCGTGCAAAAAAGCGGCGAGCGACTGCGCGAGTTGCTGCCCCGGGCGGAGTACGTCCTGGTGCCCAACGCCGGTCATTTCTTCCCCGCCCGGTCGCCACGCGTGGTCCTGAAGTCCCTGAAACCTTTTCTCGGCTTGGCCAGTCACACGGATGAGGCATCATCACCGGCCTCGCACATTCACGTTGCCGCTTCGCCGTTTCCATGATTCAACGCCTCTGCCTGATCGCCGCGATCGCCTTCCTCACCGCCTGTTTCGGCGCCCGCTCCACTGCCGAGGCGGCCGACGCCGACCTTTGCGAGTCGGGCATGCGCTCGCTCTCGATGGAACACGCGGACCAGGATCGCGACTACCTGCTCTACGTCCCGCCCGGTGCCAGCGCGGACAAGCCGGTCCCTCTGGTCATCGGCCTGCATGGCGGCTGGGGTACCGGCGAGAACTTCGGCAATCAGACCGGCTTCGTCGAGCTGGCGAAGTCGGAGGGCTTCGCGCTGGCCCTGCCGGACGGCATCTGGCGGGCCTGGAATGCTGGCTCCTGCTGCGGCCGGCCGCAGCGAAACAACTACGATGATGTCGGCTTCATCGCCGAACTCGCCTCCACGCTGGAAGGCGCGGCCTGCATCGCGAAGGGCAAGACCTACGGTACCGGTTTCTCCAACGGCGCCATGCTGCTCCACCGCATCGCCTGCGAGCGTGGCGACGTGTTCGACGGCATCGCCCCGGTGGCCGGCCCGCTGATGATGGAACGCTGCGAGAAGCCCTCGCCCGTGCCGGCGCTGCTGATCCGCGGCGCCGACGATCCGCGGATTCCCCTGCTGGGTGGCGAATACGACGGAACCTACCGCGCATCGCTGAAGGAGATGACCGAGTCGCTGCTCCAGCGCAACGATTGCCAGGCGGGAGAGACCGAACCCGGAAAGCTGGCTGGCGCCGACTGCACGCGCTACACCGCCTGTGGCGCCGATCGCTTGGTCGAGGCCTGCTCGGTGACCGGAACGGGGCATCAGTGGCCGGGCGGCAAGACCTTCCTGCCGCGCAAGCTGGGCCCGAACCCCGGCACCTTCAATGCGACCCAGCAGATCTGGGCGTTCTTCGAATCACTGGATCGCTGAATCACCGAGGCCGAAACCTTGAGCCGAATCGTTCTGATCACCGGAGCCGGCGGCGGCATCGGCGCCATCACCGCCGCGCAGTTCGCACGAGCCGGTGACACCGTGGTCGTCAGCGACATCAACGCCGATGCGGCCTCCGCGGTCGCACAAGCGCTTTGCGAGGCCGCCGACGACCCGGAGCGCGCCATCGCACTGCCGGCCGACGTTGCCGATCGTGATTCGGTCGAGGCCCTGTTCGACAACATCCGCGAACGCTTCGGGCGACTGGACTGCGCGTTCAACAACGCCGGCGTCGGCGGCGGCGGCACCCCGCTGCTGGAGACCGATGACAGCGTCTGGGACGCCTGCGTCAGCATCAACCTCAACGGCACCTACAACTGCCTGAAGCAGGAAGTCGCGCTGATGGTCGAGGCCGGCGGCGGCGCCATCGTCAACAACTGCTCGATTCTCGGCGTCAACGGCGGCGCGAACGCGGCCTACACCGCGACCAAGCACGGAATCGCCGGACTGACGAAATCCGTCGCGGTCGCCTACTCCGGCCAGGGTGTCCGCTGCAACGCGGTCTGCCCAGGCCTGATCGACGCCGGCCTCGGGGCCAAGACCGTGCAGGCCGGCGGCGCGAAGGCGGAAGCCTTCATCAAGCTGCATCCGATCGGTCGCCCCGGTACCGGCGAGGAAGTTGCCCAGGCGGTGCGCTGGTTGTGCTCGCCCGAGGCCAGCTTCACCACTGGTGATCTGCTGATGGTGGACGGCGGCTACAGCGCTCGCTGAGCACGAGAAGAATTCCAGCGGGTTACGACCCGCCGCGCAGCGGCGTCCAATGACCGCGGCCAGGGATGGCCGTACAAGACCGTGCGCCTTTCAACCCAGTGGGCGGGAGACTCAACCGGTCCGGCGCGAGACCTGTCTGAGCAGCCCGCTAGACCCGAATGCTCGCGGCGCCCGCATCCAGCGTCGAGACCAGCTCCAGCGTCTCCTGGCCGAGCATGTCCTCGGAGCAGAACTGACGCCAGCGCGTGGCGGCGGCGGGGTCGATCTGGCTATGCAGATGGAATTTCAGGTCGCCGCTCATCTTTGACGCGTTGTCCACGCCATCGGTCATGCGCGCCTTCCGGTCGCTGTACGGGTTGATCATGTCCTCGGCATACGGGACGCCGAGAAACTTGCACAGCCGCCGCATGTTGGATTCCGGATCGTTGACGATGTTCTCGTACGACACCGGGAACCAGCGTTCGGATGGCACCGACTGCGAGAACTCCAGGATATTGCGGTTGCTGACCAGCCAGATCATCTCGGCGACCGCCGCCATCGAGAAGTCGGCGTTCTTCATCATCAGCGGCATCATCCGGGTCAGGTTCGACTCCTCGTAGGAGCGGATCATGCCGCAGGGATGACGGGTGAGATGGATGTACAGCGGGTCCTCGAAGTACTCCTCGGCCTGACGCAGGATATCGAGGCTGAAGGCGTAGGTCGGTGTCTTATCCACCAGCAGCCGATCACCCAGATTCTCCTGCAGAATGCCGAAGAACTCGCGGGTGCCCATGCCGTTGGCTTCGCATTCGGCGATGAACTGACGTGCCTGGTCACCGGTCCAGTCGCGCGTCTGCATCAGCGCGCGAACGGTTCCATCCAGCAACTGCTCACTGTGGTCGGAACTGAGATCGGCACGCCGCTCGTCCATCGTCGCGTACGACAACAGGTGCAGTTCCGGAGGCGCGAACAGCGCCGGGTTGCCCGCCACCATCACGCGCAACAGCGTGGAACCGGATCGCGGCGGCGAAAGAATGAACACCGCGCGCCTGTTCTTCAGCGCATGACCTCCCGCGGAGGCGATCTTGCGCGGCTTGATCAGCTTCACGAACTGCTCAACGTCCTGCGCGGTGACGGTCCGGCCACCCGCCGCCATGGCGGTGGGAGCGGCGGCCGTGGGTTCCGCGGCGCCGTTGCCCGCGGCCGCGGGCGAGTTCAGCCGGTCGACGGTGAAGTCCACGACCTGACCCACGCTCAGGTCATCCACGTACTGCCCGTCCTTCATGAGCATGTCCTGAAAGCCGATCTTCCGGTTCAGGCTTTCCTCGATCATGACCGTCATCTGGACGAAGTCGATGGAGGAAAACCCGGCATCGGCAATCAGCATCACGTCCGAGGTGACGTCATCCTCGAATTCCGCATCGATGGATTCGAGCAGTTCCTCGACCACCTCGAAAATCGCTGCTTCTATGTCTGAGCGTTCAACCGTCATGAGCTTCCGAACCTGATTTTTCTGCGCAAGAGACGAGCAAGGCCCCATCCGTTCCATCGGATGGCGATGGCCTGACCGCGTCATGCCCGCCGGCGAGGCTGTCGCTGTGTGTTCCGGCACGTCGGGAACAACGGGAGGGGTGAAAAGCACTTGGCGGAACGCCACCGCGAACCCGGCTTTGCCAGTCAAAAACGCCCGCGTGGTCCAATCGCGCCCTTCCCTTGCCAACGTAGACGACTACTACGACAAGAGTCTAGCGAGTGGGAAAAACGGCCGACCATGGCCTGCTTCGGGGAACCGTGTAGGACATTTCAGACAGATCACGCCCCAGGTCACACGGATGCCTCCACGGCCCGGGGAATCGTTCGACACAGCCGACGGGCTTGAGTACGCACGCAACCGGCGTGTCTTGCGCCTTGAGGGACCATCCATGGCGCCATCTTGATCCTGGTTCAGGATCGACCAACGCGAGAAATCAATGTTTTACAAAAAAACGGGGATACAAGTGATTTACCCGACTGGCCAAATTGTTTTATTCTCCGGATCGTCAATAACCGGACACTCGAATCCCGGCGACCGACAATAAAAATTTCCAATTCTGCAGATACCCCCGGACCGGGTAGATTTCAATTGCACCTCCGGAAAACATCCATGACCGTGAATCCGTACACGTATCTCCGCGGAATGAAATTGCTGGTGTGCTCGTTGCTGCTTCTTTCCGGCTGCGTCGCACAACAGATTCGCCTCTCTGAGACGCTGCGACCACCGGAAACCACCAGTCAGTCCTTCGTATTGCTCGAACCCGCCTCGCTGTCAGCTTTTGGCAGCCGGCGCCAAGTGTTGCGCGAAGGTACGACATGGCTGGCCGTGGGGGAACTCGACAGAGGAACAGTGTTCAAGAGCAAGAATCAGGTCGTCACCGTCAATTCCTATAACGTTTACGAGGCGGGGATCCTCGTTAGGGAAATGCAGGTGGTCGGTTATTACATCCCGAGTACCGAGTCGATCGTAGAGATCGATCCGGTTGCTCTGAAATCAAGTGAACTAAGGGAGAATACTGAATGAAACATCTACACCTCGGTCTGTTGACGGCGTTTGCGATGGTGCTGACTGCCGGATGTGCGTCCGGCCCGCCGTTCAAGGAGTACATGGCATCGGCCACCCCACCGGCCGCGGACCAGGGTCGAATCTATTTCTATCGGACGTCCACGGCAGGTGCGGCCGTGCAGCCGCAGGTCATGCTCAACGACGAATCAGTCGGCAAAGCGGTACCCGGTGGCTTCTTCTACGTCGATCGCGACGCTGGCGACTACACCGTTTCCGCATCCACCGAAGCGAAGCGTTCCCTCGAGATGTCGCTGGCTGAACAGGAAGAAAAGTACGTGCGGCTCGAAGTCAAAATGGGATTCATGGTCGGACACATCAAACCGGTGCTGGTTGACCAATCCGTTGGTAAAGAAGAAATCGTGACGACCAAGCACGCTGGCGAATAGGCGATTTTGCGTTAACGTTCCAGCCGCTTGAGGGCGCGTGTTCGCAGACTGCGACACGCGCCTTTTTTACTCACAGCGCTGTTCCAATGGCGCACCGAGGATGACCCGGCTCGAATCATGGAAATACCCGGGTGTCGTTCTTCTTGAGACTGAAGAATCGCGTCTGACTGCCCGGCACGCTGGTGTCGTCGTCGAACACGATGCCCAGCGTGCAGACACCGGTTGCCTCCTCGCCGCCGTCATCGCGGCAGTCGTCGCCGACGTCGGTACAGGTTACTTCCACGCCGGCCACCCGGTTGTTCGCGGCGAGCTGACTGTTGTTCCACAGCAGCGATGCGGCGACGTCATCCGGCCCGGATACGGGCGCGATGACCTCCGGCGCACTGGCGGTATCCAGGGTCACGTATCCCCCACTGGCGGTCACCAGCCGAACCTCGGCCTGGTCGTCCTGGCAGGCGCCGGAGTCGCTGACCGTCGCCGAGCCGAACACCTGCGGCCGGACGACCAGCAGCTTGCCCAGCGCGATGCGCCCGGATGCTAGCACCAGCGTCGCATCGAACTCCGTGGCGTTGCGCCCGGACGGCAGTTGCGGAACCCCAAAGCTGATCTCGTACTGCCGTGTCTCGGGCACGTCCGGCTCGTCGTAGCGGATCAGTTCCAGATCGCGAACGATTTCGCCCTGCGCGCTGGATGCCAGTTCCACCGAGGCACCGCTGAGATCCAGCCCGTTCAGCCTATAGCCCACCAGAAACACCCGGCTGCCACCGGATGTCGGCGAGCTGCCCTCGGCAAAGCCGTCGACACGCGGCGCACCGAGAATCTCGTACTGCCCGGCCTTGATCTCCACCTCGGCCGAGTCAAAGTTCTCCGGATTGTCCAGCGTGTAGATGAGGCTCACGTCCAGCGTGCCGGGGACGAACATGCCGTCGGATTCGATGATCGTTCGCAGCGGCGCCCCGGACAGGCGCAGAAAGCGATTCTCCGCCGGCACGCCACCGGTGTAGTTTGATTGATCCAGCGGCGTATCCACGGCGACGAAGCTGTTCGGACCCGAACGACCTTCCAGCCGCAGCTTGGGATAGAACTCGGTGGCCGGGGACTGATCCTCGGCGATCGCCGAGCCCTCGATCTCGATGCTGTTCGACGCATCCGCCGCGGTCGCGTCGTAACGCCCACGCACGGCATCGATCCGCATCACCGGTTCGGCCTTGAACACGATCTTGCGCGGCGTGGTCGCGAACTGCACCGCCGTGATGGTGGTTTCCACCGCAATCTGGATCACCGCCAGCAGCCGCTGACTGGCTTCATCCGCCGCCCGGTCTAGCAGGTCCTCGATCACCTGCTGAGGCTTGGTCTGGTAACAGGCACCCAGCGTGCGGAACTTCAACAGCTGGGTCAGCAACCCGGTGAAGTAGGTTCGGATTTCCTTGGCCAGGGCCTCGGCATCCGGACTGCCGTCGGGCTTGGTCGCGCCGCTGGCCTTCTGATAGAACTCGGCCAACGACTGCGAACCACCGAAGAGTTCGAACGCCTTGTTGGAGACGCATTGCAGGCTCTGGCTGTCGACCAGCTCACCGGATAGCGTGCTCAGCACCGGCAACACGATCAGATCAACCAATGCCCGGTTGCGCAGCAATTCAAACACGCGCTTTTCAGCCGGAGTCATCGCCGGTGTGGGCAACCCCACGCCGAAGCCGCCGGTGATGATCTCCACCTGACAGGGCTCGATGCCGCAGAGCGGCGTCTTGTTGGTATCCGATGCTTCCAGATAGGCGAACGGCCGCTTGAAAGCGATGAACCCCTGATCGGAGCCAAATTCCAGGTTGAAGAAGCCCCCGGTGCCACCGACGATGTCGGCACCGAAGATGCCGCGAGACACCGCGATGTGATTTCTCAGCAGCTCACCGTTGCGGCGCACCGCGACGCTGGACGCCAGCTCGCTGCTGCTGACCATGCACAGATCGGATGGCCGGAACGACTTGGGTCGGCCACCCAGGCCGGCGCAGAGGTCCAGCACGCTGCCGACGCTGAACAGCGCGTAGTGGCTGTTCGGCCCCAGGCTGCCGTTCGGCGCCACATAGTTCACGCGCTGCCCCAGCGCCTCCCCCTGGGAGATGCCCGGGGTCGCCACCATCTTCGCTTGCGCCGGCGCCCGCAGCGCATCCTGCGCCAGTGTCCGTAACCCGGCCAACGCCGCCAGGCTGTCGGCGCTGGCACCGGAGATCACGGCGTCCTCGATGGCGCCGAGCACGGCCTCATCAGCATTGAGCGCGGCCCGCACATCCAAGCGAAAGGCCTGCCAGTCCCGTTCCGGCAGTGCCCAGGCCCGCCGGCTTTTCCATGCCAGTGACAGCGCCGACGATTCCGCCTCCAGCACCACCTTGTCCTGATCTGGCCAGACGGTGACCTCGCGACCGACCAGCGCCTTGTCAGCCGCCGCATCGAGCACCTGGAAACGCACCGTGTCCGGGACACTCGTATCAACCCACAACGAGACAGGTCGATCGCCGCTCAGGTAGGCCAGATCATCATCGCTGTCGTAGTGCACCAGCGTTTGAAAGCGCTCCGCCCACAAGGGCGAGGCGACGACCTGCACCTGTCGCTCGACGCGAACCGGGACCTGCTGCTGGCGCTCATCGGCCCGCAACTCCAGCAGGCCACTGTCGGCATCCATCGGGATGCTCACATCGACCCAGGTCTCGGCGCCGGCCACCATCGGCAACAACGTGTCACCAAGCCATAGTTCGCGATCCGCGAGATGCAGACCGACAACACGTGCGGTCTGACCGCGACGCGCCGTCACCGCCCCCGCGATCCACGGCGCACCGGGAACCCGGTATTCGATAGCCATCGGCCGCGTTTGCCAAGCCGATGTCGCCACCGCCACGGCCTCCACCGGATGGTCGGACGCCGTATCCAGCAATTCGTACCGTCCGCCCCCGATCTCGACCAGGTCCGCCGTCCTCGATGCATCGCCGCCGAACAGAATGGCGTGCGGATGCTCGTCGGCCAGCGCATCACCGCCGATCTCGAACACGATGGCGGCGTCGGCATGCAGCGCTCGATCGACCAACCGGCCTTCGATCCGGCTACCGGCGTGAACCAGCACCAGCCGAGCCTCGTCATCGGCGATCGCGGCGGGGACATCCGGTGCCCGGTCGATGGCGTTCGGCAGGCCATCGCCGTCCCGGTCCGGATCGGGCCGCTCCGCGGAACCGAAGCGCTCCGGCGGCAGCACCGCGACGCCATCGGTGTAGAAGTAAGGCGAGCCGGGCTCACCCAGCGGAATCACGCCCGTGGTGTCTCCGCCCTCGCCCGCCGCCCCGCTGCCGTCGCCGGCTGGCGGCGGCTCCGACACCGCGGCATCGGTTCCCGACCCACCGCCGGAACAGGCGCCCAGCAGCAAGGCCAGCAGTAGCGCGGCCGCGGCACGCTGTCGTGCATCACCCGAAGACATCATGGTTCGGTCACCTCGATTTCGATCGGCAGGTCCACACTGGCACCACCCGGGTCGGCGATCTGGACGGCGAAAGGTGTCGTGCCCGCGAAGGGCTCCCCATCGCTGCGGAACACCCGGCGCAGAAACTCCGGTCCATCGCCCTGTTTCACGTAGACCAGGGTTTCCGCCCCATCCAGCTTCAGTGGCACCACCGGCGGATCGCAGCGCAGTTCGCTCAGCCGCTCGACGTGATCGCCGGTGGCATCCACCACGATCAGGCGACAGTCGACACCGTCGTCACTGGTCTCCAGCGGCAGTTCGACGCCGGTCACGCCACGATAGGTCGTGACGCGGATCGGGAATGGCCGCCCGGCGAACTCGGTGGTCTTTTCGTTGAGCACCACCAGGTCGGCAAGCTGCGGATCACCGCCGCCCGTGCCCGGCGCGTAGTCGTCCAGGTCGACCATCAGCAACGCCTCGCGGGTCTGCGACAGCGGCGTATTCCAGAACACCCGGCGTCCCGTCGTCGCCAGGCTGCCGAGATCGAAGCGGTCGAATTCCTGGTAGTCCGCCTCCGACACGTTCTCGATGGGGCTGGCGCCGCCGAGCCAGCGACGCATCTGCACCAGGCCGTCGACCTGTACCGCGAGGACCAGACCGTCCTGCTCGGTAACGATGCCCAGCGGCGGGATGAAGGAGTCACGCAGCTCGCCAGCCATGGACACCGCGTCCTGACCGTCGACCCGCCACCAGCGATAACCGTTGAGCGTGCTGAAGTCGTCCACCGCGACCAGCAGCTCGTCGTCCAGCGCGAACAGCGCGGCAATGCGGTTCGGGAAGCGGTTCACCAGCCGCATGCCACCGGCGCCGTCGGCGCAGACCAGGTCGGCGTCGTCCGCCGTGCAAAGCGCGCCGTCGCGCTGCGCCTGCAACTGCGTCGTCGAAAAGCCCAGACAGGCGGTTGACGACCGCGTGACGGCCGCGGTCTGTGCATCCACGCTGACCCAGACCGATCCGTCGCAGAAGTAGAGATCACCGGTGGACTCTTCGATCCGGCTGTCCACGCCCAGCGAGAACGGCGCGGTTGTCGCCACCGGTCGAACGCCCTGGCCCGCGGTGTAGACGAACAACTCCTGCGTGAGGCCCGTGTTGAAGTACAGCACCGGCTGCGTCTGAGCCGCGACGACTTCGCCAATATCGGGCGTGGCGAAAACCTCCGTCGCCTCGGTCGCGGCGTCGTAGATCACCAGGTCCGCGGGCTGGTCGGTTGCGGTACGGATGTAGGCCGCCCGTGTCGCCCCGACCCGGGCCAGTTCGCGAACGCCACGATCGGTGAGCGCCTGCTCGCCCGTGAACGGCCGGTAGCGGAAGCCCTGGTCGTCAGCCTCGAAGCGGCCACCTTCCGGCGCGCCGATGAAATCGCCTCGGGTCAGCGGGTCGCCGTTGGGTTCGTCGACGAATGCGAACAAATCGGCATTCGTCACGGTGAGTTCATCACCCTGGGCCACCGCGAATCTTGCGGTGTCGATAACCTCTGGCGGCAGATCCACCGCATTGACCACGACCATGGCCAGCGTGGCGGACGACCGAGCCAGGCTGTCGGTGACGCTCAGCTGGAAGCGCAGTGTGGCGTCGACTGGCGTTTCGGGGGCAATCCAGCGCGCCACCGCCTGATCGGCGTCCATCAACGTGACCGAAGGACCGTCGATCTGGCTCCACGCGTAACTGAGCCCGCCGCCCGCCGGGTCCAGGCTGCCCGATCCGTCCAGCGAGACCTCCACACCGGCGTCCACACGCGCCGGCGCCGATGCAATGGCCTCCGGCAGATCGGGATCACCGCCGCCGCCCGGGGCTCCGTCGAGAATGTCGATGATGATCCGGTTGTCCGGAATCAGACTGCGGGCATCCTCCACCGAGGTGATCAGCAGGCTGAACTGCTCGGTGGGCTCGACAACGTCGTCCGCCAGCACCGGCAGCCGTACCAGCGCGATGCGTGCGCCGGCCGGGATGGTCAGCGTGTCCTGAATCATCGCGAAGTCGACATCGGCGGTCGCGGTGTCACCAGCGGCCACGGCCGTCTCCACGCTCACCGTCACGGGAAAGCCCACCGCGCGATCCAGCGTCAGGCTCACGACGGCCACGGTTCCGCTGGGCCCTTCGGTAACCCGGGCGCGGCCATCGGCCATCAGCGCCGGCGTGTTCGGTACACCGAAGCACAGATCAGCCGGATCGTTCGGACAAAGATCGTCCAGGTCCGACACACCGTCGCCGTCGGTGTCCGCCAATGTCGGATCGCCGGCGGTCAGAATCGGAGCCAGCGCGACCTCGTCGCGGTTGTTCACGCCATCGCCGTCACTGTCGGCCGTGGCATCGAGCAGGCTGGGGTCGCTCTGCAGCGTCGTCACATCCGTGAGCAGCAGCAGACGGGACAGATAGGCCCGCGCCCGGTCCGCCGCCTGGGCAGCCCGCACGTCCACCTCGGTCGCGAACACCGGGCACTGGGCATCGAAGGCGGCCCGCTCCGGGGACTCCGGTGGCAGGCTGGCGAGAAATTCCTCGGCGACCAGACAACCTTCCGGCGGCGCCTGGAAGCTGTCGGCGAACCGGCGCGCCATCCAGACATCCGAATACTCACCATCCGGCAAGGCATCGGAGGTGGTCTGCTCATCAATGAACCGGGCCAGCTCCACGTACTCGGACAGCTTTCCATTGTCGGGGTCCAGCACCGCCTCCAGACGATCCAGCAGATCACCCAGCCCACCCGGCAGCGGTCCGGCGCGCAGCTTGTCGGTGAAGGCCGTCAGCCATTCCCGCGTCTGCGCCGGCACCCGCGAATTGAACAGGACTGGGGTCGGCGCGGCATTGACGCGCGCCTCGTCGGTGAGAATCTTCTGCGCCACATAGGCGACCCGGGTCGCGGGCCAGTCCACCGGCGCATCGGCGGTGACGACCAGCACCTGCTCCAGCCAGGCAATCAGTTGTTTCTTCCACTCCTCGGCGTCGCTCCACTGCGGCTCGGTGGCGAGGAATCGGGGCAGCGTCGCATCGTCCTGCGGCGCCAGCATGCGCTGGTGAACCCAGGTGTCGGCATCGCGTTGCAGCCAGGCCTCCAGCACCGCGCCTCCACCGGCCGGAACCCGCGCCGCCGGGAATTCGGCGCGCTCCAGCGCCATGTCGGCATTGCCGCGCAGCAGGCGCGGCGCGAAGGCATCGGCGTTGAGCGCCGAGGCGTTGAGGTCGGCCTCGGTCAGACGATCATCCAGCCGCCAGGCGCGTGTGCCATCCAGCGCGTGTCCGGCCGCCAGTGTCCACTGACCGCCGACAATCTCACGCCGCTGCTGCAACGTGCTGTCGACCAGATACTCCACCTCGTACAGACGGCGGGCGTTCGGAAATTCCTTGTAGCGCTGGGTCCGGCGGGCGTAGGTCTCGCTGATCAGCGTCTCGCCGGTCTGCGGATCGGTTTCCTCGTTCTCGCCGTCCAGCGGCGTCAGCTTGGGATCGACCGGATCATCCACGCGAGTGCCACGCAGCCGCTCGTCGAAATCGCTCCAGCCATCGGCATCGGTGTCGCGGGGCTGACCGGTGGCCGGATCAATGTCATCGGCGCGCAGCCACTCGTCGAAGTCGCTCCAGCCATCGCCGTCGCTGTCGACAAAGCGGTCATCGGTCAGTGGATCGCTGCCGATGGCCGCCTCAACCAGATCGGGAATGCCGTCGTTGTCGCTGTCGCGGCGCTCGCCCCGTGGGTCCGAGCTCGCGATGCGGAAGTCACGCTGCATCGACGCCAGCGCGGCACCGCCCGGTTTGGTGACATCGACGCGCACGGCGTATTGCCCATCGCGAATCAGATGCACCGTCGCGCCGGCATAGCCGCCCGGCAGCGCGGTCGGCGCCTGACAGCCGGAGCTTTGCTGGGAGCCACAGAGCAACGCGTCCAGGCGCGTGTCGCCGTTCACGCGAATCGTCAGGCGGACCTGCGGTTCCTTCAGCAACTCGGCCGACAATCCGGCCGACACGGCGATGGTGCCGTCGTAAAGCCCGCCGTCTGGCGACAGGCGCAGCTTCGGCTCAGGCCCGGCCGTCGCGGCATCGCGATCGGTGGATTGCAAACCGGCCAGCGAGATGGCCGGCTGGCCCGGCGTCATCGGCACCGAACTGGCGGCCAGTTCGTTGACCAGAATCTGCTGCGAGCCGCTGGCGGAAAATACCGGCCCATCGGCGCCGACATAGTTCGGCACCCATTGCCCGGCGTTCGCACCGAACACCGTACCGGCGACCGGATCGACGACCCACAGGTCCGGGTTGTCACCATCAAACAGCGCACTGCCCTGCGCCAGCGTGGTGACAGCCATTGCGGCCAACGCCGCAAGCATTCGGCGAGACACAATCACGAGGCACCTCCGGTGGACGCAGCGGCCTGGCCGGAGGACGACTCCGATTCCAGCCAGGGCGTCTGGCGCCATTGCCGGATGCGGTTGTCCGCCGTGAAGTAGACGATCTGATAGCGGTAGTCGTAGCCGACCAGGCGAGTCTGGCGGTCGTAGTAGGCGAGCTGGAAGCCACCGTTGAAATCCGGGTCTTCGATCAGCTTGATGAACGGATCGGCCAGCACATCGATCGGATCGGCCCGCACGCCGCCAATGCGGTCGAAGTGCAACCGGTCGATCAGCGGCGACACCTCCATCCAGTCACCGATGGCGCCATCCGGTCCGCGCGCCTGGCGGTACACGACGAAATCCAGCACGTTGCCCAGCGCCGCTCGCAACTCGCTGCTTTCGGCCAGTGAACACGCGGGTTCGATGAAGGCCCCTTCGCTGCGGGGTTTTTCGTTGAAGCCGAGAATCTCGGCGAGATTGCAGGCGGAGATGCTCACACCCCGAAACGCCGGTGCCAGCGGAATCAGCACCGCGGTCTGTTCCTCCAGGTCCGTCGGATTCAGGTCAATCCCCTGGAGCAAAGCCAGCGCGTCGCCTTCCCGCGCCTGCTGCACCACGGGCCAGGGCAGATACTCGGGTGCGACAAAGCTGTCGGAGCGCTCGCTGCAAAGCGGCGCGCTCCATGGCGACACCGGCGCATCGACGCCCTCGGCCGACGGCCCGATGGCACGCAGGCGCAGACACCAGCGCTCGCCCGCGTCGTCGGCATCAGCCAGCAACTGGGGAATATCCAGCCCCTGCGAAAGCACATCGGTCGTGATCGCCCTGCCGGCGTTCGGCACGGCCCGCACCACGGTGCCGCCGTCCGCGCTGTCGCGCTCGCGGGTCAGCTCGACCATGGTCACCGTGACCGGTTCGGGCGACAGCTTCCACCGCGCGGTGGCGCGGGTGTCTGCGAACTCCAGCGCCACCGGTTGCGGCGTCGACGGTGAGGCGAACTGCTGCCCGCCCGCCGCGATACAGCCGGCGAAGCTGCTCGCCGACAGGTTGTTGTGCTCGTCCTGGGTCACGGCGTGGAAGCAGCCAACCCCGGCGTCGAGCTCATAGCCGTCGATCACCTCCGGCGTGTCCGTTCCGCAGGAGGTGGCAACCCGCGTATTGCGGCCGGCAATCTGCCGGAACAACGAGCCGCAGGTCCCTGGCGGGAACTCAACATTGACGTAAACCGCGCCCGGCACCGATTCACCCGGCTCAGCGGCGCGGCGATCGCAGGCGTCACGAACAATGGCGACATCACCCGAATCGCAGAATCGCGCACCGTCGCCCACCGGCATGTTGCAGTAGCGGGCGTCCACGCCCTTGTCCGGCGGCTGGATCTGGTATTGCAGGGTGAAGAAGCCATCGCAAAGCCCCTGCTGGGTGACCAGCCGGCAAAGCGTGTCGGTGGACGCATCCGCCTCACGCACCGCAAAGGTCTGGGTCGGCGGCGGCAGGTTGGTGCTGTTGCCGCAGGCCACGCCGAGGCGGCGGCCGGTCTGGATGCCGTCGCGCAACGTCCAGGCGGTGGTCGCATTCACCACGTCCAGACGGCAGTCGCAGTTCTCGTCGCTGTCGGTCTCGAATCCGACCGTCGGCGGCTCCGGCGCCAGACGCTGCGGGAAGATCGCCCGGACCGGAGCCGACAGCAGGCTCGCCCGCGACCCGTTGGTCACGCTGGCGATGCGGTACCAGTACACCACGCCGGGATCAGCGGCCGGCGTCTCGTCGATCAGCCGAATCTCGGGCCGTTGGCCGTCGCCGATCAGTTCGCGGCTGAGCTTGGCATTCTTCGCCAGCGCCGAATCGGGCCCGAAGGCCGGCTTGTCGGCATCGCACTGAGCGCCGGCGGCAAGCTGACCCGCGGCGATCAGCCGGCGCTCGTCGGTGTCGCTGTAACCGTCACCGTCGGCGTCCCTGAAGGCCGACGCCTGCTCGAAGGTCTCGAAGCGATAAACGCGGTAGTCCGCGACATCCACCGACACCGCGCGCCGTGGATCGGTGTTGCAGTTTTCGGTGGGACCGACGATTTCCAGCCGGTTGGTCTGCCGCGCTTCCAGCGGATTGCAGATCTGGTCACCGCCGAGGAAGGTTTCGACAAAGCTGTCGTAGGTGATGTCATCCCAGGCCAGTTCCATGTGGCCGGGGGCGGCGCCGGTGTCGGCGTAGGCGCGCACGTCCCAGGGCGCTGGCGGCCGGGCCAGATCGTCGACCAGCACGATGGCGCCCGAGGTCGGGCCGTACTGACCGGCGAAATCACGGGCCACCAGGTAGTAGGCGCGGCGATCACCGGCGCGCACGTCGGCGGCCAGCAGTTCGTCCTGGGTTTCCAGGAACACCGGCTCGTCACCCTGCGCGCCATCAATGGTCAGCAGCACCTCGTTGACCTTCTCCAGCCCGTCGAAGCGCACCGTGCCGGTGCTGTCATGCCCGCGACCGGCCGCCTCCGTCGCCAGCGAGCGGACCGGTGCATCGGTCATCGACGCCGGTACGTTGTCCGTAGTGCGGTAGAGGTCGTAACCGGCGATGAACACGTTGGAGGCCAGCGCATCGGCGGCGCTGGTCGACGACGGCGCGCGCCAGCTCAGCGCCACGCTGTGATGATCGCGCTGATGCTCCAGCGCATCGCAACTCCCCTGCTCCACCTGGCGGAAATCGCGGGCGGGCAGCACCTGCCCCGGCGCCCGCGTATCCACGGTGACCCGACCAACCCGCGCCTCGCGCCCGTCGACATGCCGCGCCCTCAGCTCGTAGTCGTGGCTGCGCGCGGTGATCTCGGTGTCGACAAAGGCGCGATACCGGGCACGGGCGATGTTGATGTCGGCCCGGGAGGCCAGACTCGCGTAGGTGATGTCGGCAGCCAGCCGCGCGGCCAGCGCAGCCGGAAAGTCGGAGGCATCGAAATCGTCGACCGCGTCATCCTGCAAGGCCAGCTTCTTCAGCGCGGTCAGCGATTCCAGCCGGCGGCGCTCCTGGGTCGGCGCGGCGTACATCGCCTCGATCTCGTCGGCCGGCATCACCCCGATGGCCGGGAAATCCGCAAGCGGCGAGCCGTCCTTGTAGAGCGCGAAACCGGCGATGTCCGCCGGTAGCTGGCCCTCGATGACATCCCAGCGCAGATACACCACGGGCTGGCCCTGCCCCGTGGATGACAACGAACCGGCCGGCGCCATCTCCCCGACAAAGTAGAAGGTGCCGGACGACACGGACTGGGCGGACGCCGTAGTGGCGAGCAACCCCGTCACGATCAGCGACAGGACACGAAACAAAGTCATGGTTTTCCTCATGTCGCGTCCCCTCAGAACAAGGCTTTGACGCTGAGATCAAGCAGCGACCAACTGCCGTCGTACTGGCCGAGGAACCCGGCGTCGACGGTCCCGCAGAAGGAGTCCTCGCGGCTGCGTTCACGCGAGGTCCAGCCAGCCGGCTCGCAAAGCCCGGCACCGGCCACGCCAAATCCCTCGCCGGCGAACAGCATGTCGCCGTCGGTGTTCACGGTGCCGAAGGCGCGGAGCTGGCCGCGCAGCGCGCCCACGCAGCCGACCTTGCCGAAGGCACCGCCGCCCACCAGTCCCCCCAGGGTCAGCGGCGGCCCGGCCAGCACCCAGGCGCCGAAGTCCGCGGCCACGCCCACGGTGAGCGGGCAGCCGTTGGAGTACACCGGGATGCTCGCGGAGCCGCGCATGTAGGCGCCGGCGAATCCGGATTCGGGAATCGGGATGAACTCGGCTACGCGCGGGTCCAGCTCGTTGAGAATGTCCTGGTTGCAGGTGCGCCCGACCAGGAATGCCGCCTCGGCGTTGATGGTGCTGAACAGCACGCCGGCGGAGGCGCCCAGATAGGTCTCGCGGTCGCCAATGCCGGCGGCGAAGGCCGGGTCGTAGACGGTGAACTCGGAGAAGCCGATGTCGCCTTTGGTCTGCAAGCCACCGAACACGCCCTTGGGCGCGAAGCCGTCGGCGGCCTGATCCAGCGTGAAGCCCATGTAGACCTTCTTCATCGTGATCTTGGAAGGCCCGAACGCCGCCGGCAGGTTGAAGGCGGACAGCGTCACATCCAGGCGGCTCTGACCGTCCGGAATGCTGCAACCCGCCGTCTTGTTGCTGGCGGACCAGCTCACCGCGTCCAGCGCCGCGCCGAAGGTGTTGGCGTCCTGGCCTTCCGAGCTGGGCGACATGGTCCACTCGGCGCCGACGTGAACGCGCTCCAGTTCGTCACCAGCGATCACCGCGAAGCCGTCCAGACCCGCCGATTGCAGCGGAATCTTCTTCAGCGGCGCGGTGGCGGTGTCGAGCAGGCCGTTCACCTCGCTTTCCACGCGGGCCAACGCGGCACGCACCGTCATGTTCACCTGATCGGTCAGATCGGCCACCAGGCTGTTGACCCGGTATTGCAGTTCCTTGAGCTGGGAGTCCGCCTCCTCGCGTAGCGCCTTTATCGGCGCCGTGTCCATCAGCAATTGCACCAGCGTGCGACGCAACTGATCCGGCGTGTACGACGCGGTGGGCAGCCGCGCATCCAGCTCGTCGCGGATGGCCATCTCCACAGCGTCGAGGCGAACATCAACCTCGTCCAGCACGCGGTCGGACGCCACGCGCAGCAAATCGACCTCGCTGCCATTGTTCGGGTCGGCGACCGCGACATTCACCGTCGGGAACCCGATCTGCGCGGCGGCATCCGCCACCAGCGTGTTCAGCAGCGCGAGCACGTCCTCACCGGCCGGTGGTGTCGCGGAGACACGGATCTGCTCCGCGATCGATTCCAGCGTCGAGGCGACGACATCGAAGGGCTCCGTGACCTCGGATTCGATGCGCTGTTTCAGCGACGCCAGCCCGGCGACCTGCTGATCGATCTGCGCCAGCGCGGCATCGATATCCGCCGTATGCGCCAGCAGATCGTCCAGCAGCGCCTCGGCCTGCATCAGGATTTCGGTGGTGCGGCTGTCCTGCGTGGCGCCGTCCGGGCACACCGCCGTGCGCAGCCGCATCTCGGCGATGGCCACCCGAGTCAGCAGCGATTCCGCCGCGTTCTGCAAACCGGCCTGGCCGTCGCGCAGCGCCTGGGCTACTTCGGGATCATCGGCCGCGATCTCGATCAGCGGCACCAGCACCTCGGTGCCCTGGACCACGTTGAGCAGGGTCCGGATCGAGTCGATGTTGTCGAACAGCTCGCTCAGATAACCGCTGGCCTCGCCGGCCACGGACCCGGGCGTGCCGCAGAACTCGGCGAACACCGTGGTGGCCTGGCTGAGGCCCAGCCGCACCTGGGCCAGACTGCTCTGCACCCGCGCGATGGCATCGTCGGCCTCGCCCAGGATGGAGCGTGCCTCGTCCAGCGCGTCATCGATCCGGTTGGAGACGCCATCAATGCGACCCTGGACGGAGCGCAGGCGCATCGCCGTGTCGTCCAGCCGGTCGGCGACATCGGAGCCCACCGGCGTGCCCGCGGGCTGCGATTCGATCTGCTGGCGCAGTTGCAGGAACGGTGCGCGCACCGCCTGCTCCACCTGCGCGAGCTGGTCCTCGATGGGTTGGGTGATCCGTGTCCGCAACTGACCCAGCACCTGCTCGGGCAGGGTTTCGACCTGGCTGAGGCCTCGCGACACGGTGACCAGAGGGTCTTCGCGAAGCGGGGAGATGTCCGCCGCCGCGGCACCACTGCGTTCCAGCGCCAGCACCAGCGCTTCCTCGATGGCGTAGTCCAGCCCGCGGCCGGCGAAGCGGTTGAACAGGTTCAGCTTGTCGCTGACTTCGTCCAGCACCGGCGAAATCACCGGCGAATCGAGAATCCCGGCGTCGACCAGCAGGTCATCGACCTTGCGCAGGCTGTCGCCGTCCTGGAGGTTGATCTGGAATTCGAATTCGGTGAGCGCCTGGATATCCGCGCTGGCGCCGAAGGAGAACTTGGTGCGGATCGGCTCGACGAAATTGATGCCGGCACCCGCCTCCAGCACGATCAGGTCGGCCGACCGACGCACGCCGATCAGGCTGGGGATTCGCGTCTCGTTGGCCAGCGCCGGGCTGTAATAAGCCGGAAGCTGGAAACCGAACCCGGTACCGCCCCATTCGTAACGCACCTGGAACTGGTCATCGGAGCGCTCCGCCACGCCCGCCATCACCTGGGTGTTGGTGCGTGCGGTATCGACCTGTGCCAGACGCCCGGGCGGCAACAGCACGGAGCTGTCCGCCACGGCCGGCGAACCCGGCTGCGCCAGATCAATCACGTTGGCGAGACGGTAATCGGCGGTGATCGCCTGCCAGAACGGCAGCGCCACGGTAGTCTCGCCCTGCACCCAGCCGTAGCGGTCGTTGCCGATGGTCTGGCAGATCAGCAGATCGTCCTGGGCGTTGCCGTCAACGCAGTCCAGCGCGGCGCCATCGATCGCCACGCCGAAGCCGGGCGCGGCGCCCGCATCGTCCTGGGCTTCCTCAAAGCGGAATTCACCCAGGCCACGCGTCTGCTGGAACGCGACATGGCCGTCCGGCGACCAGCCAATGGTCATCGCCAGTGGCCGGTCCAGCGCCAGCGGCGCCACGCTTTGATCCAGCGCCAGACGCTGCGGCGTGTCGTCACAGAACGCATCGCCCTCGCCGTCCGGCCCGGTGAAGCGCAGGCTGGACACCTCGGTCGGCAGGCTCCAGGTCTTGAGCATGGCCGGGCAGTTCTCGTCGATCAGCCCGTTGCCGTTGTTGTCCACGGCATCGCATTGCTCGCGCACCAACCGCCCCTGTCCGAGACGCGCGGCGCAGTCGATCTGGAGGTTCTCGAACGCCAGATCGCTCAGCTCGGCATCGCCGGGCAGATCGAAGGCGCCGTCAACCCAGTTGAACGGGTCCACCGCGTTGTCGACGGCACGGATCGCGAAGCGGCTGAACCGCAGGTCGTAACCGGAAAACGCCACCGGCTGCGCCAGCGCCGCCGGATCGATATTGAACACACCGGTTACGCCACCGGGGCGCACGACGTACTTGGTGGCGATCTGCGAAGCCAATGACGCCCGCGCACCCACCGCGCCGATTTCGAGCGGATCGCCGGCCAGATCCTGACCGCGGCCCAGATCCGGCTGGCCCAGGCTGTTGGCGTAGATTTCCGGACCGACGCTAAGCCCCACCGGCGCGTGGTTGCCGCGCAGCGCGGCGCGACTGCCCAGCGGATGCAGCGTCACATCGGCGGACACACCACGCTCCACATGCCCCGGCAGCGCGGCGACCAACGCCGTCTCGCCATCAAAGCGATAGCCCGGCAGCGCCAGCGTGGCATCCGCGCCGGAGGGCAGATCATCTGGCCGCGTGAACGCCAGGTCCGATCCCGCGCCCATGCCGAAACCCGGCACCGAAGCCATGGTCAGACTGACTTCACCGGCCGCCTGACCGGACGGCGCCATGCCCAACGAACCGGACACCGCATACTCACGCGGCCGGCCCGAGGCACAGGCGGCCTCGCGACAATCCGTGGATTGCGCAAAGCGGTAGTTCAACGCGATGGCGGAGGCCGCGGTCAGTTCGCTGTCCACCAACTCCAGCGTGAAGCCTTGCCAGTCAACGGCACCGGTCGGGAACGCCGTGCGACCGGAGCCACCCATCATCTGCAAGCTTCCCGACAATCCGGCTTCCGACAGATGCAGGGTTCCACCCACCGCGTTGCGGAAGAACGTGCGGTTCTCCGCCCGCGCCTCGGGATTGACCCGCGGATCGGCACCCGAGTACGACCGGGCACCGGGATCGATCAGACCGCTGTACTGCACGGTCAGGCCGGCCGCGCTCAGTTCCCCGCCGCTGACCAGCAAGCCGAACGGCCATTGCTCGGACACCAGCACGGTCGGCGTCGGCGAATCCGCCTGGCCCAGCAATGCCAGACCCGGTACCGCCGCGATCGACAGTCCCGGCACCTGCACGCCCAGCGCGCCCGGCAGCCGCCAGAACGATCCGCTCGCATCCACCTGCCCGGTCTGCACAACGGGCTGCGGCGGCTCACCCATGGCCTGCGAGGCCAGCAGCACGCAAACCGTGCCGCTGACGGCATAGCCTTCCGGCGGCGCGGCGGGATCGATTTCGTTCAGATCCACCGAGCCGGCGAGCAAATCGGTCAGCATGGCGCCGGTCAGTTCCAGGCTGCCCTCACCGCAGGTCCCTTCCGACAGCGTCACCGTCCCCGGCAACAGCGGCAGATCGCGGTCGCCAAAGCGGATGGTGTCGGCCAGACGCAGCAGGCCCGGCGCCGCGGCGGCGAATGTCTGATCGATATCGGGCGGCAAGCTCAGACGGGCTTCCAGCGTCAGCGTCCAGCCCATGTCCGCCGCCTGTTCGACCAGCCCGGCGACATCCGGCGCCGCGAGACTGATCAGCAACTGCGGCTGGGGATCGGCGGGCTCGGCCGCGGGCAGGACGGCATTGCCCGGAAAGGCGTAAGTGCCCAGCGGCGCACGATCGGTTTCACTGCCGTCAGCCATCGCCACCAGCGCATAGTCAATCGCATATTCACGCAGCCGCTGCGGACAGTTCGACCTGCTCTGGCAGTCGCTGCGCAGCACCGTGCCGACGCGCATCGCCAGCTCCGGCGCCGCGCCGATCAGGCCCTGCAAGGCCGGCACGGGATCGAGACAGGCCTCGGGTTCCAGCTCGCTGGCGGCGCCAACCGAGACGAAGCAGGCGGATTCCAGCGTGATCGATTCCGGGCTTGGTCGGCGATAGCCGGGGTATTCGTCGTCGGTGATCGAAACCGTGGCTGACGCCGTATTGATCGAGGTCGACGCGTCCACGGCGGTGATCTGCGCGGTGAAGGACTCGACGCCCTCGGCCACCGCATCGATCAGCACGGGAATCCGCACCAGTTCGCGATCCAGGCCGGCATCGATGGTTACGCGCTGCGCCTCGGCCACGAAGTCGATGTCCTCGACGGCAGTGCCGGAGACAAAGTCCAGGTCCAGTTCCACCGGCTGTGACAAATCGCCGTCGCGGCGGATGATGATCGTGACGTCACCGGCGGACTCGTAGGCCGCCGTGCCCACGACATGGACGCCGGGTGTCGGGAACAGGACGAAATCGCAGGTGATCGCGCAGGTCCATTGCAGACCGTCCTCGATCGCCACCTCTGGCAACTCCAGGGCCGGGCTATCGCCGAGCTGCTCAACCAGTTCCGCCACTTGCAGCCCGTTGAACAGCGCGAACGCCGCCACCAGGTCGTCTTCCGGCACGCCGCCCTGGATCAGCCCGTTCAGCGCCGTCCACTCGGCCGGCAGGCGACCGGGATCGCGCGGCAGATCGAGCAGCCCCGCGGAGAACACCAGCAGACGTAGGTTCGGATCATCCAGATCCGCGCCGACTTGGATTTGCGTCATGTCCAGCTTGGCGGGATCGGTATTGCCGCCGAATCCCAGCGCCAGGTTCACGTCCCGCTGGCCCTGCTCGATCAGTTGCGGCGTCAGCAGACCCTGCTGCTTCGCCAGCGCCCCGGCGCGCTCGGCGCCGAAATGGCTGAGGATGTTGATGTTCTGCTCGGCGTTGCCGGTGGCATGACGCATCGCCAGCAGCGGGTTGTCGAGCTGGACGATCTCGCCGGACAGCTCATCCATGAAGCTGCCGCTGGCCTCCAGCGTGACCAGGGCGCCCTGCTGCACCGGCACGCGATAGCGCCCGCCGGATTCGATCTCGGCCTGCACCGGCTCCAGCGGCGTGCCGTTGGCGGTCTGCTGCCGGGCCAGCACCTGCAAGTCGGTGAAGGCACCCTTCTGCACCACGCCGCTCAGCGTCACCATCGGCGGTTCGTCCGAAACGCCCGTCAGGTCGATCGTCGTCGGCTCGCTGTCGCAGGCCGCCACGGCCATCGCCATCACCACCACGCCGAACAGGCGAACAATGCCGCTGTTGCTGCCGAATCGTCCGCCCCGCATGCAGAACTCCCTTTGCCTCATCCGTCCGGCGAACCGACAGCCCAGGGAAGATCAGCTCATCGATCAACCGGGCACGGCACGCCACTCGTCCCCTATGCGCAAAGCGGCTCCGGAAACGGACATGGCGGATGAAACATTTCGGGGCGCAGGCCGACGAACGGTCGACAAGGCGAATGGGAAACGGCACCGAACCGCCACCTGAAGACGACCTCAGGCGAGCAGCGACCGTCCTCCCGGCGTGCGGGAAGAATTCGGGGTTACGAGACTGCGAGCGCGGGCGACGCCGCGCTCACATGAATCAAGGCTGGGCCAGGGCTCTCAGGCCCAGACCGCGATCCCGGCGCTGATGCAAAGGGCGATCAACGGCAGATTCGACAGCGCGAACAAGGCGAAGCGGTACTCGATCTTGTTGACCAGCGCCTGCCAGAGACTGTGAATTACGCGGATGACGACGTAGGCCCACGCCAGGTAAAGGTTGATGCCGTCGCCGGCGCCAATCACCGCGAGCGCCAACGCAACCGCGTAGAACACCGTCGGTTGTTCCATGAGGTGGTTGTAGTTGTCGGCCTTCCACCGCACCTTGGGCGGCAGCAGCGCCATCTGCTCGCCTCTGGGCGCGTCGGGGTCCATCTTCATCTTCGACGCGACGATCGCCGGAATCCGGGTGTAGTACATCCACGCCCACATCACCATCGACCACAGTGCCAGCGCCACCACGGGCGCCACGATTGCCTGAGCAGGTTCCATCCCGGTCCGTCTCCCTGTTGTTGTCGCCTGATCATACGGCCGAATCCGCGGCATGACACCGCGAGCGGACGGTTCTGATCAGGCCCTTGCCTCGAAGGCCTCGTGGTAGGCGACCTCCCCACTCGGGAACGACGAGCCGAACGTGATCGCCTGAAAGTACTCGGGCGGAACGCCCGGCAGCACGAGCGTGGGCACCGGCTTGAAGCCGAATCGGGCGTAATACGCCGGATCGCCCAGCAGCACGCAGCCGCTCGCTCCAAGTACTTGCAACGCATCCAGCGCGTGATGCATGAGCGCGGCGCCGATGCCCCGCCCCTGCATGGCCGGCAACACCGAGATGGGGCCCAGTCCAAACCAGCCCTCGGCGCCATCGGAGATGGTCACCGGCGACACGGCGACATGACCGACGATCGCACCACCCTGCTCCGCCACCAGCGAGACCGTGAACTGCCCGGCATCCCGCAGAGCCCGAACGATGAACTGCTCCGTGTGGTCGGCATGCGGCGCATGACGGAAGGCGGCAACCGTCACCGCATCAATGGCCGCGATATCGCCCGGCTCCTCGGCTCGAATCAGGAGCCGGGCATTCACGCAGGCGCCTCCGACAGGCACCAGTGCCACGGCTCGTAGATGTAGCCGTAGGGATTGTTCCGAGGAAACGACAGCGTGAATCCGTGCGCACCGGCGTGCTCCAGGAGCCAGGAGAATGCGGGCGTTGCTTCAAACTCAGGCTCCAGCGGCATGACATTGCCGGTGGCGATGTCCACCGCGCGGCCGGTGTGGTGCTCGCTGCAGCCGGGTGGCGCCAGCACGCTCAGCACGGCATCCAGCGACTGCCCTGCCGCGAGCCTGCGACCAATCAGTTCAGCCTGTCGGGCCACGCTGCGGTAGGCCGACACCACTTGCAGATCAACGCCGTCTTCTTCGGCCGCCACCTTCATCCGTTGCCACGCCAGCGCCGCGACCGGCGTCAGTTGATACTCGCGTCCGCCCGCGCCGGAGTCCGCCACTACCAGTTCCGTGGCTTCCTCGAACAACGGCAGACCACGCTCACGAATCAGCGAGGGACTGATGCCCAGAGGCCGCCACACGGAGGCATAGAACGCCAGCAACCCATTGCGCTGGACCTTCGGCGTCGATGGCCTGTGATCCGCATTCATCCGGCGGGTGCGTGGCAGGCCACGCAAAGCTTGTTGCCGTCCGGATCGCGGAAGTACGCGCCGTAGTAATGCGCGTGGTATTCGGGCCTCGGGCCCGGTGCCCCTTCGCAGCGGCCGCCGTGCACCAGCGCCACCGCGTGGACGGTATCGACGCGCTCACGGGAGTCCGCCTGAAACGCGACCATCTGACCATTGCCGGGCGCATGAGGCTGTCCATCGAAGGGCTGGCCGATCACGAACAGCGGCCGGGGCTCTGGCGACGATTGCCAGCCCGCCCAGGTGTGGTCCCGCTCGGCAAAGCGCAGCTCCGCACCCATCGCCGCCATCACCGGCTGATAAAACGCCATGGCCCGATCGAAATCCGTCACACCGACCATGATGTGCGAGAACATCATTCCTCCCGAGCGTGGGCGCGGGCATCGTTCATGGCTGCCTCGGTCACCCCGCTTTCCGCCCTGTCACGCTGTACACCAGCGGCACGTCGTTGCCCTGATGGCTCAGCGTGAAGCGTCCCGGCACCCGCTCCTCCAGCCCCTTGAAGCAGTTGTACGGACTGTAGGGAAACTCGCTGACCCGCTCGATCCGGATGCCCACGTCGATCAGCGCGTTGAGCACGCTGGACAGCGGATGCGCCCAGGTCGCCAGCCGGGCCACCACGCCCGCGCCGTTCTCGGTGTAGGTGCCTTCCTCATCAACATCCGGCGCCGTGCGCGTGAAATAGGAATACCCCGCCAGCAGGTCGTAAATGGGATGGAACTCGACCATGTAGAACCTGCCGCCCGGTGCCAGATTGGCGGCGACGACCTGCGCCCAGCGGGTCAGGTCCGGCAGCCAGCACACCGTGCCGTAGGACGTGAACACGATATCGAACGACTCGGGGGCAGCGGCCCGGAAATCGTAGACGTTCGTGCAGACGAACTCGGTCGCCTCAAGCCCCGATTGCCCGGCCAGCATCCGGGCCTTGTCGATGGACACCGGCGAAAGATCGACCCCGGTGCAAACCGCGCCCTGGCGGGCCCAGGACAGCGTATCCAGTCCGAAGTGGCACTGCAGATGCAGCAGCCGCCTGCCCGCAACGTCGGTCAGCTCCGCCAGCTCGATCTCCCGCAGGGAGGTCTCGCCGGCGAGAAACCCCTTCACGTCGTAGAAGCTCGAATCGAAATGCGCCACCGCCCGGCGATCCCAGCCGACACGGTTCATCTCGAAGTAGCGGGATTCGTCGCTGTCCACGTCCATCCTCATGCGAAAAGTCGGTGAGAGCCGGAAGCCGTGACCAGGGCGCGAGCCCGCGACCCGTGCCGCGATCGATCACCCGTCGCCGTCCGCCTCCGGCGCGCTGAACGCCTTGCTGTAAAACCCGGACGGATCAAAGCAGCAAACCCGCTTCTTGCCCGAGGCAAGCATGTCACAGGCATCGTGAATTCTCTTGGCGCGGGTCTTCGTCTGCCTGGCGGAGGTAATCCAGTGAATCCAGTCCACCCGGGCGATGGTGGTGGTGGCCTCCCAGGTCGCGCGCGCCTCGGGGGCGGCGTCCAGCGCCTCGGCCAGGTCATCCGGCAGCGCCGGTTCGGGCTCCTCCGTGGTCTCGATCTCGAAGCGGGCCACCGTGCCGACGGCGGCACCCGACGCCTCCAGCTGCGCCCGGTCGATCCGTAGCCAATGGCTTTTCTGGCCATCCGGCTCAAGCTGACGGTCGAAACGATGGCCGTTGAGGCTGGCTGTCACCGTGGTGCGGCCACGCCTCGGCAGCCTGGCACTCGCGGCCGGCGGCAGCACGACAAACGCCCAGTCATCGCCATCACCCCCGCTCCTGGGGCGCAGCAACCGTGCTTCGAAGCTGGATCGGGTGTCCTGATCTTTCATGCCGTCCTTGTCAGATCCGCCCGGCGCCGCGGGTCAGGCGCCCTGCCGCGACCCGAGACGAAAATCCTCCGACACGCGCTTCACCGTGAACCGGTTGCCGGATGTGTAACTGCGATAGGTGAACTCGTCATCATCGAGCACGATCACCTCGTACGCATCGTAGAGCGCGTGATCATTGGTGTTGATGGGAAACACGCGCTCGTCCGCGACAAGCCCGCGCACCGCCGTGAAATAGATCGGCTTGCGAATACCCCAGATGCCCACTTCCGACCAGGTGTCGATGCTGCCACCGGTCTCGGTGAGACGGAATTCGATCAGATAAGTGCCATCCGCCGCCCGTTTGACGAGCCACTCTTGTAGCGACCCGTCGTCCAGCCGCTTCTCTCCAAACCAGTTGCCGATCATCAGCTCGCGCGCGCTCTCCGTCTCTTCGTCCGGAAAGTGGAACGCCGCCTCATCGTCGCTCCCGCCCAGCATCGAGCAACCCATGATCCCTACCGCCAGAATGGCGATCAGCCAATGTTTCATGCCGTTATCCTCCGTCGCACCACCCACCGGGTGCCGTCATCGCTTGCCCAGGCGTTCATTGCCGCGTTTGAAATTCCCCGTCGCCTTCGCCATCAGCAGCTGCTGGCCCCGGGCGTCGAGCGACTCCACCCTGGCGAGAAACTTGGTCGCATCCTTGCCGGCAAGCTGCGTGACGCGCCGACCGTGAAAACTGATGAACACACTCCCGTTCTTCGCCGCCTCGTAGGAAAAACGGTGTTCGGCGAGCGGGTCGGTTGTTTCCGTCATCGGTCGCGCCCCCCTGTCTGCACCCTGCGGTGACGGCACCAACAATGCAGCAACGGCTTGGATTCCGCGACGGGGACGGCGGAGGCCAAGCTTCGATCTGACATCGATACCGACGAACCACCTTCGCGCGCATTCACGACCACTGAACCCACAGCATCGCGGACGCCACCAGTGCGATCACCATCAGCAACCCCACGCAGGCCCACTGAACCTCGCGCTCGCTGAACAACACGACACCCCTGGAATGTTTCGGCTCGCTGAACAAAAAACCACAAAACGCACAGGTCGGAATCCAGCTGAAGAACGTCAGGCGAACGCGATGCACGTCCGCACCGAGTTGCTCCGGAATCACCAAGCCGGCAATCAGGACGTAAACGTACAGCGCACCTGCGAGAAACGCCTTTTTCGTATGTCGCGGATCGCGTAGATCAAAGCCGCGCTCCAGCGAAGAAATCCAGATTACGCAGGGGAAAACGACACAAAGTGTGAACAGCGCGTGGTACACGACTCATCAAAGTGCTGTCGCATCGAGATTACGACGCATCGTCACGCCGCCTGCGCGCGGAGACATCAAGCACTGCACCGAGCCCGGCGCCCAGCGCAATGCCAAGCGCGAGCTCATCAAACGCGGCACCGAGTGCCACGCCCAGAGCGACACCGAGGCCCAGGCCCACGCCGGAAGATGGCTTCTTACGTTTTGATCGATTCTCAGACGTCATGGAAGCTTCCCTCCTTGTTGAACCCGAGACAACTACCTTGGTGCATGTTCATCTCCCGAGTGACTACGACGCTTCAGGTAATGGAACCCATCGCCATGATTACTCCGTAAACGGCGACGTTCCAGACCACAATGGATATTCCCGCGACCATCTCCAGTCGTCTCGGCATGCCGAGCGGCCTGACGACGGGATCAAGATAATGCTGAATCCAGCCACCTTCGAATGAAGATTGGCCGGCATGACGGCGAAGCCATTGCTCCAGAGGAGTCAGCGGGCAGGTCCAGTGCGCCAGATTGACGATTGATGACCACGCCACAACCGGAAGGTGCGCTAACGCTACTCCTGGCTCAAGAAGAATCGCGAATCCACCAAAAACGGCAAACAGCGCAATCAGCAGATGTGCAATCAGCACCAAGTCTGCGGCGAACGCCGCCAGCCGAGCTCGCGCACGTGGGTGTGGGGTACCGTGAATGCCTCGCAACATTGATCGGCGAAGATTCGTGCAACCCAAGGAGTAAACACTGAACTCCTGCACCGCGCTCCGCTGTCGTTTCACAACTCAAGACGTGCCCCCCTCCACACGATCTTAGCGCAGCACTGATCACTGCGCCGACCTGCCAATGTTCTCAGCCTTTTGCAGCGTCACCTTGCCTGGAGTGACGGAGAGGATTGCCGTTTCAACGCCGCTGTCCCGCATCGCCTTGAGTTCGGTAGCCACAAACGCCGCCTCATCTCCAAACTCCAATACAACTCGCTGGCCAGTACACGCTGACTGGACCAGGGCGACAGCCTGATCTCGCTGATCGTGAGAGCCTGAGGCGAGCGCCACGACCTTCACTCCGCTATCCCAATTCTGAGTAACGTCGATGGGATAGAACTCGACGGAGAGCGAATCGTGCTCTGCAATCAATGCCTTCGCTTCGGTCTCGCACCATTCCGGCACGAGGATGGACGTCTCGTAGAGATGTCTCGACGTGCCGTCGTCGCTGGATATCCGAAACGAGAGAAATGGGGACATCACAAGCGCTGTGAGTGCCACCGCGCCCAGCGCTACCAGCAGATGCGTTTTCCACTTACTCACGAACCGTCACCTGAAACGTGCTCCGCACCTACGTCGAGAAGATTGGGAGTAAGAAGAGTGCTGCAAGCAGGCTAGCGAACCGACTGATTGCAACCATGAGCAGAACACGAAAGAACCCTGCTTCAGTGAGCCATATGAGAGAGCCGAACAGTACTGCCCAGCCAACTAGCCAGCCAATTTGAGGAACGAAGCTCCCAGCCGCCGCCGCGACGCACGCCAGAAAGACTTGCCAAAAGCTGCAATACCGACCACCCGCCGGCATTCCATCAATGAACCGGGCGACTATGAGCATGCCGAGCCACAGGAAAGCAGACCCGATTAGCACGTCAATCAAGAAGGTAATCAGAAGGATAGTCATGCTGTCTAACGCTTGAGTTGCGCGGCCTCGCTCAGCGTGGTCCGAACCAACGATTTGTTGGGTGTCTCATACAGCGAGCGAAATGACCGAAATTGCAGTTGCAAGCAATGAGAGAACTAAGGGCAGTGTGAAACGAACATACGACTGCTCTAGTTCTGCGACGACTGCGGACAACAGCGGAAAGTTGACCGCGTGTTTATCGGAGCCAGCTTGAAGTGCGAACAGGTGAACCTTGCTTCCGTCTTCGTTGGTATATCCATATTTCTTCTCCAGATGGTAGTGATGGCGGCCAAATACGATATCAACATCAACGTTCAGCTTGCGAGCGATAGCAACACAGTCAATTGGCACATAAATTTTCGAGGTTCGGGTCTTGCTCTCTGGGTCGAATGCGCAGAATTCAGAGTAGTACTCTTCATGAATCGTCTTGAGCAAGATTCGATCTGTCACTGTAGTCGTCATACGGAAAGCACCAAACGCCCATGGCAACGGGCGTTCAACATGGAGCGACTGCTTGCGCAACAATGCCGAAGGCATGCGCGAGCTGGCGCGGAGTGTTGAGCGTCCCAGTGAGCCGCAGGCGAACGAGTTGACTTACTTGTTAAGTGATTTACCCGCATAACAGGCCTACAAATGGCTGGTAGGCACGAGAGGCAAACACAAGAGAAAAGCCCGCAATGAAAAGCCAGAGGTGCCAGCGATGTTGCTTGATAATTCGCGCTTCCATGGCCTTAAACTCCGGAAACGCTTTCTCTACTGATTGCTCAAGCTCCAATATTGCCTCTTCGATTGAAACACGCTCCCCATTTTCGACGAACAGCACTTCTTTGTGGCCTTTGGCTTTTTCTTCCCGGTATTCCTGGAGTAAATTTTTTCTTTGCTGAATTTGCGCAATCACCTTATGTGCCACTGGTTGCATCCGGAAACGCAACAGAGCGATTACCCCTGAAACCAGTAGACATAGCCAACCCATCAGTTCGAGTGCCACCGGGACTTTGGCGCTGCCAAATTCCGCAGTTTGAATGGATGCAGCCAGCAAAGTGAAGTTCAGGCCTGCTTGGTAATACTCGTACTTCTCTTGGAGAGAGCGCGAGTACTTGATGTTTTCCGAGTATGGAGAGGCCATGATTTTTACACTTAACGCTTGAGTTCAGCGGCAGTTGAGGCGACGCCTGGCTTTGCGGCAGCAAAGGCAGGTGGCGGGTCAACTGTCCGCTGCAATGATGGAATGGACTCCTCCCGCCGTTTTACCGGCATCTGTGTGCCAAGCTGGTGTTTCTGAGTCACGAGCTACACCGGCAGAAGGAGTCCGACATGCAATCTACGACGATTGCCGTGGATACGGCAAAACTGGTCTTTGAAGTGGTGGTGTCCAAATCCGGACGCGTGCTGGCCTACACGCTGCTCAGCGACCTGCCAGAACTCGGCAGCTGACTCGAAAGGAGATCGCTGCTCTCGTCGGTGTCGCACCGATGAACAAGGACAGCGCCAGCTACACGGGCAAATGCCGAATCAGAGCTGGTCGCTCACGGATCCGCACCGTGCTGTTCATGGCGATCATGTCCGCCACCCAGAGCAATCCAAAACTCCGGGCCCAGTATCAGCCTCTATTGGCCGCCGGCAAACCACCGAAAGTCGCCATGGTCGCCTACATGCGAAAGTTCATCACCATCCTCAATGTGATGACGAAAACCGGTCAGCATTGGAACCCTGCTTTGGCCTGAGTTTATTGACTTCTGACCATAGTCACTGGTTAGGCGTGCTAGATGAAGTTCTTGAAAAACCCAATCGGGAGCTAACGCGTCTGCAACTCATCATCGACCCTTGATTATCCTTGAGCGCATAATATTAATCAGCTCCGGCACCACAGATAAAAACCCCACTATCGACCCGACGAGCAGAGCTATGGTAAACGTTCCAAAGCCACCCTCTAACCAATAAGCGAGAACGGTCACAAAGAATATCAGTAAGAGCGAAATTTTATATATGCGATGCATGGGGTTCAGAAGCGGCGGCTGCAAGTACGCCTAACGCTTGAGTTGTGCGGCCACGCGTAGCGTGGTCCGAACGAACGATTTGTTAGAGCGTGCCATGTCAATCTACTGCGACAAACGGAATCAAGGGGATGCTGATTCCGAACAGTCCTGTGAATACCATTAGACCTAGACCTAACTTGGCCTTGTCCAGATCGGCGTTCTCGATCAGGATGTATGCGCGAAACCTTGACGATATAAAGCTCAACAGCCCAATCAAAGCAATTGAGCCAAACGCCGCAAAGACTAAGAACCTTTCAAGGTGAGCTCCTGAATATAAGTCATAGACCTTGACAAGGATTGCCGGCGATATTGTGACCAAGAAGAATCGACTGAGTCTCTCAGGCCGGAATTCGCTCCACACAAAATCGCCACCTATCAACTTGACGAAATATTGCGTGTACACATCCGCCACTCTCGACAATGAACGAAACATGAGCTCTAACGCTTGAGGTAAGCGGCACCGGAGTGCGCAGCACGTAGGGAACCAAACACGCGCAGCGGGTTGGGTGTCCGCTTGACTGATTTGTTGGGTTGCGAACTCATATCGACATAGCGGCTGAGAACCACCCGGAGCCTAACCAAACGGCCACCGCAAGGCCAATTGTTACCGGACTGGCTTCGGGAAAGCGGAACGTAAGTATCATCAGAATGAATATAGCGATGGACGCTCCGAGAAACGGTAGCCAGAGAATCGTGCCCCAAAATAGGAGCGCTGGGGGGCCAAGCAGAGCGAAGGAAAATAGGCTAGCGCCACTAGAGATTGGCAGTAAGTTAGGGGCGAACAAGCATACCAAGCACAACAATACATATGCCGCTAGGGCAAATGCGCCGAAAACTTTCACGTAGCAGCCCAACGCCGCGCTCTGCGGCAAATTTGGAGCGCAGCGGAAAATTTGTCCGGCAGCAGCGCCTTGTTAGCTGTGACCACAACTGGACTCCCATGATTGGAGTTGTGTTTTTACTGCATCTTGGATTTTTGCCCTAAGAGCCATGTTGTATTCGCTGACTTTATATTGATAACGAATACCTTTGTAATCAAGATCTATCTGACAATCGTAGCTGCCTACAAGCTCGCCGCAATGGCCGACATACCACGATGGATCAAAACCATTTTTGGGATTTCTTTCAGGCGGGCTCATAACAAAATGCCAAGGGCCTATGGCCTTTTCGAAGTGATAGATTTTGTATAAGCCCGTTTTTTCGTCTTTTTCTACGACCGGCTTTTTGAGTTCGCTATAGATGTTCCAAGCCTTTTTGGCCAGAGCATGAGGATCAGAGAAAGAAGACTTAGGATAGACTATGCCTCTAATATCGTGAGGCACTGCAGGATTATATTTATTTGCATGACTCTCAACATAGCCTTGAACCAGCTTAGCCATGTCAGTAGCGGGAATATACACAAGTTGCTCACCATGAGATTCGTCTAGTTGGTCTTTTACTGGAGCTAAAAGAGCGTCGGTAAAAGAAGTATCAGGTGAATACCTTGCTGGATAGCAAATAGTAGTTCCATCAAGAGTAACTTTGATAAGGCTTTCTGCATGAATGGTAATGCTAACCAAAAGCATTGCCAAAGTTACAGCTAATTTTTTATATTCTTGCACCATACTCTCTCTTACAGCTAACGCTGAAGCTCAGGGGCGCCGGAGGGTCGCAGGCCCGTAGGGAATTTTTGAGCGCAGCTCAAAAACGTCCCTTGCAGCGCCTTGTTGGGTTGCCGGCTGAAGTTACCCACCAACAGCTCCAACTGCAAAGAAAGCAGCCCAACCTACGCACACACCGATAATCGACATGACTAGAGGTTTGCGGTGGCGTTCGCCTTCTGCAGTGAGTTGGCCAGGCAGAACGAAAACCAAAGGCCCCAAGAAACTTGAATGTTTCCCGCTGACATTCGTGACAATGTGAAACATGTGATAGATCGCCTTTCCCGTAAAAATGCCGCGCATCCGAAGCCAATGAGCATTGCGGCAATGGCCATCATTTCAGTCATGAATACATGCAACCCAACGCCGAGCATAAGCAGCGGCCACGCCGGAGCGCAGCGGAGGCGTGGACGTCGGCTTGATGCTCCGGTTATGCCTCATTGTCACGAAAACGACCGAACCAAAGGCTCACTGCCGGAAACGACGGACACACAATACTCAGTGGCCACCACCAACCACTCTGATTGCTTATCGCGGTTAGTGTTCAGGACCTGCATATAGTGCTCTCCGACTCGATCACGCCAGCCACCTTTGATCATCAGGTAGATGAGGTGCTTGGTCATGAATGCCTTGTCGCCCCAATACGCAAGGTGATCGCAGTTCTGAAGCGTCTGAAACGCGTTGGCACCAGGAAAATAAACCTCGACGAAGGAGGCACTTCCGATAGGCGCTGACACAACAAGCCGAAGCCCGCTCATGCCGAAGGTGAGTTCGGTTAAGGAGCCGGAATCCGACCACTCGTATTCTTCGCCGAATGGAAGAGCGACTATTTCCATGAGGCATAACGCTTGAGGTAAGTGGCGCCGGAGCTCGCAGCGCGGAGGGAACCAAACACGCGCAGCGGGTTTGGCGTCCACTTGACCGACTGGTTAGGTGGCTTGCTCAAGGGGACTCAACACTCACGCGGGGTTCTTCGAAGCAGAATACGTTCAAACAGTCGTCTTGCCCAAGGACCACGAACTCATGAAGGTTCTCGATTGTTTTAGCTGTCAAGTAACCTCCTAAGCAACGTTGTTCATCAAGCCAGCCGTTTGTTCGGATGCGACGAAACCAAAAATTGTCGTCGGCGTAGAAATTCGATAGATCTCCCTCGTCAAGTACACGAAACCCTTCTACGCCAGAAAATTCAATATAAACACAGCCATTCCAGCGTTCGAACTCCACCGTGACGCGTAACCTTGAGCAATCGTAATAAACGGCGGTAATGATGGGCGTCGAATCTGGAATTCCAGAAACTAGGATTCGGTCGGCTGTTGAAGCAAAGTCTTTCATTGGTAGCCGAGCCACCTAACGCTTATTCGACGTCAAAACGTTCACCTAACACGCAGCGTAAGTTGTTGACCTAATCGCACATACCCAACCCCAACCCACCGGTATTCCGGTGTCGCATGCGAATTAGGTGGCGATCCACTGCGCGCGTTTAGGTTCATCACACCGCCCTCTCCCTGACGTTCTGCGTCTCACTCACCTTACACCCTGGCAGCCGAACGGCACTGCGTTCAGAATCAGCCATCTCCCCATACCTCGAGGATGTCTCCCTTGGAACCGAAATACTCCGAGCACCCCGCGATGTTCAAGAACAACCCACTGGGTTTCATCCTGGCGGTGCTGCTCATTCCTCTGGCGATCGGAATCATCATCCTGCTTTGGTGGTATCTGAAATGTAAATCCACCAAATTGGAGTTCGTGGGGAATGATGTGGTGCTGGAGCGCGGGCTGCTGAGCAAGAACCGCACGGAGTTGAATGCGGGGTCGGTGCGAACGGTGAATGTGTATCAATCCCTGTTCGATCGGATGTTCGGCGTCGGGCGCATTTCGATTTACACGGCGGGCGATGTGCCGGAAGTGGAGGTGGCCGGTATTCCGCGTCCGCATGATTTTCGGGATTTGATCAAGCAGCATCAGGCGGATTGAGCATGGTTGGTGAAACGGAGACCCGGGATCGTCGCGAAGCACGGCTGATCGTTATCGCGCTGGGTGTGCTGGTGCTGGTCGGTCTGATCGCCGCGGTGTTCGCCCTGCCCGCATTGGCGGATTTCAGCGCCACGCATCTCGAACCGGGCCTGGGCCTGAAAGGCGCGGCCATCGCCTCGTTCGTGGTGACGTTCGTGACCTTCGTGGTCTTCGCCATCGCCGCCGGCGACGGGCTGATCGGCGAGCTTCAGTTCATGCTGCTGGGGTTTTTCGCGTTCTTCGTGATTCTGTGGCTGTTGATTGCGTGGGTGCTGTAACGATGAACGTCATCGACATCTTCGAGCAGCTCAAGCGCCTCGGCGGTCTGTTCCAGCATCTGGGCATCGATTTCGCGCAGGACGCCGACGGCCTCTCGACGCGCATGGCGATCTCGCCACAGTTGCAGGGCTCGCCCGGGGTGGCGCATGGCGGCTCGGTGATGGCGCTGATGGACACCGCGCTGGGGCTGGAGGCGCAGCATCGCGCGCTGGCACGCGGCTGCGCCGTGAGCACGGTGGAGATGAAGGTGAACTTTCTTCGGCCCGCCCGGCTCGGGAAGACCCTGGTCACGCGCACCGAGGTGCAGTCCGAAGGCAAGTCGCTGCTGGTCATCAGCGGCTCGGCGGTGGAGGACGGCAGCGACGCGCCGGTGGCGTTCGCCGTGGGCACGTTCAACATGTACAAGCCGCGCGGGCTGCGCATACCGGGCGATGAATCACCCACCGAGGGGACCGAGACGTTCTACCCCGAGCCGCCGGGCAACGCGTCCGACTGAACCCCATCGCGACTGCCCGTTTGCGCGGGTCTCGTTTCCCTCTTCTGGTATAACTTGGCGAGTGCAAGGATGCATCGGGGGCCAAGTGAAGGAATCATTCGGACGGGATTCAGACCGTCGCAGTCACGAAACAGCGGAGTTTGTCCTGGTTGCGGAGGCCGCCATTCTCAGGGCGTTTCGCGACCGCCTGTTTTCCCGTGAACAAGCCATTCCGGTCACCGATCTGGTCGAGCGCATGACCAATCGACTGCCAATCCGGCGCGACGATCTGACGGCCGCCGTCCGGCGACTGACCGCCTCCGAAGCGCTGCGCCTCGATTCGGCGTCCACCGTCGAAAGTGTCTCGATCACGGCCCGGGGTCTGGACCGACTCGGCACCCTGGGTTTCGGCGTGCGGCCAGCGAACAACGATTGGCAAAGCCTGACGCAGTGCATGCGCCGGGTGGAATCACGGCTTCAGGGCTCCGCTGCGTAAAGCAACCTTGCCGCAAGGTCACTGCCGGTAGCGTCTACACTCCCCGCTCGCCATCTTCGACCGGGATTCCATCGCATGCATATTGACGTCCGCCGCGTGGACTATCGCGACGCCGAGCAGGCCGCCACGCTCGGGAAGCTGCTCTCCGCCTATGCCGCCGACCCGATGGGCCGCGGCGCGCCCCTCAGCGCGGAGGAACAGGCACGGCTGGGCCCGGCGCTGGCGGAGCGGCCGCATGCCTTTTCACTGATCGCCTATGTGGATGGCGAGCCCGCCGGGCTGGCGAACTGCCTGGAATCGTTCTCGACCTTCGCCTGCCGCCCCATCGTCAACATTCACGATCTGGCGGTGCTGCCCGCGTTTCGCGGTCGCGGCGTCAGCCAGGCGTTGCTCGACGCCATCGAGGCCATCGCCGCCGACATGGGCTGCTGCAAGATCACGCTGGAAGTACTGAGCAACAACCACATCGCCAAGGCGGCCTACGAAAAGCATGGCTTTCACGGCTATGCGCTGGACCCCGCCGCGGGTCACGCCCTGTTCTGGGAAAAGCCGCTAACCGACTGAAGCCGGAGCCTCCTCGCCAACTACTTGCGAACTCAAACATTGCCCATATAATTGCGCACTCAAACAGTTGTGAAGCAAAGTCATGTCCACGCCGACTCCCAGCGATCTGCTGATGCAGCTCGTTCGCACCCAGGCCCGCATCACCAAGCGGCTCGATCAGTATCTCTCCGCGCAGGGCATCAGCCTCACCGAGTATCAGGTGCTGCAAACCCTCGCGAGCGCGCCGGATCACCAGATGCGCAGAATCGATCTGGCCGAGGCGGTGAACCTCAGCGCATCCGGTGTCACCCGGCTGCTCAATCCGATGGAGAAGATCGGCCTGGTCCGCAAGGAAGCCAGCCCGCGTGATGCCCGGGTGAGCCTGGTGGCGCTGACCGAGGCCGGATCACGTACGCTTGCCGAATCGCGGTCCCGCGTCGAGCAATGTGCCGATGCGGTACTGCAACCGCTGGATGCGGCGCAGCGCGGTGAGCTCTGGGCACTGGCCGCGGCGCTCGGGCCATCGTAGCGGGAGGCAACATGCAACCGAGAATGAGCATGGTGACGCTGGGCGTGCGCGACCTCGCACGCTCCATCGCATTCTACGAACAGGGGCTGGGCTTTCCGCGCATGGAGTCGCCGCCGTCGGTGGCGTTCTTCACGCTCAACGGCACCTGGCTGGGCCTGTTCGGCCGTGACGACCTGGCCGAGGATGCGCAGGTGCCCGCAGACGGCACCGGCTTTCCCGGCTTCTCGATCTCCCACAACGTGGAATCGGAGGCCGCGGTGGATGCGGTGTTCGAGCAGGCCGTCGCCGCCGGCGCCACGCCGACCAAGACACCGCAACCGGTGTTCTGGGGTGGCTACTGCGGCTACTTCAAGGACCCGGACGGCTTTCTGTGGGAGATCGCCCACAACCCGATGATGTGGGTCGGCCCACGTGACTGACACCACGCCTGACACCAACCGCTACGTGCCCTCGCCGCAGGTGCGCGTCGGCATCGTCGTCGCCTTCACGCTGCAGTTCCTGCTGCTCAAGCATCTGACCGACGCGGCGGAGGACGGGCTGAGCCGCTGGCTGGTCGTGGCCTACACCGTGGTCACGGCGATGCCGGTGTGGTTTGCGATCACCATCTCGGATGGCCGCCGTGTCGCCGCGTGGATTGTTGCCGCGCTGGTCGCCGGCCTGCTCGCCGCGCTGGGTTGGTCGATCGCAGGCCAGTGCGCCCCCGATCTTGAGGTGGAATGCAGCCCGATCCTGCTGCCTTACGTCTTGCTGCTGTCGCCGGCGCTGCTGGTCGCTGGCGTGATGGTGCGCAGCGCGCTGATCTGCGACACCGGCTGGCGTCGCTGGCCGGACTACCACGTGCTTTATCGCGAAGCCTGGCAGGTCGGCCTCGCGCTGGTCCACGCCGGCGTGATCACCGGCGCGGCCTGGATTCTGCTGTCCATCTGCGGCCAGCTCTTCCACCTGCTGGGCATCGACGCGGTTCGGGAGCTGCTGGAAAACGGCCTGTTCGCGACCGGGTTCACGGGCTTCGCGCTGGGTCTCGGCGTCGCGGTCTGGCTGTCACTGGTCCGCGCGGTGGAATCGGTGCGGCAGATCATTCTGGGCATGGCGCATCTGCTGATGCCGCTGGTCGCCGTGATCGTCGTCGCCTTCACCCTGGCCGTATTCATTACCGGCCCGGCAAAGCTGTTCGAGGCCTACGAGGCAAGCTGGTGGATGCTGGGCATCGCCTCGATCGTCATCGTGCTGTTCAACGGCGTGTTTCAGGACGGCCAGTCCGCGGACGCGGCCGGCGGCTGGAGCCGCACCGCGTTCTGGATTCGCTACGCGGCCGTCATCGCCCTGGTGCCGGTGCTGGGGCTGGTGGCCTACGGGCTCGGGGAACGGATTCATGCCTACGGCTGGACGGTCTCGCGTGTCTACGGCGTGATCGTTGCCGTCTATCTCGCCGCCTACACGCTGGGGTATCTGGCGGCGCTGGTGGCACGCCGGATCAAATCGGGCGTGCAGCTCACCAATCTGTTGCTGGCGCTGGGCTTCGTCGTGATCGCGCTGGCGCTACTGTCGCCGGTCGCCAGCCCCACACGCATCGCGGCGATGAGCCAGCTGCACCGCATCCAGAGCGGCGCCGTCGAGCTGAACGCGGCCGACTTTCACTACCTGCGCTACCGCTCGGGCATCGCCGGCTACCGCGCCTGGCAGGCCCTGGGCGAGCACCCGCGAATCCGCGACAACCCGGAGTGGCTGAAACGCTGGGAAACACCCGAGCGGCTTTCGCGTCACTGCGTGGTGCCCTGCGCCGAAGACATGTCGGACTGGGTGGAACCGCTGCCGGACTTCGCGCCGCCGCCGGAGACGCTGCTCGCGTCGGATGTGTTCCGCCGGGCCGCCTCCGGGTGCAAGAACGAATCCTGCTGGGTTGTCCCGATCCCGCACGGCGATGATCAATCGGCCCATCTCTGGGCGGTGCTGACCGCGACCCAACATGCGCCCGGCAAGCGAACCTTTCTGCACGGGGAACTGCTGCAACCGGACGATGATGCCGACAGCTGGCGGTCGGTCGGCCACTTCAACGCGTCGACGCCGCTGTCGCCCGATGAACTCCGGGAGCGACTGGTGCGGGACGGGCTGGTGCCGATTCCCAAACCGTGGCCGGACCTCGACCTCGGCGGCATCCGGCTGGAAACCTACGGCACCGAGCCGGTGCCCGATGCACTGCGGCAGGACCGTGAAGCGGCATCGCCGGAGGATGACAACGGCTAGCGGCGCAGGCCGTCAAACGTAACCGAACGCCCTCGCCTGCTCGATCACATCCGGCACGAAACCCGGCAGGTCGTCACGCCACGGCAGCGCGCCTTCCAGCGATTGCGGCTTGGACTGCTGAGGCCGGAACACCGGGTTCTCCAGGAACTTGGGATCGGAGCCGAATGGCGCCGACGGCGGACCGACGCAGGCGAAGATCGAGCGCTCCGGATGCAGCATGGCCTCGATGGCCTCCGAATCGGCGCGCATGCCGGCCCAGGTGGCGATCTCGGCCAGATGCCGCTCGGGGTCGGCCAGCACATCCTCGCCGCGCACGCGCATGACCTGCTCGGCGGGCACCTCGCCCAGCGCGCGCAGGATGTTCTGGTGAATCTGCAACCAGGCGATCTGGGGGTCGAAGGTCGGCGGATTGGTGGAGAAATCCTTCAGATCGTTGGCCACGGTGTCCTCGCGGTGGCCGATCATGTTCACCAGCGAGCTGCACTGCCCGCGCGGATGCCGGATCAGGTGCAGGAATTTCGCATGCGGCGCGGTCTGCCGCAGACGGCGCAGAAACACCGGCCGCCACACGGTGGCGATGCTCTTCTCGACCAGGATCTTCGGAGCCACCTTGCGGGCGATGGTGCGGAACATGTCGCCCGTGCTCATGTGCCGCCGCTCGGCCAGCCAGGCCTTGGCCTGGTCCACCGTGGCGTCGGTTTGCGCACCGAAGTACAGCTGCGCCACCGAACGCAGCAGGCCGTCTTCCAGGTTGCCGGGGGTGAGCGCGAAGAACTTGAGGATCTGGTCCATGTCGTCCGCCATGAACAGCTGCAGCTCCGGCAGCCCGGCGGACTGCGGGTGCGCCCCGAGCATGGCGGAGATCAGCGACGAGAACGAACGCGGCGGCGACAGCACCACCAACGGTGCCGGGTAGTCGGTCAGCTCACTCATCGGTCGATCCCGGCGGGTTGGCGCCCAGCCAGATTTCGCAGCCACCGCGCGGGTTGTGGACGTATTCCCACTTGCCGTTGCGCTTGACCGCCCGGTCCGGCGCCAGCACGTTGGAGGTGGCGATGAACACGCCGTAGGGCGTGGAGATGATCTGGCGGATGCCCCAGTTGCACTCGTTGTCGAATCCGTTGCGGGTCATGCAATCCCAGTACACGCCGTCCGCCGTGGACCAGACATCGCAGCCGCCCATGTTGTTGACGAACCAGTCCACGCCCATCTTGGCGATGCGGCGCTGGCCTTCCTCGCCCCACTTGTGGATCGGACAGTACGGCAGCAGCTGGGCCCAGCTGAAGGTGCCGACATAGAGGCGCCCGGCATGCACGCCCATGCGCCAGACATAGCCATTGAAGAACTTGTTGAAGCCCGGCCGGTAACCCGACAGCGGATACCGTGCGCCCTGCGGCGTGATCCGTGAATCGCCGACGATCAGCTCCCAGGAATCATCCGGATGGATGCGGATGACTTCGGCCGCCGCCGGGCCCACGTTGAGCTTGCGGTGGTAGCCGCCGTTGACGATGCCCGAGCCGACGTACAGCGCGCCCTTGAACTCGCAGAGACTCACCGCGACCTCGTTGAGCGGGCCTCGACCAGCGCCGTGCGAGACCACGCGCTTCCAGTCGTAAGGAGGATCGCCGGTCGCCGTCGTCTTCCAGATTTCGAAGCCGTTGCGGGCGTTCACGGTACCGGCATAGAGATGGTTGTTGAACGCGGCCATCTCGAACACGGTGAGATTGGCGGGGTCGCCGAAGCCCTGGCTGGACACCGCGCGCCAGCCACTGCGCGGGTCGTCCGTCTCGAAGATGGCGGGCCGGCCACCCACGCATTCCTGCGACTGGCGGTCGCCGGTGGTGGACCCGGTCGGCGAGGTGTAGAGCCGGCCGTTGAACACCTGCATGGTCCGGAAGGAACGCACCTGCTCGCCCCAGTTCGGGCCGGGCAGCTCCTCGAAGTGGACACCATCCTCGGTGCGCATCACCGTCGGTCTCGGCGCCTTGCGCGGCGCCCAGGTCGCGATGTATAGGACCGGCTCGTCATCGCTCTTGCCCTGGAACACCGCCATGCCGCGGTAGCCGATGAAGCGGGGCACCTCGGTGCCATCCTCACCCTTGATCCAGGGTGCGCGGAACGCGAGCTTCCAGCCTTCGCCGGACGCCGGGTCGTAGCACCAGATCTCCGCGCGGCGATCGAGGTCGTAGATGTCCTTGGGCGGAGTGACCGGCCAGGGATCCAGCGGCGGCAACGGATCGTTGTGCGCCATCATCTGGAAGGTCGCCCGCGTCGTGCCGACATACAGCTTGCCCTTGAACCAGGCCATGCTGTGCGGGTAGTTGTTGTAGCCGTCGCCGAAGCCGTTTTCCGACACCAGCTTGAAGTGCTCGCCCCCCAGCGCATGCGGCTCGGGCTCGTCGAGCGACAGGACCTCGGCCCCCGGCGGCCAGACCGGCGACGGGATGATCAGGTCGGGGTCGACATCTGCGCCGTTGTTCTTGCGCGCTAGGGAATCCAACTCCAGACCTCGATCATGAAGAAGCGAGCCAGCCCGCGGGTGAAGGCCAGACCGGCCGGCTGCGTATCACCCTCGACCTTGGCATGGCCGGTCATTTCCGGACGCAGACGACCGTCGGCATTCGCGATTTCCATCTGCACCCGGACCACGCGGCCATATTCGCTGATCTCGGCGTTCGGTGCGATCCCGGCGACCGTGCCGACGAAACTCACGCCCGGATACGCCCAGGCCTTGGCCGATGCCTTGGCGCCGACCTCGATCTCGCCGATGTCGTTCTGGGGAATCTTGATCTCGGCCAGGACCTGCCCGGTTTCCTCGATGCTGAGCAGCAGATCGCCACGGGCGAGATACGCGCCCTCGGCAAACCGCAGGTCCTCGGAGACGACACGCCCGTCACGCGGGGCGTGAATCTCGGTGTACTCCAGCTGCTGACGCGCATAGGCCAGCGTGGCCTCCTCGGCGCTGATCGACGCCTTCAGTGCGGTGATTTCCTCCTCGGAGGTCCCCGCGCGCACAACCTCCAGCGCGTTCTGCGCCTCGGCCAGACGTTCGCGCTCCACCGCGGCGAGCGCCTCGGCCTGATTGGCGGCCTGGCCGGTCGCAGCCCCGCGCTGGTAGGCGGAGTTGAGACGGTTCGCCTCACGCTGGCTGGATTCGTAGCGCTGCTTCGCGGTGACGACGCGTTGCTCGGCCAGTGCGATCTCTTCCGGCTCGGCGCCCCGCTCGGCCAGGGCCAGCTCCGCCCTGAGCCGGGCCAGCCGCGCCTCGCTGGTCGCCACCTGCGCCCGCTCCTCGTCATCCGACAGGCGCGCCAGCAACTGGCCCTTCTCGACCAGTTCGCCTTCCTGGACCATCACCTCGCGAACGTCGCCGGCGATCAACGCCCGGACGTCGGACCGCTTGTTCGGCAGGATCTTGAAGTCACCCGTTGGCTCGTAGGTGTACGGGATCAGCGCCAGCGCCAGCAGCACCACGATCCCGACTCCCCACTTGATGACTGTCGCGCTGCGCTTCTTGCGCCGCCGAGCAGCCAGCTCCGGATTTCTCGCTTCCATTTCTTGCGCCAGTTTGTTGCGCGCCCGCGTTCTTTTCATTGGATTCCACATGGCAACCCCGCATAGGACGAGGAACAAGACAACACCCAGGCCAGCCCACTCACGTTCGAGCCAAACACCAACCAGGTGGAACAACACCCAGGCGACGACCGCGATCCAGACGACCACGGCCAGCGCATACAGACGAATCGCCGTTGTCGACACGCCGCTGGGTTTCAGCCGCCGCCAGATGCGACCGCGGCCTAAGAGGGAGGCGATGGCCACGTCCCGAAGATCGGGCGTATCCAGCCAGGTCGCCAGTAGCTGATAGCCCTCGTGACGGGACATCGGGTTCAGCCGCAGCAGGAATACCCACGCCGACAGCACGCCAACGCCGGCATAGAGCAGCGGCAGGTGGGACGCCGACTGCCGGCTGACAAACCAGCTCAGCGTCGCCAGCACCAGCAACGACAGCATCGCCACCAGCGAGCAGCCCAGCACCGCCATGCGGTCGCGGGTCTGGAAGCGCTGATCGTGGTTGGCGACCACCGGCGAGACATCGGCATAGAACCGCGGGATCACGCGGAGCATGAAAGTGATGCCAAACGCCGGCATGGTGCCGACCCGTCGCAGATACTCGGCGGCGCGGGCCATCTGCCCGAACAGGTTCACGGAGAAAAAGCCAGCCACCGCAACCTGAACAATCGCCCAGGGCCCCACCAGCCGCTGCAGGTCGACCCAGACCTCCACGCGATTGTTGTAGACGCCGATGGACAGACACAGCAGCGCGACGCCCAGCGCCGCCATGCGCCAGCGCGCGTGCAGCGGCCAGTTCAGCAGTCGCCCGGCCCACAGCAGCCAGCGTGTCGGCAGGTGAATCGCGATGTCCGGCGTACGCTCCTCACGCAGCGCGTGCTGCCGCGCCATGCGCGAGCGGGCCAGCGGCTCGGCCTCGCGGTTGGCCCGCTCGGCATTCCATTCCGCCGGATCGGCCTCGCCCAGGTCGGCGTCGTTGGCCGCCGTTTTCCACGCGGCCTCGCCGGATTCCAGCAGACCCGCGCGATCCAGTTCGTTCAGGAACCGGCGCGCCGTGTCGACATCAGTCTTGGCGCCCTGTGACCGCGCGACCTCGACGGCCTCGTCCAGGGTCCGGGTGCCGTCGAACAGAGACGCCAGCCGGAATTCGCTTTCATCGAAACGATAGACGCGCCCGTCCTCCTGACTGGTCAGCAGGATGATCTCGGCGTAACGCGTCGAAATCCGCGACTGACGCCGGTAGACCAAATGAGGACAGGCGGAAGTCATGCGTCAGGCCCTGATCGGCCGCTACTCGGCCAGCAGCCGGTTGACGGCCATCAGGTCGTCCGCCCCCAGCGCGCCCGCCGCCGCCTTCAGCCGCAGGCTGTTGAGCAGGTAGGCGTGCACCGCTCGGGTCAGTCCGCGCTCGGCATCGAAGCGCTCGCGCAGCGCCTGCATCAGGTCCACTTCCGTCCGGGTTCCGGCGAACACCCCGCCCTCGGTCGCCTCGACGGCGTCGTAGGTGGCCGACCGCGCCGAACGCAGCGCACCGATCTGTTCCTGGCCCAGTTCCACCGCCGAATAGGCGCTGGTGGCCTGGAATTCCGCCTCGCGCTGGGCCCGGGCCTGACGCGCCAGCGCCTGCTCGTAACGCGCCAGCGCCGCGCTGGTGCGAGCCCGGGTGGCCCCGCCGTCGTAGAGGGGAAAACGCAGCTCGAGCCCGATGACGTCCTCGGAATCCTCGCGCTCGCCGCTGACGCCGCCGGAGTTGTCGATGTAGTCGCGCTGCGCGACCAGATCCAGGGTCGGCAGACGCGCGGCGCGCTCGATGTCCACGCCGCGCGAGGCGACCTCGGATTCCAGCCGCGTGGCGACCAGCAGCGGATTGCTCGCGCGGGCCTGATCCACCCAGGCGTCCCGGTCGGTGGTGGCCAGGTGCGGGACGTGACCATAGGTGCGCAGCGCGGAGAGCTCCATGCCCGGCTCGCCGGTGATCAATGCGAGCTCGGCGCGGCGCGTCTGCAACTGCTGTTCCGAAAGCAGCACCCGGGCCCGTGCCAGATCCCGCTGCGCGTTCGCCTCCGAGCGCGCCAGTTCAGTGGCGATTTCCAGGTCCGCCTGCTCGCTGACCTGCGTCGCCCGATCGGTGATCGAGCGCAGTTCCGCCTTGGCGAGTTCGAGATCCTGCTCGGCATCCAGCGCCGCGAAGTAGGCCTCGACGACGCGGATCATCAGGTCGACTTCCGCCGCGTTCAGACGCGCGGAGGCGGCCGCCACACGCAGGGAGGCCGCGTCGCGCTGGCGCCATCGGTCGAGCCGGAGTATCGGCTGGCGAAGCTGGATGGAGTAACCGAACGCCTCGAAATCATCCGAGCGGTTGATGTCCTGCAACCCGAAGTAGTCACCGACCACTTCGCGGTGATTCGCGGTGACGCGACCGGCGATGTTCAGCACCGGGTGATAACCGGCCCTGGCGAGGTCGCGATCGGCCAGCACCTCCGCGTAGCGCGCCTGGGCCTCGGCCCAGGTCGGGTCCTGTTCCAGCGCGTGGGCGAACGCGTGGGTGAGCCCCTCCGCCCGTGCGGTCAGGCTCACCAGCGCCAGACAGGCCGTCAGGACTCCCGCTCGTACCCCGGTCAAACCCTTCGCAATCCCTGTCACGTGCTCCCCAGTGGCCGCATGTTCGAAACTCGCTGGCAGTCTACCGAGCCGTCGATTTTTCTCACCATGGAGAGGTGACGCGCAGCCGTGTAGGAATTTTCCGGCAACCACCGTGAAAATGTCGGGAATGTCCCCCGATCCGTGCCGTTCTGCGTCACGGCGGTCCCGCCGTCCGCGCGGCCTGGCCGCGCATTCAGTCGTCGCTGTTCGCGGACACCCAACCACGCTCCTGAGCGTAGCGCATCAGCGCCAGCCGGCTGTCCACGCCCAGCTTCTGGTAGATGTTGTGCAGATGGGTCTTCACCGTGCCCTCGCTGACGTGGGCTCGCCGGGCGATCTCCCGGTTCCGCAAACCCTCGCATACGAAGCGCACCATCTCCAGTTCCCGCTCTGACAGCAACTGCCGTGCCGATTGCCGGTTCTCGTCGGTTTCCAGCATGCGCTCGATCGCGCTGCCCAGCGATTTCATCTCCACCCATCGGCCGCCGCCGGCGACCTTGCGCAGGCAGGTGATCAGCAACTCCGGAGGCATGGTCTTCAGCAACAGGCCGGCCACGTCGTGCCGCACGGCCTCGATGGCCGCGTCGGCATCCAGCTCGGCCGCGAGCATCACGATCTTCAGGTCGGGTGCCAGCACCCGGATCGCTTCGAGCTGATCGAAGCTGCGACCGCCTTCCAGCGTCATGTCCACCACGGCGATCCCGTCGCGGTGGTCGCCGATGGCGTCCAGCAGCTCGGCGATCGTCGAGACACAGGCGACGACGGTGAAATCCGCCGTGCGTTCCACCATGGCGCGAATCCCCTCGCCCAGCAGTGGATGCGTGTCCGCCACGATGACCGGAATCTGCCGCAGGCTTTCGGGGCTGCGACCGGGTTCCAGGTCACGCCCCGTGTTGTCATTGGCGTGAGATTCCCCAATCCCCACTGCGCTTACCTCGTTGTTCCCGCGGCCATGGTACCTCGCTCCCATAGAGCACTGCTCTATCGAACGATATAGCCGCATCCACCACAGGACGGATCGCGATTTCTACCCGACCGTCGATAGGCAACGCCACGCCCCACGCGCACACTTCCTGCATCACCAACGCAGCATTCGCCGCCATGGAACGACGTATCGCAAAACGGTTCACGATCCAGCGCCTCGGTCATCTCGACGGCCGCGCGGCCGTAGCGGCGAACGTCAGCCAGTCGGGTGCCTATGTGGTGTCGAACCAGCAACGCGAGATCGGCCAGCGCGTCGAATTGCGTTTCCAGACCGAAGGACCGAGCGGACCGCTGCATTGGGAATGTCTGGGGCAGATACGCCGCGTGTGCGCGCATGGCACCTTGCAGGGACTGGGCATCGCCGTCGAGTCATTGACCGTGTCCGATCCAATGCAACTGCTGTGTGCCTGAACGCGCAGAAAGTGACTCTAGAAGGGAGAAATGATTCATGGCCAAACTGACAACCGCACTGATCGCGCTAGCCGCACTGGTCGCGCTGACGCTGTTCAGTGGAACCGGAGACGCCGAGGGCAACAAGGAAATGCGTCTGCTGCTGGCATTGCCGACCGCGTCCGGCGGCGCGCAGCAACTGAACGTTCAGGCCATGCGCGGCGAACCGATCCAGATCTCGAACCTGGTGGTACCGTCGTCAAAGTCGCAGCTTCCGGCCGATGCCTACCGGGTGTCGGGAACCTGGCAGTCCGACGACACGCTGGAACTCGATGTCTATGTAGCCGAAACCGTCTCCTACCGCGAAAGCGACGACGCGACGACCTGGGTGCCCGAGATCAAGTTCCGCAAACACCGGATCTCGGTGAGCCGGGACGACCGGGTGCCGGCGAAATCGCTGCAACCGGCTCCCGGCGGCGAACCGCGCGCCTATCTGATCTCGATGTCCACGTTCGACACGACGCCGCCCGTCAACCGCAGTCTTTAGAGTCGCAGTCAGCCCGCCACCGGTGCGGGTTCACCGAGCAACTTGATGAACTCGGACGACGGCAGCGCCGGGCTGAACAGGAATCCCTGAACCTCGTCGCAGCCATGTGACTCCACGAACTCAAGCTGTCGAGGCGTGCTGACACCCTCCGCCACGGTCTTGAAGTCCAGGCGCTTGGCCAGCGGGAGAATGGCTCCGACGATCGCGCGATCATCCGTGTCGCTCTCGATGTCGCGGACGAAACTCTGGTCAACCTTGAGCACATCGAAGGGCAGGCGCTTGAGATAGGCCAGCGAGGAATAGCCGGTGCCGAAATCGTCGAGTGCCAGCGTCACGTCCATTTCGCGCAAGACGTGCAGACGATGCACCACCGATTGCACGTCGCCGAGCAGCGTGTGCTCCGTCAATTCGAATTCCAGGCACACAGGTTCCGGCGCCGACACCAGCACATCGCGCACCACGTCTTCGAGGTCCGGAGCACCGAAACTGGCCGCCGACAGGTTCACGGCGATGCGCCCGCCGTGGGCCGACACCGCCCTCCACAAGGCCGCGTCGGCGACCACGGTTTCGAGCACGTAGCGATCCAGCGCGACGATCAGGCCGGTGTCCTCGGCCAGCGGGATGAACTCGGAGGGATTGATGTAGCCCCCCTTCCCGTCCGGCCAGCGCACCAGCGCCTCGGCGCCGCTGATCCAGCGGTCGTGCACACGCAGCTTCGGCTGGAAATGAACCTCCAGCACACGGTTACGCAACGCGTCCCGCAGGCGCTGCTCCAGCTGGAGCTGATGGCCGAGGTTGGCATCCAGCGTGGGTGAGTAGCGGGTTACCCGGTCACGCCCGTTGCTCTTGGAATGAATGGTTGCCGCCTGCAGGCGCTTGATCAGGCCCAGCGGTTCATCGCAGTCATCCGGGAACAGCGTCACCCCACCGCTTGCGGTGACCTCGACGGGACCGGCGGCCAGGATGTCGTCGGAACGGACCGGCTGCCGCACGGCCGCGAGCATGCGTTCGCCCAGTTCCTCGGCGGCGGCGGACAGTTCCTCGCCGGTAAGGCGGTCGTCCTCGCTCAGCAGCGTGACGAATTCGTCCGGCCCGATGCGCGCGAGCAGATCCGTGGCGCGAATGCATTTCGCCAGGCGATTGGCGATGGTGCGCAACAGCCGGTCGCCAACCTGCTCCCCGTGCGCGGCATTGATCATGTGGAACCGGTCCAGATTCACCGAGACCAGTGCCAGGCGTTGCCCGCCTCGACGCAGGCGGTCGGCGGCTCGCTCCAGGCGCATCACGAAATCGTGGCGGTTGGCGACCCCGGTCACCGGATCGAAGCTGAGCAGGTAATCCGCCCGCGCCGACGCGCTGGCATGTTCTTTCCGCTCCCGCTCCAGGGCGTCCAGCGCCTCGGTCAGCTCCAGCGTGCGCTCGCGGACATTGCTTTCCAGGGCAATGCGCTGATCGAACAGCGCCAGATGCGTGGCGACCCGGGCCTCGACAATCGGCGGACTGATCGGCTTGACGATGTAGTCGACGGCCCCGAGCTGCAACCCCCGCCGCTCGTCTTCCATCTCCGATCGCGCGGTGATGAAGATGACCGGGATACGCCGGGTTCTCGGGTCTTCCTTGAGCTTGCGGCAGACCTCGTAGCCGTCCATGCCCGGCATCATCACATCGAGCAGGATCAGGTGGGGAGGATCATCGCTGCGGGCAATCTGCAAGGTGCGCTCGCCGCTCGTGGCGACCTTGACGCGGTACTGACTGGACAGGATTCCATCCAGCAGCTCGATGTTCTCGGGCGTATCGTCGACCACCAGAATCGTGGCGCCCGGTGCTCTCATGCCTGCATCCCCAATGCCTTGACCAGCGAGTCCAACTCCTGCTCCGCCTGTTCGAACGCGTATGCGTTCACATGACGCTGAATGGTAGCAAGCATGGGCGGCGGGGCGTGCAACGCCTGCTCAAGTTGTTCCATGATGCCGCGCGCCCGCGTATCACTCTCGGACAACGCCTGACGCAGATCCCGGACAAGGTCCGCGATGTCCGCCGCCTCGGCCGGTGACCGTGATTCGGACATGGCGCCGTCCGATACCGGCACGCGCAACCCGCTCAGGGCCCATTCGATCTTGTCGATCAGGGCCGCGGCCGAGGCGGCATCCTCGGTATCACGGCCCACCGCCTCCAGCCGCCCGGTGGCGGCCTCCAGATCGGGATAACCGATTGCCCCCGATGACCCTTTCAAAGCATGCGCCAGTTGCCGGATGCGGTCCCAGTCACCGGCCTCCAGGGCGGCGCGAAGATTCGCGGCATCGTCCTGATGATGTTCGATGAACAGACGCAGCATGCGATCACGCAGTTCCGGCTTGCCGCCGGCCCGCTTCAGCGCGAGCTTCGAATCGACGCCGACATCCCCGTCCTCGGACCGCGGAACCGGCGTCTCCACCCAGCGCAGCACGGTCGAGGTCAGCGTTTGGACGTTCACCGGCTTGGCGACATGATCGTTCATCCCGGCATCCAGACAGCGCTGCCGGTCGGCCTCCATGGCGTTGGCGGTCATCGCGATGATCGGAATCCGCCGCGACGGCCCCGGTTGTCCGCGAATGGTCTCGGTGGCTTCCAGCCCGTCCATCTCGGGCATCTGCATGTCCATCAGAATGGCGTCGTAGCCCCGCGCGGTCGCGCGCTCCACCGCCTCGCGCCCGGTCGTCGCCACTTCAATCGCGGCACCGGCCTGCCTGAGCATCTCGACGGCAATCTCGCGATTCACCGGGTTGTCCTCGGCCAGCAGCAGCGTCAGTCCGCGCAGCGGTAGCTCGGCATCGACCGGGACCACCGATGGGCCGCCCGGAATGCTCGGAGCACGCAGTTCGACCAGCGTATCGAGCAGCGTGGAGGCGGAGACCGGCTTGATCATGTAACCGTCGAAACCGGCGTGGTCGGCCTGCGCCAGCACTTCCTCGCGTCCATAGGCCGTCACCAGCAGAATCTGCAAGTCCTTCCCGCAGCGTCGGCGGATTTCCGCAGCCGCCTCGATGCCGTTCATGCCGGGCATCCGCCAATCCATGAGCACGAGGTCGAAACGGCGCGGCTGCACTTCCTCGACCGCTTCCTCGCCGGAGGCCGAACAGGAGACCGTCAGGCCAAACCCCTCCAGCGTCGACGTCAGGATCTCGCGCGCCGCCGGGTTGTCGTCGACGACCAGACAGCGCAGCCCGAGCAGATGCTCCCCCGCGCGTTCGGCCAGGCTGATGACATCCGCCCGCGTCGGAAAGTCGAGGGCGAAGGAAAACGTGCTGCCGACGCCGTAGCTGCTGTCGACCCTGATGGTGCCCCCCATCATCTGGACGAGACGCTGCGAGATCGCGAGGCCCAGACCCGTGCCGCCGTAGCGACGGGTTGTCGAGGCATCGGCCTGGGAGAAGGCCTCGAACAGCTTGTCCACCTGCTCGGGCGTCATCCCCGCACCCGTGTCGCGAATGGAGAACAGCAGCTTCACCTGCGTGTCCGAACGCTCCTGCTCTTCCACCCGCACCACGACCTCACCTTCCGCGGTGAACTTGATGGCGTTGCCGACCAGATTGATCAGCACCTGACCCAGACGCAACGGGTCGCCGATCATCTCCGTGGGCAGCGTCGTGGGCAGATCGAACAACACCTCGACATCGGCGCTGGTCGTGCGCGCCGCCGCGATGTCGGCAACGTTCTGCATGACCTCGTGCAGCGAGAACGGCACCGATTCGATATCCAGCCGGCCGGCCTCGATCTTCGAGAAATCCAGGATGTCGTTGATGATCCGGAGCAGGCTTTGCGCGCCGGATTCGATCTTCTTCAGATAGTTGCGCTGGCGCTCGTTCAGGTCGGTTTGCAGGGCCAGATGCGCCATCCCCATCACCGCGTTCATCGGCGTGCGGATCTCGTGACTCATGTTCGCCAGGAAGTCGCTCTTGGCGCGATCAGCCTCCTCCGCGGCGGTCTGCGCCTCGCGCGCCCGCCCCTCCGCCTGCTTGCGGAGCTGGATGTCGGTCTGGATCGCGTCGGCCATGCAGTTGAAATCACGACCCAGCAGTTCAAGCTCCCGCACCGAATCAATCCGCACGCGATGGTGGTAGGCACCGGAGGCGATGCGGTTGGCACCGTCGATCAATCCCTTGAGCGGCCGCAGCACGTTGCGCTCGGCCAGAATCAGCACGCAGATACACATCAGTACCAGCAGCAGCACCAGAAAGACCTGGTATTGCAGCAGCGTGCGGCTCTCCGTCGAGAGCTTGCCCACCTCCCGCATGGTGCGTTCGTTCACCAAGCCGATGAACGACTCCACCGCCGCCATGATCCGATTCTTGTACTGGAAATATTCCGGACCGGTGAGCCGACGGTAGAGTGGATAAACGGCCTGAATGTACGCGGCGCTTCCGGGCTCGGCATCAATCGCCTCCCGGGCCTGCATCACCTCGGTTTCAAGTTCCGCGAGCCGATCGGACTCCTCGCGTGAGGCATTGAGGGTATTGAACTCGGAATCAGTGAATTGCGCGCCGCGCATCATCTCGACGAGGGATTGCGCCGCGCCATACTCGACGTCCATGGCCGGGTCGGCCAGACGCCGATCCCAGAACGAGCCGTTGTAGTCGACGGGCCGCGGCGACTCACCATTGCGAATGGCGAGAATCTCGTTGAAATACGCGCGATAGCGGACATCGCCGGTGGCGACATACAGCCGGACCATCATCGTCAGCTCGTTCGAGCTCTGACGCATGCGTTCGGCCAGCTTGAAGGTCTGCGTCCGGCGGTTTTCCGCCACGGCCTGCTGCTCGCTGATCGTCAGCTGCAGCGTCGTGATGTACATCAGCAATGCGACAACCGCGCCGACACACCCGAGTGCCAAGCCTACCGCCCAACGCATCGACATCCAGTCCTCCCCAGCGCAGCCCCTTGCGACATCAGCGGGCCGGCAGTGCCCGCCATCCATTTTCTACCAGACCCACGACGATCAACGCGAGTTTGCAGATGATGCTGGTTAAAAACGCCTGCAATCGTAGTCTTTTTTACGTCGACCCTGCGACATCACCACCGGCTGTCACAACGGCGAATCGGACACCCAGTTCCCGGAATCTGGCGATGGGCGGAGCACCCCTATCTGGCGCGGACGAGTCAGAACCTCTTGAGCAGGCCCCGGACGAAGGGATATTGCAGCACCGCCGCTTCATTTGTACCCTCTCGTACAAATAACTCAAGACTCCCCAAGAGGAGTCCCCAAACTCCGCGAAGTCGGGGGGAGACAACCATGTTGAAAGGAAAGCCCATCTGGGGATTGGGAGCCGTCGCGTTGTGCCTGACGGCTTGCGGAACCAGCGAACCCGCTACAACAGGCCAGACCACCGATGAAGGCGGACCGGTCGTGGACTGCGCAGACAGCCAGCCAACTGATCACTCCGCGACGTCACTGGCGTGGCATATCGATCCACTGCCCGGCCCGCCGTTGCTCTACACCACGGCACCGGACGCCCCTCAGTTCGAGAACGCGGGCGTCTGGCAGGCGCCACCGATCTTGATTTCAGGCGCATCGGCGTATCGCTGTGGCGAGTTCCTTTACCAGGATTGGTTGTTTGATGACCGGGGCGCCGCCGGTGTACTCGACCCCAATGACCCACACGACGCCACGTCGTATCTGTTTTCCAACAAGGCGGGAACACTCACCTATCCCACTGCCGAGGACTACGCGAACAACGCGGCCGATCTGGTCGAGTTTCGCGTGAAGCCCCTGTCTGACCGCACCGCGTTTCGTCTCACGCTCAACACCTTGCTCGACCCGTCGCGAGTGGCGATGACGATCGCGCTGGGTGGGTCCGAAGCCCCTGTTGACTGGCCCTACTCCGCCGGCGTGGTCTCCCCCGCACGCTGGTTTCTGAGCGTCAAAGGCACCGACGTCGAGTTGTTGGATGCGGCCAACGACATGACCCCAATCGCCGGGCCGGCGGTCACCATCGACATGGTCCGCCGGCAATACACCATCGACGTCCCCCATACGGCCTGGAACCCGGGCACCGGCAGTGTCCGCATGGCAGCCGGTGTGGGTGTCTGGGATGCGGAGGCTGGCACCTACGCTCAGCCAGGCGCCATCGCCAACGCATCCGCCCCCGGTGGTGGTGCGACGTTGTCGCCGGCACTGTTCAATGTCGCATTCCGTGCACAGGAACCGACCCCCGATTTCGGCGCGTTCATGGGCCGGACCATTGCCGACGCCGCCGTGCTCGACAAGACGCAGGCGCATTGGTGGCGGGAGCGCGCGCAGGCAGACGCCCTGCAATCGGGGGACATCAGCGCTTTCTTCGCGAACGTCGATTTCGACAAGTTGCAGCGTGGCGAATCGGACGAATCCGCGGTACCCACCTCCGGTCATCTGAACCGCATCTACGCCAGCCGTTTTGCCTACGGACAGGGCCTGGACTACGAGAACTGTGGCGGCATCAGCACCGCCCGCCCTTGCCAGGGCGGGATGCGCGGCCAGCTACTCCCCTACGCCATCTATGTCCCTCAACAAGCGCCACCCGCGGACGGATACGGGTTGACCGTGTTCCCGCATGCACTTTCCGCCAACTACAACCAATACTCGGGCTCGCGACACAGCGAGCAACTGGGCGAACGCGGCACGGGCAGCATCGTGATCACGGGCAGCGGTCGAGGCCCGGACGGCTTTTACTACGACGCCGCTCAAGCCGACATCTTCGAAGTGTGGGCCGACGCGGCTCGCCACTATCCGCTGGATCCGGACCGGGTGACCATGACGGGCATCTCCATGGGCGGTATCGGCAGCTTCCGTACCGCAACCCACTACCCCGATCTGTTTGGCCGCATCATGCCGGTTGTCGCGGCAGCCGGTGGCTCAGAAGATGCGCTGGCCTCGCTGCGCAACGTGCCCGTGATGATGTGGACCTGCGCGCTGGACGAGTTGCAGCAACTCCCGATCACGGAAGAGATCGTTGGTGCCCTGCACGGCCTGAACTATCGGCTTGATTCGTATCTCTTCACCACCTGGGATCACCTGACGCCATCCACCAACGACTTTTATGCGCCCGGCGCCGAGTTCTTGCTGGACGACACCGTGGACCGCAACCCGGCGCACATCACCTACGTATTCCGTCCCGGCGAAACCAACGCTGATTACGGCCTCGTCGCCGACAAAGCCTACTGGCTGTCCGGACTGGAGCTCAGCGACGCGAGCACCGGCATCGGCACCATCGACGCGGTGAGCGAGGGCCTTGGCCTGGCCGACCCCGAACCGCTGCCGGTCGCTGAAAGCGTCGGCGTTCTGGACGGTGGCAACCACGAACCGGCGCCCTACGTCCGGCGGGCACTGGACTGGGTCGAACCAGCGACTCAACCGGCTGCAGACCGGCTGCACATCACCGCCTCCAACATCGCCAGAGTCATCGTGCACCCGGAACGTGCCGGTTTGAGCTGCGGCGCGGAGATTGTCATTGACAGTGATGTCGAGACGGTGGTGGTCGTGGATGGCTGCTGACGAGGTTGGACTCGTCAGCACGCCGAACACCCGGCCGCCATCGCGCTCAGAAATGACACCCTGCTCCGCGATGTCCTCGGGATAAAACGCGCGGCGGGCAGGAACGACACAAGCGGACACAAAAAACCCCGCCGCAGCGGGGTTTTCGATCGCGCCCGGTCTTGGCCGGACCCTGATTTGGTGGAGCGGAGGAGGATCGAACTCCCGACCTTCGCATTGCGAACGCGACGCTCTCCCAGCTGAGCTACCGCCCCATGACGCCGGGTATTGTCGACCATGCTCGCCGAGCAGGCAACACACCCGCCTCGATCAGGCGACCTTGGATTCCCGCTTGGAGAAATCACGGCCCAGCACCAGGTACATCGCCGGGACGATGTACAGCGTGAACAGCGTGCCGATGCTCATGCCCGACGCGATCACCAGGCCAATGGCGAAGCGGCTGGCCGCACCGGGACCGCTGGCGGTGATCAGCGGCACGACCGCGACGACCAGCGCGACGGTGGTCATCAGGATCGGACGCAGCCGGATAGCCGACGCCTTCTCCACCGCCGTGCGCTTGTCATAGCCCTCGCGAACCTGCAGCTGGTTGGCGAACTCCACGATCAGGATGCCGTGTTTGGCGATCACGCCGATCAGCGTCACCAGCCCCACCTGCGTGTAGATGTTGATGGAACTGGTCCATAGCTGCATGCCGGGCGGCAGGAAGGCCATGGTCGATCCGAGGTTCACGAAGATCAGCGCCCCACAGATCGACATCGGCACGGTCACCAGCATGATGATCGGGTCGACGAAGCTCTCGAACTGCGCGGCCAGCACCAGATAAATGATGATCAGCGCGAAGAAGAAGGTCACGATCAGCGCGCTGCCTTCGGTCTTGTACTGACGCGAGGCACCAGCGTAGTCCACCGTGTACCCCTCGGGCAGCATCTCGGCGGCCAGCTCGTCCATGTAGTCCAGCACGTCGCCGAGCGCCAGCCCGGGGATGGGAACACCCTGGATCGTCGCCGCGTTGAGCTGCTGGAATCGCGTCAGACGCCGAGGCTCGGTGCTCGGGGTCAGCGATACCACGGTCGACAGCGGGACCATTTCGCCTTCCGGTGTCCGGACGTGATAGGTGCCAAGCTGGTCCGGGTTCAACCGGTCCTCGCGGGCCACCTGCGGAATCACCTTGTAGCTGCGTCCCTGGATCGAAAAGCGGTTGACGTAACCCCCGGACAGCATCGCCGCCAGATCGCCACCGATGTCCTGCATGGACAGACCCATCGCGGCGACCTTGTCCCGGTCGATCTCCACCTTGACCTGGGGCTTGTCGATCTTCAGGTCGCTCTGGAGATACGCGAACTGGCCCGAAGCACGCAGCCGCTCGAGAAATGCCTCGGCAACCTCGTAGATCGCGGCCGCTTCATCGGTGGAGCCGATGATGAACTCCACCGGCAGACCGCTGCTGGCGCCCGGCAGCGACGGTGGCACGAACGCCGCCGTGTCCAGGCCGGGAATCGAACTGGCGACCGCCTGCAACTCCTGCTTGACCTGCTCGTTGGACTTGGACCGCTCGCCCCAGGGCTTGAGCACGTTGCCGGTCGTCCCCGAGTTCGGCTCGGGCCCGTACTGCGAAACGCCCAACGTCTGGAAGATGTTGGAAACCGCCTCGTTCTGGTGTGACAGCTCGGCCAGCCTGTCCGCCCACAACTGTGTCTGGTCGATCGTCGCATTGGGCGCGCCGGTCGAGATCATGAACACGACGCCCTGATCCTCCTGCGGCGCGAGTTCCTTCTGCGAGGTCGTGAACAGGAAAAAGCAGGACGCGAGCACGATGGCGCCAAAGATCAGGATGACCGGAACGGTGTTCAGCGCGCTGTGCAAGCGCCGCTCGTAACCGTTCTCCCATCTCTCGAACTGCCGTTCCAGAAATGCCGCGAACCGGCTCTGCTTGGCGTCTTCACTGGATTGCAGCAGTTTCGAGCACATCATCGGCGACAGCGTCAGCGCGACCACGCCCGAGATCAGCACCGCGCCGGCCAGCGTGAACGCGAACTCGATGAACAGGGTTCCTGTCAGCCCGCCCAGCAGGCCGATGGGCGCGTAAACCGCCACCAGCGTGATGGTCATCGCGACAACTGGCGCGGCGAGCTCGCGCGCGCCCTTGAGCGACGCATCCAGCGGCGTCATCCCCTCCTCGATGTGCCGATGGATGTTCTCGACGATGATGATCGCGTCATCCACCACCATGCCGATGGCGAGCACCAGCGCCAGCAGCGTAAGCAGATTCAGCGAGAAGCCGAGCATCAGCATGACGAAGCCCGCGCCGAGCAGCGACAGCGGAACCGCGACGGCCGGAATGATGACGCTGCGCACACTGCCCAGGAACAGGAAAATCACGATGATGACGATGATCATCGCCTCGATCAGCGTCGCCTGAACCTCGGAGATCGCGTCGTCGATATACCGCGTGGCGTCGTAGAGGATTTCGGAGTTCAGTCCCTCGGGCAGCTGTTCGACGATGCCCGGATACGCATCCCGGACACCGGCGATGACATCCAGCACGTTGGCGCCCGGCACGACATTGATGCCGAAGAAGGTCGCGCTCTGCCCGTCCGCCTTCACCTCGATATCGTAGGTCTCCGCCCCCAGCGACACGGTGGCGACGTCCTCCAGGCGAATCAGGGTATCGCCGTCATCGCGGATCACCAGATTCTTGAACTCGTCTTCCGATTGCAGATCGGTGCCCGCGGACAGATCCACGGAAATCATCGACCCCTTGGTCTGCCCGACGGCCGACAGCACATTGTTGGTCGCCAGGGCCTCGCGCACTTCCGAAGGCGTGACGCCCAGACCGGCCATGCGTTCCGGCTGCATCCAGATGCGCATCGCGAAGGTCTTGGCGCCAAGCAGCTCGGCCTTCTGCACGCCCTGCACCGCCTGAAGCTTCGGCTGCACGACCCGCGACAGATAGTCGGTGATCTGATTGCTGGTCAGCACATCCGAGGAGAACGAGATGTACATCGACGCGAAATTGCTTCCCAGCGCCAGATCGATGGTCGGCGCCTCGGATTCCTCCGGCAGTTCCGAACGTACCTTGTTCACCTTGGAGGTGATCTGGGTCAGCGCCTCGTAGGGGTCGTAGTTCAGAACCAGAGTCGCCTGGATCGTGGAGAGCCCCTGCGCGCTGTAGGAACGCAGGTAATCGATGCCGTCGGCGCCGGCGATCTCCCGCTCCAGCGGCGTGGTGATGAAGCCCTGGACCAGTTCGGCGTTCGCCCCCACGTAAGCGGTCGTAACGCTGATGACGGCGTTCTCGGCCTGCGGGTACTCCTGCACGTTGACCGACTGGAAGGCACGCAGCCCCACCAGCGCGATCAGCAGACTGATGACAGACGCCAGTACCGGCCTGCGGATGAAAATGTCCGTGAGTGCCATGTCGTACGCCTATTTGTTGACCGGTTGCGGGTTCCGTTCGTTGGCGGGCGTCACCTCGTTGTTGATCGTCAGCGGTGAACCGTCGCGCAGCTTGAGCTGCCCCGAGGTCACCACCTCATCGCCCGCCGACACGCCTTCCAGCACCGCCACCTGGTCTCCGCGTCGATCGCCGACCTTCACGAACACCCGCTTGGCGGTCTTCTTCTTGCCGTCACCCTCGGTGGAGGCCTCGCCTTCCCCGCCATTGTCCGCGCGCGACTGCCCCTCGGTGACCAGATAAACAGAGTCGCCGTAGGGGCTGTACGAGATCGCGGTGGCGGGCAGTGTCACATGCCGCTCGACCTGCGGCTGAACCACGTCCACGCGGACGAACTGGCCGGGCCGGAGCCGGCCGGCCTGGTTGTCCACCCGCGCTTCCACGGCGAAGTTGCGTGTGGCCTGATTCACGCTGGGCTCGATCGCGGTGATGTGACCGGTGAACGCCGTATCCGGCACGCTATCGACACGCAGCCTGACAATCTGTCCCGACTCGATGTCGCCGAGACGCCACTCCGGCACGGTGAAGTCCACCAGCATCGGATCGAGCTGCTGCAGGGTCACGATTCCCTGCCCGGCTCCGACGAACTCGCCGATATCAACGCGGCGGATTCCAACCTTGCCTTCGAACGGTGCCTTGATCGCCTTCTTGGAAATCACCGCTTTCTGACTCTGGATTCGGGCCTCAAGCTGCTCCGCGTTGGCGCGCGCCGAGTCCAGATCCGCCTGGGCATTGGTCCCGCGTCGACGCAGTTCACCCTGCCGCTTGAGTTCGGCGCGGGCCAGACGCAGCTGGGCTTCCAGCGCGGCCAGTTCGGCGCGATCGGTGCTGGTATCCAGCTGCACGAGCAGGTCGCCCCGCTGGACCGACTGTCCGGAATCGAACGCGATGTTCTCGACCACCCCCGCCAGTTCGGCAGCCACGGTCACTCCGTTGACGGCGCGCAGCGTGCCCACGGTGGGAATGGTCGGTTCCCAGACGGCTTCCTCCGCGACGATGGACGACACCGTCACCGGAGGCTCCTGGCGGTTCTCGAAATAGTTGGCCATCTGCTTGTTCACAAATGCTCGCAGCCCGAAGACGATTCCGAACACGATGGCCAGACCGACCAGGACGATGAAGAGTCGCCGTTTCATTGCACGCTCCCTGAGTTTTCACCGGTGAACACGGCATCCACCTTCGGTAAGTCGGCATCCGTGACCGTTCCGGCTGCCAGTTTCAGATCGACCACCGCGACCACGTAGTCGTGGCGCGCGGCGTTGAATTCCTGCACCGCCCGCAAGGCGGCCTGTTCGGCGGCGAGCACGTCGCTAAGCGTGCGGGTCCCCACCTCGTAGCCGTCCCGCACCGCGACCAGCGCCGTGCGTGTCGACTGCACCGCCCGCTCACGCGCGGCGATCCTGCGTCTGGAGGCACGCACCGTCCGCCAGGCGGAGCGGACTTCCGCCTCGGCCAACTCCCGGGCCGCCCGCAGTTCCTCGGCGCGTTGCAGATAGGTGGCGCGCGCGGCATCCAGACGAGCCACATTCGCCCCGCCGGTGAAGATGGGCACGGTGAGGTTAAGCCCGACGCGGGCTTCCTCGGCGTCCTGACCGATCCGCGACTCGGAGGTGTCGTTGCGGCCGTAGCTGGCGGTGAGGTCGAGCTGCGGCAATCGCGAGGATTCGCTGGTGCGGATAGCAAGCTGAGCCAGCTCCGCCTGCAGGCGAGCGCCGACCACATTGGTGTTGCGCTCCTGCGCGGCCACCAGCCAGTCCGCCAGTGGTCGCTCGCTGACCTCGTCCAGCGGCGCCACGCTACGCACCGGCGCCAGCTCGAAGGATGCGGTACCGATGATCCGAGCAAGCTGGTCCACCGCATCGTCGACACGCAGCTGAGCGTCGATCAATTCGGCCTCCGCCAAGTCGTATTCGGCCTCGGCCTCGCGCAGACCGGTAATGGCGACCACGCCGACGTCCACCTGGTCACGCACCTGGGTCAGCTGACGCTGCACCGCCTCGCGGCGGGAACGCGCCGTCTGCAACCCATCCTCGGCACCCAGCACGTCGACATAGGCACGTGCCAGCCGCCCTACCAGTTCCTGACGCGTGCGCTTGAGCGCGACCTCGGCGGCGATCACCTCGACGCGGCCTACATCAAGCTCCGACAGCAGATCCCAGCGGAACAGCGGTTGCGTCAGCGAGATGCCGTAGCTGTATTCATCGTAGTTTTCTTCGAAAGCGCTGCCCGAGCCGCCGCTGAAGAACTCGGACTCGATGGTCCGGTCCACGCGGGCCACCTCGGCGGTCGCCGCCAGCGTCGGGCGTACCGTCGCCCGGCGAATCCGGTACGCCTGGGTGCCGGCGGATTCCTCGGCGACCGCGGCCGAGAACACCGGATCGTGTTCCAGCGCCAGCGCCCAGACATCGTCCGGGGTCAGCAATGGCGCCTCGGCCGCAATGCCAACCGCGGACCAGGCGAAAACCGCCACTGCCATCAGATAGTTACATTTCATCGTCCGACTCCGACTCATCCTTGCGTCCACTCCATCGCGGGACCGGGTAGTCACGAAACAGCTCCTCATGCACGCGCTCAAAGAACGCATGCAATGCCGATTCATCTCCGGGATCCTGGAGGGGTTTCCAGTTCAGCGCGTTCAGCAGCGCCTGATAATTCCGCGCCAACATGACATAGGGGTGGCGCACGTCCAAACGCTCGATGAGCCCTTCGGCATGGGTCATCGTGTGCGTACCCACCGACATCGTCCAGAACCCGAATGCGATCTGTTGCGCCGTGCGATCCCGCAGATCCAGGTCGCCGACCCGTACCGCATCCGCGACGATGCCAAACACCTGACGCGCGCAGGCTTCGCCATAGTTCATCGTCGATTCGCGCACTTCCGGTGTCGCTCGCATCCAGATATCCGCCGCGCGAACCAGCTGTTCCAGGCGAAAGTGATCCGGGTGCGCCTCGACGAACAGCCAGTCAGCGTATCCGGTGGCCGCCATGCGGTCGCGCGAACTCGCGTCCCAGTTCATGACCCGCCGCAACATCGTCTGCCTGACCTGCATGCCCTCGGTGGTCAGCAGATACAGCAGGTCTTCCTTGCAGCGGAAGTGATGGTAGAGCGTACCCGTCGCATACTCGGCGCGGCGCGCCAGTTCCGCCATCTGCAGGTTCAGGAATCCCGACTCGCGAATCATCTCTCTCGCGATTTTCAGGATGTGCTTTTCCCGGGCAGCGAACTCGCGCTCGCGCCGATCTGCGGTACTCATGGCGTCGACCAGCCGAACGGCTGAATCCCAGTCTCAAAATGAATGACGTTCATTTTGACGCATAAAAAACGGATCCTGCAACCCGATGTACAACCGCTGACCCGCTGTCGCCAACCGACACCCCACCCTGCGGCGGTGGTGCCCGTCGGCGACAGCGGATGCCATCACGCGGCGCGTTGATGCGACGGATCGGTGTCCCGCGAACGCGTGATCGTGTCGTTGGATTTCACCAGCCGCACAATCGGAGCCGCATGGCGCTGCTGCGGCGGCTGCCCGTGTTCGAAGCGGTGCCGGGCGCGCGGAATCCGGATTCCAAGGGAACCGAGTGCGGCGAGGCCCGCCGTCAGCGCGATCACCGACCAGGAAAACACTGCAAGAGGTTCAACAAGCATTTCTGACTTACCTATAAATCAGTTGTTGCGGCGCAGCATAACAATCGAGATGTTGCAATGCAACAACCATGTTGATTAATAAGGGCCTCGGTAAACCGTCCGGAATCGATGCGCCACAAACAAAAAAGGCAGCGACCAATGGTCGCTGCCCTGAACGGCTACATCTGCGTGATTGCGCCAGCGCCGACGCGGCGCCGGAGACTCCCGCAGGCGGGTCAGTACTGCCCGATGGCCCGCTGCCGCTTGATCTCCTGATTGACGAATGCCACCCACTGTCTGGCCTGGCTGGCGTAGTCCTCATAGGCCCGGGCTTCCTTGAAAGCCTGCAGCGCCGGACCGTAGCGCTCGAGATTGAAGTACGCCGTGCCCAGCTGCATGTACACGCTGCCGGTGCGCTCCAGTCCGCCGATGGACAAGGCCTTGTTCAGCGACTCGGCCGCGTCCGCCCAGCGGTACAGCGCGACCTGGGCCTGACCGAGGTAGAGGTACTGGCGCGCCTCACCGGACAGCCGGGCCGCCTTCTCCAGCACCGGGATCTGTCCTTCATGGTCCTTGGCAAGCGCCATGGCCTGAGCGAGCAGCTGCAGATTCTCGGCATTCTCTTCGATGGAACCGTTGGCGAAACCCTGCTGAATCACCTCGGTCGCCGGATACGGCGCGTCCTCGGCCATATACAGCCGCGCCATGTTGAGAATCTCGGACTCGGACTCCAGCATCCCGGCGCTGTACGCGGCGTGCATGACGTACAGCTGGCCTTCCTGCTGCCCCATCAGCCCCAGCATGCCGGCAAGCTGCTTGTAGTAGTTCGGGTTCGGCCAGCGCTCGACCAGCTCGCTGAGCACCTTCACCGCACTCTTGTACTTGCCCTGCTCGTAGTAGATGGCCCGCAGCAGCGCCAGCCAGTTTTCCTGCAATGGCTGATTGCGGCGCTTGGCCTCGGTCATGGCGGTGATGACCGGGCCTTCGGCCTGGTCGTACTGCTCGAGCTGGTAGTAGGCCTGGGCCTTGAGCATGTGCGCCTCGGGGCGCACGGAGTCCACGCGACTCATCCATTCGTCAAGAATGCGTACGGACTTGGCGTAGTCCTCTTCGACGAAGTAGAGCTGGGCCAGGCGAAACAACGCGTTGTTGCGGATCTGCTCGGGGGCGTTTTCCAGCTTGAGAATCTGGATGTAGTCCTCGATCGTCGCCTGGGTGCGGCCCTGCTCGTAGTGAATCGCGGCGAGGAAGTTGTAGGTCTGCGCCTTCTCGTAGTCGTTGAGCTTGTCGCCCTTGGCCTTCAGCTCGTTCATGGCCGCTTCGGCGTCGTTGAAGCGCTTTTCCTCCAGCGCGGTCTGCGCTTCCTCGATCTTCTGGTAGACCTCCGGCGAGAGCTTTTCGGTGACCTTGGTCGGCGGCTTGCGCCGCTTGTCATCGTCATCGGCGCCCCAGGCGGGCGCGCTGATCAGAATCGTGGCGAGGATGAGCGACAGCAGTGTGGCTTGTAGCAGACGCATATCAGTCCCCCTAGTCATCCAGCTTGAAGGTAATGAGATGCTCGACGCCGCGGACGACCTGTGGCTTGCCGTTGATGACGCGGGGCTTGTACTTGAAGCGCTCCACGGCCTTCTTGGCCGCCGAGTCGAAGACGCCCGACGGCTCGGCGTCGATCACCTCCGGGTCGATCACGCTGCCGGTCTCGGTCACGGTGAAGGTCAGCAGCACCCAGCCCTCGATGCCGCGCGTCTGCGCGCGGCGCGGGTACACCGGCGCCACCTTCACGATCGGCAGGTACTCGCCGTCCGAGGCCGACAGCCCGGCGCTGGTGTCCACCGCCAGGTCGCTGTCCACCGACATCGCCCCGATGTTCACGGTGTTGCCCTGC
>Ga0213833_1000172_pt1 | contig 105926 bp, 89 predicted proteins | sample SWATP21_FD_160575 | JGI IMG/M metagenome (GOLD analysis project Ga0213833, IMG submission 160575) | Coastal seawater microbial communities from Marineland, Florida, United States - SWA TP2 #1 | ecosystem: Environmental > Aquatic > Marine > Coastal | place: USA: Florida | collected 2016-08-14
TAGCCAAGGGCGCTCGGGCGGCTGCGGCGCGACAAGAGGGCCTTGACGCGTGCCCGGACCTTGGGCGGTGCGGTGCGCAGGACCGAGCGCGCGGTGTCGGTGGTGACCGGAGCGCGCGTGTGGCGGCGAGCAGCCTGGACGCTGGACGAGACTGCTTTGCTGGACCGGCTGGCGACACGGGCCGTGCTGGCAGAAGCAGCGGCGCGGGCACCCCGAATGACGGGGACCGAGCTTGCTGTGCGACCCGCCGACGAGCGAGCGGGCGAGGCGGCGGGCGCTTCTTCCACAGCGGCTTCAGGCTCGTGGGCGAGTGCCACAGCACTGTCGATGGGCGAGCGGAGGTTGCTCCACATCGACGGCGCACGGGCACCATGCCGAGGCGACACCTTCGGCATCAGCGAGCGGGCGGTCTCTTCACGCTTGGCGGCGACATCGGCCACCCGAAGGAGGCGCTCGACGGTGTCGGGCTGACCATCGAGGGCTGCGCGTGCAGCGGCGTGCAGGACGCTCGACACGCGTGCGGGCGTGGCGGCGCTCTTGGCCAGTGCGCGGGCGGACCGGGCGAAGGCGACGGTCTCGGGGGCCGCAGCGGCGCGGGAAGCGGAGGGCTGAACCGAGGCGGCCGCACGCTGCGCTGCACGCTGGACCGGAGACGATGCGACGGTCGGTGCGGCTGCGGTGTCCCCGGCGAGACGTGTCGCCGGAGCGGTGGAACCCGTGGGCGACGACACGCTGGCCGTTGCTTCGTGGGCGACTGGCGACCCGGATGCAGCCCGAGCAACGACCGAGGACGTGCGAACCGCGGGGGCCACGGAGGGCTCCGATGCAGGGTGACCGGTCGAGCCTTGTTGCGATGCTTGTGCGGCCAGGCGCTCGGTGCGCGTGGCAGCGCGGACAACGCGGGGCGACGCGGAAGCCTTCGGAGCGCGGGTGGCGGTGTCGACGGGGGTGTCGGTGGACGCTTCGGGCTCGGGTGCTTGGACCAGCGCGGCGGCGTCGGCGACGCGGGTACCCGAAGCGCGACGGACCTTCGGGGTCATGCGCGTGGCAGCCGACACCACCGGACGGCCATCCGCCATCGACGGCGAGAAGGACGGAAGCTCTGCGGTGCGCTCACCAGCCAGACGCGGACGACGCGGGATGACCGAGCGGAAGCGTTCCAGAGGGCGGGACCGGCTCGCGGCGACTTCGATGGCGCGGTGCGAGGCAGCCATGGGACGGCGGGTGCTGCGAGAGACCGCCGTGCCAGCGGCCGTGCGGACGACGGTGGCGCTGGAGGCCGACGGGCCGGATGCAGCACCCGACGAGACGCGACCTGCCACCGAGGACCGGGAAACCGAGCCGGAGGAGGTGGTGGTGGACCGGGCCGTGGAGACCGCGGCTTCCGACCGACCCGAGACAGCCGAGCTGCGTACGGTGTTCGAGGCAGCAGTGCGGACGGCGGCCGAGCGCTCGACCGCTTCGGTGGCCCGTGCCGCAACCCGCTCGGCGGGCGTCTGGCTGCGCGTTGCAGTGCGAGCCGCGGAAGACCGCGTGGCGGTGGGAACCGTGCCGAAGTCCATGACCGACGGCGCGCGAGCGGCGGTGCGGGTGGTGGACGCTGCGGGGGTGGACGCCTTGGACGCGGTGCGGGCGGGAGTGGAGGCCGACGGTGCAGTGCGGACGGCTTGCGACCGAGCCGGCACGGCAGCTTCACCAGCAGCGCGGACAGTGCGCGAAGCCGAGCGAATCACACGCGGCGACTCGGTGGCACGCCGACGGGGCTGCGGGGCCTCTTCGACGGCCGGCTCCGCTTCGGGAGCTGCTTGCGGGACAACCGCATCCGGAACGGACAGGAAGAGCGACCGGCCCTTGCCCGTGCGGACGCGACGCGGAACAGCGACAGGAAGGGTGCTTCCCGGAGCGACCGTGCCCGTTTCCATCCGGCGGAACACGCTGGAGGCGTGGCCGGTGCGGCGCGCCGGTTCGGTGGGAACCTCGATGGCCGCCATCGGTGCCGCGGCAACCGGAGCATCCGCAGGGGCGGGAGCAGCGGGAGTCGGGGCCGCACGAGACACCACAGCCTGTGTGACCGCTGTGGTTCCGGGTGCCGTGGGGGTTGCGGGAGCAGGCGAAGCGGCGCGTGCGACCGGCCGACGGGTCATGACCGACGGACGGAATGCGCCTTCACTCGCGGTTCCCACATCCAGGCGGCGTGCCACCCAGCCGGTTCCGGCTGTGCGTCGTTGGACCGGAGCGCTCCGCTCAATGGCGCGAGACACGCCGGTGCGGACCACGGAGGTGGACGCTTCGGTGCCCCTGGCGACTGTGCGGGACACGCGCGTGGTGGAGTCCGGGAGGGAACCCGCAGCGGGGCGGGCGGAGGCCGGGGTGGCAGCGGACAGTGCGGGTGCGACAGCAGCGGCCACTTCAGCGGCACGGGACACTGCAGGTGTGGTCGCGACCGTGGCCGTGGCGGGCACGGAGGCGTCGGTGGAACGCGACGCCGTGCGAACCGGCGTGGACCGGGAAAGCTCGCGGCGCGACCCGAAGCCCCGGACGGTGCGGGGACCTTCACTGACACGCTCGGCAGCCCGACGGGTGCGGGCCGGTGCGACCTCGGCCTCGACCTGAGGCTCTTCTGCCAGCTCCGGCTCGACCACCGCCATCATGGGCGAGTGGCGGAACACGGGCCGGAGTCCGCGACGCCGTTCACGCTTGGAGGCCGTGCGACCGGTGGCAATCTCGAGGGGGCGCACATCACCGTCGTGGAGGTGACGGCCGAGGACCGGCGAGGCAGCGCGGGCCAGAGCCGGACCGAGGACCGCTCGTTCGGTGGCTGCGCGGGCCCGAGCCAGGCGACGACGCGAGACCTGCTGGCTGGTGCCTTCCGACCCCGTACGGGCGACGGTGGTGGCCCCGGCAGCCGATGCCGTGCGGACCGTGGCCGAGCGCTCCGTGCTACCCGCCGCGGTGCGGACGGCGGCCGAACGAGAGACGGGTGCGGCGGAGCCAGTGGAGACCGCCGCAGTCTGTGCGGTGGTGCCAGAAGCGGTGCGCACGGCCTGCGAGCGCTCGGTACCCGCGGCGATCGCTGCAGGAGCGGAGACGGGACCCAGGACAGCGGCGACCCGGTCGCCAAGACGCTGCATGGGCCGGCGACGAGCGACGGCGTCGGAAGCACGGGTGCGGACACCCTGCGAGCGGGACACGGCTCCGCCCGCCTGCGTGCGCACCACAGACGCACCGGCTGCGGACCGGCTGGTGGTGGTGACACCTTCGGAGCGTTGGGTGCGGGTGACCGGTCGGGCCATGAAGCCGGCGGGACGGGCCACGCTGACCGACGGCGCGGATCGGCGTGCAACGCTGCGGCTGGGACGGCTCTCGCGGACGAGGTCGGCGGCGCGACGGTCGGCCGGCGACGAGGCCGTCACGACAGGCGCTTCACGCGTGATGACCTGAGGCGCGGCGACCGTGGTGGAAGCGGTAGGGGCCGACTGGCGTGCCCGACGCGGAGCCGGCTCGAAGCGAACCCGCCCACCCTTGCTCACCCGTGCCGTGCGTGCTGCCGGGGTACGGCGGCCGCCACCCCGAATCACGCGGGCAGGTGCGTGCTCCACGGAGTGCCAGGGGTTGGACACCGGACGCATGCTGGGACCACGGGGACCCCGACGGCGACGGCCCCCCTGTTCGACGACTTCTTCTTCCGGCTCTTCCTCGAGGGGCATGAGCGGGAACACCATCGCACTCTCACTCAGGCGGTATCCACCAAACGCCCACGCGGCTGCCGAGCGGGACTCCCCGGGCCACATCCGCCGCGACGCACGGATGGGCGACCGGTCGAAGCGATGCAGGCGCGCTTCGAGCCGGGCTTCACGGTTGGCCCGCGCCTGAGCGCGAGGGTCGACGGTCTCGCTGCCAGACCAGGGGTTCCCCAGTCCGAGCCGAGCCAGCAGGGAGCCGGCGCTCGCCACGGGTGCACCGTCCAGTCGCGCACCCACATGGGTACGGAGGGACTCACCGGCGACGGGTCTGGTCATGAGCGACATCGTTCGACTCCGCAGAAGCAATCATCGGAGCTGGTGGCCAGGAGCGCCCCATGCGCCCCGAACCAAGGAAGAAATCAGCCGACGCTGATTCCGCTGTGGGCGAGCTCGATGCTTTCGATGGCAAGCTCGGCACCGGTGGCGGAGAGAGAAGGACCCTCCCACGAGACCGGCCACGCATCGACGAAGTTGTACCGGCGCACCACTTCCATCTGGTTGTTCTTCACAACGATGGAGCCCTTGCGGCGCTTGCTGGAGTTGAATTCGTCGTTGAGGATTTCGTTGCGCCACTTGAGCAGGCTGACATCGCCCGTCACGCCGTAGCGCAGCTGCAGGTTCTCCCACCGCGACTGACCGGGGAGCTTGTGGACGCGGTGGTTCATGCCGCCTTCCTGGAGCTCGAAGATCTCGGTGGTGGACTTGAGGCCGCTGCACTCGAGGAACTGAGCCACTTCGATGCCGTCGATCTCGAGGGCGAAGATGAAGTTGCCTTCGGGGTCGGCCACGTTGCCCACCTTGCCGCCGCTGGTGCCCTTGGCGCTGCGCCAGGCTGCAGTGGAGGCCGTGGAGCGAGCGCCCATCGGGTTGGCAGGCTTCACAGACGGCTGTGCACCGGCACGCCCCTGACCATGACCCGGACCACCGATGCCGCGGACCGTGGGCTGCGCACCGGCGCGACCCTGACCGTGACCCGGACCACCGATGCCCGGAACCGAGGGCTGGCTGCCCGCGCGGCCCTTGCCTGCACCCACCCAGCTCGCGGGGGAGCTGATGGTGGGCTGACCACCGGCGCGTCCACCACCTGCACCCGCGCCACCCTTTCCGGGAACGCTGGGCTGAGCGGCCTTGCGACCACCGCCGCGTCCAATCCAACTCGACATCAGACACCTCCTGCAAGGCCGTCATCCCCGATTCGGAGATCGACGGTGATGTGTTCGACGGTTCCGACCGGGCGGAGCCGCACTTCCACGTTGACCTGCCCGGCGTCGCGCAGCACAGGCAAGTTGGTTTCACGGTCGCAGCGGACCGTGAAGTCGTCTTCGCCGCTGGGGCCACCCAGCAGCATTCCGCCAGACGCGAACTGCGCCAGACGGAAGAGAACGTCCCGCTCGAGGACATCCCAGAGGTGGGGGTTGTTCGTCTCGAACACCGCCCACTCGTTGTCGCGTCGCAGCTGCTCGGTGATCATGTTGAGCACGCGGCGGGAGTTGATGTACCGGTAGTTGTCCGTGGTGGACAGCGTCCGGGCACCGAAGGCCACCAGACCACGGCCCGGTTGGACGAGCAGCGGGTTGATGGCCTGTTCAGACAGTCCACCAGCCTCTTCCCACGAGAGGTCGACCTCACAGTGGGTGGCGCCCCGGAGGGTGCGGTTGGCAGGCGGCCAGGCCACACCGTAGGGGCGGCTCTCGATCTCGAGGCGCGCCATGTTGCCGGCCACCACCGCAGCCGGGGGAATCCGTTCGTCGCGGTCCATCAGCCAGGGGTAGTACAGCGCACCGTAGGAGGCGTGGCTGCCGTGACGCTCGCGGAATGCGGCCACCCACCGCTCCAGCGCGAGGCCGTGCAGCGAGTCGGGGGCATCCATGAGCAGGAAGCGGTTGTTCATCTCGCGGCAGTGCTTGAGCAGCGTGCCGTAGATGGTCTCGGCGTCGCAGGTGACCGTGCCGTCGCGGGACATCCGGGAGGGCAGGTAGGCGGCGGCCGGCACCAGCAGGATGCCGATGTCTTCTTCTGCCCGGAGGCGGTCGATGAGCGGTGCGAGGACCGGCTCAGACGCGGCGGGCGAGATGAGGTCGTCGAGCTTGTCGAGGCACACCACGAAGAGGTGCACCGTGTCGCCGCCGTTTTCGAAGAAGCTGTGGACAGCTCGGCGGGAGGGCTCGTCGAAGAGCAGGCGGTCGGGGTGCTCCCAGAGGTCGCGTTCGCGACGGAGCACAATCTCCAGGAAGTCGCCCGTCGAGGCACCTGCAGGCCACCGACGGCGGGGCAGGAACCCCACGATGCCCGCGACGTCGCACCGCACGAGTGGACTCGAGCGGTCGGGCAGGCCGGTGTGCTGGACGAGGATGCCGGGGCGCATGGAGAGAGACCTGTTTTCTTTGTCGACAGCGTAGTCAGAAAGCCGATGACAAGGCGATAGCAAGGGAAAAATTTGTCTGCCGCCAGAGCGGCGGGGCGGCCCCACCCTGAAAGAGCGGGACCGCCGTCGGATCAGCGCTTGGCGTTGATCTTCTCATTGATTCCGGAGATTTCTTTGACCCAGGCGTGTCGCTCTCGATGCGACATCTCCTGAATCATGTCTCGGTTCCAATGGAAGTGGTACGCGATGAACGCTACCTCCTTGAAGATATTCTCCAAGGGGTAGCTTACGATTCCCCCAGGCGACCGAACTCCTTCTCGAACTTCGTGCCGCATTCAGGGCAAGTCACGCGTACCGTGGCTTCGTCTTCGTTGACCCGATTGTACATCTCCTCGAGGAAACGGAGGTCACTCGCGAACAAGTTCTCGATGACACCCGTGTTGACTTCCTTGAGGTCCCCGAGCCGAGAGATCACACGGCTGAGAAGCACGATGATCAAATACGCCCGGTTGCGTTGGACGCGAAGGTCATTCAGGGGAACGATCTCGTCCTTGGCATTGGCCAGGCGCATCACCCCGTCCTTGTGGAGGTTGCCGTCTTTATCGACGTACCCCCGAGGAAGGATGAACTCGTACTCGGTCTTGAGATGCATCAGGCGCGCTCCACCTTCTCAACTGCGAGCTCGACCTTTTCGATGGCCATGCCGCTGGAGTCGGCGTCCATGTCGGGGACGTACCACTTGCAGGGCCAGGCCTCGTAGAAGTTGTAGCGAGCAACTTCGGACTGACCATCCTGGTCGAGGATGATGACCGAGCCAGCACGACGGTCAATCTTGCCGTCTTCGATGTTCTTGCGCCACTGCCACAGGTCGTCGGTGGCGGTGTAGCCGCGCTCGAGCACGATGTTGTTGTAGGTGGTACGACCCGGCTTCTTGCGGACGACCATGTCGTTGCCCTGCTTGAACTCGATGATTTCAGTCTCGGAGTCCATACCGGACACGGACTTGAAACCGCCGACGATCACGCGGTTGTCGTTGATGACACCCTGGATCTCAAGCAGGAAGTGGTAGGCGCCGAACAGTTCTTCGGTGGGCATGTTGCTCTCCTTGGTTGGGTTGCCCGAGCCATGGTGGGAGATGGCTCAGGCGGTTTTACAGCGAATGGGAATCAAACCTCTTCGATGAGGCCACCACCATCCCACTGGCCGATACTGAAGATCACGAATTCCGCGGGCTTGACCGGGCAGATGCCGATCTGCACGTTGACCTGGCCGGCGTCGATGAGGTACCGCGGGTTGGTCTCATCGTCGCACTTGACGTAGAAGGCTTCTTCGGGGGTCTGGCCGAAGAGCGCGCCGGAGCGCCACACGCGCATGAGGTAGGAGCGGACGTCGCGGGTCAGCTTCTTCCACAGGGTGTGGTCGTTGGGCTCGAAGACGGCCCACTGGCTGCCGATCATGATGGACTGCTCGACCATGATGAACAGACGGCGGACGTTGATGTACTTCCAGGAGGGGTCGTTCTTGGTGGCGAGGGTACGCGCACCCCAGACCCGGATGCCCCGGTCCTTGAACTCGCGGATGACGTTGATGCCGCGGTCGTTGTACTGACCCTGTTCCAGACGGTTGATGTTCTGGGTGAGGCCGGTGATGCCCATCACGAGCTCGTTGGCCGGAGCCTTGTGAACACCGCGCTCGGTGTCGACGCGAGCCATGATGCCTGCGATGTGACCGCTGGGCGGAACGTAGAGTTCGTTCCGGGTGGTCTTCTGCAGCTTGCGGCGGTTGGGGCCGGACACCTGGATGTGGCTCTGGTCGCCAACGAACCAGCTGGGCTTGGTGATCTTGAGCCAGGGCACGTACATCGCGCCGAAGCCCTTCTCGGAAGCCGGGATGTCCATGGAGCCATCGGAGACGATGGGACCGTCGAGGATTGCGAAGCGGTCCTTGCGGGTCTCGCAGTGCTCGAGGACTTCCTTCTGCTGAACGCTGTTCAGACCGGGAGCAGCCATGATGGCCATGTCGTCGACGTCGTCGAAGGCGTAGAGGCCGAGCTTGTCCGCTTGGTTTTCGCGGATGCTCTGCATCATGTCCTGGACGCCCATCAGGTAGACGTAGCACTTACCGCCGCCGTTGTCGTAGAAGCCGTTGACGGCAGCCACGAAGTTGAAGACGGAGGGCTGGCTGAGCCAACCGCGGAAGCGCTCCTTGAGGGTCTCGTCCTTGCCGAGTGCCTCGAAGACGGCGTCAGCGGCGTCGTCGGGGTCTTCGATGTCTTCGCCGATGAGGTCCATCAGCGACTCGGTCTGCATCAGGTATTCAGCGTAGAAGCTCTGAAGCCAACGGAAGAACTCACCCTTGTTGGTGATGCCCATCGGCGGCACCGAGTACTCGGTCCGCATGGCGGTACCGGCAGCACCTTCGTACTGCAGACCGTAGACGGCGAGGACGTCGGAGGCGGTCTTCGGAGCGGCCTTGGCCAGCTCGAAGGTCTCGTGCAGCTGGTTGAGCATCTCGTCGACGAGCTGGTCGTTCTCGGTGACAACCTTGCCCTGGACGTCGACGATGCGGTCGGAGACTTCCACAGCGGCGTCGGAGAAGCTGATCTTCACCGAGCCCTTCTTGGAGCCCTTCTCGAACTTCGGAGCCTTGGCACCGGTCTTCGGAGCGCCGTGGAGCTCGAAGTACGCCTTGACGTCCTTCACGCCGGAGCGCTTGAGCCGGAAGGCTTCGGTGAGGGCGGTGGTGGCTGCTGCAGCGTCGCCCGTGATCTTGCCCTTGGTGTCGACAAGCTGGGGGATGACCTTGCCGCGAACCTGGCGAGTGCCGTCGGACCCGGTGATGGACACTGCGTCCACAGGGGCCTTGAACTCGAACAGGCCCAGGAAGCCGGGGATGCTGGTGGCAACGGAGGCGATGGGCTTCGGCCCGCTGTCGACCTCACGGATGTATACGCCAGGGGTATGGTACTCCATGGTACTCCTCAATCTTCCGTGTCAGGCTCGGCGTCGACCGCGCGACGCATGAAGTGGGACGACGGACCGGGCGGCGAGCGCCGACTCCGGTGTGGACCTCCGGGACGCATGCGTCCCGAGGGGCGGGAGTTCGAATCCCCCTGCCCCGATGCCGCGTTGTCCAAGCGCGGCAACCGGACCGTTGTGCCGCCAGAGCTTGCAACGAGCGAACCGTCCAGTGCAACCCGGGCCCGGTAGGTCAGGAACGGACGGTACGGAGCCTCGTGCAGGCTAAAGAGGTTGATGGCGTCCCCGACGGTCAAGTCGTCGACCATCGCCATCGAGACCTTCTCCATGGAGAGATCGTCGTGGTCGGTGGTGCAGTTGAGATCGTAGGGGCGTCCGAGGCTGTCCACTTCGCGGCCGTCGGGAAGGATGAATCGACGGGGCCGGTAGATGAGGTGGGTGGCTTCGTGCAGACGCAGCATCAGCCAGCCCAGCAGCCGCTCGGCATCCGAACGGAACTTGCTGTGCACGGCGAGGAGGTAGAAGAGGTCGAGCATCAGGGGGGGGCGGTGGTAGTACACCTCGCCGCCGTCTTCAGCGCTTGTGCCCATGAAGACCGGGGCCTGACGCAGCCGCTTCCGGTTTTGGAGATTGGGGTTGTGGGCCACCCGGTACATGTAGATGTAGACGACCTCTTCCCGGTCTTTCGGGATGAATTTGAGGTCTTCTTCGAGCCGGGGCGGCTGTTCCTGGAGGTCGTAGCCGTCCAGGATGAAGCGATGGAGGTGCTCGGTGGTCTCGCCGATGATGTTGACGCCCGAGGGCGGTCCCATCAGGGGGGCACGGAGGTTTGCGCTCATCGGTCACCTCCGTTCAGCCAGGCATCCACGCTCGGACGAGGGCGGGCCTCGAGCCGAATGCGGCAGTCTGTGGGCTTGGGAAACGCAAGCCGGGGCTCGCGGCGAGACGACTCCACGAGCTCACCCACATTGGGGCGGTCGCGAAGCTTGGGTTCAATCTTGGCCCGCTTGCCGCCTTCCATCTTGCGAAAGTAGCCGGGGTACAGCGGGTACGGGTTCCGACGGAGCCGAATGAGCTGGGGCGCGTAGGGCTCGGGACGGACCGTGTTGTAGGTGTTCCGAATCTTGTGCGGCTTGGGCTCGCGGTGCGGCTTGATGAGTTCCTTCTTGGCCTTCTTGGCCGTGCGCCGCTTCGCTTCTTCCATCACCGGCCGCTCCACATGGAAGCGGTCGCCCGGAATCGGGCGCTCGAGCCGGTAGATGAAGTCGGGCACTGGAACTCCGGGCTTGCGTGGAACATGTACAGGGCTGTGAAGCCGGCTGCGACGGTGGTGACATCGTACTGTCACCGTGGACATCGCGGTGGGCCGAGGCCCGTTGGAGGGAAGCGGGATGCCCCGTTCGGGGTTGTGCTCCCTTCGACACGGAAACGGTACACCCGGCCTGTGGTGTCGGTGGTGACACTCTGGTTGCACAGCCGATGTCACGCGCGCAGGGCCCCGGGGGGTGCGTGCTACGGTCGAAGGCGTGAGAGACAACCGCAAGAACCCGCGCAACACGCACCGCCGCACGCGTGTGAAGCGTTCGCTCGGCGGCCGGTCGGGCGACTCCAAGAGCCGTCGCCTTCGGCGTGCACAGCGCAAGATGGGCAACAGCGGGGTCAACCAGGCGGTCAACGAGCGCAACGACCTCCAGCTCGACCTCCTCGACGAGGTCGGCGAGCGGCTGAAGAAGATTCACGCCGTCCAGAACCACGAGCTGCTGGAGATGAAGGACCAACGCGACTGGTACAAGGAAGTCGCGATGGGGAAGAAGGGCTTTCACCTCCCCGACCCCACCCGCTGGCACGAAGTCACCAAGCTCTACATGCAGGCGGGCCAGTCTCTCGCCAACGGAAACCTCGGCCAGGGCGCCCGTCTCGTGGAACGTGCAGCCCAGATGGAAGAGTCCGTGTACGCCACCGTGCCCGAGATGGTGAAGGCCCGGATGAAGGGCGACGAGAAGTCCGCCGGCGCTACTCCAGACGAATGCGCGCACGTCGAGTCCACCATGACCTGCGGCAGGGTCGCGCTCCCCGAAGAGATGGACTTCGGGCGGCGCATTCTCAACGTCACCGCCACCCTCGAAGACTCCCCGCCCATTCCCCGGAAGAAGCGCTGGTTCGACGACCTCGAAGAAGAGGAGGAAGAGGAAGAGGAAGGCGACGATGGGTGAGACCTGGAGCCCCGTCGAGCAGACCCTCGACCGCCTGGTGGGTTGGGACACCGTCAGCCACCGTCCGCTCGACGCCATGGCAGGCTGGCTGGCCGACCGAGCGGAAGCCGCAGGCATGCGGGTGGAACGCTTCGAGAGCACCCCCGGCAAGGTCAACGTCGTGGCTTCGGCCGGCCCCGACATCACCGGAGGCTTGGGGCTGTCGGGCCACATGGACGTCGTCCCGGTCGAAGGCCAGGCCTGGACCACCGACCCCTTCACCCTCACCGCCCGCGACGACCGCCTCCTGGGGCGCGGCACCTGCGACATGAAAGGCTTCATCGCCGCCACGGTCGAAGCCATCGACGGCATGGACCTTCAGAAGCTCCAGCGCCCGCTCGTGTTGGTCTGGACCCACGACGAAGAAGTGGGCTGCATGGGCTCCGCCGTCCTCGCACGCACGCTCCGCGCGGCCGGTCGCACCCTCCCCGACGCCATGGTGATCGGCGAGCCCACGAGCTTCCAGGTGGCCAACCTCCATCCCGGCCACGCCACCTACATCATCACGTGCACCGGCCGTCCAGCGCACAGCTCCCGTCCGTCGCTCGGACTGTCTGCGATCGCCCTCGCCCGCGACGTTCTCGTCGAGCTCGGTCACCTCGAACAGGAGCTTGCGGAACACCGGGGCTTTGAAGACCAGCTCCCCACACCCCACACCATCCTCAACGTGGGCCTGATTCGGGGCGGGGCGGCGGTCAACATCATCCCCGAGCACTGCGAACTCACCGTGGGTGTGCGTCCCCTCCCCGGCCTCACCGGCGCCGAGGTGCTGGCGTCCATCGAAGGCGCGCTGGCGGGCATCCAAGCCAAGGCTCTCGACAACGGCGGCCAGGTGGTCTTTCGCGAAGCCCAGTGCAGCGAAGGCCTCCACACCGCGGCCGACTGTCCCCACGTCGACCTCCTCCTGCGACACAGCCCCGAACCGCGCCTCATGGGGGTGCCGTTCGCCACCGATGCGGGCAACCTGTCCACACTCGGCTGCTCGCCGCTCGTGTTCGGCCCGGGCAGCATCGACGTCGCCCACCGTCCCGACGAATGGCTCACCCGCGCGGATCTGGCGCGAACGGTCGATATCGTGCAGGATCTCATCTACCGTCGCTGCATCGCAGCCTGACTTTGGAGTCCACCATGGCCATCAACCGCAAGACTGCCGGAAGCCGCACCGTCGACCGCCTGTCGTCGCGCATGGACCGCGACAGCCGGGCCGACCTCCGCGAAGAGAGCGTCGCTGGCGGCGGAAAGGTCATTCGAGGCGAGCTCGCCACCCGCGCCCTCGAGGTGCTGGGGGCCCGCGCCATGACCCTCGACCGCAGCATCGTGGTCTCCGACGACTTCGACATGCAGAACGTCGAAGACCAGGCGCTCTACGCCCACGAGCAGTACCACGCCATGTACGGCGACGGCGACGGGGGTGGTGGTGGCAGCAACTTCCGCGACGCCGAAGAAATCGCGGCTCGTGCGGTCGAGCGGATGGTGCTCTCGCGGGCCGCCAAGGGTGGCTTCGAAGCCGGCGGCGGTGGTGGCACACGGGGCATCGGCGGCCACGGTCACTCGCATGTGTCGGGCGACTCTGCAGGTGGTGGCACCGCAGCAGGCGCAGGTGAGCTCAAAGAAGAAGACGGCAACAACGGTCCTAGCGCAGAGCGCGGCTACCGGGCCCTTCTCAAGCAGGGCTACAACCACTCCGAGATCGTCGACTTCCTCATGCGCAAGGCGCTGCAAGCCGCAGAACAAGGCGACAACGCCAAGAAGGCACGCTTCGGGGATATCAAGGGCACCCTGTAGGACGGCCCGATGAACCGATACCGCTCGGGGGCTGCGCTGGTCGCGGCCCTCTCGCTTTCTTGTGTCGACCCTTCCAAGCCCGAGCCCCAGCACCCGCCCGAAGATTCGTCTGCTCCCGTCACAGTGGACCCGGATGCAGACGGAGATGGGTCGCCGGAGTCGGTCGACTGCGATGACACCGACCCCGGGATCTGGCCCGGTGCACCGGAGACGTGCGACGGACGCGACGAAGACTGTGATGGTGACATCGACGAGCAACCGGTCGACGGCACCCAGCTGTGGCGAGACGGGGATGGAGACGGGATCGGTCGCGCAGACGACGGCATGGTGGCCTGCCCCGGACCCGACACCGTGGGCTGGGTGGACCGCACCGGCGACTGCGACGACGCGAACCCGGCGGTCTACCCGGGGGCACCGGAACACTGCGATGGGGTGGACGAAGACTGCGATGACCGTGTGGATGAAGACCCGGTCGATGCGGCGGACTGGTTCAACGATGCCGATGGGGATGGCCGCGGAGCCGGTGCGCCCGTCACCGCCTGTGAGGCGCCGCCCAATCACGTGCTGCAGGACGGTGACTGCGACGACACCGACCCCAATCGTCGACCCGGACTGCCGGAGGTGTGCGACCCCTCGCAGGGCAAGGACGACGACTGCGACGGCCTTGTCGACTGTGAGGACAGCGAGTGTGCCGAAGACGCCAAGTGCGAGGAGTCCGACTGCAGCGACGGCCTCGACTCCGATCTTGATGGCGCAACCGACTGCATGGACGACGACTGCTGGGGCGAGCAGACATGCCACGCCTCCGAGCTCCACATCCACGGCGGAGAGCTGGCGCATCAGGTGTTTGCCAGCGGGTTTGTGGTGTCGTCCTGGCAGGTGCGCTCGATGACCGGAGTCGCCATGCGCACGCTGTCGGGCCGCACCACATCGTCGTGCGCCTTCGTCGTGCCGGAGGTGCACGCCACGGCCACCACGGTCAGCCGCACCCTGCACCCACCCACCCGCTCGGGCACCGTCGAGTCCGGCTGTGGCTTCAACCCGCTCCTCACCTTCCCGCCCGCCGTCGGTCAGGCCCACACCGGCCCGGGGTTTCCGCTGGGCTGGGGCATCTGGCGACCATCCACAGCGCCGTGGACCGTCACCGGGTCGTTCACCACATCCGCCGGAATCGCGCGCGCGATGTACTCCGAGCGAGCGCTCTTCAGCTCGGGCACGAGTGGCGGAGGCTCGTGGCGGTCGTACGCCCTGGGTGGGTCGGTGGTCGGGTTTCCTCCAACGGCTCCCCTCACCGCCTACCACCGGTGGTGGTGAGCGCGCGTCCGCATAGAATCCCCGTCCGACTTGTCCGCCCGGAGACCACGTGGCCACGATCTACGAAGAGATGGCGCGCCGCCTGCGCCGCACCGACCTCCTCCTCCTCCGTGCGGTCCGTCGTCAACGTGCCCGTCCCGCCATGCGCGCCAAGGGTCAGTTCTGGGGCTCGGTCATCACCGACGACGAAGTCGATGCACTGCTCCAAGCCCACGGCGAGATCGACCTCCCGCCCAACCTCACCGACGGCCTCGAGTCCGCGGTCAACATGAGCGCCAAGCTGCGCGACGACATGAGCGGCCGCTTCGGACGCTTCCGGGCGTGCTTCGACCTCGACGGTGACGACGCCGACCTCTGTCTGCTCGCCCTCGCGCCCGAAATCAGCGCCGGGTACGGTCGGATCTTTGCGTACCTCAACGACAACCTGAACCAGGCTTTCCTCACGGTCGACCTTGCCTCGCGGGTCTTGCGCACACGACGCACCGAGCGCCTCGCCCTCCAGGCACGGCTGATGAAGAACGCCCCGCTCATCCGCAACCGGCTGCTGCTGCTCGACCCACCCGAAGGCGCCGAGACCCACACCGCCCGCCGCGTGCACCCATCGGGTCGACTGCTGCAGTGGCTGATGGAGAAGGTGGAGCTGCCCTCGGGCGTCGGCTTCACGCCGCTGCCCACCGAAGGCAACCTGCTCATCCCGCAGAAGACCAAAGACCGCATCGGGGTCATCAAGCGCAGCCTGGGCAAGGCGGTCACCATCGCCGTCACGAGTGGCACGGCAGGGTCTCGCGAAGGTGTGGCCATCGCCATCGCTCAGGCTGCCGAGCGCCCGCTGGTGCGTGTCGACCTCGAACGCGCCAAGCAGTACCTCGAGCAGCCCTGGGACCTCATGCGCGAGCTGCGCATCTCTGGCGCACTTCCGTACGTCGTAAATGTGCTGGAAACTCAAGAAGATCCCGCGTTGCGGGTCCAGCTCATGCAGCTCGGTGGCGCATTGGCCACCCTCCCCTTCCCGGTGCTGATCGGGGGCACCGACCGCCGAGCCATCGAAGTGCTGCTCGGAGAAGACCGCCCCAGCCTCACGGTGAAGGTGGCGCGCACCAACCTCGACGAACGCATCCACGCCTGGACCGAAGCGTTCGAACGACGCGGCTGGGACCAGGAGCCCGTGGTCGACATCTCCGAGCGCTTCTACAGCGTGGGCGGCACCACCATCGACCGCATCTGCGAGATGGCCGTGGCCGAAGCCGGTGGCGACGAACCTTCGCGAGACATCCTCTGGGCATCGGCGCGAGAGTGTTCGCGGCCCGAGTTCATGGGCCTCGCCGAGCACGTCATCCCCCGGTACACCTGGACCGACCTCATCCTCACCGACAAAGTGCGCAACCAGCTCCGCCACCTCACCGACTACCTGGCGCAGCAGGAAACGGTCTACCACCGATGGGGCGCGAGCAAGGTCCGGGCGCGTGGCTTTGGCATGAAGGCCCTGTTCTCGGGCGGACCGGGCACCGGCAAGACGATGGCCGCCGAGGTCATCGCGCACACCCTCGGCCTCGACATGTACCGGGTCGACCTGTCCTCGGTCGTCAGCCGCTGGGTGGGTGAGACCGAGAAGAACCTGAAGAAAATCTTCGACGCCGCGGAAGGCGGCACGGCGGTCATCCTGTTCGACGAAGCCGATGCTCTGTTCGGCTCGCGCGGCGAGACCAAGTCATCTCAGGACCGCTTCGCGAACCAGGAAGTGAGCTTCTTGCTGCAGCGCCTCGAAGTGTTCGAAGGCTGCGCCATCCTCACCACGAACCTCCAGGAAAACATCGACGAAGCGTTCCTGCGGCGCTTCGGTGCGGTCATCGAATTCCCGATGCCGACGTCGGTGCAGCGGCGGGCCCTGTGGAACCGAGCCATCCCCGACGGCGCCCCCACCTCCGACGACCTCGACCTCGACGAGCTGGCCGACAACTTCATCCTGGCCGGTGGCAACATCGTCAGCTCGGCCATCAACGCGTGCATCATCGCCGCCACCCGCAACGAGGCAGTGGGCCAGCGGCACGTGGTGGAGGCCATCGCCCGCGAGCTCATCAAGATGGGCAAGCAGGTGAGCCGCGTGCACTTCGGCGAATACTACGAGTTCGTGCGCGATCTCGACTAGATGTCCGGTGCGTGGGTAACGCTCCGAGCATCTAGTGTTTTCTTTGCGAGGGCAGGCCCCCGCGCCGCGCATCAAGATGCGCTCCCCCACGGCATCATCGGTGCACGCGCGAGGCGTTGGGCCTACTGCTTGGCGGGGGCCTTCTTCGCTTCGAGGCCTTCCACCGAACCATCGGCGTAGGTGCGACCAATCCACGCGGCCAGCGCGTACCGGGTGCCGCCGCTCAAGTTGCCGTTCTGGGCGGTGGGTTCGCCGTTGACCGACACTTCGCTGTAGAACGGCAGGCCGGACTTGGGGTCGAAGCGGGTCTGGGAGGCCCCCACCATGTTGAGGGCACCGGCAGTTCCCGCACCTTGCGTCTGGTTCTGCGAGTTGAGGTTCCCCCTCCCCTCGCCCACTACGAAGACACCGCCACCCGGGGCATCTCCGTCGACGTGGTACTTGAGGGCCACACCGCCGGTGGTGCCGGAGGTGGTGATGAGCTCGAAGAATAGCGGCATGCCCTTATGCTTCCAGGGCTTGGCGGTGTTGCCTTCTTTGGGCATCGAGATGGACAGCGGCGCCATCAGCTTCCGCGACAGCTGACGCATGTGTTCGAGGGCCATGCGGGCCTGGGCGATGTCGGTGTCGATGCCTTCGAGCTCGAGCACCTGCACGTGGCCGTCCGGCCGCACCTTCATCTCGATGCGGGCGCCGGTCATGGCCGCATCATAGGACTGGAGCACCTGGTCGAGCTTGGCTTGTTCGCCGGTGAAGGCCCGCCCTTCCAGCGAGATGTCGTCGATGGTGCAGACCACCGCGGTGCCCTTCTTGAGCGGGGTGCCCTTGCAGGTGAGGTCGGCCGCCATGCCCACCGTGAGCGCTCGGGCGTCGACGTTCGATGCAGCGCGGAAGTGCGCGCCCACCGGCGTGTTGACGAAGGCCTCGGCGTGGAAGGTGACCGGCTCGGGTTGGGTCCAGTTCCACTGGAGGGTCTGGGCGGACGCCGCGGTGGAGGTGACAGCGGCGAGCCACAACACGACAGACATGGGCCACTCCGGGGGTGCGAGGGGACTTCTGCGGGATTGTACCGGTGTTAACGCAACAACCCCGCCAACCGTGTCGGTGGCGGGGCCGAGCGCACTTGTGAACGGGGCGGCTCAGAACGTGAGGCCGACACCCAGGTTTGCGCCGAAGACGGGCTGCACGCGGCTCTCACCCAGCTCTTCAGCGGCTTCGATGCGCAGGCTGCGGCGCACGGGGATCCCCACGCCACCCCGGAGGTCGAGGTCGAGCAGGGGGCGGACGCGGCCGGCGGCTTCCGGAATCGGGGGCTGCACGGCCCAGCCAAAGTGGAGGGTGGTCTGGTAGCCGTGGGGCATGTTCACCCAGCCCCACCGCCAGGCGAAGCGCGGACCGAAGCCGATGCCCGCATCTCGACCGAGCACCACGCCGAGGCCCAGCCAGAGGTCGCGGTTGAAGCGCCGGATGTTGTAGACATCGGAGATGTTGTCGCAGGAGTACTTGCCGGTGGGAACGGGGTCGCCGTTGTCGCCGGGTTCGGAGATGGGCTCACACGAGGCCAGCCCCTGCACAGCGCCGATGTCGTTGTAGGCCTTGTCGCCGCCCTGGTTGGGCTTGCCCTGCCGACCGGGGGTCTGGAAGTACTCGACGAAGTGTTCGTCGCCGAGCGACAGCGCCCACTCACCACCCATGTTGACCATGAGGCGGTTGTAGTGGCCCCGAAGCTCGAAGTTGAAGGGCAGGACAGCCTTGTTGCGGTCGAGCTCGTCGTTGAGGCGGTCGGTGGTGGCGAGGTCGGAGGGTGCCAGCGACGACTCGTCGTCGAGGTCGGTGTCGGGGCTCACGGAGTAGGCCGCGCCGTTGAACAGGATGCCGCTGCTGAACACGAAAGCGAAGCGGACGGGGAAGTTGTCCGGGCCGCCACCCACGCTCTTGAGGATGCCGGCTTCCTTGTCGTAGCGCCAGATCCAGGTCTTGTTGGGGTTTCCGTTCTCGGGGACCGCGATGTAGACGTCGGCCTTGGGGTGCATCTTCTGGTAGATGGCGAGGTACGTGAGGATGTCGCCGTCGACCTCGGGGATGCAGTCGTTCTTGTTCAGCATCAGCTGGTTGATGAAGTCGACACCGATGCGCTTGCGAGCCGTCTCCATGAAGAAGTACGACTTCTCGTCGAGCTTGACCGTCACGAGGCGTTCGGTGAGGCCGTGGCCGGTGTCGAGGCGCTTGAGGTAGACGTCGGTGCGGCCCAGGAAGAGGTCGATCTGACCGCGACCGTCGGGCTCCATCGGGATGCCGTTGACGTACAGCTCGTACGTCTTCATGAACTCTTCGATGTCGAACTTGTTCTCGCGCTGGAAGTCGCCCTTGAAGCTGGGGTACGCACCATCGCGGAGCTGCTGCAGCTGGTACTTGATGCCGCCGAGCGTTTCCTGGTCGGTGACGCTGTTGAGCAGGCTGGGCTCCTGGTAGGCGAGGAGCGCGGCGAGGTACCAGTAGTAGGGAACGGTGATGTTGCCGATGTTTTCGTAGTACGGCGGCACCGGGTTGTTGGCGTACTCGGCGGCCCGACCGATCTGCGCGTACAGCCGGAAGAGGGGCTCGCGGAGGTCGACGCGGTCGATGAACCAGGCGGTGTCGGTGAGGTTCTTCAGCTCCTGCGCCTTGATGGCCCACTGGTTGGCGTCGAGGCTGTCCCAGGTGAGTGGCTCGGCGGCGGACACGGCAGCAGCAATCTGCGGGATGGCGCTGTCGGGGACGATGGCCGGCTGCTGGGTGGGGGCCACGGAGCGGTCGGGGAGCTTGCGGCCGCTCTGGTAGACGTCGACCTCGGGGAAGAACATCGCCTCGGGCCGGTTGATGCGGCTGCGGACATTCATCACCAGGGTTTCGTCGGTGTGACCGACGGATGTGCCGGGCACCTTGAGCACCACGACGCGGGCGAGCAGCTCGCGCTTCTTCTTGAGCGCCTCCTCCTCGGCCTTCTTTTCTTCCTCGGACTTCTCTTCCTTGGTCTTCTCGTCCTTCTTGCCGGCGAGGACGTCAGGGACGGGGTCGCCGGGGGTGGCGGCCTGTGCGGTCGCCCAGAAAGAAGTGACCGTCCACAAGGACAGCAGGACGAGGATGAGCCGGAACACCATTTCGAGACTCTCCAAAAACCAGAACGGCCCCCCGCCCTTCGCCAGACTGCCGGCGAGATGAAAGCGAGAGGCCGAGACTCTACAACACGCGTGGAACAGGGGCCGCGACTAGCGGCAGTGACCGATGCCACCCGACGGGGAACACCGTACCGACTGGCCTCCTCGGACCCCCGAGTGGACCGCCGGAGACCCGCCCTTGAAGCTGATCTTGCACGACTCGTTGGGCACGGCGGGGACCCGGGCAGTGCCGCCGCTGAAGGACACCTTCCGGCTGAAGCCGCTCGGGCACGTGACGATGATCGACGTGGAAACGCTGGGGTCGGTGAGGGTGACCGTGAGCGTGCCCCCCTTGGGCGCCGGGGCGGGCTTGGGAGCCGAAGACGAGCTGGTGCGCTTCTTGGAGCTGGTCTTCTTGGGCTTCTTCTTCTCTTTCTTGGGCTCGGGCGGTGCGCCGGTGTCGTCCGGGACGGACTTGGACTTCTTGGGCGGCTTGTTGCCGAGGTCGGCCACCGGTGCGGTCTGCGTGGGGGCAGGCTCGGGCTCGGGTCGCGGTGCGAAGAAGACCGCCAGCAGCACCGCGGTGCACACGAGCAGCATCAGCCCGATGACGGCGAAGTAGGCGGTGTAGTTGGTGACCCGACCGGAGTCGTTGGCCGGCGGGGGCGGGGCCTGGGGCTCGACCTTGAAGGGCGATGCCGGTCCGGTGGCCATCTGACCGGCAACCGGGCCGCGAATCGCAGGCGGAGGCGGACCACCACCGGCCATCGGAGCGGCGACGGGCGGCGGCTGTTGGGCGGCAAATCCGGGCCGGGGCGGACCCCCCATCGCCATCGGGGGCGCGGGCGGTGGGGCCATCCCGCCTCCCATCGGCGGCGCGGGCGGCGGCGGAGCACCACCCATCGGGGGACCGGACGGCATGGGGGGGGCCGAGTTCCGGGCCGACGCCTTGGGGGGCGGAAGCGCGAAGAACGCCGTGGCGCTGGGGTCGTGGGCGACCTCATCCTCGTCGCCATCTTCGGACAGCGGCACCATCGACAACATGCCGGTTTCGTCCGGAGCACGGTTTCCGATGTCGCGGCGCTTCTTCCGCGGCGGGGCAGCCGGCGGAGCGAAGGGTGAGGCGCGGCTCGCTCCTCCACCAACGGGGGGACGCTTGGGCTTGCGGCCACCGCCGCCGGGAGGACTGCCAGCCATATCGACACCTTTGGGGCTCGGAGGAGGAGGAGGAGGAGGCGCACCCGCCATCGGGCTGCTTGCGGGAGGAGCGGGAGGAGGCTTGGCCGCACGAGGCGCGCGTGCCTGCGGAGCTCGGGGCGTCGCGCCCCCACGACCCCGTGCGGCTCGGGGAGCACGACTGCGGCCGGTTGTGGGGGGGAGCGCACCCACTTCCTGGCTGGCGCGGTCTTGACGGGCCATCGAGCGACGCAGCCGCTCTTCGATGGACAGTCGCCCCACCTGGTTCTCGGCGGTTCCCAGCTTGTTGGGGTCGGGGGGGTCGCCGATGTCGAGGTATTGGCCGAAGAAGTACTCGCAGAACTCTTTGAGGTCGACGCCACGGGGGCGGTTCAGAGTACGGCGCAGGTCGACCAGCAGCTCTTGCCCATTTTCGTAGCGGTCGCCCGGCCGGGTGCGCAGCGCGCGCGAGATGGTGGGGCCCACCTTGGGCAGGTTGCTCTCGAGCGCAGCGCATCGGGCTGCGGTGTCGCCGCCCTCGATGTCGGACATCACCTTGGCGAGGGGGTCGGATGCGTGTTCGTCCACCGTGTACAGCGGCTCGCGCATCAGCATCTCGAACAGGATGAGGCCGAGGCTGAAGAGGTCGGAGCGGTGGTCGACGGGCTCGCCGCGCGCCTGCTCGGGCGACATGTAAAGCAGCGTGCCCTTGATCTGGTCGGCGGAGTCGGCGCGGAACTCGGCGTTGTCGACCTTGGCGAGGCCCCAGTCCAGGACCTTCACCTCGCCCGTGGGCGTGAGCATCACGTTGTCGGGCTTGAGGTCGCGGTGCACCAGCTGCAGTGGCTCGCCGTTGTCGCCGGGTGTGGTGTAGGCCTGGAACAGCGCATCGGCGATTTCGCAGCCAATCTCGACGGCGGCTTCGGTGAACACCTGGTCGCGATTCTTGGCGAGCGTCTCGAGCACGGTGCTCAGGGTGGCGCCGTGCACGTACTCCATGACGACCGCGTGCTCGTGCTCCAGGTACTCGAACACCCGCACGATGCCGCGGTGCTTGACCTGGTCGAGCAGCGCGAACTCTTGCACGAGCCCCGCCGCCGACTCGGGGTCGGCCTGGTTCTTGAGGGCCTTGATGGCCACCACGCGCCGACGCCCGGGCTGGCGTCCGCGTCCGGGGACTTGTCCGACCGCCTGGTACACGGCGCCATACTGGCCTTCGCCGAGGCTCCGAACGATCTCGTATCTACCGATCTTTCGAGTCAAAACCCGCCGCTCCGATTCCGGCCAAGAGGGGCGTTCGAGACACCCCGGACGTGACTGTAGCCGACCCCCGGCCACGGGCACAACTCACCGGCAGCCCACCATCGTCCCGAAGACTGCGGCAGAACCGGCGAGCCATCCGATGCTCAGGCGGCCGCGGGAGGGTCGGTGGGGGGTGTCTGTCCACGACGAACCCGACCGAACAGCATGCGGCGCGTGTTGTGCATCGCTGCACCCATGTAGGAGAGGCACACGAACAGCCCGAACAGCGGCAACACCACCACGAAGGTGCGCAGGTAGGTGTCTTCGGTGTGCCAGCCGTCGTCCATCTTCCGCCCCGGTGGGGCATCGAGCCATGCGCTGGGGAAGATTTCGATGGTGGCGCCGGCGTTGGCCACCCCCACGAGCGACAGCCGGATCTTGAAGGCCCGCCGCAGGTAGAAGGGGTCCATGCGGATGCGGGCTTCGAACCACTTGTAGCGGGGCGACGCGGCTTCCTGGAACGCCTTGGCGAGCTCCTTCCGGCCGCGCTTGATGTGGGCCTTGCCGCCGCCAGACCGGGCGATGTAGTGGAGGCTGGCGTTGTCGATGCCGCGGGTCTCGAGCTCGCCGTCGATGCGGGTGTCGACGTTGCGTCGGCCACAGAGGTCGGCTGCGGTGGGCTTGGTGTTGCCCTGGGGCAGCTCGAAGCCGGGTCGGATGGGCTTGCCGAGGCCCACCGTGTGCACCTGGGGGCGCTTGGTGATGTCGGTGAGCTGGACTTCGTTGAGGTGCTCGAGCAGGAGGTCGAGGCGCTCGAGGTTGTCGCCACAGACGTCGGACGCCCGTTCGTTGTTGAAGCCGTCGGTGAGCACGATGACGTTGGGCTTGAGGCGACCACCGCGGAGCACTTCGGTGACCGCATTGGCCTGGAGCAGGGGCCCGGTGGCGTACTTCACGGCGTCGAAGAGGTGTGTGTAGCCGTTGAGGACCTGGAGCTGGGAGACCGCGGCCTTGTACTCGCGACGGTTCTTGAGCGCGACCAGCTGGCCGCCCACGGGCCGGGGGTCGCCCTGGGTGAACTGCAGCAACATGACGGCGTTGTCGCCCTTGCCCGAGCCGTAGAAGGCGTCGACGACGTCTTGTCGCTTGAGGGCCTGCTTGACCACCTGCATGCGGGTGAGGCCACCACGGCCGGAGGTCTCGGCCATCGACCCGGACCCATCGATGACGAGGATGTAGAGCGTGCCCGACTCGCTCCAGGGGTCGTGCGGGATGACCTTGATTTCCTGCCCGGCGAGGCCGGTCTCGACCGTGGTGCCCTGGAACTGCACGCTGAGCATTTCCTCGTGTTCGGGCAACGAGGCGAGGCTGTCGCGGTTGAGCAGGTTGTAGGCGAGACGGATTTCACCACTGGCCCGGTCGACGTACGGCAGGCAGAGGTGCATGTCCTCTTCTTTGATGCCCAGCGAGTCGCAGTCGCCGATGTCGTGCAGGATCTGCATCTCGTACTCCTTGCCGGCGTCGGCGACAGGGAGCGTGATGCGGGTGGTGGTGCCCGGAATGGCGATGTAGCGGACGTCGCCACAGCCGACGGTCAGCAGCAGAGTGAGCGCAGCGAGGAGGCCTGGCAGGAGGCGGCGGAGCGGGTGCATCAAACTTCCTCCTTGGGCAGCAGGATGAACTCGATCTCGGCGTGCTGGTCGCCTTCTCCGAGCACGATGCGGTCGCCGGATGACAGGGAGGTCTCGACGGGCGTGGGCCGCCTGGGGTCGTAGCGGAGGTCGACGCGCTGGAGCAAGCGCTTGACGAGGGTGGGGTACTGGCTGAGCCCGCGGGCCGTGTAGCGCTGCTTGTCGTCGACCGTGACCGAGAAATGCAGCTCCTGGACGCCGTCTTCGACGGGCAGGAAGAGGTCGAGGCCGCGCGGGAAGTGGCCCACGAAGCGCTCGCGAGGGGAGCGGTCGGGGGCGTCGATGGGGATGCGCCGACCGAAGCGGCGTGGGGTGAGAACCCGCAGCCAGCCCACATACAGCTCATCGGGAATGGACCACGTGAGCAGGCCGTACATGAAGCCCCACGTGATGCCCATCGCCGCGCCAGCGAGGAAGAGGTCGCGCTGGGGAGCGAGCACGCCATAGGCGGTGTCGCTGGTGGGGAGACCGGCGAGGAACCAGGCACAGCCGGCCATCAGACCGGCAGCGAGCCCCCCTGCGAGGTGGCTGATGGGCTCGGAGAATTTGCGGACGACCAGCGCACCGGTGCCGCAGCCCAGGCCGCCCATGGCGAACGCACCCACGCGGAAGGTGAGCGACACCAGGGAAGGGTCTTGGGCGTCGCGGAGCATCGCCTCGGACAGAATCACTCCCACGAGGCCGTGCCAGATGTTGTAGTAGACCAGGGTGACCAGTCCCGAGATGCCGGCGGCGAGAAGCACCTTGAGCGCTCGGTTCCAGATGGGCAGGCGGCGGAGGTTCGACTCACCGAGCACCGACGCCACACACACCGCCATCGACACGGTGGTCATGAGGATGGGCCCGTCCCAGGTGGGGGGCCAGTCCACGTTGAACACCACGAGCAACGTGAGGACGCCCCACCACGACATCAGCCCCGCGGAGGCGCACCAGAAGGCCATGCTCAGGTGCCGCAGCCAGGTGTAGGGCAAGAGGAAGATGTTCAACGCCGGGCTCCGTGGCTGGCATCTGTGTGCACGGAGGGTGCGATGCCTGGAGGTGGGGTGTACGCTGGGTTGGAGACGGGACGGGGACTCCCATCGAACATCCCGGTCTGCGCCGCGCCAATCATCCCACCTCGCACGAGGCCGGGGGACTGGAAGATCGGAGCGGACCGCGGCCTACGGTACCGCACGGCTCGTCCGCAAGCAGCGGTCCCCCGACCGGATTCGCATCCGCCTGATACCATCCGGCCGCTGGAGGCACCACAGCCATGGCATTCGACGAAAAGGTCCTCTACCTCCGCCTGAGCCCGGAATTCGGGGGCACGCGGTTCGGGCACTTCGAACAACGGGTCGTGCGACTGGGCTCGGATCCGTCGTGCGACATCGCCATCGCACAGGGCTTCGGCGTCGCGCCCGAGCACGCCCAGGTCATCTTCGACGGCCCGAACAACATCATCGTCGCCCCCGCGGATCGCGCGGCCGACGTCTACCTGTGGAAGCCCCGAGCGCCACGCCCCGATCTGGTCACCACACCCACGGCCATCCGCCCCGGTGAGTCATTCGCGCTCGCCACACCCAACGGTCCCCGCTTCATCATCGAGCTGGATGAGCTTCCCGAAGAGGTGAAGAAGCAGCGCGAGTCGATGGGCGGACCGCGCATCGGTGGCCGGAAGCTCACCGGCAAGGCCATGGGCGACGAGGTAAAGCGCCAGGCCTGGACCTCTCTGCTCGTCATGGGCCCCATGCAGATGCTGCAGCGGGCCTACATCTTCGTCAAGTCCGGTGCCATCCTCCAGCCCCGGAACATCATCCTCGGCATCACCATCCTCGGTGGGTACATCATCGGCGGGGCGTCGTTCTGCAGCGCGAAGAAGTCCTCCGACGACCTCGTGGCCTCGCAGGCTCGGGTGAAGAGCTGCGAAGAAAACCTGGTGACTGCCCAGGGCTCGGCCGGCGACCCCGTCCAGATGTCGTTCTCCCAGCTGGCGTCGAGCATCGTGGGCTCCACGGTGGTGGGCACGGCCCTCAAGAAGGACCGCAAATTCGCCCAGGTGGTCAAGGAACGCACCAAGACCCTCCTCGCCGACTCCTCCGCGTACGACTGGCTGTTCCGCGAGCGCTCCCGACGACAGCGCATGTTCGTCAACTGGCGCGAGAAGGTCGAGACCAACGACAGCTTCAACGGCGACACCGCTCGCTTGCTGCCGTGGCTGGTGGCCCCTCCCGGCGCCATCCCCATCGAAGAGCCCCACTACCGCCGTGGCATCGACAGCGAAAACGCCGACGCCTGCATGCGCGGTCCGTTCCGCCTCACCTACCGCCAGGGCCTCGCTCTGGGCCTCGACGTCCTGCCCGATGCCTTCCACCGTGGCTCGGCCTCCAGCATCGAAGACAACGGCATCCGAAAAGAGAAGATCGAAGCGGTCGCCACGGAGCTCGAGGTCGAGCTGCCCGAAGAGCTCACCCTCAACATCCAGGCCGCCGACACCTCGAGCAAGGCCTACTGTGTGTACGCCGAAGGCGACGACGACCGCGACAGCCTGAACAAGGTCATGCCGGCCATCGCCAAGCACTTCGACAAGCTCGACGACCGCACGGTGCCGCTGGCCAGCAGTGGCGCCGGCATCACCGCACGGTTTGCCCGGTGGGCAGCCGCCGACCTCTACTCCACCAGCTTCGACCCCTCCCGTGGCGTTGTGGGCGGCGAGCTCGACTTCAAGGGCAAGGGCTCCGCCCGCATCCACCCGGTCTTCGAGAACGAAGGCTCACGGGGGGACTGGGCCATCGCACAGGCGGCAGAGTCCTACGCGCGCGCCATCGCCGTGCCCTGCATCGGCGTGCTCGACACCGAAAAAGATGGCGAGAAGATTGCCAGCGTGCTCGGCGAGACCAACGTGCCCAGCGCCATCTACTGCCTGGTGCTGAACTACCAGCTCACGAGCGAGTAGGGTTGGCGTCGTTGCGGCGGCGCACCATCGCAGCGCCCAGCCCCACCATCCACAGCAGGCCCACCCCGGGTGCGGCCACGCTGGCGCAGCCGAAGCCGCCCTTCTCGCCGTTCTGATCGGCGGCAGAGAACAAGACATCGTCGGCGGTGTCGAGGTTGGTGTCGAGGCCCGTGTCCGCGGTGTCGACGACCGGTCCGGAGTCCTCGGGACCGGTGTCGTCGGGACCGGTGTCGACGGGGCCAGTGTCGATCGGACCGGTATCTGCCGAGTCGCCCGAGTCGCCCGAGTCGGCGGTGTCGACCAGGCCCGAGTCACCCGAGTCGCCCGGAGCCGGCGGCGGGATGCTGGACGGGATCCCGACGCTCAGGGTGGCCAAGAGCCCGGCACCCATCCACCACTGCATCAACGCCCGCATCGTGTCTCCTTTCTCCCGGGGGTGCCCTGAACACGCTACCCCGGTGCCCGCGCAGATGACCGCGGACGGCGGCAGCTTACCGGTGCGGCGTGCCGCGAGGCCAGCCCACCCGTCGCGATTCCCTCATCGGATGACCACCGCGGCGGTTCGACCCCTTTCGAGTGCTTGCCACCTCATTGTCGATGCGCTACTCGGGGCCGGTTGCAGCGACCGACCGGTGTGGGGATCCACGTGCCCCAACCTCGACGCCGCACGACAGCCGCTCAGCTCGTCTCGAGCCTGTCGACCTCATCGCCCTTCACCGACCGCCACCGCACGCCCCCAGAGAGGGTCGCCCGCGCCAACGGTCCCAGCCAGCTTCGCCGGACATCGACATGAAAGCCGACATCCATCCCAAGAACTACCGCTACGTCGTCTTCAAGGACACGTCGGTCGACTTCGCCTTCCTCACCCGCTCCTGCGTCAACACCCGCGAGACCATCGTGTGGGAAGACGGCAAGGAATACCCGCTGGTGAAGCTCGACATCTCCTCGAAGTCGCACCCCTTCTACACCGGCAAGCAGAAGATTCTCGACACCGCCGGTCGGGTCGAGCGCTTCAAGCGCAAGTACGGCATGTCCTGAGACACGCCCCTGCAGCGCCCTCCTCCCGAGGGCCGCTCCCAAGCCCCGTGACCTGGCGAAGTCCTCGCCGTCACGGGGTTTCGTCGTTCTCCACCCACACCACACCGCGCTCGGTCACCACACCGTGCATCCGCACATCGTGGGCAGCCATGGGCACCTCAGGCAGCACCTGGGGCGAGTAGGCCACCGCCAGCCGCACCGCCGTCATCCCGCGCAGAGTGCGGTCATAGAAGCCGCCTCCCTGTCCCAGCCGGCCTCCCCGTCGATCGAAGGCCAGCCCGGGAACCACCACGAGGTCTACGCTGGCAGGGTCCACCGTGGGGGAGCGCGCGTCCGGCTCCCGGATCCCGAACGGGCCCCGTGAGAAGTTGCCCCACTCCCGCAACAACAGCGGCTGCCCCCGTCCCACCACCACCGGCAGGGCCACCGTCCGACGACCGGCGGCGTCGACCAGCATGGAGAGTTCGACCTCGCCCGGGAGCGCATCGTAGAGCAGCACCACCTGCGCCCGCTTCCACGCGTCCAGCTCCACAAGCCGTGCACAGATGGAGGCCGCAGCGGCGGCACGCACATCGACGGAAAGGGCCCGCCGCCACGACCGAAACACCCGACGCAGCGCAGGCTTGGTGGCGGGGTGTGGCACAACAGGCGGGAGCACGAGCACCTCTCACAGCCGCGACCCTCTTCGCTGCCAACGGCGCGCGTCCTGTACCCTCCCCGCATGGACATGTGGCTTCCCGTGTGCGTGACGCTGGTCGCGCTTCCGCTCCTCCTCGTGGGCGAGACCCGCGGCCCCACCTGGCTCAAGGTCACCGCCAAGCCCATCGCCTCGGCCGGCTTCCTGTGGCTCGGGTGGGTCGCCGCCACCCAAGCCGACATCGCGCCGTGGCTCATGGCTGCGCTCGTGTTGTGCGCCATCGGCGACGTGTGCCTGCTCTCCAAGGCCCGCCCGCTCTTCCTGGCCGGCCTGGTGTCGTTTTTGCTGGGCCACGTGGGCTACGTACTGGTCTTCGCAAAGCACGGTCTGGCCCCTGTTCCCGGTGCGCTGGCGCTCGGTGCGCTCCTCCCCGTGGCGGTCGTGGTGGGACGCTGGCTGTGGCCCCACCTCCCCCGCAAGATGCGCATTCCAGTGGTGGCCTACATCACCATCATCACGGCCATGACCGCCGCAGCGGTGGGCGCCGCGGTGCCTGCGGGCAAGTGGATGTGGATTGTGGGTGCGGTCCTGTTCTTCATCTCCGACCTCTTCGTCGCCCGGAACCGCTTCATCGCCGAGCAGTCGGTCAACCGCATCGTCGGCCTGCCGCTCTACTACACGGGCCAGCTCATCCTCTCGGCCACCCTCGCAGCCTGACCCACCGTTGGCGCGTCACCAGACACAACGCCCACAGCCGCCACGGGGGGGAGCCGGTTAGCGGGGGCCTCCGCGGGAGTCGCCATGTCGTCCGTCCGTTGTCTGCTCGTGTCCATCGTGCTTTCCACCGGTTGTGTGTCGGTGGTCGACAAGTCCACGGCCACCTCCGTCGCCCCGGTTGTGATGGCGTCTCCCGACGTTGGTCTGGGCTGTGCGTCCGGGGAAGCCACCTCCGCCGTGCTGTCCACCATCGGCAAGCCGGCCAAGGGCAAGACACCCCACCAGGCACAGGTGCTCACCCTCATGTCCGCCGGGATGTGCGTCGAGCCGCTGGCGTGGGATGCCGAGCTCAACCGTGGCGTGGCGCTCCGAAATGGCGAAGGCGCCCGCGTGGCCGACCTCCTCGAAGTGGAGCGTCGCTACCACGCCACCGCAGCCCTCCGATACTACGCCGCCTGGGAACACCTCACCGCGGCATGGTCTCCGGCACCTGGCGAAGGCTGTCCGAAGCTGAAGTCCAGCAAGAACGAAGACCTCCTCTACGTTCTCGGCCTCTCTAGTGGTGTCCTCGCGGTCCTCCACGACCAGGCCGCCGGTGGTGAAGTGGGGGTTCCGCTCGACGTGCCCCGAGCCGTCGCACGCGCCGCAGCCTGCCTCGACAACGACCAGTGGTGGGGCGTTCCGCGTGCACTCCAGGCCGCCGTCTGGGCCACCATCCCGGGCGCTGCTCCCGACGGTGAAGACCCCCTCGCCATCCTGGCCGACAGTGCAGCCAAGGGCGACGCCGCCCACCTCCGGCTGGCCCGTGCCTTCCAGGTCCAGACCCTCGCCACCCTCGGCGAAGACGACGCCCTGCAGGAAGCCATCGCCGCCCACGCCGCAGCGCTGGCCACCCCCGCCCACCCCCGCTTCCGCATGCTCGACCGCTACGCCCACCTCCTGATCCGGCATGAGTCCGACAAGATCTGGGTTGCGGAGGCTGGGCACCGCACGCCCGGCGACCACTACGGCCGCTTCCCCGGCACCGCGGAAGACCTCGACCAGAACGACGACCTCCTCGACGCCCTGCTCGGCCCCGCCGAGCCTGCGCCCGAACCCACCGAAGACCCGGAGTGACCATGCGCCTCTTGTCCGCCGTGGTGGCCACCGCCACGCTCGCCCTCGCCACCCCGGCCCTCGCCGGCGACAAGACCCTCTGCGTCTACGACCCCAGCGGTGCCAGCGGTCCGGTCTTCCAGCACGCCGAGAAGTACCAGGCCGCAGCCGCCCAGTGGGGCGTCAGCTTCGACCTGCGCCCCTTCACCGATGAAGGCGTGGCCGCCGCCGACTTCCGCAACGGCAAGTGCGACGCCGCCCTCATCACCGGCGTGCGCATGCAGCAGTTCAACAAGGCCACCTTCAGCCTCGAGGCCGTGGGCCTGGTGCCGTCGTACGACGTCCTCAAGAGCTCCATCACCACACTCGCCAGCTCCAAGGCCGCGCGCCTCATGACCAACGGCACCTACGAAGTGGCCGGCATCTTCCCCTCGGGCGCGGTCTACCTCTACGTCAGCGACAAGTCGATGCAGGGCGCCAAAGACCTCGCCGGCAAGAAGATGTGCACCATGAGCTTCGACAAGGCCGCCAACACCATGGTCAACGTGGTGGGCGCCCAGGCCGTGGCCGCCGACATCTCGAGCTTCGCCAGCAAGTTCAACAACGGCTCGTGCGACATCGCCTACGCCCCCGCCACCGCCTACACCCCCCTCGAGCTGCACAAGGGCCTGGGCGCCACCGGCGCCGTCGTGCGCTACCCCATCGCCCAGATGACCCTCCAGCTGGTCATCCGTGGCGACTACCCCGGCGGCTTCGGGCAGAAGAGCCGCGAGTGGTCCGCCAGCCAGTTCGACGCCTTGATGCCCACGCTGAAGAAGGCTGAAGCCGAGGTGCCCGCCAAGCACTGGGTGGATGTGCCGGCCGACCAGAAGGGCGGCTACGACGCCATGCTGTCCGACGCCCGTGGTCGGATGGTCCAAGATGGCGTGTACGACGCCACCATCGTGAAGCTCGTCGAGCAGCTCGCCAACCGGTAGGCCCGTCGCTCCCCGGAGGTCTTCGTGGACCACGCCTCGCAGCCCGAAGGCCCCTGGCGCCGCTGGGGCAGCACCCTTCCCGTCTTGGTGCTGCTGGTCGGCACTGTGCTGCACTGGGTGTCGAGCGGTGTGTCCGGCCGACTCATCCGCATCGGCGGTGAGATCTGGCCCGGGTACGCCATCGAGCTCCGCCGCGACCTCCCACGGCCCGAGCCCGTCACCGTCGCCCCCGCGCCCGCCCAGACCGCCGACGACGCCCTGATTGGCGACCTCCTTGGAGACGACCCGAAGCCTCCGTCGGAAGGCCAGGCCGACGACGCCCTCATCGACGACCTCCTCGGCGATGCCCCCGCCGGTGATGGCCAGGCCGACGACGCCCTCATCGACGACCTCCTCGGCGACGCACCACCGCCTGAACCGCTCCCCGACGGTCAGGCCGACGACGCCCTCATCGGCGACCTCCTCGGCGAGCCGCCTACCGAAGCCGCCACCCCTCCGCCGCCCACCACCGACCCCCTCGCCGAGTGGTCGGCCATCGAAGCCCGCAAGACACCCGGTGTACGGGCGTTCCGGGCAATCGAGGTCGCGCTCTCCGACTTCACGGCATGGGGCAACCGGCAGTTCGGCGCCATCCTCGTGCTGCTCGTGCTCTTCGCCGGCGCCACCGCCACCGCCACCCGCGGGCACATCTCACTGCGCCCGGTCCGCACCCGCCTCGACGACCGCCTGAGCCAAGGCGCCCAGCTCCTCGCCAACCTGGTGCTCGCCGCCAGCCTCGTGCGCCTCTACCAGCTCAACATCGCCTCGGGCACCACCCTCGACCACGCCGAGATGCCGCTGCTCTGGGCAGCCGCATTCGCCTTGATGGCCCTGCTCAACGTGGGCTTGCTCCTCCGCCCGCCCGCCCACCTCACAGGCGAGGGCGCGTGGTCGGAAGCGTTGCTCACACCGCCGCTCTACACCGGCATGGCCCTCACCTCGGCCACATGGTTCGTGTTCGGCGAGCAATACCTGGCCGGGCTGGGTGTGTACCTGCAGAAGCTCACCGAACACGGCGAGCTGTACGTGTTCGTGGGCCTGTACGTGTGGACCGGCATGCTGCTCAAGCGCACCCGCATCGTGCACAAGGGCTTCGACGTCCTGCGCCCGTGGAAGCTCCCCCCCGACCTCCTCGCTGTGCTCATCGTCGCCGCCGCGGCCCTTCCCACCGCCTACTCCGGCGCCAGCGGCATCTTCGTCATCGCCACCGGTGGGCTCGTGTACGCCGAGCTGCGCCAGGTGGGCGCCCGTCCCCAGCTCGCGCTCGCTGCCACGGCCATGTCGGGCAGCCTGGGCGTCGTCCTGTCACCGTGTCTGCTGGTCGTCATCGTCGCATACCTGAACCCGCCCACCACCGACCAACTCTACGGCTGGGGCGCCTGGGTCTACCTCCTCACCGCCGGCCTCTTCGGGCTGGTGGTGTACCTCACCCGCCAGAGCCCCTTCACCTTCGCCAAGCCCGGCGTCGCAGGCCCGGCATCCGCGCGCGCACTGCGTCCCCTGCTCCCCTACGCCGTGCTCGGAGCCATCACGCTCGCCCTGTCCATCGGGATCCTCGAGACCGGGCTCGACGAACACACCGCGCCGATGCTCCTGCCCCTCTTCCTCATCGGCGTGCTGATGTGGGAACGACGCACCCCCGAGCCTGCCTCGAAGCCCACCGCCCCCCCTCCGGAAGGCATCTGGGCCGCCACCAGCGAGACCACCGTGCACATGGGCGCTCTGCTGCTGCTCATGTGCCTGTCCATCGCGCTGGGAGGGGTGTTCGAGCGCTCCGACATCATGTCGCTCGTCCCCACCGACCTCGGCAGTGTGTGGGTGGTGATGGCGATGCTCGTGGTGGTCCTGGTGGTGGTGGGGATGACCATGGACCCCTACGGCGCCGTCATCCTGGTGAGCGCCACCATCGCCTCGGTGGCCTACCGCTCCGGCATCGACGAAACCCACTTCTGGATGGTGGTTCTCGTGGCCTTCGAGCTCGGCTACCTCACGCCGCCGGTCGCCCTGAACCACCTCCTCACCCGCCAGGTGGTGGGTGCCGACGCCGTCGCCGAGGCCCGAGCGTCCACTGCCCACAGCGACAGCTTCTGGCGTCGACACGAACAGCTCCTCCTCCCCGTGACCGTCATGGGAACCGCGCTGCTGCTCGTGGCCTTCGTTCCCTTGTTCTTCTACGGATGACGGCCCCGCCGCGTCTGGTAGGCTCCCCAACCCCGCTCGACTGGAGAGGCCCATGACGCGCCCGACTCTGTCCCTGCTGCTCGCCGCGTTCCTGTTCACCACCGGCTGCGAGAACGCTTTCGACAAGGCCCAACAGGCCCACACCATCGAAGCCTACGAGCAGTATCTGAAGGAAAACCCCGACGGCGCCCGCACGCTCGAGGCCACCCTCGCACTCGAAGACCTCTACCTCGAGAAGGCCCGCAAGGACGGCACCCTCGAAGGCTACGACGCCTACGTCGAGCGCTTCCCCAAGGGCAAGCACCTCGAGAAGGTGATGACCGAGCGAAAGCAGTTCCTCTTCGACTGGGCCGCCGAGAAGGACACCCCCGAGGCCTGGCAGAAGTTCCTCGACGAATACAAGAAGGGCGACAAGAAGCTCCGCACCAAAGCCAAGCAGCGCAAGCGCATGGCGGAAAACCGCGACAAGGTCGACGTGGGACCGGTCGAGGTCGAACAGGTCAACCTGGCCGAGAACCCCGATGGCCCGCTGGACGGCTGGGGCTTCACCGCCGACTTCACCAACAGCGGCGCCGAGCCCATCCAGTACCTGATGGTGGAGATCCAGTACCTCAACGACGCCGGCAAGTCCGTGAAGGCCGAACAGTGGCCCGCTGTCGCCACCCGCCTGCCCGGCAACCTGCCCATGGAAGAGGGCTTCTCCGACCCCATCGCCCCCGGGGCCAGCCGCACCTTCCACTTCACCACCGGCGACCTCCCCGCTGGCTGGTCAAAGAAGGTCAAGCTGGTCCCGGTCGACATCGGCTTCGCCAAGAAGAAATAAGGGATTCGCCAGACAACGACCGGTCCACGAGGAGGTCCCGTGCAGCACGCCCCCCCTTCGCACGATGCGCCTCCTCCGCCCGAGGCCCCCGGGCTGGCCAGCTGGCTTCCCCTCCCCGAAGCCCTGCGCCAGCGCATGGCCCTGCCAAAGTCGTCCACGGTCGACATTCCCGGCTACCACGGCCCGGCCACGGTGGTCGCGTTCCCCCAGCTGGCGCGCGACCCCCTCCGCTTCTTCCAGGAGACGGCGCAGAACTTCGGCGACCTGGCCTGGATTCGCATCGGCACCGAGCGCATCGTGCTGGTGTCGAGCCCCGAACACCTCGACAGCCTGCTGTGGGGGCAGCACGCCAAGCTCGAAAAAGATGCCATCACCCAGCGGCTCCGGATGGCCCTGGGCGAGGGTCTCCTCACCTCCGAAGGCGAGAAGTGGAAGAGCCACCGGCGTCGCATCGCGCCCAGCTTCCAGCGCCAAGACCTCGCCCGCTACGCCGCCACCATGCAGGACTGCGCCGACCGCAGCCTGGCCAGCCTCACCCCGGGTGCGTCGCTCGACCTCCGCACGGTCACCTCGGCACTCACCCTCGACATCGTGCACCGGTGCCTGTTCGGCAGTGATGTGGCGGTGCCGGTCGACCGCATCGGCCACGCCCTCGAGCGCATGATGGGCGCCTTCCTGCTCGAGCTGCGCAGCTGGCGACGCTTCGTGCCCGAGTCGCTGCCGCTCGACACCCGCCGCGAGGTGCAGAGCGCTCTGAAAGACGTCGACGCCGTCCTCCACGACATCATCCGCGACCGCCGCGACCACCCGCGCCCCGCCGGCGAGCGCCACGACCTCCTCGCCCGGCTCATGGAAGCCCGCGACGACGACGGCCAGGCCTTCACCGACGACGAGCTCCGCGACGAAGCCATCACCTTCTTCATCGCCGGCCACGAGACCACCGCCCTCGCGCTCACATACGCCATCACCGCGCTGTCATGGAATCCCGAAGCGCGCCAGAGGCTCCAGGAAGAGGTCGACGCCCTGCCGGCCGACACCCCCATCGACCTCCAGGTGGCCCGTTCCCTGCCCTACCTCCGCGCCGTGATCCTCGAGACCCTCCGCCTGTACCCGCCGGCGTGGGGCTTCGGCCGCCAGGCCACCGAAACCGTCACCTTGGGCGACCACGAGATCCCCGCCGGCTGCGCGCTCTTCGCCATCCCCTGGTCGCTGCACCGCGACCCCCGCTTCTTCGACAACCCCACCGTCTTCTCGCCCGAGCGCTGGCTCGACGGCCTCGAAAAGCGGCTGCCCCGCGGCGCGTACATGCCCTTCGGCGCGGGCCCGCGTACCTGTGTGGGCCAGCACTTCGCCATGCTCGAGCTCATCATCTCGCTGGCCACCTGGGTGCGTCACTTCGACATCGACGTCGACCCCGCCCACGACCTCGACCTACAACCGTCGGTCACCCTCCGGCCCGGTGGCCCGATTCCCGCCACGGTCCGCCGCCGATGAAGCTGCGTTCGCTCGTCGCCCTGCTGGTGGGCTGCACCCCGGTCCCCCCCGAGACCGACGACACCACCGGCTGCGTGCCCGAGCTCCCCGACCCCACCCGGGCGCGGGCCAAGCAGGTGGTCTGCAGCGACGAAGCCATCGACGGCATCGCCCAGCGCGGCGACTGGTTGCTCCAGAGCAGCGGGCTCACCGTCTACATCCGCACCGAGCGCTTCGCCCTGAGCAAGCCCGGTCGGGCCGGCGGCACCCTCATCGACTTCCACCCCACCGACGGCGCCGTGGAGCTCGAAGAGCTGGTCCCCTTGCTCCCGCAGGCCGACGGCACCCTCGACTGGTTCGTCGACATCGACATCCACGCCTTCGAAGACAACCTCGGCGCGGGCATTGTCGTGAATGGTGTGCTGCCCGACGGCACCCCCGGCGAGGTCACCTGGCGCCTGGCCCACGAAGGGCGCCGCCTGGAAATCGAAGGCGCCGACACCTTCGATGTGGTGCCCCTCGCCAACGCCGCCCTCCGCGCCGACCTCATGAGCTACGGCGACCGCCTGGTGGGCCCTGGCACCATCACCGAAGACCTCGGCGGCTGGTTTCGCCTGACCGGCACCACCTGGCTCGAGCACGCCAGCGAGGCCACCCTCCCCGAGCTGCTTCCCGACCGCTACATCCAGCCCATCGCAGGCGCCTGCCCCGACGGCGAGCTCATCTACCTGCGCAACGCCGACGGCCGGGTCTCCCAGCGCATTGGCATCACCGACGCCCAAGGTGAGTTCGACTTCCTCGGCGACGACCGCGCCACCGAAATCATCTGCCTGGCCTCCAGCCGCGCCAGCTCGGGCTGGCAGCCGCTCCCCGACTGGGAAGCCGGCGACGAGAGCCCCGAGCCCACTGTGCTCGCGGTGGGAGATCTGGGCGAGCTGTCCGTGCACGTCACCGACCCCTCTGGAAACCCCGTCCCGTCTACGGTCTGGTGGAACAGCAGCCGGTACTTCATGGGCCTCGGCGAGGGCACGATGGGCGTGGGCGCAGGTGTGGGCGACGGCCTCGTGGGTGCGGGTCCGGCGTGGTCGACTGCGGCGCTCCCCGAACAAGATGTGGGCGAAGACAGCACCACCCGTGCGGTCATTCGGCGCGTTCTCCCCGATGAGGTCCTGCTGGCCGACTTCTTCATCGAGGCCTGGCCCCACCGCACCACCCGCACGCCCGCGTCCACTCAGGTCGCCCGCCGCGTGAGCTCGGGTGTGGAGTGGTCGGTCACCGTCGGCGACCATGCCGTCGTCGCCACCGACGTCTACGCCCTCGACCGCGACGAGATGTGGAGCCACAGCGGGGCCCGCGCGCCCACACCCCACGGCACCATCGTCAGCTGGCCCTGGTCACACAACAACAAGGCCAACCAATGGGGCGCCCCCGACACCACGGGCCTCGGACCCCACGAAGCCCTCGCCGTCATGGGCGGCGGCCGGGGCCTCACCACCATCGTCGACACCGCCTGGGTCGACAGCGCCGGCCCACCCCACACCTGGCCCGTCGTCCCCGATGGCCTCTACATCCAAGACCTCGACGACCTCCCCGTCTACTTCGAGCTCCTCGACCACTGGACCAACCTCCCCCTGGTCGGCCCGCTCACCTGGGTCGAAGGGGTCGACCGTCGCACGATGCCCTTCGTCGAAGCCGAGCGCGCCTTCGAGCTCGGCCGCACGATGGCCACCACCGGCCCCCTCGTGCGCTTGCGGGTCGGCGACACCTCCATCGGCGCCGAGCACATCACCGAAGGTCCCCGCACCGCACGGCTCGCGGTCCAAGCGCCCACCTGGATGCCTGTGGACCACGTGGTGCTCGTGGGCCCCGACGGTGTCCTCCGGGAGTGGACCCTCGGCTCGGCCCTCGACGTCGAGCGGCTGAACGTCGAGACCGACCTACCCGAGGGCATTCCGTGGGTGGTGGCCATGGCCTGGAGCGACCGCACCGCACCGCCGCTTCAGGAAGTGCCCCCCTGGACGGTCACCACCGCCATCCTGCTGGAGCGACCGTAGGCTTCAGCTGCCCATCGCCAGCTCGGCCACCAGACGCTCCCGGAGGTGGTCGTTCAGAGCGGTGACCACCGGCCCCATGTCGCCGGCCACGATGCGGTCGAGCTGGTAGAGCGTGAGGTTGATGCGGTGGTCGGTGACGCGGTTCTGGGGGTAGTTGTAGGTGCGGATGCGCTCGGAGCGGTCGCCCGACCCCACCTGCTGGCGGCGCTGTTCGGCCAGCTCGGCGTGGGCCTCGGCTTCCTTCTTCTCGAGCAGGCGGGCGGCCAGCACCTTCATCGCCTTGGCCTTGTTCTTGTGCTGGGACTTTTCGTCCTGACACTGGACCACGATGCCCGACGGGATGTGCGTGAGGCGGACGGCGGAGTCGGTGGTGTTGACCGACTGCCCACCCGGCCCCGAGGCGCGGAACACATCCACCCGCACATCCTTGTCTTGGATGTCGACCTCGACGGCATCGGCCACCGGCATGATGGCCACGGTGGCGGCCGAGGTGTGGATGCGGCCTTGGGCTTCGGTGAGGGGGACCCGCTGCACGCGGTGCACGCCCGACTCGTGGCGCAGGTGCGTGTAGGCGTCGGCGCCCGCCACCTGGCAGATGATTTCCTTGAAGCCCGAGGCTGACTTGCCGCCGCCACCGCCCACGGTGATTTCGCTGCGGTCGAGGACCTCGATGCGCCAGCGGTGCGTGTCGGCGAAGCGGGTGTACATGCGGAAGAGGTCGGCGGCGAACAGGGCGGCTTCATCGCCACCGGTGCCGGCACGAATCTCGAGGATGATGTCGCGGCCGGCGTAGGGGTCGGGCGGAATCAACAGGCCGCGCAGCTTGCCTTCGAGCTCGGGGACCAGGTGGGTGAGGCGCTTCACCTCGTCGACCGCCATCTCCCGCATCTCGGGGTCTTCCATCAGCTCGCGGGCTTCGTCGAGCTCGGTGCGGGCGTCGTCGAGCTCCCGCCACGTGTCGATGATGGGCATCAGGTGGGCCCGGTCGCGCGTGACCTCCATGAGGCGGCGCCGATTGCCCAGCACCTCGGGATTCATGAGGAGCGTGTCCAGCTCCTCCAAGCGGGTGCTGGCTTCATCGAGGTTGCGGAACATGGGGGGCCTCCGGTCTACCCGGCCTCCCGAGGGGCCGGCCGAAGCACCGCCCTATCCGGCCTGTTCCAACGGAGCCGCCACGGACTGCCCGGAGACCCACTGGACGGTCTGGGCGACCGCTTCTCGCCGATCGAACGACAGCGAGCGGCGGAAGTTGCGCAGGCTGTCGGCAGGGCCATCGCCAATCAGGCGTTCCGCGTTGCGGGTGAACGTGCCGCGGACGTCGATGGCGGGCCAGACGTCGGCAGCCACCAAGCCGGCGTCGATGCGGAGCTCGCCGTTGGCCGTGCCCTGGACTTCCTGGAGCAGCACCTCGTCGACGTCGTGGCCGGTGTCGGTGAGCACCGTGGCGATGAGGGTGAGGCTGCCACCACCATCGAGACACCGGCCGGCACCGAAGAACCGGCGGGCGCGGTGGATGGCGGCGATGTCGACGCCGCCGCGGAGGTCGCGGCCACCGGTGGGGGCGGTGGCGTTGAAGGCACGCGCCAGGCGCGAGAGGGAGTCGACCAAGAGCACGACGTCGCGGCCCTGTTCGACCAGGCGCTTGGCCCGCTCGAGCACCATGTCGGCCACCTGCACGTGGCGCTGGTGGGGTTCGTCGAAGGTGCTCGACAACACCTCGGCATCCACCGCTTCCGACATCGCGCTCACCTCTTCGGGGCGCTCATCGACCAGCAGCACCATCATTACTGTGCCGGGGTTGGCATCCGTGATGGCATGGCAGAGGTCGCGGATGAGGGAGGTGCGGCCCGCCCGAGGCGGCGTGAGCACGGCGATGCGTTGGCCGAAGCCGAGCGGCATGAGCTGGTTGATCATCTGCAGGCGGGTGTCGTCGGACTGCAGGAGGATGCGACGCTGGGGGTGCAGTGGGGCGAAGTTGTCGAAGAGAATCTTGTCGCGCTCATCATCCGGGGACCGGCCGTTGACGGACTCGATCTTGATGAGGGCGAAGTACCGCTCGCCTTCTTTGGGGGCGCGCACCCGGCCGCCGACGAGGTCGCCGGTGCGGAGGTTGAAGCGGCGGATCTGAGATGGGGAGACGTAGATGTCGTCGGGGCCCGGCAGGTAGCTGCAGTCGGGCGAGCGCAAGAACCCGAAGCCATCGGGGAGGGTCTCGAGCACCCCTTCACCGTGGGCGCCGGAGGTGCCGCCTGCGCGGTGGCGGACAATCTCGAAGATCAGCTCTTGTTTCTTCAGCCCGGCGGCATTGTCGATGCCGAGACCGCGGGCAGTGCTGACCAGCTCCGTGATGCGTTGGGACCGCAGATGGGAAAGGTCGAGGTGCATGAGGGTGGTGGGGGAAGTGGGGGATGGGGGGCGGGCTCGGCTCGCAGGGGGAAGGAGTCGAGGGACCGTGGGGGGGGAGGGTGTCGGACAGGGCTGTCCGAGGGTGGGATGCGCGACTATCGCGTCAGGTTGCGGGCTGTGTCAATTCGTCCGTCCAGCTGCCGGTCTTCAGCCAATTGGTTCCACGGCGGAGGATCGGAGGACGGGCGACAGCAGCGGCATCCGACGCACTGCGAACCCAAGGGGCGAATGTGACGATTATGACACGGCTTGACGAACCTGTCAGAACGGACAGGGCCAGCCGTCGAAATGACCGCGGTGGTGGGACAACCAGTGTCCAGTCACGGTCCTCTCCGCCGTCTCCAAGACGCACAAACCGCCGCAGGGCGAACCTGCAGCGGCGTGGGGCGTGAACGAAAGCGGCTCATCCGGGGAGGGTCAGAGTCTCCGTTGGTCCTTCTGACAGGGGCTTCCAGCGACCAGCGGCCAGCGGCCAGCCCGGTCGTGCCTGACCGACGCGTAGAACCTGAGCGGAATCGATCTGCCACTGCGCATCCTCGGCGACCACCCCAAAACGGAGCTGGCACGAGAAGGCTGGCGGCTGGCGGCTGGCGGCCGAAGCACCACGCCCGTCCGATCCGGCAGACTCGGACTCTTCCTCAGTTCACGAAGTAGCGGGGCGGAATCCAGCGCCAGCCACCCGTGGCCGAGGCGCCCACTTCGACTTCCCGCACCTCGCCCACCGCCTTGACGATGTCGTCGGCGGTGAGGATGGTGGCCTCTTCGAGCTTGAGGCACTGGGCGATGCCGGGGATGTCCTTCTGGCCGAGGGCGCGGGTGGGCATGCCGGGGAAGCGGTCGACCACGTGGCCCTGGATGGTGCGGACGAAGCCGGCAAAGGCGCGGTCTTCGGATGCCACCACCAGGCGGCCCGTGCGCTCGACGCTGGCGTAGATGGTGTCGAGGTCGGGGGGGACGAGGGTGCGCAGGTCGATGACCTCGGCTTCCACGCCGGACCTGGCGAGGGTGTCGGCGGCCTTCATGGCGGTCCAGACCGCACGGCCCCAGGCCACGATGGTGACGTCGTCGCCGGTGCGGCGGGTGGCGGCCTTGCCGAGCGGCACGCGGAAGGAGGGGTCGATCTCGGGGATGCCCCCGCGCATGATGTCCTTCTTGAGCGCCTTGATGGCGTCGCGGTCGGTGGGCTCGCCCGGGAAGGCGGGGCCGAGCGACTGGCGGTACATCCACTTGGGCTCGAGGAAGACCACCGGGCTGCCGTACTCGGCGGCGGTCATGAGCAGGCCGTAGACGTCCCAGCTGGTGCTCGGCATCACCACCACGAGGCCCGGGATGGGCGTGAAGTAGCCGTCGATGCTCATCGAGTGGTAGACCGCGCCGCCGCCGAAGGGGTCGGTGGGCGTGCGCAGGATCATGTTGAAGCGGCTGTTGCCGTTGCTGGTCCAGTACAGGTTGCCCATGTGGACCAGCCAGTGGAAGGCGTTCAGGGAGTAGTCGCCAAACTGGATCTCGGGCAGCGCGATGAAGTCGTCGTGTAGGGCAGCACCACAGGCCGTGCCCACGATGAGCGGCTCGTTGAGCGGGGCGTCGAACACCTTGCCTGGGTGCTTGGCGAGCAGGCCGGCCGACGCCTGCATGACACCGCCCAGCTTGGCGACGTCCTGGCCCCACATCGCGCCGCCCTTGTCGGAGATGATGTGGTCGAGCGCTGCGCGGATGGCGCCGCCGTAGGTGATGTTGGTCTGGCCGGAGACCGCCACCTCGGTGACCTCGGGGAGCGGCGGCCGGATGTTCTCGAAGATGCTGTCGGCGGGCGGCTCGGGCTCGGCGCGCACTTCGTCGAACAGGTTGCGCACGGACTCGTCTTCCTGGCCCATCACCCGACCGAGGTCGTGGTGGGCGAAGAAGTCGCGGCCTTCACCCGGCACCCGGCGGAGCTGGTCGCCGTCTTCCAGCACGCCCATGTCGACCAGCTTCTGACCGAACTTGATGAGGGGGTCGGACTGGGAGAGGTCGAAGGTCATGTCGGCGGCGCTGGAGTGGCCGTTGAAGCGCGGCAGGTTGTGCACGTGCAGGAAGGCGGGCTTCTGCTCGCCCTGGACGTACTTCGCGCACGCGAGGGTGGTCTCGTAGACCTCCCAGAAGTCGGTGCCGTCGCAGGAGAAGTGCTTCACCCCGAAGCCCTCGGCGTACTTCTCGAAGCTCTTGATGCCGCGGCCTTCGTCGGGCGTGGTGCTGATGGCCACGCCGTTGTCGGTGACACACACGATGGTGGGCAGAGACCACACGCTGACCGCGTTCATGGTGTCGTGGAGGTCGCCCTCGGCCGAGGTACCGTCGCCGATGATGCCCATGGTGAGGGAGTCGTGGACACCCTTGAGCTTGTAGCCGAGCGCGTAGCCAGCGGCCTTGCCGAGCTGCATGCCCACGGGCGACTGCACGGGCAGGATGCCGACGTCTTTGATGTCGAGGTGGTACACCATCTGGCGCCCACGGCTCATCACATCGGTGTCCTTGGAGAACTGCTGGCGGAGGACGTCGCGGGTGTAGTTCTCACGGCCGTGCAGGTGGCACCACATCGCGCACAAGCAGCCCGAGCGGTAGTGCGGCACGATGCCGAAGCGGTCGGGGCCGACCACCTTGGACAGCGCGAGGGCGGTGGCGGTGCCGTGGACTTCTTCGCCCGGTCCCCAGATGGCGAACTTCACCTCGCCCCGAGAAGCCAGGCGCACGATGTGTTCTTCGGTGGAGCGGGACCTCGTGGCGATTCGATAGGCGAGTCGAAGCTCGTCGGCGGTGGGCTGAAGCTTGTTTTCCACGTGCGCAGAGGCGGTGAGCCCGCTCATGAGACCTCCTGGGGGTGTCGTGCTGTCGTCCCAGACCCCTTGGCTCGAGCCGCGAGGGGTCGGTCGCCGACGCACGGTCCGGACCGGTCGCCACGGCTAACGCAGGCCCGAGATGCCCGCGATCGCGTGCATGTGAGCATCCCGTGCCGGCCCGGAACCGGCCACGACACATGGCTCAGAGGGGCTGGATCCAGGGAGTCTGGACCAGGGGCGCCATGCTCCGTGGCGGCGCTGGTGGAACCCGAGTGCCTCGATCCCAGCCATCTTCCGAGCGCACGGCGACAACGGCCTCATGTCGGTTGAAGTCCACCCGAACCGCAAGGAGCAGGACAGGCGTCAGCGCGCGCCACCCCAACCGGCCCCTCGCCCAGAGTACCCTCCACGCCATGGTCCACCACCGCAAGGTCCAGCTCATCCGCGCCATGACTGTGTTCGTGGTCACGGGCTGGGCGTGTGCGGTGGCGGTGCTCATCACCGACTCGAAGACCTCCGTGATGGCCGCGCTGCTGGGGGCTCCCGCCATTCGCTCCGCCATCTTGGGCTTCGCTGTGGGCCTCCCGTGGGTTCCCCTCGCCGCGTGGTCGACCTCGAAGGGCCTGGTGAAGCTGGGCCAGGGGGCACTGGCCGGCACCCTGGGCGGACTGCTGGGCGTGACGGTGTACTTCCAGTTCTGGCCGCCCGAGTGGAATGCCGGCACGATGGCCACTCTGAAGGTGTTCTACGCCACATACGGCCTCCGCGTGGGGCCCCTCACCACCTTGGGCGGGATCGTGGCCGCCTGGTGGTCGGCACAAGTGCCCGTGGTCGCGCCTCTGGGCCTCGACGAGGGATAGACGGGGAGCCGCATCTCGGAGGCCCCCATGTCTGCCCCCCACCTGCTCTGCATCCTCGACGGCTTCGGCTGGGGACCGGCCGACGCAGGCAACGCCATCCACCTCGCCCACACGCCCACTTGGGACCACCTGCTCGAGACGCACCCATGGTGCTTGCTGTCCGCCCACGGCACGGCGGTGGGCATGCCGAGCGACAAAGACATGGGCAACTCGGAAGTGGGGCACAACGCCATGGGGGCCGGTCGGGTGTTCGACCAGGGGGCCAAGCTCGTGGCGGAAGCGCTCGCCGCGGGCACAGCCTGGGACTCGGATGCCTGGAAGACCGTCGTGGCGCGGGGTCTCGCAGGAGGCACGCTGCATGTGCTGGGGCTCGTGAGCGACGGCAATGTGCACAGCCACGTCGACCACCTGCACGCCATCTTGGAGCAGGCGCGGGTCGATGGCATCCAGCGGATTCGGGTCCATGTCCTCACCGACGGCCGAGACGTCGCGCCGCGGAGCACCCTCACCTGGCTCGAGCCGCTCGAAGCGCAGCTGACGCAGTGGTCTGCCGATGGTGTAGACGCCGCAGTGGCGAGTGTTGGCGGACGGATGGTCATCACGATGGACCGCTACGAAGCCGACTGGCCGATGGTGCAGCGCGGCTGGCAACACCATGTCCGGGGTGAAGGCGCTCGGGTGAGCTCGCCCTCGGAAGAAGTGGCCCGCCAATACGCAGCCGACCCGGGCATCGACGACCAGTGGCTGGCTCCGTTCGTCGTGGGCGACTTCGCAGGCATGGTCGACGGCGACGCCTGCGTGCTGTTCAACTTTCGCGGCGACCGGGCCATCGAGATCTCGCGGGCCTTCCAGGACGGCGCGGACTTCGACGCCGACTGCTTCGACCGAGGCGCCCGTCCCGACGTCTTCTTCGTGGGCATGATGGAGTACGACGGCGACCTCCACATCCCCGCCCACACCCTCGTCGCGCCTCCCGCCATCACCGGCACCGTGTCCGAGGCGCTCGCCCAAGCCGGCCGGCGCACCCTGGCCTGCAGCGAGACCCAGAAGTTCGGCCACGTCACCTACTTCTTCAACGGCAACCGCAGCGACGTTCCGGTGGGCGAGGCGCGTCACGAGGTGCCATCCGACGTCCTCCCCTTCGACCAGGCCCCGGAGATGAAGGCGTCGCCCATCGTCGACCACGTCATCGCAGCCATGGAAGCCGGCTCATTCGACGCCGCACGCATCAACCTGGCCAACGGCGACATGGTGGGCCACACCGGCGTCCTGCCCGCCGCCATCCAAGCGGTGGAGGTGCTCGACCGGTCGCTCGCCCGACTCGCCGAGGCCGCCCAGCGCACCGGGACTGTCCTCCTGATCACCGCCGACCACGGCAATGTGGAAGAGATGGCCCGACGCGACAAGAAGACCGGCGGGCCCGCGAGAGACGCATCCGGCGCCCTCGTCCCGTCCACCAGCCACTCCCTGAACCCCGTCCCGTTCGTGCTGGTCGACCCCACCGGCCAGTGGCAGCTCACCGAACCGGCCGGCGTCCCCTCCCCTGTCGGCAGCATCGCGCGCATCGGCGCCACGGTCCTCACGCTGGCCGACGTCGCGGTCCCGTCCGACTACCTCGGCAGCCTGGTCCAGCGGGTGGCCCGATGAGCTTCGTCGACCTCCGCAGCGACACCGTCACCCAGCCCACCCCCGCCATGCGGCGCGCAATTGCCGAAGCCATCGTGGGCGACGACGTCTACAACGAAGACCCCACCATCCACCGCCTCGAAGCGATGGCCGCCGAGCGCTTGGGCAAAGAAGCCGCGCTGTTCGTGCCCAGCGGCACCATGGCCAACCAGGTGGCGATTCGGGTGCACACACGGGCCGGCGACGAGCTCATCTGCCACGACGGCGGCCACCCCTACAACTACGAAGCGGGCGCGGCGGCGATGTTCTCGGGGGTGAGCATCCGCGCGCTGCCCGGCGACCGAGGCTTCCTCGACCCCGACCAGCTGGCGGCCACCTTCCGGCCGTCCGACCCCCACTACGCCCCACAAACCCTCGTCATCGTCGAAGACACCTCGAACCGCGGTGGGGGCACGGTCCATCCGCTCGCCTTGCTCGACCGCCTGTCCGAAGTCGCCCGGAGCTACGGCGCAGCCACCCACCTCGACGGCGCCAGAATGTGGAATGCGGTGGTGGCGAGCGGCATCCCCGCAGTGCGTCGACTCCAGGGCTACGACACCGTGTCGATGTGCTTGTCGAAGGGTCTGGGGGCGCCGGTGGGCTCGGTGCTCGCAGGGCCGCGCGCGATGATGGAGCGCGCCCGACGCTTCCGGAAGGCTCTGGGGGGCGGCATGCGACAGGCCGGCTTCCTAGCGGCCGCGGGCGTCCACGCGCTCGAACACCACATCGACCGCCTCGCCGACGACCACGCACGCGCAGCAGCCTTGGGTGGAGGACTGGCCGAGCTCGGGCTCCCCGTCCGTCCCGTCGAGACCAACATGGTCTACGTCACCGTCCCAGACAGCAACGCCGCGGTCGAGCACCTGCTCCACCACGGCGTCAAGGCGTCGTCGGTCTCCCCCACCGAGCTGCGGCTGGTCACGCACCTGGACATCTCGGATGCCCAGGTGCAGCACACCATCCAGGCCTTCTCGACCTTGGCTGGGTAGGGCGGCCGCTCAGTCGCAGCTGGCCGCACCACCGTAGGAAATCTCGACGAGGTCGCCCTCGCCGGGGTCGGCCGACTCGATGAGCACGGTGTTGGTGGTGGGGTCGTAGGTCCAGCCGGTGACTTCGGTGCCGTTCACGTAGACCGAGATGGTCTCGGGGATGGGCGTCTGGAGGAGCTCGAAGGAGTTCTGGATGATGGAGGCCGAGGCCAGGCTCTCGAGGGTGGTGGAGTTGGCCCAGTCGGAGCAGATGGAGATGAACTCGCCGCTCGTGGCCTGGACGGCCTGGTAGTAGCCGTCGCCTGCGTCGGCGCTGCCACAGCCACCGGGGTAGTCGCCGGCGATGGCCGAGACCTTGACCATGCCGGGGTCGCCCTTGGCGGTCTGCATGCGGGTGACCAGGGTGCTCCAGTTGTCGGAGCCCAGGTACTGCGACTGCTCGGGTTCGTCGGACACCACCACGAGGTGGAAGGCCGCGCCCGGACGCATGAAGCCGTAGTTGCAGCCACCGGCGTAGGCCGAGGCTTCTGCCGCACGGGCCCCCACGGTGAGGAGGGCTTCGGTGAAGCGGTCGCCGCCGCGGGTCACCTGGTCGGTGAAGAGGGTCTGGTACCCAGGGGTGGACGGCGTGAGGATGCCGGTCTGGTTGCAGCCGTCATCGTTGTTCGCGATGATGATCTGCCAGTCGTTCGAGTAGCTGGACAGCAGCGAGATGAACGTGGAGAAGTTGGTGGCGAGCCGCCGCTGGTCGTCGTCCATCGAGCAGGACTGGTCGATGGCGAACATGATGTCGGTGGGGGGGTCGCTGGGGATTTCCCAGGTGTCGGTGTACCAACCCGCGAAGGCGCCGGTGCCGGTCTCGTCGACCGTGCGGGAGCCAGCGGGCTCGTTCGACGTGACGGTGAGCAGGCCCGAGAAGACGCCTTCGGTGTCGGGGCTGAAGGTGAACGAGGCGTTGCTGATCTCACCGGGCTCGAGCGTGATGGGCAGGGAGTCGAGCGTGGCGAGGGCCAGAGGGTCGTCGCCCTCGTGCGTGACGGAGTCGATGACGAGGGTGTCGGTGCCGATGTTCTCCATCTCCACCAGCAGCTCGTTGGCACAGCCCACGTACGACGTGCCGAACTCGAGGGGGTTGGGCGTGATCTGGAGCTCGGGCACCGCACCTTCGCCGTAGAGCTCGACCGGGACGAGGGGTTCGTCGGGGTCGTCGCTGATGACGGTGGCGGTGGCGAACTGTTCGTTGGCACCCATGGGCTCGAAGGCCACTTCCACATCGGTGGTGGTGCCGGGCGGCATCACCAGGCCGGTGACATCGGTGAGGACCGTGAAGCTGGCGGCCTGGTCGCCGTCGAGCACGATGGAGTCGACGTTGAGGTCGATGACGCCGTTGCTCTCGATGGTGAAGGTCTGGATGATGGGGCCATCATCGCGTGCAGCCGTTCCGAACTGGAGCAGGATGGGCGAGACCTCGATGTTGGGTTCGTCACCGGCGTTGGAGGGATCGATCTTCGAGAAGTTCTGATCGCTGCACGCGGTCAGGGTGAGGGCGATCCCCAGCATGGCGCGACGCATGTGGACTCCAGGAGATGGTGCGTGGGCGGCAGTACGGTACCGCAGAGCAGCTGTGACAGAGCGCGACCATGCCTGAGGACGCCCGCCCTGCCGATGACTCGGCGGTGTCAGGCCAACGTCCAGCTCGGGTGGAACTGGCATGCCGCGATTGGGTGACACATCATCGCACGGGGGTGATGCAGTCGGAACGGCGGCTTCCAGAAAGGCGCGCCGAACGCCGTACGGAGAACGACAGACCCCCTGCCCTGGCCAGAGCCGGAGCAGGGGGCTGGTGGAGGCAGCGGCTCAGCCGAGGAGGTCGGCCACAGCCTCGCGCTCTTCGGAGAGTTCCTTGATGGTGGCGGCGAGCTTCTCTTGGGAGAAGGCGCCGTGCTCGATGCCTTCAACCACCTTGTACTCGCCGTTCTTCACGGTGACGGGGAAGCTGAAGATGAGGCCTTCGGGAACGCCGTACTCGCCCTTGCTGGGGATGGCCATGGAGGCCCACTCGCCTTCGGGGGTGCCGTTCCACCAGGTGGCCATGTGGTCGATGGCGGCGCCGGCAGCGCTGGCTGCGCTGGACTTGCCGCGAGCGGTGATGATGGCCTTGCCGCGCTTGGACACGGTGGGGAGGAAGGTGCCCTTGAGCCAGGCGTCGTCGAGCAGCTCGGTGATGGGCGTTCCGTCGCACTTCGCGTTGAAGTAGTCGGCGAACATCGACGGACCGTGGTTGCCCCAGATGGCCATGTTGGTGATGGAGCCGGCGGTCTTGCCCAGCTTGCTCGCCAGCTGGCTGATGGCCCGGTTCTGGTCGAGGCGGGTCATGGCCGTGAAGCGGTCGTTGGGGATGTCCTTCGCGCTGTTCATGGCGATGAGCGCGTTGGTGTTGCAGGGGTTGCCGACCACCACCACGCGGACGTCGTTGGCGGCGTGGTTGAGCGCCGAGCCCTGACCCGTGAAGATGGGACCGTTGGTGCGCACGAGGTCGGAGCGCAGCATGCCGGGACCGCGGGGCTTGCTGCCCACGAGGAACACCTGCTGGGCGCCGTTGAAGGCCACGTTGGCGTCGTCGCTGGTCTCGATGCCGTGGAGCAGGGGGAACGCGCAGTCGTTCAGCTCCATCACCACGCCCTCGAGCGCCTTCATGGCGGGGGTGATTTCGAGGAGCTGGAGGATGACGGGCTGGTCTTTGCCGAAGCAGTCACCAGAGGCGATGCGGAAGAGGAGGGCGTAGCCGATGTTGCCGGCAGCGCCGGTCACGGCGACTTTGATGGGAGCTTTCATTGCGGTCTCTCCTTCGAGATCCTGGGCGAGGGGCCCGTCATAGCTTCCCGGGGCTGGGGTCGGTACATCCAACCCCCGGGATACGCAGGCGTCACAGGTAGCGGCCCAGCTCGACCGAGTCTTCAGTGAAGTCGAAGACTTGATGGCACTGGCGGCACTTGAAGTCGACCCGGATGGGCTTGGTGCTCACGCCGATGAAGATGACCCAGAACTTCCCCCAGTTCGTGTAGGTGGGAAGCGGGGACACCAGGTAGTGATGGCGGTCGTGGCCACACACACAGGTGAGGCGGTGGGAGGGGGGGGACGCAGCCACCGGAGCCGATTCTTCGGTCTCCAGAGCAGCGCCGGGGCGGCCAGTGGCCGCCCCGTTTGAAGTCGCATCGTCCATGCGGTCCTCAGGTGCGCATCACTGCGCAGCTTCTTCCTTGTCCACTCGGAACTGGTAGTGACTGTTGGTCTCCATCACGGCGTCGCGTGACGTGAGGTCGAACAGCGTGAAGACGAAGAACGCGGCCATGAACCAGATCGCTGCAACGAAGATGAAGATGTTGAAGCGCTTGTCGTACTTCAGGTGCATGAACCAGGCGGCGACCAGGGTGGCCTTCACCGAGGCCACAGCGACTGCGGCCGGAATCGACTGAGCCGGCGGAAGCTCCGCGTAGCTCACCAGCACGGTGACGACGGTGAGGACCAGCAGCGCGCCGTACACCAGGAAGTACGTGGAGAGCGGCGAGATGTGATGGCCAAGGCCGTCATGATGTTCATCGGCGGCGTGGGCGCCGTGGGCGTTTGCCATGAGGGCCTCCTACCGGACGAGGTAGAGAAGGGGGAAGAGGAAGATCCAGATGAGGTCGACGAGGTGCCAGTACAGGCCCACGTTCTCGACCGCAGCGTAGTTCTCGGAGTTGAACGAGTTGCCCATCGCCTTGAGCATGATCCAGACGATGACGCCGATGCCGATGACCACGTGCAGACCGTGCACACCGGTCATCATGAAGTAGACGCTGAAGAACAGCTGGGGGGCGTCGGCGGCGTTCTGCTCGAGACCCTCGAAGCTGAAGAACTTGCCCGGAAGCAGGCCCACGTGCAGCTTGTGGGAGTACTCGAGGTACTTGATGATCATGAAGCCGTAGGCGCCGGCGAGGGTGGCGGCGCACCATCCGGCCACGGCCTTGTTGTTGCCCATCTGGGCGGCGCGAACGCCGAGGGCCATGGTGAGCGACGAGGTGAGCAGCACCACCGTGTTGGTGGCTCCCATCACCTTGTCGAGCTCTTCGGCCGCGGACAGCCAGGTGCCCGGGTAGATGTACCGCATGGCGATGTACGCCATGAACAGGCCGGCGAAGAAGAGGATTTCCTGAACCAGGAAGAGCCACATCCCCATCTTCACGGAGTCGGCCTGCTGGTTCATGTTGAAGAAGTGGTGGGCCAGGTACGGCGGGTGGTCGTGCTCGTGGCCGTGTTCTGCAGCGACACTCATTGGTGAGCTCCAAAAGGTCGGGCGGGGGTGGGGCCCCTCTCGCGAGGAGAAAGTGCGGTCGGAGCCGCTCACCCGAGCCCGGTAGAAATCAAGATCAGTGGTGGTGACCGACAGCCTGTTCGACTTCGGGGAAGTCGTAGGGGCCGGTCTTACAGACCACGGGACCAGAGAAGTTGTGTTCCACCGGCGGCGACTGCGCTTCCCACTCGAGCGACATGCCGCCCCAGGGGTTTGCGGGAGCCTTCTCGCCCTTGAAGATCGACTGGATGAGGTAGCCGAGAATCATGAACAGGCCGAGGCCGAAGATGAAGGAGCCGATGGTGGACAGCTGGTTCCACAGCTCGAACTCGGGCACGTACTGGTGGTACCGACGCGGCATGCCGCGCGAGCCTGCGATGAACTGAGGGAAGAACGTGAGGTTGTAGCCGACGAATGCCACGACCCAGGCCACCTTGGCCATGGACTCGCTGTACATCTTGCCCGTGATCTTCGGCCACCAGTGGTGCATGCCAGCGATGAGTGCGAAGAGCACGCCGCCCATCATGACGTAGTGGAAGTGCGCGACGACGAAGTAGGTGTCGTGCAGGTGGACGTCGGTGGCGAGGGTGGCGAGGAAGAGGCCGGTGAGGCCGCCAATCGCGAAGATCCAGAGGAACGCCAGCGTGTAGAGCATGGGGGCGTTCATCCGGATGCTGCCCTTGTACAGGGTGGCAATCCAGGAGCACAGCTTGATGGCCGTGGGCAGACCAACGCCGAAGGTCAGCAGCGAGAAGATGGTGCCGCTGAGCTCGGACTGGCCCGACACGAACATGTGGTGGCCCCAGATGAGGAAGCCGATGGCCGCGATGGCAACCGAGGAGGCTGCGATGGCGGTGTAGCCGAAGATGTGGCGGCGGCTGTGGATGGTGACGGTCTCGGAGATGACACCGAAGGCCGGCAGCGCCATCACGTAGACGACGGGGTGGCTGTAGAACCAGAAGAAGTGCTGGAAGAGCACGGGGTCGCCGCCGAGCGACGGGTCAAAGATGCCGATACCCACAATGTTCTCGAAGACGAGAAGGAAGAGGGTGATGGCGATGACCGGCGTGGCGAGAACCTGGATGACGCTGGTGGCGTAGATGGCCCAGAGGAACAGCGGGAGCCGTCCCCAGGTGACGCCAGGTGCGCGCATCTTGTGGATGGTGACGATGAAGTTCAGCCCGGTGAGGATGGAGCTGAACCCGAGGATGAATGCCCCGAGCAACGCAAAGATGACGTTGCTGTCGGCACCACCACCACTGGAGTAGGGCGTGTAGAAGGTCCAGCCCGTGTCCACGCCGCCGCTGATGAGCACGTAGAGCAGGAAGAGCGAGCCGAGCACATAGATGTGGTAGCTGGCGAGGTTCAGCTTCGGGAACGCCACGTCGAGCGTGCCGAGCTGGAGGGGCAGGACGAAGTTGCCGAGCGTGGCCGGGATGGCGGGCACGAGCACGAGGAAGACCATGATGGCCCCGTGCACCGTGAACACCCGGTTGTAGGTGTCGGCGGAGAAGAGGTCGCCTTCGGGGGTGAAGAGCTCGGCCCGGATGCCCAGGGCGAGCAGACCACCCGCGAGGAAGAACGTGAGCACGGTGGCGAGGTACATCACACCGATCCGCTTGTGATCGATGGTGAAGAGCCACGACATCAGGCCGCGCTTGGCGTTCAGGTAGTTGGTGCCGGAGTCGCCGTGTCCGACGCCGTCGAGAGATGTGGTACTCATGAGGTGCGTCTCACTCGGACAGAGTCTTGATGTAGTCGATGAGGTTGCCGACTTCCTCGTCCGAGAGCTGTCCCTGGAAGGACGGCATGGTCGGGGGGTAGCCGGCGACAATCTTGGCCGCGGGGACGAGGATGGACTCGCGAAGGTAGTTGTCGTCGACCTTCACTTCGCCGCCACCTTCGAGGGTTTCCATCTTGCCGTAGACGCCCTTGAGGGACGGGCCCACGCTCTTGGAGCCGTCGGTGGTGTGGCAGCCTGCGCAGCCCTTCATGGCGAAGAGCTTGTCGCCGGAGGGAGCCCCATCCGGTGTGGCAATCCACTGTTCCTCGAGCCAGGCGTCGAACTCCGCGGGGGGCATCACGATGACCTTGCTGTACATGTAGCCGTGGCGCTCGCCGCAGTACTCGGTACAGAAGATGTTGTGCTCGCCGGGTTCCGGAGCTTCGAACCACGCGACCGTGTAGCGGCCGGGGACGACGTCCTTCTTGGTGCGGAAGTCGGGCACGTAGAAGCTGTGCAGCACGTCGGTGCTGTTCATGATGAGCTTCACGGGCTTGCCAGCCGGGACGCGAAGGGGCGCGTTGCACTCGATGTCGCGAGTGGGGTCGGTGACCTTCTTCATGCACTCGGCATCGGGTCCACCCACCTGGATGGACCGGCCCTTGTGGCGGTACGTGTAGCTCCACTGCCACTTCTGGGCGGTGACGCGCACTTCCATCGAGTCGGCCGGCGGAACCGCCTGCTCGATCCAGACCTGGAAGCCGAACCAGAACATCCCAATCATGAAGAGACCGGGGACAACAGACCAGCCAATCTCGAGCGCGTGGCTGCCCTTGATGTCCGGGACCTTGTCGTCGGGACCCTTCTGACGGTGCGCGAGCACGAAGTACCCGACAGCGCCCATCATGATGGTGAAGAAGACCACGCAGGTCCAGTAGATGTAGTAGAACACGAAGTCCGTGTCCGCCGCATAGGTCGACGCTTGCGGGGGCATCCAGAAGGTGGCCCCTTCTGCCGCATGCGCACCGCGCGCACCGAGCAGATGCAGCAACAGCGAATTCGTCACGACTCACTCCCATCGCCGCGGCTGTTGAGCTCGCGACGCCACAGAACGATACCGAAGAGCCCCAGGGCGACCATGGTGAGCACGCCCCCCAATCGCATCACACCGAACGCGAAGGGGGTGTACTTGCCCTGAGACTCGTCATACCTGAAACAGCTCAGAATCAGCTTTTCGGCCGGGCTACCAACCCGGCCGGCGGCCGCTTCCATGAGCGAAAATTTGATGTCCATCGGGGCATAGTTCACCCCGTAGATGTAGCGAGCGACCTTGCCCTCGGGGGACAGGAACGCGATGACCGCCGGGTGGGCGTACTGGCCGGTAGAAGCATCGTAGCTGTACCGAAAGCCCACCGTGTCGGCGAGAGAGGTGATGGCATCGGCCTCGCCGGTCAGGAAGTGCCACTCGGCCTCGCCCTTCCCCAGGGCTTCGAGGTAGCTGTCGCGCTTGCTGGCGGCGAGCTTGGCGTCTTCCTTGGGGTCGATGCTGACAGTGACGACGCGGAATTGGTCGCCGGGCACCCAGTCGAGCCCCTTGAGGCCCTCGAGCACAGCGTTGAGCTGCAGCGAGCAGAGGGTCTCGCAGGTGTAGTAGTTGAGGGTGAGGAGGGTGGGGACCTCACCCTTCAGGAGGTCGTTCAGGACGACCTCGGAGCCATCGTGGCTCTCGAAACGAAGCGACAGGTCGACCTGCGCATCGAGGTGCTCGTCCACCGCCACCGCAGCCAGCTCTTCCGGCATGTCGGAAGCGGGACGGCCACCGGGGGCAAGGCTTCCGCCACCCAGCCCCTCCGCCATGGCAGGAGAAGCCGCCGTCACACCGACGGCGAGCAGCCCGGCAGCCGCAAACTTCACCGCCCACCAAATGCCGCCAGCCCCCTTCCGAGGACGGAAGGAGGCGGCAGGGTTCAGCTCGGGCGGCGTGATGTTCACGGGGCGGAGGTCACCGGTGCGGTTCGCCGGGGGCGGTGGGCCCCCAAAGGGTAGGCGAAGAGGTGGAGTCACTCGGCCGAGGCGTGGGGGATGACCTCGATCTGGTCGTAGCCCTTCTCCGCCATCTCCTTGTCGATGGCGTGGTTGAAGAGCATCACACCCAGGAACACCATCGCGGCGGCGACCAGCGTGACCGCAAGGGCCAGCTTGGTGAGCATTCCGGTGGGCACTTCGTCGGCTTCGACGACGATGGGTGCGTGCGTGGCGGCTTTGGGCTCGGTGCCGGGGGCGTAGCCGACCACCTGCTTGGGGAAGTCGGAGCGCTCCTCGGGGTACGCGGAGTCGCGGGGCTTGCCCTTGGCGGTGGACTCGGCCAGGTCGCCAACCCACCCGCCGAAGACGGCGAGAATCACGTTCGCGACGACAGGGATGATCACCGAGAGCCCCATCGTGCAGGACATGCCGAAGAGAACAACGACAATCACGAGAGGGTTCTGGAAGATGTATTCGAGCTGCATGGTTGTCCCGGGGGTGGACGGTGAGCAGAGGGGCGTTCCGAGAGTGCCGCGGTGAGTGGGCCCGAGCCCGGCCACGGTGTTTCTTCCGGGTGCACCCTACACCCACCGCACCAGCCATTTGAAGGCTGGCAAGGTCGGAGCGTGGAACGGGCCCACCCTCCGACGTGAAGGCGGAGAATCCAGGGAAGGCGGTGGGCTAACCCCACGCCTCCAGCCACGTCAACGGATGTCGCGGGCTGTCGCGGGGGCGGTCTATTCCGCTCGGACGCGACAGTTCTCCAGCACCATCACCAACACGACAAAGTCGCCCACGACTGAACCAGGTCAGCAATTCGTGACGGTCGTGGAACCCGTTCGTTCAGCGCGCGCCGCTCGGGCCTGTCCGATCGGAGTGACGTGCGACTGCCCCTTGACAGGGCCTCCAATAGAGGTCAAAACCGCGCACCTGCCGGTGCCGCAATCGGACGCCCGTGCTCTGTGCGGACATCCCGGCGGCCCCTCCCCTGCGCACTGCGCCGCATCTCGGCCCGGTGTCCACGCACAGCCAGGCACAGTCCATGTCCCGGGTCGCGTCCCAAGCCGCCTCTCCCACGGTCACCACCGAAGAAACCCTCGCGCGGGGTCCTGTGGCGGTGGCCCGCGACCTCGTGTCGCTCACCAAGCCCCGCCTCAGCGGCCTGGTGCTCTTCACCGCGGGCGGCGGCCTGGGCCTGGCCCCCGAGTCGGTCGACCTCGTCACCGGCCTCGCAGCAGTTCTCGGCACCACCCTCGTGGTCGGTGGCGCCAACGCTCTGAACTGCTACCTCGAGCGCGACACCGACCAGCTCATGGGCCGCACCCGCACGCGTCCCCTGCCGGCGGGCCGCCTGTCACCATCTCTTGCGCTTGCATTCGGTGTGGCCCTGTCCCTGGTGTCGGTGCCCCTGCTCACCATCCTCACCACACCCCTCGCCGGCATGCTCGCCGCCATCGCGCTGGTCTCGTACGTCTTCATCTACACCCCGATGAAGCGCACCTCATCGGTCTCCACGCTCATCGGCGCGGTCCCGGGCGCACTCCCCCCGCTCATCGGCTGGACCGCCGCCACCGGCACCCTCGACCCCGGCGGCCTGGCGCTCTTCGCACTGCTGTTCCTGTGGCAGATTCCCCACTCGCTGGCCATCGGCATCTACCGCGGCGCCGAGTACGACAAGGCCGGCCTGAAGGTCTACCCCAACGAACACGGCCTCCCCGCCACCCGCCTCCAGGCACTGCTGTACACCACGCCACTGGTCGGCGTGCCACTGCTCCTCGTGCAGCTCCAGGTGGGCAGCTGGGCCACTCTCATCGCCGGCGCAACCCTGGGCATCTGGTTCTTCGCACTGGCACTGCAGGGCTTCCGCCACGACGGCGACGCCCGGTGGGCCCGGCGGTTCTTCATCGCCTCGCTCATCTACCTCACCGGCCTGTTTGTCGCGCTTGGCGTGGACGGCGTCTGGCTCGCGCTCGCCTGACCCCCCTGTGAGCTCCCCCCACCCGCTCACGCGGCCTTCCTGGGCTGCGTTCGCGCTCATCCTGCTCGCCGTGCCGCTGGCCATGATGGTGTGGCCGGAGCCCCCTCCCCCGCTGCCGCACCTCGCTCGTCTGCCCGCGTTCGAAGGTGCAGCGCTACACGGCCCCCACACAGGCCTGCCCACATCTGGCGCCGTGGTCGACATCACCGCGTGGCCATGTGCCCAGCCCTGCATCGACCGCACGGCAGCGATGGCTGCTCTGGCGCACGGACCGCAGCCTCCACCACTGCTGTCGGTCTTCACCTCCCCCCCCGACGCCCACCCTGCGCTCGACGCAGCCCAAGCGGTGTCGGGTTGGTCGGCGGTCCAGGTCGATCGATCCGGCGCCCTCGAGCAGGCGTGGTATGCCGCGGGCGAGGGTCGTGAGGTCGCCGGTGGTGGCTTGCTCCTCGTCGACCACACCGGCTCGGTTCGGGGCATCTTTCCGGCCACCCCCGACGGCGTCGACGCCACCCGGGCCGCGTGGCAGCACCTACAATCCACCGACCCCGGATAGCCCCAAGAGGCCCGCGCGTGACCGCCCTCTCCGCTCGACTCCGCAGGCGGTTGCCGCCGCCCGAAGCCCTGGTGGCTCCCGCACTGCTGGGCCTGTTGTACGCCGGCGTGGTCGTGTGGATGCTCGGTCCCATCTGGTCCGACCTCGGCACACACATCCTGGGTGACGCCGACACCGACGCCGTGCGCGGCATGTGGGGCCTCGACCACCTCCGGCGCTCCCTGCTCCCCCCCGACACCCCGCTGTGGTCTCACGAGATCAACTTCCCCAACGGTGTTCTCGCGCTCGTGCTGCCGTGGGTGTCCGGCATGCTGGCCGCGCCCGTGGGCTTCGTGTCGGGTCCCATCGCCGGCTTCAACCTCACCGTTGCCCTCCTCCTGTGGTCTGCAGCGATGGGCTCGGCCGTCCTGGGCTGGGCCCGCACCGACTCCTGGGTGGCCGGAGGGGTGTTCGGCATCGCGGTGTCGGCTGCACCCATGACCCTCCACGCCGTCTGCGATGGCACCCCCGAGCATGTGGCCATCTGGCTGGTTCCGCTGTTCCTCGCAGCGGCCACCCGCCTCCTCAAGACCCCCTCCGTGCCCCTCGGTGTGCTCACCGCCCTGCTCGCCATCCTGGTCGTGCTCGACTCCCCCTACCACGGCGTCTACACCCTGCTCATCGGGCTGTTCGTCCTCCCATGGGACCTCCTCGGCCCGTGGCCCACCGCTCGCAAGCGCGCCGCACCCAAGAGCTTCGCGGTCGCCGCCGTCATCGTGCTGGTGGGCGCCGTCGGCGTGGGACTCCTGTTTCGCACCTTCCCCATCGAGTCGCCCAGCGCATCCGAGACGTTCCGGCTCCTGAAGATGAACGCCACCGACCTCCACACCTGGTGGCAGCACGACTTCACCTCGGGCCGCGCACGCGACGGCAGTCTCGCCCCCACCGCCATCCCCGCATGGATGTTGTGGCCCGCCCTCGTGCTCGCCGTCGTGGGCTTGCCACGGAGCGCACCCTGGCTGGCTGTGGGCATGCTCACGCTGGTGCTTTCCTTCGGGCAGAACGACCGCATCATCGGTGAGCTCGCCGTCTGGATGGGCGAGCGCGGCGCCTCGCTGGGTCGCTCGGTGCTGTCGCTCAACGCCGACCTCTACGACCTCCCCGGCATCGGCTCGGTCCGATTTCCACGCCGTTGGCTCGTCCCGGCCACCCTCGCCTTCGCCATCGCCGGCGCCGAAGGTCTCGGCCGCCTGGTACAGCTGGCCCGTCGCTGGCGTGCCACCCGTCGGGCTGCCCTTGTCATCGGCCCCGTGGTCGTCATCGGGGCCACCATCGTCATCGCCGGCGCGGGCACCGACACCTCGGCGGTCGCCCGTGACTTCCCCAAGCATGCCGTGCCCGACGTCGCATTCGCCAACTGGATTGCCGACCACCACCGCTCTGGTGCCGTCGTCCTGCTCCCCCAGCGCCGTCCCGCTCCAAAGTCCGGCAAGCGCGCCGACCTGCCCGTGTTCGCCGACATCTCCGAGAACCTCTCGTCGTCCGACTCCCAGTACCTCCAGGTGCGGATGGGGCGTCCGCTGCTGTCGTACCCGAGCTTGAAGACCCTCGCGCCCATGCGGGTCGACTCCGACATCCAGTCCATCCTCCGGAATTGGGACGACATCGCCCTGCCGCAGCTGTCCGACCGCGACATCCCCAGCTCCGCGATCGATCCCCGCTTCGCGCCCCAGCGTCAGCGCATCATCGACGGCCTCCGTCAAGACGGCCTCGGGTTCGTTGTTGTCGACGATGCCGCATACGGAGAGTCCGGCATCGAGCTCCTCCGGACCCAGCTCGAAGACCACCTCGCCGACACCCAGCACTTCGACGACGGCACCGGCGTGACCGTCTTCGTCCTCCGTTGAAACGGATCCCGCACCTCACGGGTTACACGCGCCCGTCCGCGAGGGGGCCCGTCCCCTCCATCCAGTGAACTGGAGCCGCTCCGTGTCCGACTCCGCGTCGCAGCCGCCCGGTGGTCCACCGACCGACCCCCGCCCCAAGTCGACCTCCGACGTCGAAGTCGCCGCTCCTGAGAGCGAAGCCGAAGAGAGTGGGTCCTGGCTGTGGGAAATCATCACCACCTGGGGCCCCGCATTCCTGGCGGTGCTGGTCATCCGGTCGATGCTCATCGAGCCCTTCCGCATCCCGTCCGGCTCGATGGTCCCCACGCTGGCCATCGGCGACAACATCGTCGTCACGAAATTCTCGTACGGCTTCCGGCTGCCCCTCACCCGCATCCCTGTGGTCGAGCTCGAGCCGCCCGACCGCGGTGATGTGGTGGTGTTCGTCTTCCCCGGCCAAGACACCGGCGTGAAGCACTGGGTCGACCTCCCCGTGCCCCCGTTCGCCACCATGGACTACGTCAAGCGCGTGGTGGGCATCCCGGGCGATGTCATCGAAATGCGCGACCAGATTCTGTACGTCAACGGCGAGGCCCAGAGCCGCGAGTTCCAAGACGAATTCGGCTTCGTCGACGACAACTGCCGCGAGAAGCCCACCAAGCGCTACTACGAGACCTTCGGCGACCAGCCCCACGAGATTCTCTACGACAAGCGCTACACCATGACCAGCAAGAACTTCGGGCCGGTCACGGTGCCCGAGGGCGAGGTGTTCGTGATGGGCGACAACCGCGACAACTCGTACGACTCACGCGCTTGGAACACCGTGCCGCTGCGCAACATCAAGGGCAAGGCCCAGTTCATCTGGCTGAGCTGGGACGCCTGCGAGACCAAGATTCCCGTGTTCGGCGACATCCGCACCGACCGCATGGGCCTGGCCATCCCCTGACCCTCACCACTCGGTGGGGCCGTCGGGCTCGGGCACCAGGGCGTCCATGCTCACGGCATCGGCCACCACCCGTGCGTTGGCCTGCCGCACGATGTGCGACAGCTTGCGGAGCAGCTGCCAGGTGAGCTTCACGGCGAGGTCGGCATCCTGCTTCATGAGCTGCAGGAAGGCGTCTTTTCGCAGCACCAGCAGCCGAACGTCTTCGACTGCACGGGCGGTGGCGCTGCGGTGCGGCTGGTCGAGGAAGCTCATCTCGCCGAAGTACTGCGAGGCGCCCAGAGTGGTGAGCACCGTGCCGTGCTTCTCGATGTTCATGCGCCCCGAGACGACGATGTAGCACTCTCGGCCGATGTCGCCGTCGCGGAACAGCACTGCGCCCTGCATCACGTCGCGCTGCTGCGCAATCTGACACACTTGCATCAGCTCACGGTACGTGCAGTACTGGAACAAGCCGCACTTGCGCAGGGCGTCCATCTGGGCGGTGGCCGGCACGAAGCGCTCCACCTGCCCCACATCGCCCACAGCCGTGAGCACGGCGGTGATGTTGTCGCGGCCCCCACGGTCGTTGGCGATGCCCACAAGCTCGGTGGGGGTGTCGCCCGAGATGTCGCGCATGAGCGTGAAGCCCAGCTCGCGGAGGCCCATGTACCGGTAGAGGCCGTCGGTGCACATCAGCAGGCGGTCGCCGGGGTCGAGCTCGAAGTGCAGGGTGTCGACCATCACCGACGGGAACACCCCCAGGGCGCGCGTGATGACGTTCTTGAACTTCACCTTGCGGGCTTGTTCGGGTGTGAGCAGGCCGTCGCGCACCTTCTCGGCCACGAGCGAGTGGTCTTCGGTGATCTGGTGGACCTCGCGCCCGCGCTGGAGGTAGATGCGGCCGTCGCCCACATGTCCGATGAAGGCTTCGCGCCCGACGATGAGCATGGCATCGAGGGTGGTGCCCATGCGCCCCCCCTCACCGGTGATGGCGATGGCCGCCTGGTGCACCTCTTCGCAGGCCCGCTGGAAGGCATCTTCGAGCATCGCCCGCACGGCGGCCCGGGTGCCATCGGAGGGGGTGTGGCGGTACAGCTCGATGACCGCCCGATTCGCGGAAACAACCTCTTTGAGGACGTTTACAGCAAGCTGCGATGCAACGTCTCCGCGCTGGAAGCCGCCCATACCGTCGGCCACCGCGAGCAACCCCAGGTCGCGCTCGAGGAGGAAGGCATCTTCGTTGACCTTGCGGGCTTGCCCAACATCGGACGCGCCCCAGCTCTCGATTTGCATATGGGGATTTCCTCGAGCCGCGCGTCGCCAGCGCAAGCCGTGTCCCAGCATACTGCCACGGAACGTCACGCTGCCATGCACAGGCGCATCGAAGCCACCGCCTGCGATACCGTGCAGCCATGTTGCGCGGACACCCACCCCTGCTCGTTGCCGTCGAGGCCATCTCCGTCATCGCGTTCATCGCGCTGGCCGTGTGGTTCACCCAAGCACCCGACAACGACGGCCAGCTCGTTCCCATCGACGCCTCGGCCCTCGTCGCCGGTCCCTCGCAAGAACGCTGGTACGGCATCTACTTCCAAGAGCACCACGTGGGCTTTTCGGTGTCGCGCACCTCGGCCACCGTCGATGGCGGGCGCCTCTTCGAGCAACGGTCGAGCTTTCGGTTTGCCGCTGCCGGTCAAGTGCAGGAAGTCATCACCGCGGGTGCTGCCACGGTCGACGAAGCGGGCGCCCTCTTGCGCTTCGACTTCTTCATGGCCGCCGACCCCGTCCGGCTCGCAGTCGAAGGCGCCGTCCAAGGCAACGAAATCGTGATGGACGTGAACCAGGCCGGCGAGACCTCCGAGCTGCGCTTCCCCATCACCCGGCCCCCGCAGGTGGGGCTGTCCTTCGAGAACGTGGTCTCCAAGCACGAGCTGGTCCCGGGCCTCACCTTCGACGTCCCCTACTTCGACCCCGTCACGCTGGCCGAAGGCGAGATGGAAGTGAAGGTCGAGGGGGTCGAGATCATTCCCGGCACGGCGGAAGAAGCCTGGTGGCTCGCCCGCGACTTCAGCGGGGTCCAGACCCGCATGCTCGTCACGGCCAGCGGTGAGATTCTCCGCGAAGAGTCCGCGCTGGGCCTGCAGTCCGTCCGGATGTCCCGAGAAGAAGCCCAGAACGTCCCGGCCGACGACGGACCGGTCGACCTCATCGCCCAGTCCGCCGTGCGCGTGGAAGGCCGCATCCCCGAACCACGCAGCACCATGTCCCTCGAGCTGGGCATCCTCGGCGAAGCGGGCAGCAAGGTCCCGGCCTTCCCCCCCTTCCAGCTCCGCGACGGCGACACCCTCACGCTGCGGGCCCCCACACCCTCCGACCTCCTCGCCGGCACCCCCATCGAAGCCAACGCCGACACCCTCCCCGAGGTCGAGGAGTGGATTACCCACACCCCCACCATCTCGTCGGCCCACCCCGAGGTGATGGACAAGTCCACCGAGCTCATCGGCGATGCTCCCGACCGCCTCACCGCCGTCAAGCGCATCGCAGCCTTCGTCGACACCTATGTCGAAGACGTCCCCGTGGTGGGTGTTCCCAACGGCCTCGACGTCCTCCGGCGAGGCCAGGGCGACTGCAACGAACACACCGCACTGTTCGTCTCGCTGGCGCGCGCAGCGAAGATTCCCGCCCGCATCGCCGCCGGGGTGGTCTACTCCGACCGCGTGCCCGGAACCGCGGGCTTGGGGGCGTTCTACTACCACGCCTGGCCCGAGGTCCGGATGGCACCCGACCAACCCTGGATTCCGGTCGACCCCACCTTCGGCCAGTTCCCCGCCGACGCCACGCACGTCAAGCTCGTCGAAGGCGACCTCGACCGACAGATCGAGATCATGGCCTACCTCGGCCGCCTCGGCTTCAGCATCGAGTCGAGCAGCACCACCCTCCCCTCCCCTTGAACACACGCGTGCTACCGTCGCGGCCCTCGCCCGCACACGGTTGAGCCAACTGGAGCATTGATGATTCGCATGGCCGGGGTCGAGAAGCGGTACGGCACCTTCCAAGCCCTCCACCCCCTCGACCTCGAGGTCCGCACCGGCGAGGTCTTCGGCTTCCTGGGCCCCAACGGCGCCGGCAAGACCACCACCATCCGAATGCTCTCGGGCGTGCTCACCCCCACCCGCGGCACCATCGAGATCGACGGCGTCGACATCGTGGCCGAGCCCGTGAAGAGCCGCCGCCGCGTGGGCTACATCCCCGACCGCCCGTACCTCTACGACAAGCTCACCGCGCGGGAGTTTCTGGCCTTCGTGGGCGGCATCTACGGCCTGGAGTCCGACCACATCCGCACCCGCGGCGACCAACTGCTCGCCGAGCACGGCCTCATCGAACGCGCCGACGAGCTGGTGGAGGCCTACTCCCACGGCATGAAGCAGCGGCTGGTGCTGTCGGCCTCGCTGCTCCACGAGCCCCGCCTGCTCATCGTCGACGAACCCATGGTGGGCCTCGACCCCCACGGCGCCCGCCGCATCAAAGACCGCTTCCGCGAAGTGGCCGACTCCGGACGCACCGTCTTCCTCAGCACGCACTCCCTCGACACCGCCCAGGAAGTCTGCGACCGCGTGGGCATCCTGTTCAAGGGGCGCCTCGTCGCGCTCGGTCCCGTCCAAGAGCTGCTGGCCGACAAGGGCTCCGCCGACCTCGAAGAGGTCTTCCTCACCATCACCGAAGAAGAGACGGCCGCCGCGGCATCGGGCGCCAGCACATGAACCGCATTGTGCTCTCGGGGGCGCTCCTGGTCGTGGCGTGTGCAAGCAAGCGCGATGCGGCCACCCACACCCCCAAGGCCCCCAAGTACACGGTCGGCAAGCCCGGCAGCGGCTGGTCCCCGCAGTCTCCGGGGTCGGCCGACCACGCCTGGTTCCACAAGGAGCTGTCGGCCACCATCTACACATCGTCTGCCTGTGGGGCCCGCTACGAAGACGGCAAGCTCGAAGACCTCTCCAAGCACCTCACCTTCGGCATCGCCACGGGCGACCCCATCCGCGAAGAACACACCCGCCTCGACAACCGCGCCGCCCTCATCCGCGTGTGGCCCGGCGCCCTCGACGGCATCGGCGTGCAGGTGGGCACCGCCGTCACCAAGAAGAACGCCTGTCTCTACGACATCCTGTACGTGGCCCCGCCCGCCACCTTCGACCGCGGCTGGCCCGACTTCGTGCAGGTGGTGGAGGGCTTCTCGGTGGACGGCCGATGACCACCAACCCCGTGGTCCGGTTCTTCGAGGCCCTGGGCGAAATCAGCCTCCTCGCGTGGGACACGCTGCGCGCCACCTTCAAGCGCCCGTTCGAGTGGCGGCTCACCATCGCCCAGCTCGAACAGGGTGGGGTCGACTCCTGGTCCATCACGCTGCTCACCGCGGTGTTCACGGGCATGGTCATGGCCACCCAGTTCGCGGTGGGTCTCAAGCCCTTCGGGGCCACGATGTACACCGGAAAGCTCGTGGGCATCGGCATCGTGCGCGAGCTGGGGCCGGTGCTCACCAGCCTGTTGGTGGGCGGACGCGTGGGCGCGGGCTTCACCGCAGAAATCGGCAGCATGGCCGTCACCGAACAGATCGACGCCATCCGAGCCCTCGGCGCCGACCCCGTCCGCAAGCTCGTGGTGCCTCGCGTGCTCGCCATGACCATCGCCATCCCGCTCCTCACCGTCATGGCCGACGTCGTGGGCTGTGCGGGCGGCGTGCTCATCACCGTCGCCCAGGTGGGCATGACGCTCAAATTCAGCGTCCAGACCATGCTCGAAGCGATGCTCATGTCCGACGTGGTGCACGGTCTCATCAAGAGCCTGTTCTTCGGCTCCATCATCGCGCTCATCGCCTGCTGGAACGGCATGCGCACCCACGGCGGCACCGAAGGCGTGGGTCGGGCCACCACCGCATCGGTCGTCTTCATCTCCGTGAGCATCCTGGTGTCCGACTTCATCCTCACGCAGATCCTCACTGCGGTGTACGCATGACCACCGAGCGCACCCTCGCCCGCAACGCCCAAGGCAGCTTCCGGCCCACCGACCGCATCCGCCCCCACGAACGCCCCGGTGCCCTGCCCGTCATCACCCTCCGCGGCGTGCACAAGGCCTTTGGCGCCCAGCGCATCTACGCGGGCCTCGACCTCTCCGTCTACCCGGGCGAGACCCTCACCATCATCGGGGGGTCGGGCGTGGGCAAGAGCGTCATGCTCAAGCTGCTCATCGGCCTTCTCCCCTACGACGACGGCGAGATTCGTGCGTTCGGCGAGGAAGTCTCCCAGATGGACGACACCCGCCTGCTCAAGCTGCGCAGCCGGGTGGCCATGCTCTTCCAGGGCGCGGCTCTGTTCGACTCCATGACCGTCGAAGACAACATCAAGTACCCCCTCCGCGAGCATCGGTGGGGCACCGAAGCGGAGATGGATGCCCGCGTGGCCGAGGTTCTCGAGATGGTCGACATGCCCGGCATCCAGCAGAAGAAGCCTGCCCAGCTCTCCGGCGGCATGCGCAAGAGGGTGGGCCTGGCACGCGCCATCGCCATGAAGCCCGAAGTCATCCTCTACGACGAACCCACCACCGGCCTCGACCCCGTCAACGTGCGCCGCATCAACGGCATCATCCTGTCGCTGCAGGAAAAGCTGGGCGTCACGTCCATCGTCGTCACCCACGACATGGACACCGTCTTCACCGTCACCGACCGACTCGCGATGGTCTACGACCGGAAAATCGCCTTCGAAGGCACGCCCGAAGAAGCCCGGAAGAGCGACTTTCGGTACCTGCGGGAGTTCGTGCAGGGCGGCTTCGGGGTGCTCGACGAAGACCTGTAGGCGGCCTCAGCCCTCTTCCAGGCGCACCTCGAAGAACCCATCTTCAGACGACCGCACCACGGTGGGCACCTGCCGCAAGAGGCGCTGCACACCGAGGTCGTCGTGTACGCGGTCCGTCCACCGCACCGACCGTGCGGGCGCCTGGTAGACCGCCAGAGCCCCACGCGCGACGGTCGCCCCGAGACAGTCCAGGCCCGCCGCATCCGTGTGCTCCGTGAGGATGGCGCCCCGCGAGATGCCCACCCGCAGCTGGGGCTCGCCCGGATGCCCACACACCGGACTCCCCAGCAGCTCCAGCGCCGCTCGGACCGCGCCCACGGGCGACGCAAACAGGGCCATCAAGCCGTCGCCGAGGGTCTTCACGCGCGCACCCCCACACGCCTGGATGCATGCCGCCACCGCGTCCAGCCGACGTCGGACCCGCTGCACCGCCACCCGGTCGCCCATGCGGTCGAAGTAGGCCGTGGAGTCGGTGAAGTCGGTGAACAGCACGGTGGCATCGCCCACTTCGAGCACCACATCGGGCGCCGGAGCCTGTCCCCCCAGCCGTCGCTGGAAGTGGGGCCGGGTGAGCATCGCGAAGGCCGAGAGCACCGGAATCGCAGGCGTCGGCCGCACCACCCGCACAAAGTGGCGCCGTCCGCCGGTGTTCTCCAGCACGAGAACACCCTGACCGAGGGCGACCTCACCATCTCCGGGAGACCACCGCGCCGCGTCGGGCCCCCCCTTCGTGACCACCAGCCGACCATCGAGCGACTCCGCCCCCGCCCCGGCCACCAGCCGATACACCCCGGGCTCGAGCGACAGCGGCAGCTCGACCGTCTCGCCCGGAGCGAGCAGTGCAGCCGCCTCCACGTCGTTCCACCATGCCGCCACAGCGGGACACGTGGGCTCCTGCCCCCCCATCCAGCCCGGCGCACTCAGCACCACTTCCACCGTGCGCACCAGGTCGACCGGGCGAACCGCCGCACACGCCGGGCACTTCACCTCTTCGGTGAGCCCGCTCAGGGAGTCGGTGCGCAGCACCTCGGCCCGACACCGCGGACACTTCACCACCCACCGCAGCTCGAGCACACCGGCGGCCACCGCTTCCACCAGGTCGTCGAGGATGGCGTCGAGCGAGGCATCTCCGGCCTCCCCCCAGCCCCGCGCAAGAGCCATCGGTCGGAGGTCGTGCAGTGCCCGCGCTGGCGCCTGCCGCATCCAGGTCTCCACCCGTGCGCGGAGTGCCGGTCGGCCACCTCGGTCGGTCCACCGGGAGAGCGCCGCAGCAGCCGTCATGTCGAGGGGCCGCCGATGCCGACGGGAAGCCGACACATCGGGGGCCAGCCGCTCGAGCTCCCACTCCCAGCCACGCCGCACACCGCGCGTGTACAGCCGCACCAACATGCCCAGCCCGCTCATCCGCGGCACCACCCGCAGCGAGGGCTCGGGCCGGACACCCGCACCGGTCTCGTCGAGGCGCGCTTCGTAGTGAATCTCACGCAGCAGCGGGCCATCCACCTGGCGGTCGAAGCGCAGGAACCGGCCCCGCACCCACGCAATTGAGCGGTCTTCGAACTGGTGCCGCAGCCCGGCCGGACCGAGCATCACCCCGGAAGGCACCACCTCGCCGTCGGCATCTTCCACCCACCGCAAGCGCACCGGCGGCGCCCCCGCGAGTCGCAACATGAGGCCCGTCTCGACCACGCAGTCCCACGCACGCCGAGCCTCGGTGACCGGCCCACTGACCGAAACCTGCACGCTGCCCTACTCTTCTTCGAGGGGGTTGCCGTTGTGGTCGATCTTGTCGCCCTTGATGCGACGCTCCAGGATGTCGCGCTTCGTGCGGTCGTGGAGGTCGTTGACAAAGCGCATCGACGTGAGGGCCTCGGCCTTCTGGCCCACCACACCGAACAAGTGCCACCCGTTGTCGGCCCACTGGACCGTGAAGCTGCGGTCCTTGCCGCTGCGCTTGTGCTTCATCATCACGTGAAAGAGGGTGGGGTCGGACTTGTCGGCCACGATGCGCCCGATGTCGTCGGCCTTCTTCACGGTGTACTCGAGCCAGGGCGTGCCATCACGGCCACGGGACTCGAAGAAGGCCGGGCCCACGCTCACGAGCTCACCGATGGCGCACGCATTCCACATCGGGTCTTCGAAGATGTTCACGCAGCGGGTGTGCTCGCGTGCCGCGGCGAAGTCGGCGTCGTGCAGGGCCTGGTCGAAGGCCTTCATCACCGCCACCACGTCGGCCTTGGTGGGCGCCTTCTTCGCAGCCTTGGTGGGACGCGCGCCCCCCTTGCGCTCCACATCCGTCGGCAACGAGGCCGCACAGCCGCCCTGCCCGAGCGTCACGTCGCCGAAGATCTTCGAGGTGCCGTCTTCGTTGAGGATGACGCCCACCTGCTTGTGCTTGTACTTGGCCTGCAGGCACTCGAACCACGGCGAGGGGTTGGTGAGCGACACGTCGAGGTCGACCACCCACTGCTCACCGCCCCAGTTCACATTCGTGATCTTGGCCTTGGGGTCGGTGCCCAGGACCACGCACACGCCCCGTTCACTGGTGCCCGTGATCCAGCGCTGGGCCTTGTAGGTGGGGGAGATACGCGGCGGCGCTCCGCTCGGACGCGAGTGGGGGTCGTCGTTGAAGGCGAGGTCTTTCTGTTCCAGGCAGATGGGCTCGAACATGCCGGCTTCGAGCCACACGTTGCGGCCCCCGAGCTCGAGCGCGGCCAGACCTGCGGGGTTGGCCTTGGCAAAGGCATCTTCGACGGCCTTCTGCGGCACGGCGGGGTCGGTGGTGAGCTCTTCACACCCTCCGACCAAGAGCACCAACGCGCCGAGGGCAGCGGCGGAGATGCGGGTGGATTGCAGGGACACGGGGGCCTCCAGACGGTCGACGACATCGCGGTCGCGGACGCTACCACAGGGCCCTGCGCCCCCTCGGAGGCCGCGTCGGGCGATACAAGACGCGCATCGGAGGACCCATGGCCGACGTCTCCCCAGCGAACTCCCCTGCCGAGCATGTGCCCAACTACTGGGACTACCTGGCGCTCGACCGCCTGCTCAGCCTCCAGAGCGGTCTCGACGACGACGACCAGTCTCTGGTCCCCGATGAGCTGCTGTTCATCATCGTCCACCAGACCTACGAGCTCTGGTTCAAGATGGTGCTCCGCGAGCTGCGAGAAGCCGTGGCGCTGGTGGGCGGCGGCACCCTCGAAGAGTCCCAGGTGCCCTACGTGGTCCACCACCTCCGCCGCGTGGGCCAGATCCTGCGCCTGGCCGTCGAGCAGTTCCACATCATCGAGACCCTCACTCCACAAGACTTCCTCGGGTTTCGCGAGAAGCTGACGCCCGCCAGCGGCTTCCAGAGCTTCCAGATGCGCGAGCTCGAGATCGTGCTGGGGCTCGAGACCCACCAACGCGAGACCTACGGCAAGACCGACGCCCTCGACCACATCCGCGAGCTGGCCGAGAAGTCGCCCGCGGGTGCCCTCGCCTGGTCGCGACTGGGCAAGGCGCTGGCGTCCGCGAAGGAAGGTCGCACCATCCGCCACGTGCTCTACGAGTGGCTGTACCGCACGCCCATCGACGGCTCCTCACCGGGCTCCGAGCACGACGACACCGTGGTGGAGGCCTTCCTCGCCCGGTACGAAGCCGCCCTGCAGGCCCACTACCAGCGCCAGATCGACCGCCTCGTGGCCACCGGTCTCACCGCCGCCGATGAGGTGGAGGGTCGCTTCGCCCGGTCGCTCGACATGGCCCGCACCTTCCTCGCCGCCGAAGACATCACCGAAGACGCCCTCCTCCCGGGCCAGGACCTCGCCACCGTGCGCGCCCGCCGTCGCCGTGCCCGCGCCGGCCTGCTCTTCATCGAGAGCCACCGCGACCTTCCCCTGCTCGCCTGGCCGCGGATGCTCGTCGACACCGTGGTGGAGGTCGAAGAACAGCTGGTCCTGTTCCGCACCCGCCACGCCCGGATGGTGGAACGCGTCATCGGCCGCCGCGTGGGCACCGGAGGCTCCAGTGGGGTCGACTACCTCGACCGCACCACCCGCCACCGCATCTTTGGCGACCTGTGGTCGGTGCGCACCCTGCTGCTGCCCAAGGAGCTGGTGCCGCCCGTCGCCGACCCCTCCCGGTACGACTTCGCCGGGCCCGGAGCCTGAACACCCTTTCGTGTCGTCCAGCGCTGCGACTGTTCACAGTCGATCTGGATGATGACGTGGCCGAGTGGGTTTTCGCAAATCCTCACGACGGGACGCAGGGTTGACACACAAGTGTGGCGACCGGGCGGTTCTTTCGGCTATTCCCTCGTAGATTCCCGGAACTCTTGCCAGAGGTCTCGATGCAACCATCCCGCTCCAACCCAATCCTCCGAGGGATGGCCTTGTGGCTCGCCCTCGGCGGCGCCCTCTCACTCGCAGCCTGCGACCCCGACAAGGGAGACGGCAGCGGCGATGATGGCGGCGGCGACGATGGCGACGACGGCGGCACCACCGACTCCGGCGACGTGGGCCCGGGCGACCTCGAGATGCCCGAAGAAGTGCTCGGCGTGCCCAACATGGACGACGACAACGAAAACGGAGACATCGACTGGGCCGACGCCGCGGCCGGAGACAACGAACAGGTGCCGGTGGGCCTCGACCCCGATGCCCTCACCATCCTCGGCGAAGGCAGCAGCCTGAGCGTCGCCTTCGAAGGCGAGGTCGACCTCATCCGCGTGTGGCTCGGCGACTCCGTCGTGGCCGACGAAGACACCACCTCCTTCGAGCTGTCGGGCGACGACGACCTCTCCACCCTGGCCATCGAGTTCGCCCGTCCCATGGCCACCGGCCAGCTGGTGTTCACGCACATCGACGCCGAAGGTGCCGAAGGCGACTCCTGGACGGTCGCCCTGCAGGCTGCCCCCCTCATCCTCAACCACCACCTGCAGCCCGCCGAGTGGGCCGTGGCGGTGGACGTGGGTGGTGGGCCCTACGGCAACGCCGACTTCATCAGCGGCTTCCGCAGCGAGCTCGGGTCTGACTTCGGCACCGTGAGCGGCAGCTCCGTGGGCTACGACGTCTGGATCCAGGACGAAATCGAGTTCGGGACGTTCACCGCGCCCGGGTACGAGATGGACTTCGTCATCGACAGCATCCGCAACGACAACGGCCGCTACCTCGACCCCTACGCCGAAGACAACCACCTCGGTCCCGACTTCGGCAGCTTCACCTGGGGCAGCGGTCGGGCCACCTCCCAAGACAGCTTCGGCAACCTGGAAGTGAGCCCGCCGGTCACCGTCGACGGCGTGGAGTACCCCTTCGGTCGCATCTACTACGGCGACTCGCCTCCGTACGACATCGCCGACGACCTCCAGCAGATGATGGCCGCCCAGCAGGTGCAGGCGCCCTTCACCCTCGACATCTCGTGGCTGTGTGTCGGCCACGTCGACGAATACATCTCGATGCTCCCCGACCCCGACGCCCCCAAGGGCTTCCGGGTGTGGGTGGCCGACGTCGACGAGGGCCAGGCCTTCCTCGAGTCGATGGACCCCGACGAGTACCTGCCCTACTACCGCAGCGGTCACCACTACGAGACCGCCGGCGACATGCTCGATGACGCCAGCCTCTGGTCCTACAACAACGACCTCATGGAAGAGTACATCGAGCCCAGCATCGACATCATGAAGGCCGAGCTGGGCCTCGACGAGTCCGACTTCGTGCGGGTTCCCGGCCTGTTCGAGCGGAGCCGCGACTGCGGTGGCGTGGCCCTCGCGCTCATCCCGGCCACGGTCAACATGCAGGTCAACACGCACGACGACGGCGTGGGCGCCGACCTCTTCATCCCCGACCCCTTCCTGCGCGGCAGCAGCACCGCCGTCCGCAACGACCCCTTCGTGCAGCACTTCGAAGCTCTGCTTCCCGCCAACCTCACCGCACACTGGCTCGACGACTGGAACACCTACCACATGGCCTGGGGCGAAGTGCACTGCGGCAGCAACACCATCCGCACCCCCACCGCCGACTGGTGGACCGAAGCTCGCCACCTGATGGAGGACTGACCCCATGCGCATCCACACCCTTTTCCTCGGTGCCGTGGTCTCCCTCGGCCTGATGTCCAGCCCCGCCCTCGCCGGCGTGGAGCTGTCGTCCATCTCGCAGCCCTGGGCACAACAAGCCCTCGACAGCGCGGCTCAGCTCGAGGCCACCCAGCCTGCACTCGCCGCGAGCATCCGCACCGGCGACTCCCGCCCCAGCCGGAACGGTCAGCCGCTGTTCATCGACCCCACCTGGCGCACCCCCGAAGCCGCCGGCGCCATCTTGGTCCGGCTCGCCGAAGGGGACGACAACGCCGACCACCGCATCGCTCTCCTGGGCGCCTTGTCCCACACCGGTGGTGACTGGGCCGACGGCGTGCTCGGGCTCTACTCCCACGAGACCGACGCCTCCGTGCGCCGCATGATGATCGACATCATGGCCGACGCCCCCATCGAAGCCGCCCGGGTTGGGGTCAAGGTGGGCTTCGACGACCGCTCCCCCGCCGTCCGGGCCGCCGCCATGCGCGTGGTGGGCACACACCGCGAAGGCAACACCATCGGCGAGCTGGCCCTCTCCGGCCTCTCCGACGACTCGCCCGTCGTCCGCGAAGAAGCCGCCCGCAGCATCGGCTACGCCGGCTACGCCAAGGGCTTCGAGGCCATGCGTTCGCTCCTCCAAGACGCCGACGCCTCCGTGCGCTTCCGCGCGCTGCGCAGCCTGGAGAAGCTCGACATGACCCGCCTCCAGCAGCTGCCCGAGCTGTCGTCGCTCGCCGTCGACCCCAACATCAAGGTGGCCCGCGAAGCGCAGAAGGTGCAGGCGAAGTAGCCCCCGTCGCTCGGGCCCCCGGCCTCTCCAGCTCTCCACGGAGGGCTCGAGGGGCCGCCGTCGTTTTTGGGGCAGCTGGAAAGGAGAGTGTCAGGGACTCGCGGCGACGAAATTGAATGCGGCCCCCCCTTGCATGGCCGAGTCGAACCCACCGACCCCGGAGGTCCGATGCGCGCCGTCCCCGTCATCCTGCTTGTCCTCACAGCCTGTGCAGCGGGCTCCATCAAGACCGACGACGATGGCGACGCCGGCAGCGAAGGCACCACCGGTCCGACCCACATCGGCTCGGACGACGACACCGCCACCGACACCGACACCGGCGAGGAAGCCGACACCGCTCCGCCCGAGCCGTCCATCGAAGACTGGGAAGGCGACTGGGTGGGCGAGCTCACCATCACGTCGGTGGGCGAGGAAGTCTACGGCTGGGACGACTGCCTGGGCACCCTCGAGATCGACGTGGACCTGGACGGTGAGGCCGACGGCGACGGCACGTGCTCCGCGCTGGAGTCCGACTGGGGAGACCCCGAAGAGTACGAGGTCGAGTTCGAGGGCCTGATGGACGCCGAAGGCAACCTCACCGGCACCCTCATCGTGGACGCCGGCGGGTGGGGCGATGTGTCGATGACGGTCGACACCCTGGCCGAGCCGGAAGCGCTGGGCGGCGAGGCGTCGGGGGAGACCACCTATGATGGGTGGGGCACCGAATACACGCTGAGCCTCGAAGCCGCGTTCGCGCTCGAGCGCGACTGAACAGTCCATTCCACTTCCACCGGTCACCCCCTTGCTCCCCTCCTGTCGCATGTGGCCCATCTCTTGATGGGAATGGCCCCACTGTGGGCACTTTCATGCTGGGCTGGCGTCGCCGCGTCGGCGCCGGTGCCGGTTGTGCTGCCGCAGGGGGAACGGCCCGAGGACTGGGTGGAGCCGCTGGCGCTGGCGGGCTTGGAGCCAGGGCCACCCGGAGATGGTCCGTGGATCATCGTGGCCGTGGGCGAGGGCCGGTGGTGGATGGTGGTGCGCCCACCCACCGGAGACGTGGTGCGGACCGAAGTGCGTCCGCCCACATCTGCCGCAGACCGCGAGGAACTCGCCTTTCTGGGCGCGAGCCTGCTTCGCACCGTGGCCCCCACACCTCCCGCACCGCCGGTGGAGCCCCCCTCCGCACCCACGGTCGAGGCGAAGGTCTACCGCGCCCCTGCCCCTCCTCCATCACCTCCAGCCGAACCGACTGCCGAGCCTAGCCCCCCGGCCCCACACATCTCACCAACCCCTGCGCACGCCGAGCTGGCGTGGTCGGTGCACGTGGGTGCCGCGCGGGGCCTCGGCGTCGAGTCCACCGTGGTGGCGGGAGCGTCGGCCGCAGCCTGGTCCCGCACAGGACCGGGTCTGGGGCTCCACATCGACCTCGCCCCCGCAGCCGACCTCCTTGGCGACGCCCCCGAAGAAGCGCGCCTCTCTCGGTGGGACGTTGGGGTGTTCGCCGGCGCACCGGGCCCCGCCCACAGCTGGTGGGGCGTCGGCGTCACCGCATCGCGGCGTACGCTCGAGTCCGACTCCGTGGAAGCGGTCCACACCGTGATTCCTCGGGCGCGCGCCCAGCTGGTGGTGCCCCTCCAGCGCACGCCCGGACCGGCCATCGGCCTCCTGGTGCCGGCCGGCATCGACCTGCGGGCCACCGAAGTCCGCACCCAGACACCCGAAGCCCAGCGCCTCCCCCCGTGGTCCGCGGGCCTCGCGCTGACGCTCACCCACACGGCCCCTTCCCCCTGGAGCACGAGGTGACGGTGCACACCACCGACCTGCGCACCCTCCCCGTCCAGGCGGCCTGGGCAGATGTGCTGCGGCGCGACCGCTTCGCCCTCGACGCCCTCTGTCGTCAGTGGATGCCCACCGTCCTGCAGTGGTGTCGCCGCCTGGGCGGGCCCTCCGTGGATGCCGAAGCAGCCGCCCAGGAGGATCTCATCGTCATGCTCGACCGCCTCGACCGCATCGACGGCCCCGAAGTGGTGCAGAGCTGGCTGTTCAGCGCCACCCGACGCATCCTCTCGCAGCACCGGCGGCGGGCCTGGTTTCGCCGGTGGCTCCCCGGCGCGTCGGTGGACCAGGTGGCCAGCGCCACCAACCCCGAGCGCCGCTCCAGCGCCCGAGAAGCGCTCACCGAAGTCCAAGACATCGTCTCGCGCCTGCCCCCACGGCTGGCGGAGGTGTGGGTGCTCGTGCAGGTCGAGGCCCGCACCGTTCCCGAGGTCGTCGAGCTCACCGGTGTTCCCGAGGGCACCTTGCGCACCCGCCTGCGCCGCGCACGTCACCTGGTCCTGACCGAAGCGCGCGCGCGTGGCCTGGTCGACACCGACCACTCGGAGGTCTCATGAGCCACACCGAGGAATCTCTCCAGAACCTCCTGCGGGACGGCACCCGCGCCACCACCGACGACGTCGACCAGCTGGTCTCCGGGCTGGGTCCACACGTGGCGGCAAGGGCCTTGGGTCCCCCGCCCCGGAAGCTGTCGCGGATGGGGTGGATGGCGGGCGGCGTGCTGGCCATCGCTGCCGGTGCGCTCGTGGTGGTGTGGACGACCCCGCCGCCCGAAGCGGTTCCGCTCGATGCAGCCTGGACGGCGCAAGATGGCCTCACTGTCCACACCCTCGCCCAAGGGGTGGAGGTCTCCATCGACGGCTCGGGCACGCTGGGCGGCACCTCCCGGCACCCCGAGGTGGCGTGGAGTCGTGGGTCGATTTCTGTGGCCGTCGTGCCCGGTGCGGTGGACGGCCTGACGGTCTCCACACCCGAGGCCCGGGTCCAGATCACCGGCACGGAGTTCATCGTGGCTCGCGACGCCCTGGGCACCCACGTCACGGTCGCGCGCGGCTCGGTGGACGTCACCTGTGGCGAAGCGTCGACACAAGCGGTCAAGGCCGGCGCCCCTCCCGCGCTGTGTCTCCCCCAGACGGCCGGCGGCCTGCTGGGCCGGGCTCAAGCGCTCTACGACGCCCAAGCCGCCCCCACCGACATCACCGCATCGCTGTCGGCCGCCCTCGAATACCAACCGTCCAACGCCCTCACGGTCGAAATCCTCGCCACCCGCGCGCTCACGCTCCAGCGCACCAACGACCTCGACGGCGCGTGGGCCGCCACGATGGAGGCCCTGCCACTGGCCAAGGGCTTCCGGCAGGACGACCTCAACCGCCTGGCACTGTCCATCGCCACCAGCCGAGAGGACTGCACCGGCATCGCCACCTTCCTGGACACGATTCCCACCGAAGACGCCCTCGCCGTGCAGGCCCGCGCGGTGTGCGCCACGTTCGAGGGACCGCAATGACGGCTGGCCGGGCCACCATCGCCTGGCTTGGATGCGTGTGCGCCGCGGCCTGTTCTCCCTGGGAAGTCGACCTCCGTGCCCCACACAGCGCGGCTGCGGACAGCTCGGACTCGGCCCCGCCCACGTCCACCGACTCGGGTTTCGTTTCCGAGCCGCTCTGCAGCGCCAACACCCTTGTGCAGGGCACCGCCGTGGTGCGCTTCGAGGCCTACGACTCCATCTGCCCGTGGATGTACGAAGACAACCTCTACCCCATCTCCAGCCACGTCACGGCCCGGGTAGAGCAGGAAGGCTTCGTCCCGCTTCCATCCGGCGCCACCCTCTGCGGCCTCACCCTCACCGGGGTGGGCTGGGAGGACGCCACACCGCCCTACGACGACCACTTCCTCCTGCTCGTGGGCGATGTGGTGGTCATGTCGAGCAGCGCCCAGCTGGTCCAGCCGCTGTGGGCCACCGACGGCCTGCCGCACTACGACTGGTCGCTGCTCGCCGGTGAGCCGATGGACGCCAACCCACCCGAGCCATGGTGTCTCGCCAGCGGCACCGCACCTGCTTGCGACATCCCCACCGCCGAGGCCCCCGGACCGCTGCTCACCGCACTCGACGACCAGGCCGTGGCCGACCTGCGCCCCCTGGTGTCGGCGCCGCTCGGAGTGAGCCTGGTGGTGGTGGGCGACAACGACGTCACCGAAGACTGCCAGCACGCCAGCATCGACGTCACGGTGGGCTGGCAGGTGTCGCTGGAGTGATGCGGCTCCAAGCCCGCTTCATCCGTCGAGCGGACCGTCGACCAGCACCGCGCGCACCGGGCTGGCGTCGGCGCCCTCCAGCTTGAGGGGCAGGGCCACCAGCGTGTAGACCCCTTCCGCAACACCGTCGAGCACGATGCCTTCGAGGATGGCCATGTCGCGCGCGGCCACGGCGGCGTGGGCGTCGAGGGTGTGGGAGGTGGCGGGGTCGATGCTGGGGGTGTCGATGCCCACGAGGTGCACGCCATGGTGGTGCAAGTGCGCGATGAGTGTGGGGTCCAGCGCGGCGAAGTCGGCATTCCAGGAGTCGGGGTCGGGAAACGAGCCCGTGGCGAACAGCACTCTCGGGGCGACGATGGGCCCCGTGAGGTCGTCGACATCGAGGCATCGGCCGCGGGCGTGGGGCACCCGGACCACCTGGCACCGACCGAGATACCGGGCGGGGTCGCGGGCCTCGATTGACGGCGCGCCGCGCTTGTAGTGGGAGGGGGCGTCGACGTGCGCCCCCACGTGCACGGTGGTGTGCACCGTGGAGAGGTCGAGGTGGGCGCCGTCGTCGATGGACAGCAGCACATCTCTCGAAAAGGGCGTGTCGCCGGGAAACACCGCGATGCGTGGCGACACCACCGGGGTGATGTCGAAGATGCGCCGCTCAGGCACGTGCAGCACCGGTGAGGGCGGCCATGTCGGTGTCGCCGGCCGCAGCCACCACCTTCAGCTCGATGGCGATGGGGGTGGGCAGGGCGCGGATGGCCAGTGTGGTGCGGGTGGGCCCGATGCCGCCGAGGAGCTGGGCATACACCTTGTTGTAGCCCTTGAAGTCGCGGTCCATGTCGACGAGGAAGGTGGTGACGTCGAGCACGCGGTCGAGGGACGAGCCGGCGGCTTCCAGGATGCGCCGGACGTTGTCGATGACGGCGTGCGTCTGGGCTTCGATGTCGTAGTTGACGGGGTTTCCGTCGGCGTCGCGGACCGGGCCGCCGGGGATGGCGTCGGTGCCGGCCTGACGGGGTCCGACGCCCGACAGGAAGAGGAGGTCTCCGACCCTGCGGGCGTGGGGGTAGGCGCCCACCGGCTTGGGGGCTTTGTCGGACGCAACGTCGACGCGGCCACTTCGGGCGGGACGGGGAGCGGTCTTGGCGACCGGCTGCGGCGCGGGAGCCGGCGTGGGCGCAGCGTCGACCGGAGCAGCCCCCCCGGGGTCGAGCACATTGCGGTCGCCACGGTAGACCTCGACGTCGTCTTCGTCGAACTCCAGGTTGGCAGCCCCGGAGGTGTCGGGCTGAAGGGCCACCACCGCACACCCGGCACCCTGGACTGGCGCGTAGGCCAGCACTTCGCCCTTGTAGCGGTTGTGGGCCCCGGCACACGAGGCGAGCCACCAGATGGCCTTGAGCTTGGAGTCGGCGTGGGCCTGGGCGGTGAAGGTGCGGGCGAGCTGGCTGACGTCTTCGAGGCGCCCCTCACCCAGGATCTCGAGGAGCTTGCGGGTCCATTCGTCGTCTTTGAGCGAGGCGAAGCGGTCTTCGGCCGGCGGGACGGGAACGGAGTGGAGGCGATGGCTGATGTTGGTGACCGCGATGGCCACCACGCGCTTGTTCTCAGAGGCAACAGCGTCGGCAGCCGCCTTGCCCAACACAACGGTCTCGGCGCGGTCGGAGTACACGTTGCACGACAGCACGCTCGCCGGGAACCGGTTGTGGGGGTTGAGCAGCTTGAGGGCCGTGACGGTGCCGGTGTCGATGGGGAAGCCCTTGTAGGCCACCGTGCGGATGTGCAGGCCCCGGGCTTCGCCGGCGGTGGCGACCGCTTCACCGAAGGAGGGGTCCATGCGGAAGCGGTACGGGATGCTGCCGAGCGCATGGAAGTCGTGGTCGACGTGGACCCACTCGGGGTGGGGGTCGGCCTGCACCTGGTGGCCCAGGATGCTCACCCAGCCGGCGCTGTAGATGAGGAGGAGGTCGGGCTGGATGGCTTCGATGCGCGCGCGGGCCTCGGCATAGGCATCGGCGAGCGCGCGGTAGCCTTCGGAGTCGTCGGGACACAGCAGCGGATGGGGCATCCGGGGGACGATGAGAGCAAGCTCGATGGTCACTGGGCCACCTCCGCGGCGGGCGGCTGCCACTCGACGATGGCGTTGCCGGTGCCGATGACCGTGCCGTAGCCGTGCACTTCGGCGGGGTAGTCGGGGAAGTCGAGGGCGCCGAGCAGCCAGGACAGGCTGCCGTCTTTGCACTCGCTGGTGGCGTGCTCGATGAAGTCGGGCATCTCGGCCATGAGCTGGCGGGTCTTGCCGCGGCGCATGAGGTCGATGACGTGCATGTCCCAGAGGTACTGACCGTGGTGGTAGATGTGCTCGGCCGACATGTCTTCGGGGATGGGCGGCTCTTGCGTGAAGTGCCGGTGCGACAGTGAGTTGCTGGCGAGCAAGAGCGCCTTTCGACCGAGCTTCTCGACAGCGCGGCGGGTGGCCCGTCCGAGCGCGACCATCTGGCGGTCGCCGACGTCGTTGTTGTAGTCGAAGTACACGCGGTTCGACGAGATGGCCACGATGGGGATGTCCCACTCGGGACGTGTGAGGTGGCACGAGGTGATGGTGCCGTAGTCCACCCGGAAGTGCGGGTTGCGCATCACCTGCATGCACAAGCCCGATGCGGCGCCCTCTTCGGCGATGGCCTCGGCGAGCGCCACGTCGACCTGGAGGTCGTAGTGGTAGCGAAACAGGTGCGGGAAGATGGGGTCGACCGACAGGGACTTGAACTCAGGCACACCGAGGACGTGGTGACCCTGGACCGTCTTCCAGTGGGGCGAGTGCACCACGATGACGTCGATGTCGAGCTTGTCGAGGTTGCGCCGCAGCCGCTCGTAGCCCCAGCGGAGCGTCTCCCAGCCACACTCGGCGACCGGTTCGTTCTGGGGTGGGTTGTCGGCGTACACCAGGTGCGGCGGGTGGGGCGCGAGGGCGCCGGCGACGATGCGTCCGGTGCCTTCGGCGTGGGGCTCGGCCATGGGGTCTCCGTGGAGCGGGCGCCGGCGATCCCGCGCGACGCGACGACGAGGAGCCGACCCTATCGCAGGCGCTCCCCGGCTTCACCGTCGACCCGAGCGCGCCCTACTTTGCGGCCAGGTCCACGGTGCTCTTGGCGGAGTGACCGGCCACCTCCACCCTGTTCCGACCGTTCCGCTTGGCCTGGTACAGCGCAGCATCGGCCACTTCGGTGAGCTCGGAGACCTCCACGCCGTCCACCGGGTACTGCGACACCCCCATACTGCACGTGAAGGGCGGCACCGAGCTGCCCCGCAAGGCATCGGCGAGCGCCTCACGGGCCCGCTCGAGGATGGCCACCCCTTCCGAGAGGCCCACACCGGGCACGAGCAGGATGAATTCCTCGCCGCCGTAGCGCGCAGCCAGGTCGTCCGACCGCAGGGAGTCCTTGAGCACTCGGGCGAAGAGACACAGGGCCCGGTCGCCCGCCTGGTGGCCGTGGGTGTCGTTGAGGCGCTTGAAGTGGTCCATGTCGGCCATCACGAGCAGGCCGCCATCGGAGGCCGCCATGCGCTTGGCCGCTTCGGTCTCGAAGGTCCGCCGGTTCATCATGCCCGTGAGGGGGTCGGTGCGGGCAGCGCGCTGGGTGTCGGCGAGCGTGCGGATGACCCCCAGGCGGGTGCCCACGTTGGTGGCGATAGACCGGAAGTGGCGGATGTCGTCCTCGGGCACCGGTGCGCCCGCTTCACCCTGCAGGTGGAGGACGCCGATGGTGCGGCCCATCACGGTCACGGGGGAGCACACCGCCGAGCACGCCCCCACCCCACGCCCCCGAAGGCGCGGGCAGGCATCGAGCGACTCCGACGACCCGAAGCGGAGGGTGCGCCCCCGCCGAACCGCAGCGCAATTGTTGGGGGAGCCCACGCTGCACCCGGTCCCCCCCATCTCGGGCGTGGCCGTGGCCCGTCGCAGGTGGGCCTGGCTCGAGTCCGCCAGCAACAGCTCCACGGCGCGGTCGGGCATGGCCTGACCCAGAGCCCGCACGGCAACGTCCATCACGTCGGACTCGTCGTCCACCAGCTCCAGCGCGCGCTGCAGCTCCCCCTCGAAGCGGTTGCCACGCACCTCGCGGTCGAAGGCGCGGTCCCGGTCATCCAACGAAGCAGACACCGCGGTGATGGCCGTCTCCAAGCGCCCCAGAGCGCAGGCTGTGGCGACCGGGAAGGCCTCGGCAGGCTCCCCCGCGGCACGCTTCGAGAGCACCTTGGTGGCCGAGTCGATGCGCTGAGACAGCCGCTTGAGCGACATCCAGGCCGTGGCCACAGACGTGGGCAGCGACACTCCCACGAGCACGAGCATGCCCAGGACAAAGTGGCGCATCCAGCCCGCCCATTCGGTCAGCGCGCTCGGCTCGAGCGTGCCCGCGTGGAGCTCGTGGGCCAGCGCCCAGGTGCGGCCGTCGATGGTGGACAAGGCGCCAACCCCCAGTCCGGCCACCACGAGCCCGAGCAGCAAGCTCGGAATTGTGGCGACGAGCACCAAGGCGTTGAGGTTGCGAAGGGAAAGGTCGGTGGTGTGCATGTCACGGGATTCGGTCCGCGCGACGACGCCGGTGAGCGGCGATGTGAAATCGCCTGAAATTGGGCAGACCAGCCCCCCTACACATGACGCAGATTTGTCCGGTTCTGTCGGATCGATGGCCTACCCGCCAGCGGGCATCGACCGGGCCACATTGTCGAGAAGGCCCTTGTGACACTCTTTCCAGGCCGGCCGGATCGTGTTCATGTAGGTGGCGGTGAGGGGCCACGGGGGTGGGTCGACCCAGGTGTGGACCTCGACCTTCGTGTCTTCACCTACCGCTTCGAGGGTCCAGGTGGTGGCAAAGCCACGCTTTCCGGCGTGGTCGAGCTTGAGGTAGCGGCCGGGGTCGCCTTCCGAGATGGTGGCGGTGAGGCGGCGGCGCATCATGGCCACTCGATAGGTGAGCCGTACGTTGGCCCCCACGCCCACGGTGGTGGTGCCAAATTCCCACTTCTGGGTGCAGCCCTCGGGCCACCAGGACTCGTGAGACTCGAGGTCGAGCAGCTGGGTGTACACCACATCGGCGGGTGCGTGGATGGTGCGCTGTGCCACCACATCACCGGACGGCAGCGCCTTGTCGTCGGCGGCCGCCGCTGGAGATGCCGCCAACACACCCACAACAAGCCATGCATGACGGAGCAACGGACCAGACTGCTGCATTCTCGCCTCCTTCCCGGGCAGCCGCTCTAACCCCGATGCGTCCCCTCCCCTTCACTTGCGCGCGGAGTTGATGAAGTTTGCGAGGTTCTCCGGCAGGGTGCGGGTGGTGAGCATGCTGACCGCGGTGCGAGCCAGGGTGCCGCCGGGGTCGCTCACCGTGCGGTAGCGAAGGCGGGCGGACGCACCGGGAGCGGCGGGTACCACCTCCCAGCACCCGTGGGTGAGCGAGATGAGGCTTGCGTCGGGGTACTTCTCGGCCACCCGAGCCCGGACGTCGGCGTTGCTGTCGGTGGGCAGAGCACTCCAGCACCGACGATGGTGCCCCTCGGTTCCGCCCACGTTGGTCTCGATCTCACTATGGACAAACCAGTACCTCTGGGCGGCGGCCATCAGTGGGGGCGGCTTGAGCACCTGGTAGGAGTCGATGCTGTTGCCATGGCGGGCGATGACGGTGGACTCGGCGAGCTTGTCGCCGAAGTGTTCGTGGCGCTCCACATCGAGGATGAGCGCCCACACGGTGTTCGGGTCGACGTCGGCCGGGATGTCACGGACGGCCATGTACGCAGTGAGCCCCACAGATGCGAGGGGCTTTTCGTACATCGACAGTCCGATGGCCGGCTCGCTGCCAATCGGTGCCCAGCCGCCCGATGCGAGCAGCTCCGACACGACCTTCTTGTCGAGCGATCCCGCCAGTGCAGCGTCTGGAGTGCCAACTCCACCAATCACAACCGCAGCCGCCAGCGCCATGGGCCAGAGTCGCGGGCCGTAGCCTCGAAGGGTCATTGTCCAACTCCCGGGGCGTTACGCCGGCGAACCCGGCAGATTCGTTGTACCTCCGAGTCGCGAAGCTCGCTTCACCTGATCCGCCGCTCCCGATGCCTCGGACCGCGGAGCTTCCCGCCCCCCTGCACCGCCGGGTTTCATGTCCACCACCCCGCCCGTCGCCTCCGACGCCGACCTCCCACCCGTCGGCGAGCTCGAGAACATCGACCTCCGCGGCACCCTCCGCAGCACGGTGCTCGGCATCATCGCCCTGATTGCGGGCCTGTTCCTGGCCGGGCTGTGGCTCCACGATGAGCTGGTCGCTGCCGGCGGCTGGTTCGTCACCCACTTCGGCTCGGGGGGCGTGCTCCTCGCGTTCGGTGTGCTGGACTGCATCTTCCTGCCCATTCCCCACGACACCTTCCTCTTCCTGGGCCTCTCCGGCGGCCTCCCATTGTGGAAGGTCTGCCTCGCCGGGTCGGTGGGCAGCGTCACCGGCGGGGTGGGCGGGTACCACCTGGCCCGGGCGGTCGCGAACCGGCCGCACTTTCGCCAGCTGCTCGCCACCCGTGGCCGGCGCGCGTACCTCATCGTGCGGAAGTACGGCACCTGGGGCGTGGCCATCGGCGCCCTGTCTCCCCTGCCCTACACCTTCTGCGCATGGGCTGCCGGCGCGCTCGCGATGGACTTCCGCCGGTTCTTTGTCGTGAGCCTGTTGCGCATCCCAAGGGTGGTGTTCTACGCGTGGCTCATCGAGAAGTCCTTCGCCGCCGCCGGAGCTTCGGCATGACCCACCCACCGCTGCTCCCCGTCCCCCTCCGGGCCGACCCTCCCACGCTCGCCCGCAGGCTGGGGATTTCCGTCGCAGCGGTGGAGCTCGCGCGCGACTGCGAGATCATCGACCTCCACGTCGACACCTTCATTCCGCCGCGGCTGTGGGGCTACCGGGTGCTCGGCCGACACAAGAGCGGCCCGCTCGGTCGGGCGTTCTTCGGTCACCTCGACCTCCCTCGCATCCGGGAAGGTGGTCTGTCGGGTGCGATGTGGTCCATCACCACCAACCCCTTCCGGCCGCCCGACTCCCGGTGGCGCACCTTCCTGCGCAACCTGAAAGGGCTCCAGCGGATGGTGCACCGCAGCCAGGGGGCCATGCAGCTGGCCCGCACGCTCGGTGAATACAAGGCTGCCCGCGCGCGTGGAGCCCACGCCGTGATTCCGGTCGTGCAGGGGGCCAATGCCATCGAGGGCGCACCGCGGGGAGTGGCCGACATCCCCGACAACCTCATCGTGCGCATGACGCTCGTGCACCTCACCAACAGCGTCTATGGCGCCACGTCGAGCCCCCACCACCTCCTCCGGCGCAACAAGCACCTCACCCGCGAAGGGCACACCCTGGTCGAACAGCTCAACGCGCAGAAGGTGTTCGTCGACCTCGCCCACATCCATCCCACGGCCTTCTGGGATGCGGTGAAGGTGCACGACCCCACCCAGCCGCTGCTGTGCACACACACGGGCGTCACGGGGGTGAAGAAGCACTGGCGAAACCTCGACGACGCCCAGCTGCGGGCCATTGCCGACACCGGTGGCACGGTGGGGGTCATCTTCAGCGCGCACTTCCTCCAGACCCGTAGGGGACCATCCGACGCCGACATGGTCATCGACCACATGGCGCACATCATCCGCACCATCGGCGAGGACCACGTGAGCGTGGGGAGCGACTTCGACGGCGCCATCATCCCCCCCGCCGACCTCGCCGGAGGCGACCACTACCCCGTGCTGGTGGAGAAGATGCTCATCCGCGGGTGGTCGGAGCAGCGCATCCGGAAGGTGCTGGCCCTCAATTTCGAGCGCTGCTTCGGAGCGCTGCGCCCCTGACCTGCGCCTGCGCCCACCGCCACCGTCGGAGGTAGGGAAGGTCGAGGTGGGCGTCGGGAAGCGGGGCGGAGTCGTCCGCGAGAACCCTTGCCACAACCGGGTCACCGCAGGTGGACACCGCTGCAGCGAGGCACGCGGCCGCAGAGGTGGGGTCGGTGGCACGGCGGAGGAGTCCGGAGAGGGCCAGGCCAAACCAGGTGGCGTCGGCGGCCTGGGTGTCGACCTGCTGCAGCCGGGTGCGGGCGGCTTCGATGTGGTCGAGGGAGTGGGGGTGGTGGAGGCCAGCCACCAGGAGCTCATGGACCTGGACGACCCCCAGCAGCTCGTCGGAGCCCAGCGCCTCGCCGTCGGTGCGCGCCCGCTCCAGGTGGGAACGTGCGACATCGACCTGCCCATCGAGCATGGCGATGTCGGCCAGCTCGATGCGTGCCACGGCCGACACGCGCCGAAAGCCCGTGGCCTCGCCCAGCCGAGCGGCGAGGTGAAAGTGCACCACCGCGGCGCCATCCTGGCCCCGGGCCCGCGCGTTGTGCCCACGGTTCACGGCGGTGGATGCCCGCTGCACCACATCGCCGGCCCGCGCGAAGAGCCGGTCGCCTTGTTCAAAGCAGGCTTCGGCGGCCGCAAACCGCCCGTTGCGCCAGTCGTGGATGCCGCGGTCGCCCAGAGCGAGCGCCTCGATGCGCGACAGGCCATGGGTGGCCGCCAGCTCACGGGCTCGGTCGAGCAGAGCACCCGCCCCCTCTCGGCCGAGGAGGTCGTGGACGAACGCCCAGCGAATCGCGGCCATCGCAGCCACATCCGGGATGGCCAGCCGCTCGGCCTCGTGCAGTCCGAATCGAAGGTCGGCATCCGCGCCGTCCACATCCCCACTCGTGAGGCGAAACACCCCTCGGTACACCCGGGCGCGGGCGTGGTGGGGATGCCCGGCAGACAGCTGCACGAGGGTGTGGGTGAGGGTGTGCCAGCCGGCCACGGGGCCACGGGTGCGCAGCAACGGCTGGAGGCCGGCCGCCAGCTTCATGGCAGCGTCGAGGTCAGCGTCGGACACGGCGCTCTCGAAGGCCGCCTCGAGGTTGGGTCGTTCGGCTGCGAGGGCGGTCCAGGCATCGTCGGATGCCCGGGTGTGGATGGCGGTGGACCACTCTGCTGCACGGTCGGCAAACCAGCGGCGGTGCAGGCGAGCGGCGTCGGGGGCGCCCGCCCGGTGGCGCACGAACACCCGCACCAGCCCGTGGAGGGAGAAGCGACTGCCGCCGGGGTGGTCGGTGCGCTGCACGAAGCTGCGGCGGACCAGGGAGGGCAGGCGGTCCCAGGCCCCCGCCTCTCCAAGCACGGCTTCCGCGGCGTCCAGGTCGAAGCCAGCCTGAAACACTGCGCAGCCCGCCAGCGCTTCCTGCTCCGCGGCGGACAGGAGGTCCCACGACCACGCCAGGGCGGCATGCACGCTTTGGTGGCGGGCATCTCGCTCGGAAGCGGACGACCGCAGCAACGCGAGCCGTTGCGGAAGACGGGCCCGAAGGTCGGCCACCGAGACATGGTCGAGCCGACCGGCCGCCAGCTCGATAGCCAGGGGCAGGCCGTCCAGATCGGCCACCAGGGCATCCAGGTCGGCGCTTCGGGCGGATGGCTCGAGGCGACTCGACCGTGCCAGAAACAGCGCGCGCCCAGCCGCCGCATCCAGCGCAGGAACCGCAATCGCCCGCCCACTGGCGCCTTCGGGAAGCGTGAAGCGGCTGGTCACGACCACCCGCAGCTGCGGGGCCGCCCGATGGAGCTCTGCCGCGACCCGCGCGACGGCTTCGACTGCCTGCTCTGCGTTGTCGAGCACCAACAGTCCAGCACCCAGTCCGCGCGCTGCTGCGGTCCGCCCAGCGGCACCACGCACACCGAGAACAGCGTCGACCGCGGCATCTACAGCAGCTTCGTCCCGATGGTTGGCCAGCCAGACCACCCGGGTCTCGGCGTCCCACCGCAGCATCAGCGCTGCCGCCATGCTGGTCTTTCCCACCCCGCCCGGGCCGTGCAGCGTCCAGACCCCGCCCCGGGCACGGAGGAGGTCGAGAACACGTGCGAGCAGGTCTTCTCGACCGAACAGCACCGGCCCCGTGGACGGCGGCTCCACCGAGGCCACCACGAGCGGCTCGAAGCGGTAGCCCTCGCCTGCCACACCCACCAGATGACGCGGCTCGGCGGGCACCTGCTCCACTTTGGAGCGCAGGCGGGCCATGGTCTTGTCGACTGCGCGGCTCACCACCCCGGGCGCATACCCCCAGACATCGGTGAGGAGGGTCTGGCGGTCGACCACAACCCCGGGCCGGGCCGCCAGAAAGGCCAACAGCGCGCGCTCTTTCGGCGTGAGGCGGGTGACCGAGCCGTCCACCTTGGCAAGAACCCCTCGTCGGAGGTCGAGAGTGCCGGCCTCGAGCACCAGCTCGGCATCCATGGCCGCGGGGTCAACGGAGCCACTCCCATGGAGCGTGTCGGGCTGCGGAGCCATGGTCACCTTCCCGCGAGCAGTCCACGCCGCAAACCTACCGCGCAGGCCGGTGCGGGGTGGTGCTCCGGATCCACCCGAAGCTGCCTACTTCGCCGCGACCTCGCTGTCGTCGGTGGCGGACTTCGGCTTCGACCCTTCCCACGGCACGCGAGTGCCCATCCACTTGTCGAACCACTCGTTCGACACGCCCCAGTTGGTGTCCTGGTTGGGCGCCATGTGGTGGTCGAAGTGCCAGCGCATGTGCTTCTTGCCCCAGGCGACGTCGAGGTGGCTCTGCCGGTGGCACCAATGGTACCGCCACCCGCCATACCAGGCGCCCACCACGAAGCCGGGAACCACGGCCAGCATCGGCACCATCGCCACGCACGCGACCGTGATGGCCCACACCTCGCGGGCGTGCCCGTTGCGGTAGTCGAGCAAGCTGCCATGCACATAGGCATCGTCGACCATCTCCACCTTGCGGCACGCGCGATGGTGCTCGCGCCAGTGGAAGGCGAACATCGACCCCTTCTTCTTGCCCAACACGTGGAAGAGGTACCGGTGCACGGTCCACTCGCAGGCCGCCGCGAACACGCGCCCCACGAAGACGAGCGCCACCTGAGCCACCACGAACGCGGCCAGAACAGGGGCGCTCAGCCCCCCGTAGAACGACATCAGCGAATCGATCACAGTCACGTCGAACTCCTGGAATCCAGCGCTGCCCGATGCGGACAGCGAGACCCGAGTGATGCTTCAGGCGACACGCCGACGCTCGGCGCGTGCTTCGCACCAAGGCCGCCACCCACAGAGCGCGAGGCTCCATAGGCGCCACCCGTTGTGAAGACAACTGAAGAACTTGTTCTCATGGGCACTCTGCCAGACCTTTCCGATCTGCATCAGCAGAAGCGGACATGCTCAACACCACGGTGGCAGGTAGGCGGTCCCGGGACTGCACGTTGCGACAGTTACAACACAATTCCAGCGCCAGGACCACGGGTGCGGAGGGGGGTGGACCGGATAGGCCGCCACGCCCGCCAACCCCGGGGAGACCACCATGTCTACCGCGCTGATGCTTCGTTCGCCCCGTCGCTTCGACGGCCTGGTCGCCTGGGTCACCGGAGCGGGCACCGGAATCGGGCGCGCCTGTGCCATCGCCCTCGCCGAGCGGGGAGCGCACCTCGTGCTCAGCGGCCGGAGGGAGGGTCCCCTCACCCTCGTGGCCGACGCCTGCCGAGCGCGAGGTGTCCAAGCCACCGTGGCAGTCGCCGACGTCACCGATGAAGCAAGCCTCCAGGCCGCCGTCAACATCGCCATCTCCCAGCACTGTCGCCTCGACATCGTCCTGGCCAACGCAGGGTGCTCGGTGTCGGGCCGCATCGCCGAGCTCACCCCGGAAGAGTGGCGCCGCCAGCTCGACATCAACGTGGTTGGCCTCGCCAGCACCGTGCGGGTGGCCCTTCCCGCGCTGCAGGCATCCGGCGGGCGCATCGGCCTTGTCGGCAGCGTGATGGCCTACCTGGGCCTGCCCGGCACCGCTGCATACGCCGCCAGCAAAGCTGCCGTGCGGGCCATCGGCGACTCGCTCTACCTCGAGCTCCAGGGCACGGGGGTCTCGTGCACCCTCATCCAGCCGGGCTTCGTCGAAAGCGACATCGCGCGGGTCGACAACACCGGCACCGTGCACCTTGCTGCCGCCGACCCCCGCCCCTCCGCGCTGATGTGGACCGGTGAACAAGCGGCCCGCGTCATCCTCGATGGCCTGCATCGCCGCCAGCGCGAGCTCGTGTTCACCGGCCACGGGCGGCTGGCCACATGGCTGGCCCGGCACACCCCCGGCCTCGTCTACTCGCTGCTCGGCGGTCCCCTGGCCCGTGCAGTCGGCGCCGGTCCGCGGGTTCGCACGCGGTAGGATGCGCCCGACCGAAAGCCCCCTTCAGTTGCGGAGCGCCCATGTCCCCAGTGCGGTGTCTGTCCGTCGTGTCGCTGGCCTTCGCCACGACCGGCTGCGGCGCAGACCTCTCCATCGTCCACGAACGAGCGCTCATCGGCCAATACCGCGATGTACGCCTCAGCGACGACGCTGCAGACCTCCACGCGCGCTACGCCGAGCCCGGTGCCACCATCGGCGATGAGGTGGTCCGACAAGACTTCGTCGACCGGCAGATCCTCGACCAGCTCACGATGTCGTCCAACTCCACCTTCCGCGATGTCTCCGAGAAGGCCGACATCCAGGTGCTGTTCGTCGAACGCCCCGCAGGCAATCCCGAAGCGGCCAACCTCATCCTCGCCACCACCACCACGGCCTCCCAGGTCTACACGAGCGACGGAAACCCCCTCTACGACGCCGTCCTCACATCCTCCGGCCTGGCCATCGCGGAAGCCGGCGGCGACACCGGGTGTGTGGTCCGCTGGCTCGACAAGCGGGGCGAGCTCGAAGGCGAAGTGAGCCTCGAGCGCGGCCTCTGCACCGACAGCCTCCAGATCGTGTCGGGTCGCCCCGGCAATTCGGTCGGCTTCACCAACGGTACGGACAGTGGCGTCGCAGTCCCCGACGGCGCCACCTCCTGGGAAGGCGGCGGCGACCTCCTCACCTGGGACCCCCTCACCAACGCCATTGTCGTGGGCACCAAGGGCGAGACCGAGATTCGTGCCTGGCTCGATGACGGCACCGAAGCCTGGTACACCGACATCGGTCAGGCCATTGAAGACTTCGACTCGATGGGTGTGGGCGGCGCAGTGGCGCTCACCACCACCGTGGGCAGCAACGGACGCATCGTCCTGCTCGACAGTGTCACCGGAAATGCCCTCACCGCCATCGATGTCCCCGTGCCCGGTCGCGAGATCAGCGCCGGCACGGCCGGAACCCACCTGGCCCTCACCCTCGAAGAGGAACTCCACCTCTTCGCGGTCGACTTCACGAGCGCACGATGATGTCCCCCCTACTCCTGCTCTCGCTGGCCCTCCCGGCATCCGCTGCCGAAGACGACCGAGTCGGTCGCGACGACCCTGCGCTCTCCGTGGGCCCGCTCCTGCGCACCGACCGCGGCTCGCCGGCCTCGGTCAAGTCCGGGGTGGCGGTGGAAGCGGAAGTCCCCGTGGTGTGGCGCTTCAACATCCGCGGCGACTTCATGTCCGGCCAGGACGCCAACGACGCCCTCCGCATCCAGGGCCCGAAGGCCGCGCTGATGTTCGTCTACCATCAGCCCATCGACATCTTCGCGGTCGACGTGGGCATCGGGCCGGCAGCCTGGTTCGGCAAGAGCGCCTGGTGGGACGCCAGCTACCCCGGACCGTGGCCCGGCTACCGGGTGGCCCTCGGCGGCACCTACCGCCCCCATCCGTGGGTGGGCGCGCGCGCGGAATTCGGCTTCGACCAACACTTTGGCACCTACCCGCTCGTCAACGGCACCACCGCGGGCTGGGATGCGCGTATCATGGCCACCATGTGGATTCCCTGAGCTCGGAGCGTTGCCATGCGGCCCACCACCCTCCTCGTCACGGCCTTCCTGGTCGCCTGCAGCGGCAAGTCCACCGAGGGCATGAACCCCGGTGAGTGCATCAACGGCATCGACGACGACGAAAACGGTCTCTTCGACTGCGACGACCCCGGCTGCCTCAACGCACCCGACTGCGCCGACACCGGAACAGTCCACGAAGGCGGCGAAGACACCGACACCGGGATGTCGGGCTCGGGAGATGGGTCATCGGGCGATGGCTCCGGTGGCGACGGCGCGTCGGGCGACGGCACAGGTAGCGACGGCTCTGGCGACGACGGCACGGGCGACGACGGCACGGGCGACGACGGCTCCGGTGGCGACGGCAGCGATGGGGGCGCCACGGGCGACGACGGCGGAGCGCCCGACGGAGCCAGCCTCTACGCCACGTACTGCGCGTCTTGCCACGGTGCGTCGGGAGAAGGAGCCGCGTCTGGTCCGCCGCTGGAGTCGGAGGTCAACCGCCACACCGATGAAGAGCTCATCGCGGTGATTCAAGAAGGCGACGGCTCCATGCCCGCCATCGACGTCACCGACGAAGAGGCGCAGGCCATCGTGGACTTCATGCGGACCCTCTTCGGGGGCTGACCACACCGGCTTCCGTCATGCACGCCCGAAATGCCCGGGCGGCGGGACTGGGCTCGCGGTCGGCCCGCTGACACACCGAAAGCACCCGATAGATGGGCGTTCCCGTTCGAGGTCGCAGGCCTTGTCCGGACGGAAGTGCATGGCGTGAGACGAACCCGGCGCCGATGCCCTGGGCGACCATCTGCCGAATGGACTCGATGGACCGGAGCTCCATCGCGATGACCGGGTCGACACCGGCCGCTCGGAAGGCGTCGTCGATGAGCCGTCGGACCGCCGAGCCCGCCTCGAACAACACCAGCGGCACCCCTTCGAGGTCGGCCCAGTCGAACGACTCGGAGCGGTCGAGCGGTCCGCCTGGCGGCACAATCAGCTGCAGCTCATCGTCCACCCAAGGCGAGAAGGCCAGGCCGGCGTCGTCGTCCACCGGTGTGGTCACCACCCCCAGGTCGAGCGAACCATCGCGGACCGCCTCCGCCACGGCCGACGAGCCCTGTTCCCGCACGTGCAGTCGGATGCCTGGATACCGCTCGTGGTAGGCCCGCAGCACCGATGGCAACAAGTATGTGGTGGCCGTGGCCCCGGCACCGATGGCCAGCTGACCCTGCGCGAGCGAGCCCAGGTTTTCGAGCGCTCGCCGACCATCCTCGAGCCAGGTGGCGGCCTGTTCCACATACCGCCGGTACAGGGTGCCCGCCTCGGTGAGCACCATGCCCTTGGCTGTGCGGTGAAACAGCTGCACACCGAGCTCCTCCTCGAGCTTCTTCAGCTGTGACGACACCGCCGGCTGGGTGCGATGAAGGCTCCGGGCGGCGCGCGTGAGGTGGCCTTCTCGTGCAATCGCCAAAAAGACCTGGTGGGAGGTGGGGAGCATGCCACTCGCCTATTGTCGCGCTATCCTCCCGGCGACTCCTCCTCCCGGACGACCGATGCGCACCCTCTTCCTCACCGCCCTGCCCTTGCTTGCCATCGGCTGCGGCGAGCCGTCCATCACTGCCGACGGCCTCGAGAGCTCCTGGAAAGAATCCATCGGCTGGCCCGAGCTCGACCCCGACTTCGAAGAGTCCATCGTCACCGACCCCCAAGCCATCACCGGCGAGTTCACCGCGTCGCGGTACTCCGGTGAGTGCTACACCACCTGGGCCTTCGAAGGCGACCGCACCGACTGCTACGACTGCGAATTCGCCTTCTACGTGTCGCTCGACCCCATCGCCGACACCTGCGGCTACGGCTACACCACACGGGGCACGTTCTTCGTGAACAACGGGTACGTCTACTTCGACTACACGCGCATGGCTTCGGTCGACCAGATCGGCAACTCGCTGCAGTGGGACAGCCGCGACGACGACGGCGGAGACGAGCCCTACGGGTACTACGAGTACTACTACGACTACTACTCCACCGACTACTACGGCTCGGCCACTCTGCTGGCCCGCTGAGCCGGGCGCTCCACCCACCGAACACATGCGGCAGAGGTCGTCCCCACAGACTACGGGGCGTGGCCGCCACACGGGGTCCAGCAGACGCCCGACGGCGAGGAGTCTCCTGTGCGCCGCCTCACGATGGCACTCATCCTGACCGTGCTTCCGCTGATGGCCGCAGGTCGCGGCAAGGTCAAGCTCCGCGGCTCGAAGGCCCGACAGGGGGCCCCAGACGACGGCAGTGTGCCGCCCCGGTTCCTTCAACAGGTGCGCACGGGCCGCACCTCCAAGGCCGAACAGTGGCTCGCTCAGGCGCGCGAGCGGCACCCCGACAGCCTCGACCTCCTCACCGCTCAGGCGGTCATCCACACCGCACACAACGAACACTGGCTGGCCATCCCCCTGTACGAACAGAGCCTCGGCTCGGCGTTCTACGAGCGAGCGGGCATCCGGTTCCACGCCGACTCCCTCAGCCAGCTGGGCGACGGGGTCCGCGCGTCTCAGCTGCGAACCCGACGGCTCCACCGCGACGACTACAGTCACCAGCAGGTCCAGTACGAGAACATCACGCGCATCCACGACGCCCGAGACGCACAGGACTACCTCCTCGCTCTCGACGCCTGCGATGCCGCGGTCGGGCACGCCCCCCACTCCGGGTCGGTGTATGCCGCCTGTGCCGAGGTCTTCATCGACATGGGCGACCTCGAAGCCGCATCCTTCCAGCTGTTGCTGTCGCGCGAACGCAACACCTCCCGGACCGGCGCCACCCAAGCAGCCATCGCCGAAGCACGCTGGCTGATGGCCAACGACCAACCCGAACAGGCGGTTCTCATCCTCCGCGAGTTCCGGCAGCGCAACCGCACCAACGAGCGCTACTGGGCCGTGTTGAGCGATGCGCTCGCAGCTTCCGGTCGCCCCCGCGAAGCCACCTGGGTGCTCCGCGACGTGATGTTTCGGCGCAGCGCATCCGGTGGCATCCGAGCCCGTCGTGCACGCCTCGAGCTGCGAGCAGGCAACCTCCCCGAGGCGCGGCGCCAGCTCGACGCCCTGCTGACCGACATGCCAGGAAACCCAGACGGCGTGGCCGTTTTCGCCGAGCTATCGGGCACCGACGGCTAGACACGTCACAAAGTCGATCGAAAGCCCAGCTGCGTCAAGGGTGACGCATTTTGTGCTCTCGGACGCCGCCAGACGGTGATATCGTCCGGTTGGCCATTGGCCCATTCCGCCGGCGTTTGAGCGGTCCACCCGACCCAAATCGGTCAGTCAGCTCCCCCGTCGACCATTCCCCGGTCGACCACTCCGGGCAGACGGAATACCCCTGGCCAACCACACGAGGGCCCACGAGCGGCCCGATGGAGGAACACAATGAAGCGCTCTCTTATGATTCTGGTCGCAGGCGCTGGCCTGGCCTTCACCGGCTGCACCGACAAGGGTGACTCCGGCACCGACACCGCTGGCGAAGGCGAGGGTGAAGGCGAAGGCGAAGGCGAAGGCGAAGGCGAAGGCGAAGGCGAAGGCGAAGGCGAAGGCGAAGGCGAAGGCGAAGGCGAAGGTGAGGGCGTGGCCGTCACCGGTGGCATGTCCGCCTACTTCTGGTCCGGCGACCACATCGACGACTGGGCCTTCTCGGGCACCGAAGGCACCTGCGCTGACTGCGTCTGGACCTTCGAAGGTACCTTCTCCGGCTCCACCGGCTCCTTCGACGCCACCGTCACCTTCTACGACACCGGCTACGGCCTCAGCCTCGTCTACGGCGACGCCGACCTTTGGGGCGTCAGCTACGACAACTACAGCTTCGACAACTACCTGCTGTACTACTACTACGGTGCTGCATACGCACCCTACTACTACGCTGGCGCCTTCTACTAGGTCAACCCGGCAAGGCATCGGCCCCTCCACGTGAGCGGCCACCGCCAACAGTAGTCACGCCCACACCTCTCCGGTGTGGGCGTCGTCGTTCTTGGTCCGGCATCGTCGCGCAGACGCCCACCACATTCGCCGATCTTATGCAACCCATCAAAAGCATCCATTGGATGGATTCCGGTGTTCGAATAGAGGTTGGGTGCCAACACAAGGAGTACCCGATGCCCCGCCTCGACCCCTTCTCCGCAAAGAAGACCCTCGCCGTCGGCAAGTCCCGCTTCACGTTCTACGACATGAACGTGCTCGACGCCGATCTCGACAAGCTCCCCTACTCCATCAAGGTGCTGCTCGAGTCGTGTCTGCGCAACTGCGACGACTTCGTGGTCACCCGCGAGCACGTCGAGAAGCTGGCCAGCTACGACGCCACCAACGTGGGCGAGCAAGAAATCGCGTTCAAGCCCGGCCGCGTGGTTCTCCAGGACTTCACCGGTGTGCCGGCCGTGGTCGACTTCGCAGCCCTCCGCTCGGCCATGGAACGCCTGGGCGGCGACGTGAAGAAGATCAACCCGCTGATTCGTGCCGACCTGGTCATCGACCACTCGGTGCAGGTCGACGCCTACGGCGACGCAGCGGCCATCGCGAAGAACACCGAGCTCGAGTTCCAACGCAACGAAGAACGCTACAAGTTCCTCAAGTGGGGACAGCAGGCCTTCGACAACTTCAGCGTGGTGCCTCCCGAGACCGGCATCGTGCACCAGGTCAACCTCGAGTACCTGGCCGGCGGTGTGCTCACCCTCGATGAAGACGGCGAGACCGTGGCCTACCCGGACTCCCTGGTGGGCACCGACTCCCACACCACGATGATCAACGGCCTGGGCGTGGTGGGCTGGGGCGTGGGCGGCATCGAAGCCGAGGCCTGCATGCTCGGCCAGCCCATCTACATGCTCATCCCCGAGGTGGTGGGCATGAAGCTCACCGGCAAGATGGTCGAGGGCTGCACCGCCACCGACCTGGTCCTGCGCGTGACCGAGATGCTGCGTGCCCACGGCGTGGTGGGCAAGTTCGTGGAGTTCTACGGTCCCGGCCTCGACAACCTCACCCTCGCCGACCGCGCCACCCTCGCCAACATGGCTCCCGAGTACGGCGCCACGATGGGCTTCTTCCCCATCGACGCCCGCACCGTGGACTACCTGCGCCTCTCGGGCCGGTCCGACGAACAGTGCGCACTGGTCGAGGCCTTCTGCAAGGCACAAGGTCTCTGGCGCGACGACAACAAGGCCGTCGAGTACAGCTCCACCGTCGCGCTCGACATGGGCACGGTCGAGCCCGCCCTGGCCGGCCCCAAGCGTCCGCAAGACCGCATCACCCTCACCGACATGCAGGCCGAGTGGCACAAGCTGATGACCAGCTTCGACCACACCGTCTCCGCTCCGTCCAGCCACCCCACCACCTACAAGGGCCACACCTTCGACCTCACCGACGGCGCCGTGGTCATCGCCGCCATCACGAGCTGCACCAACACCTCCAACCCCAGCGTGATGATCGGTGCGGGCCTGGTCGCCAAGAAGGCCGCCGCACTGGGCCTGAAGGCCAAGCCGTGGGTGAAGACATCGCTCGCGCCCGGCTCGCGGGTGGTCACCGACTACCTCGACAAAGCAGGCCTCTCCGATGCCCTCCGCGAGGTCGGCTTCTACACGGTGGGCTACGGCTGCACCACCTGCATCGGCAACTCGGGCCCCCTGTCCAAGCCCATCGAAGACGCCGTGGTCGACGGCAACCTGCTCGTGTCGTCGGTGCTGTCTGGCAACCGCAACTTCGAAGGACGCGTCTCGCCGCACACCCGCGGCAACTACCTGGCCAGTCCGATGCTCGTGGTGGCCTACGCCCTCGCGGGGACCGTGGACTGCGACCTGCGCACGGTGTCTCTCGGCAAAGACGCCAACGGCAACGACATCCACCTGAAGGACATCTGGCCGTCCAACGAAGAAATCGCCGAGGCCGTCCAGCAGGCCGTCACCCGCGACCAGTTCGAGACCCGCTACGGCGCCGTCTTCGAGGGCGGAGATGCCTGGCGCGTGCTCGACGCCCCCACCGGCAACACCTACTCCTGGGACCCCACCAGCACCTACATCCAGGAGCCGCCGTTCTTCGTCGACATGCCCCTGGCCGTCCCGCAGATCCAGCCCATCTCGGGCGCCAAGGTGCTGGTCAAGTGCGGCGTGTCCACCACCACCGACCACATCAGCCCGGCCGGCGTCATCCCCGATCCCTCCCCGGCTGCGGCGTACCTGCGGGACAACGGCGTGCGGCGCAAGGACTGGAACAGCTTCGGCTCCCGCCGCGGCAACGACCGTGTCATGACCCGCGGAACCTTCGGCAACGTGCGCCTGAAGAACCACATGGCGCCCGGAACGGAAGGCGGCTTCACCACCTACATGGGCCCCGCCGACACCCCCGCTGGTCCGTTCCCCTGGCTCACCTACGACTCCACCGTCGACCCCAAGCCGGGCGAGGTGTGCTTCATCTACGACGCCGCCGTGAAGTACCAGAAGCACCAGATCCCGCTCGTGGTGCTGGCCGGCGCCGACTACGGCATGGGGTCGTCTCGCGACTGGGCTGCAAAGGGCACGTGGCTGCTGGGCGTTCGGTGCGTCATCGCGGAGAGCTACGAGCGCATCCACCGCTCCAACCTCATCGGCATGGGCGTGCTGCCGCTGCAACACAAGCCCGGTGAGACGGCCGCGAGCCTGGGCCTGGACGGCACCGAGTCCTTCGACATCGCGGTCGACGACACCCTCGAAGCTCTTCAGGACATCCAGGTCACCGCCACCAAGGCCGATGGCACCACCATCACCTTCCGCACCACCGCACGCGTCGACACGCCGGTCGAGGTCCAGTACCTCCGAAACGGCGGCATCCTGCACACGGTGCTCCGCCGGCTGGCGAGCGAGTAGGTCCGGTCCACGGTCCGAGGCCCCTTCGCCTCGGGCCGTCTGCCTACCCCCGGTCCGCCGGAGCAATGGCCAGAACCCGCCGCAGGTCGGCCAGCGTGAGCGGCTTGCTGGTGAAGTCGTCCATGCCGGCAGCCATGCACCGCGCGCGGTCGGAAGGCGTGGCGTTGGCCGTGAGGGCGATGATGGGCGTGTCGACCCCCGCCGACCGGAGCCGACGCGTGGCCTCGAAGCCGTCCACGCCCGGCATCTGGCAGTCCATCAGCACGAGGTCGTAGGGCTCCCGGGCCTTGCGGACCATGGACACGGCCTCCCCGCCATTCTCCGCGATGTCCACCTCACAGTCGAACCGCTGCAGCATCAACCGCACCACCTCCTGGTTGATGGGGTTGTCTTCGGCGAGCAGCACACGCAAGGGCCGCGCGCCGCCATCGACCTGTTGCGGGTGTGTGGGTCGGACCGGCTCGGCGGCTTCAAAGGGCATGCGTACCGTCACGACCGTGCCTTCCCCGCGCTTGCTCTCCAGCGTGATGGTGCCGTCCATCAGCCGCACGAGGTGCCCCACGATGTTGAGGCCCAGCCCGGAGCCACCAAACCGACGCGCGGTGCCCTGGTCGGCCTGCACAAAGGCACCGAACACCGCCGACTGCTGACTGACCGGAATCCCCACACCGGTGTCCTCCACCACCAAGGTCCCCCGCAGTCCGGCGCCATCCGAGCGCGCCTCGACCCGGCTGTGCACGGTGACATCGCCGTCTTCGGTGAACTTGACGGCATTTCCCACGAGGTTCAGCAGGATCTGGCGGAGGCGCAGTGGGTCGCCCCACACCCAGGCTTGTCCGTCGTGGCGACAGGTGAGCCGGACGCCGCGGGTCTGGGCCCGCACCTGGAGGATGGCCCCCACATCCTGGACCAGCTCCGAGACATCGACCGGAATCCGCTCGAGCTCGAGCTGTCCAGACTCGATGCGAGAGAGGTCGAGAACGTCGTCGACCAAGCCCAAGAGGGTTCGCCCTGCCCCTTCCAACAGCCCGAGCTGCCGGGCCTGTTCGGCTTCCAACCCGGTTCCACGCAACACTTCGGCCACGCCGACCACCGCGGTGAGCGGGGTCCGAATCTCGTGGCTCATGGTGGCCAGGAAGGCACTCTTCGCCCGGTTGGCCATCTCGGCCTGTTCCTGCGCCTGCTCAGCAGCCTCTCGGGCGAGCTGGGCCTCTGCGTGCGAGGCCTGGAGCAGCGCGGCTTGCTCTCGGCGGCTCTGTTCGTAGGTCCAGACGGTGATGCCCACGAGCAGGACGGCGCCGGTGGCTGCCATGAGGCGCATCGTCAGGAGAACATCGTCGGCAAGCCTGGGGGCCGGGATGGCGTCCTGGAAGACATAGAAGCCAATGCCCGGGAGCACACCGAGCACCGTCCAGGCCACCACGGACTTCGGGCCAGAGACCAGACCAGCGATGGCCGGCACCACCGGGATGACCACCACGACCGGGGCGATGAGCCCCCCGCCGCTGAAGCCTGCGAGCGCCACCACGCCCACCCAGATGCACGCGGCGAACACCTGCCCGAGCAGCCAGCGAGACCCGCCACGGGCTGCGCTCCACGACACACCGCCGAGCGCCAGAGCCACCAACAGCAGGATGTTCCCACCGAAGGAGTTGCCCTTGATGTACGAGATGACGCCGGCGGTGGCAGCGATACCAGCGGACATGGCTCCGAGGCGCAACAGGTACCGGCCACGCACCTCGTCAAGGTCCACGGCGTGGAGACCTTCAGAGCTGACACGCTCCGGCCCGGCCATCCATCCTCCAATTCACCGCATTACAGCTGTTCGGCGGTCGCGCGTATCAGGTTGACCCAAATCAGGCCCTTACATCTGCCGCACGAAGGTCAGCCGACCGGGTCAGCGAAGGAAGCCACCGGTCACGCGCGCGGACAGCACCAGCACGAGCCCATAGACCACCACCAGACCCACGCTCACCGGACCGGGCGAGCGATGGAGACGGGACAGGCGTCCGCGCTCGGAGAAGGCCTCGGCCGCGTGCTCGGAAAACAAGATGTAGAGCAGCCTGGCCGCGATGAGGGTGCCAAACGGAAACAGCGCCATCATGGGCACCAACGCCAGGCCCAGGACCACCCCTCCCCCCGGACGGAGCTGGTCGACATAGGTGCCAATCCCGGCTGCCACCACGCCCACGCACGCGAAGAACAGGTAGATGGGCACGGGTTCGTCGAAGACCACCTGGCTCGAGGTGACCCACAGCGCCCCCAGCAACAGCATCGTGGGTACGGCGAGCACCAGCCCCAGCATCCGCAGCACGACCGCGATGGAGCGCAGCTCGGTCTCGGCCGCGAGGAGGGCAGGGTCGGCAACGGGACCCGGGGTCATGGTGACTCCGGCCCGCCCGCTCGCACCCACATCACCATCAGCAGGTCGTCGCGCAGGGTGCCGTCGTCTGCACGGACAGCGCCTCTTCGACGCCCCTCCTCCACGAACCCACGCGACCGGTACAAGCGAACCGCTGGCGCGTTGTCGGCAAACACAGCCAGGCTGAGCCGGAGGTAGTCGGGGCGCTGCCGGACCCGGTCGACCAGCGCATCGAGCAGCACGCCGCCGAGCCCCTGCCCCCGAACCCGCGGTGCGAGCACGATCTCGAGGTGGGCGTCGTGAGACAGGCGCGCTGGACCCGACGGCCGTGCGAAGGCGTAGCCGACGATGTGTGGACCCAACTGCGCCACCACCCCCACGCCATCGCCCCCTTCGATGGACCGCACCGCCCGCTGGCTGGGGGAGGGGTCGTCGCCGACTTCGGCCGGGGTGGCCACAAAGCCGATGCCTTCAGCGAGAACACCCAGCAGGAGGCCATGAACAGCAACCGCATCCGCCGAGCGCACATCGCGGAGGGTCACCCGACCGAGGGGCGTCCGGACGCCAGACCGCATGCGACGGGTGCCTGCGGTGTGGGCGAACAGGGCCTCGAGGGGGTCGGGCAGGGAGTCCTCCCGAGCCGGTCAGAACCGGTCTTTGTTGTTGATCTCAGCCACGACATCGTTGTCGAAGATGACTTCGCGGCTGAAGAGGCGGGCGGCCTGGTATTGAGTCTTGCTGCCCGGCTCCCACACCATGATGGCGCCAGTCTGGTCTTCTTCGAAGCGGTAGACGTAGCGCTCGCTGCGGGTGGCCTGCCGACCGGCCACGCGGCCGCGATCGACGGGAAGGCCCCACGCCATCAGCACCATGTCTTTGGTCCAGCCCACTTCCACGCGGCCGTTGTAGATGGCCTCACGAATGTGGGGCTCGTAGTCGTAGAACTTCTCCCACAGGCCGCGCTTCTTGAGGTACTCGTCGCGCTCGGCGCGGGTCTTCAGCTTGAGGTACGTCTTCTCCTGAGACTCCTCCATGTAGACCTTCAGCGCGTAGTAGTGCTGGAACTCCTGGTCGTCGAGGCGCTTGAGCTTGCGCTCGATGCCGCAGCCTGTGGACACGGACAGTGCGAGAAAACCCACGGCGAAGGCGGACAGCAGGTGGCTCCTGCTCGACATGGTGGTACTCCTGATGCGGTGAGCGGCGACCCCGAGGTCGTCGAGGCGCGCTCCATAACCAACCCGGACGGGGGGGCGCCGTCATCCCGCTGCCAGAGCGGGTGCATTAGCCTTCCGTGTGGCTCCCTCCCCTTCCCCACCCCTGTACGCCCGCATCACGCTGCTCCTGTGGCTGGCCGTGGCGACCGTGTTGGCCTTTGACGACCGCCCGTGGGCCCGACCACTGGCCGAGCTGGTGGCGCCGGTTCGACGGGGTGCCGGGCTGTCGCAGTCGTGGGCAATGTTCGCACCAAATCCGCCCCGCCACACCTTCTGGCTCGAGGTCGAAGGCCGACGGGGAAGCCGCTGGGAAGCCCTCGCCCAGCCTGGAACCACCCCCTTGGAAGACGGCACGCGGTGGCGCTACTCCCGTGCCAACAAGTTTGCGCGGGGGCTCGTGAACAAGGCCGCCAGGCGCGACCGGGCGTGGCTGGCCACGTGGTGGTGCGAACATGACACCCACCTTCGGTCTGTTCGGTTCGTCCATGCACGCCTGCCGTCGAGTCCTCCGGGCGTGGCCGCCGCCACCGGGCCCATCCAGCGCACACCACTGGATGTGCACCCGTGTCGGTAGGTCGCATTCAACGGTGGTGGTGGAACTTCTGGTGGGGTCCGGCCCACCCGGGCGTGCCCGCAGCGCTCCGCATTGGCCTGGCGACGGTCGCCATCTGGGCCCACCTGTCCTGGTGGCCCGAAGTCGACACTCTGCTCGATGTGGAGGGGCAGGCCCGCAATGTGGTGGACTGGAGCGTGGGCCGGGGGTACTCGGTCTACAGCATCAGCGGGGTGACGGGCGACCTCGCGCATGTGGTGCACGCTCTGGGGCTTGTGCCGCTCGTGGCCTTGCTGGTGGGCTTTGGCGGACGGTGGACCAGCGTGCTGGCCTGGCTGGTGGTGCTCGGGTGGTACCAGAGGGTCCCGGGGGCCTCCACCGGCGGCGACCGGCTGCTCCGCTTCGGGCTGCTCTACCTGTCGACCGGCCACACCACAGCGGCCTGGTCGGTCGACGCCTGGCGACGGAAGACACCCTCCCCATCCTCGGTCTCACGTCTTCCGGTTCGTCTGATCCAGGTGCAGTGGGCCGCAATGTACGCGTTGTCGGGCCTGGACAAGGCGCGCGGCAGCACCTGGCGAGACGGCACCGCCCTGCACTACGCCCTGTCGAGTCGCACGTTCGACCGACTCGACGGCCTGCTCCATCCCATCTTGGAGAGCGCTGCGTGGGCACCCATTCTGCAGGCGGCCACGGTGGCTGTGCTGGTGTGGGAGCTGGCCTTTCCGGCGCTCGTGGTCTTCGGACGCACCCGGTGGATTGCCCTGCTCGTCGGCATTTTCGTGCACGTGGGCATCGGGGTGACGATGTCGGTGGGGCCGTTCACCCTCGTGACGCTGGTGGGGTATCTGGCGTTCTTCGACCGCTGGTTTCCCGCCGAGACGCACGGTTCCGTCAAGGGTCGGTCAGCAACCCACACGCATATGCAATCCTCCCGCCCTCTCGACGAACACGGGGCGCCGAACCAGTCCCCACCTCAGGAGCTCCCATGAAACGGTCCCGCCTCGCCCTCGTTCTCGGCCTCGCCGCGCTCGGCATCGGCTGCACCCCGCACACCGTCCCCGCCGGCCACGTGGGCGTCCAGACCAACTGGGGTGCCGTCCAGCCCGAGGTCTTCCAGGAGGGCCTGTACTGGCAGACTCCAGGCACCGGGTACATCGACATGGACGCCCGCGTGCAGAAGAAACAGGCCAACGCAACGGCCTCGTCCAAAGACCTCCAGGTGGTCACCGTCATCATCGCGCTGAACTACCGTCTCGACGCCGAAAAGGCCGTGGAGATCTACCAGAACATCGGCACGCTCGGTCAGGTCGAGGGCACCATCATCGACCCGGTGCTCCAAGAAGCCGTGAAGACCGCCACCGCCCGCTACAACGCCGAGGAGCTCATCACGAAGCGCCGCGAAGTGAAGGACGCCATCACCGAGTACGTGCGGGAGCGTCTCGCCGACTCCCACCTCACCGTCACCGACTTCAGCATCGTGAACTTCCAGTTCGACACCAAGTACCAAGACGCCATCGAGGCCAAGCAGGTGGCCGAACAGAAGGCCCTCACCGCCACCAACGACCTCCGCCGCATCGAGGTCGAGGCCAAGCAGCGCGAGGCACGGGCCCAGGGTGAAGCCAATGCCATGCTGATCCAGGCGCGGGCCGAGGCTGAGCGCCAGGAGCTGCTGCGGCGCACCATGACGCCCGAGCTGGTGCAGTGGCAAGCCATCCAGAAGTGGGACGGCCGCATGCCCGTGGTGTCGGGTGGTGGCAACACGCTGGTCGATGTGGGCAGCATCACCGGCAAGTAGGCCCACGCCAGAACCACAAGCGGCCCGAGGCAATCACCTCGGGCCGCAGTTGTGTGGGTACGCTGTGGCTCAGAAGCAGGAGCGGGTGGCCTTCAGCAGGTCCCATGCGCTCAGCACGCCCAGGACGCGACCATCATCGTCGACCACGGGGAGGGCGCCGAAGCGACGCTCGAGCACCAGGTCGAGGGCCTCGAGCAGCGGGGTATCGGCGCGCACGGTGACCGCCGGGCTGGTCATGACCTCGCGGACCTTCATGTGGTCGTCGAGGCGGAAGGCATCGATGGTGCCCACGTCGACGGTGTCGGGACGGCGAAGGTCGCGGTCGCTGACGATGCCGGCGAGGCGTTCATGGTCGTCGAGGACCGGCATGTGCCGGATGTCGCGTTCGCGCATGCGCATCCAGGTCTGGCGGAGGCCATCGCCGAGGTTGGCGGTGATGGCGTTGACAGACATGTGGTCGGCGACGACAGCGCTTGAAATCACGGTGGTCACGTCGGCTCCGTGGGGTTGGGTGACAGGGTCTTCGTAGGCCCAACCGGGCCTGCCGGCCTCTGCGGACCGGGCAATCGATGCGCCGGATCAGGCAGGCAGGTGGAGAGCCGCGCAGTCACGTCATCGCGACGTCACCAATGACCGACGAGACCCGCGCTACGGTCGCGGCTGGACGGCCACGCCATGGCCGGACGGCTATGCTCGTGTCGCGTATGGGTCGGACCGATTCGCGAGATCCATCGGGGCACGGGGATCCATCCGGGCCACAGGTCATCCAGGGAGGCTCTTCGTGGCAACCGCGCTCACCCATCCCGAACATCGCCATCCTCCCCGCCATGGCGGCCCAAGCGGCGCTACAGGCGGTTCCCAGGCCGCTGCGTCCGGCGGCGGCGGCGGCGGTGGTGGAGGCGGCGGCGGTGGTGGTGGAGGTGGCGGTGGTTGCGCAGCCTCCGCGGATGCCACGGTCGACATGAACCCCGACGGCAGCCTCAAGGTCACGCCCATGGATGGCGTGGAGCTGCGGGTTGCCCCCGACAAGGTCGAGTACGTCCCCACCACCGACGAACGGATGGGCATGGCAGCGGTCAAGCGGTTTCTCCGCGACCCCACCCAAGGCCTGCGCGACGAGGTGTACCGCAACCTTCCCCTCACGGAGGTCGCGAAGGGCAAGGCGGCGGTGGCCCGCTTCGTGCGCGACCCCACGCAAGGCATCCGCGACGAGATCTTCCGGAACCTGCCCCTCACCGAGGTTGCGAAGGGCAAGGCGGCGGTGTCGCGGTTCGTGCGCGACCCCACCTCGGGTCTGCGCGACGAATTCTACCGGGCACTCCCGCTCACCGAATACGCCAAGACGCGCGCGTCGGTGAGCCGCTTCCTCAACTTCGACCCCAACAACAAGCTGCGCGGGCTGGGCAACAAGATCGACATCAACGTCGGCGGCACCCGGGTCAGCATCTCCAAGCTCAAGGACGGCGGCTGGACCGCGGGCGCCTGGGGCAAGGGCTGGGGCGGCACGGTCACCAAGAACAAGTGGGGCCGGGTGTCCGGCAACGTCGGCGGCATGGTCGGCGACACCCGCGTGGTGGGCAAGGGCAACTCCGAGGGTGGCTGGTCCGCCGAAGGCTTCGGCCGGGGCGCCTCCTACGGTGCCCGCGAAGACAGCCGCGGCAACACCAGCTACGGCGGCAGCTTCTCGTCCTCCGACAACAGCGCACGTGGCTCGGCCCACGCACGCAACGGCGAGGTCGACCTCACCGGAACCTCCGAGACCGACTCCTCGCGCCTGCGTGGCGGCGTGCAGACCGGCGGCGGAGGCACGGGTGGCCCGACCACCGGCGCAGCCGGACCCACCTCGAGCGGCAGCGGCGTGACCGCCACGGCATCGGCCGGCAGCCGCACGAGCGGACGCGGGGTCTCGGCGACCGCATCGAGCGGCACCACCGGCTCGGCCGGGCACGCCTCGGCCACCTCGGCCGGGGCGGGCGCAGGCGGCGCACGCACGGCCACGAGTCGTGGCGGCGCACCGGGCGCAGCCTCCAGCGGACGCGGTGCCCACAGCTCGGCCGGCGCAGCTGGCTCGGGTAGCTCGGGCGGCGCAGCGCACAGCTCCGCCGGTGCGGCTGGATCTGGTACCAGCGGTCGCGGCGCACACAGCTCGGCCGGTGCAGCGGGCTCCGGCTCGTCGGGTGGGGCTGCACACAGCTCCGCCGGAGCAGCCGGTTCGGGTGCGTCTGGCGGCGCGGCCCACAGCTCGGCCGGTGCGGCGGGCTCCGGTGGCGGCGCGAGCGGCGGTGCTGCTGGCTCCGGTGGCGGCGCAAGCGGCGGTGCGGCTGGCCCGAGCGGTTCGGCAGCGAGCGGCGGCGCAAGCGGCGCAGCTGGTGCCGGTAGTGGTGCGGGCTCGGCTGGCGGTGGCGCTGGTGCAGCCGGTGGTGGCGCTGGTGCAGCCGGTGGTGGCGCTGGTGCAGCCGGTGGTGGCGCTGGTGCGGCTGGCGGTGGTGCTGGTGCAGCCGGTGGTGCAGCCGGTGGTGGCGCTGGTGCAGCCGGTGGTGGCGCTGGTGCAGCCGGTGGTGGCGCTGGTGCGGCCGGTGGTGGCGCTGGTGGTGCCGGTGGTGGCGCTGGTGCAGCCGGTGGTGGCGCTGGTGCGGCCGGTGGTGGCGCTGGTAGC